>SXGR01088520.1_pt1 | contig 12788 bp, 12 predicted proteins | sample 3174711 | NCBI WGS metagenome assembly SXGR01 (sample SAMN11356860, study PRJNA531348) | freshwater metagenome | isolation source: freshwater sample F1-60 | place: China: Fuxian Lake, Yuxi | collected 2017-12-25
GTTAGTCCTGGTTGGGCGCGGCCAGCGGCGGGGGTAGTCCAAGGGTTCGCCGGGTCTGTACGGATCATTATGCCCACGTACCCTTAGGGATATATTGCAACGACGCTGAGACGAGCGAAGCCTCCTGCGTACCCGACGCCGACGTAGACAACATTTTCACGTCATACGTTGAGGTCGAGGCAGTATTGACGGTGCTCGTAGCGTTCCATATCTTCGTCGTGGCGACATCAAATACCGCACCGGCTGTACCTGGCGAGGATTCGTTGAACTGCCCGATCGTGGCTTGTGCCGTTGAAGATACGATTGTTGTGACGAGCCGCCACGTATAGATGCGAACAGTCGCAGTTGCATGAGCCGCCGGGCACGCCCAATCGGTCGCCATGAACGGGCCTACGTTCATGCTGTAGGTCCGGTTTGCCCCCGCCGTGTTACTAACCGTCGCTGCACCTTCGAAGATCACTTGATCCCCGACAACAAGCAGACCAGCGGGAATCGTGTACGCAGCGGAGAGGATCGAGACAAGCGTAACGGAGTTGATCGCACGCGCCGACGAGAAAGTCTCGGCAGACGCGACGAGAGGTTTCGCTACCCATACCGCATCTGTGCCGTCCGACCCGACCACCTTGCCCGTAGACCCAAGAGCTACACGTTCCTCAGCGCCGGAAACACCCGCGCGTAGTAGATCACCGCGTGTCGTCAAGATCGTGTTCGGTACATACAGATCGCCCGCTGCCACCGTCCCTGGGGTTGTCCCAATATCAAAGAGTGCTGGCATTAGATGAACTCCAATACTCGGGCAAGGTGCGAACCCATCCACCGCTGGCCTAGAGGTGATAGATGCGTCCCATCCGCCATGAAACCCCCTGCGTTTACTGCGGTATACCCCGTATATCCATAGGCGTCAAAAGCGTCGTAGAGGTCGAGGGACGCTGCACCGAGTGTCGCTGCGAGAGCTTTAATCGCGGTCCGATATGACTGTTGCAGGGCTGCCTCTGCGCCCGCCGCGACTTCTGGCGGGCAGATGAAAAGTACATCAGCGACGGGACTAATTCTCGTCCAAATATAGGTGAGCATATCCGTCATCGCTTCGGGGCAACTATCCCCGTTAGCAAGGGTCGGGAGGGTCATATCATTCGAGTACGGCCCGATAATTACTAGGTCGGGGAATGTCGAACCGTGATGCCCGAGGAACGAACCGAGGCGGTCAGTGGTCCCGTCGCCTTGGAAAATCGTCAGGCGCGCCGTCGTCGTGGTCGAACCTGCATAGTTCGTAGTGAGTTCAACCTCGGTCGCCGAGGTGCGCGAAAGGATCGTATACGACACGCCATTGATATAGATCGTTGACCCGACATCGTTCGTCACGAACACGGCGAGCGTCGATGTGAGGGTCGCATCACCGTTTGTGATAGTCCCGTCGTTAGCTAACGCGTTACCTGCGGTGACGACAGTACGAGAGTTGAGTTGGGTGCGGAGCTTGACTCCAGCATGGCCGAGATTCGCCCACATCACACCTTCGGTCGTCCCGAACGTCGGACGGGTCGAGTAGGTAGTCAATGGCACATAGGGGAGGATCGTCGTCTTTGATGTACCACTCGAATTAGCGGCACGTACGCGGATTGTCGTCGGGTTGTCGCAAGCGATAAGGATTTTACGCAGCTTGCCTTGACCCGATGACCAGTTCGTGCCGTTCCCCGCTGGTGAAGCCGAGGCAGATACCGGGTTCTGTACCCACGTCGAACCACCATCAATCGAATATGACCAGTCGCAATAGACAGTCCCATAATCGACCCAATGAATCTCGAACGCCCGCACATCTACATCAGCGGGACGAGTCCAAACAAAACCGTTCGCAGAACCGGCAGTAAACAGGACGCTCCCGACAAAACCAACGTCCCAAGCAGTAACCCCAGAAATGGCCGAACCTGTCAACACATACTCTTGATGGACTTGCGATATTGAGGTTTCCCTCCACAGCGGCCACATCTCACCGACGAGACCACCGAGACGTTTAGCGAGAACCCGAGCTGCGCGGACAGACCACCCGTCCGAAGCTACGGTCGTGGAAGTCGTTACACCCTCAGCGATCGAATCGCCGATATGGATCACGTTTCGCAGTCGGGATGCTTTGATCGCTACGGGCGCGGTATGTGCTGCCGCCGCAGTACCGTTCACTGAGCCGCGCGTCGAGACAGTCAACGAGGCAGTCGTTTCACCTGCCGTCGTATATATCTGTTCATTTTCGATCTGCAAAATTCGGTGTACGGCGTCGGGCGTGATCGAAGAATCATCAGGGACAACAGTCGTGGTCGAGCTGTTGAGAGTCGTGCCGAGCATCGTCGCCTGGAGGCCGGGACCAGCTTTCCAGCGGTCCAACGCGTTCACAGGCACGACCATCCCCGCGAGTGTGCGGTTCATCAAGTCGGCATATTGGGCATACCCCTGGACCGTGACGCCTATATCGGCATCGACCAGCGCAGTCGGTTGGTAGTCGGCGATAACGACCCACGACGAGCCGTTATCAAAATAGTAGAGGCCATTGTCGGTAGCCGCATACAAATCACCTTCGTTGCCCGCTGCGGGACGCGCAGAAAGTAAACCTACAGTCGTCGCACCGCCACCGCCACCACCGAGAGCTACAGAGCGTTGACGTGGGAGAGGCATAGTCGCATCTTAGAGGACGGCGCGGATAGCGCCGATCTGCATCGACCTCGAAGTGACATCGGCGTGAGTGACCGTCGCCGTAGTCGAACTGACATAGGTGATCTTCGGCCCCCCACTAATCCCTGCCAACGTGCCAGTATTCAACGTGCGGCCCGTATCGTCGCTTGTCAACGTGCCAGACGTAAGGGTGAGCAGATTTCCGGTGATTGACCCAACTACTGTCCTACAACCATCTTCGGTTGTCGACCCATAGTTGTTAGGCACAACATCGTCGTAACTACCCGTTTCAGTCATTGTCCATGAACCGATCGTGGTCTTGGCCGTACTCGGCAGAAACAACGGATTTGTCTGCGTATACATGTAATGCAACGCTGAGGCCGTAGGTCGGATCGACTGCATATCAACGAAGTTATAAATCGTATTCGGGGCAGTGCCGGTGATACCTACCGAATCGGCATCGTCAGTCGATACGTGTTTATGGACGACGAGAGAACCAATCTGATAGGTGTTGTCCTGCACCGCATTACCAGCGTTGTTGCCGTTGGCGCGGATACCCGCAGACGTACACCGAGTCGTCGTGACGCCAGCGCCACCGTCCGATCCGAGTGTCACTGAAACAGTTGTACGAGCACCGGTTGTGGCCCCCGCATTCGAGGCTTGTCCTGCCTCCACGTTGAACCCGACACCGCAATCCGTAGCGGAACTCCCGTCGAGGAACGTGCCTGTACCCATTGCGTAGCCGCCGAAACCGTGGCGAGTGTTTGTCGCCGTACCGAGACATTGCCAGGCGTTAGCAGGGTTTCGAATGTACTGCCATTTAGCGCCAGAGGCACTATCAGTAACGCCCGTACCATCGTCGCTAACGATCGTGATTTCGAGGTCGTCACCGCCTTGGCCTGCATAGTTCTGGAAGTGGAATACCTCGTCGTGTGCGCCTGGGCCAGTGACCCCCGCCGCTGATTGCGATGAATACCGTCCTGGCACATTTTTGATTGTTAGCTTGCCGGTGATCGGCCCACACGTATCGAAACGAGCGCCGAAACAGTAATAGCCGTCGAGGGTATTGACAGTATCTCCGGTTGATTGGTTGATGGCGTTACCATTCAAGATCAGATCGACTTGGGGAGCGGTCGCACTTGTCAACGTGAAAATGCGTGCGAGTTGGTTGCGGGCAGGGACGTTCGAAGGTTGGTTCGGGGCAACGAACATCTCGACATTCCCCAAATCCCAATTATTGAGCGTCCCACCATTTATCAGACGACCCGAACTTGTAGCGTTCGAAGCTGCACCAATCACGATCCGCGACGGCGATGCCGCCGTCCCCGTCGAACAATAGAGACGGCCCTGAGGGTTTAGCGCCGCCATCTGCGCCGCACGCGAATTGATCTGCGTAGCATTGTAGGACGGACTGATCGGGTCACCTGCCAGCGCCCCGGTCGCGTAAACTTCCTCCGTCGACCATGTGAGGCCCGAAACCTTGCCGTAGACCGCAAGCGCCATCGCCGCATGACCAAATGCCGAAAGGTGTAGCTGGTCGTACAGTAGGCCATTCGTTTTATTGAGAGCACCCGAACTGTAGAAATATGGGGCGTCAGTAACCGACGCCAAGTCGCAGCCAGTCAACGAGTTTGTCGTAGCTAACCCGGCCATCTGACTACGAACTGAGGTCATCTGATTCAACGTGCGATACGAGCTGCGAAGCGTAAATGTACCCGAAGTACCAGTAAATGCCGGTGACGAGTTCCCTGCGGCAGTCGCCGCCGTATCCGACGTAGGCGTGAGCCTCGTCGAGGCCGCCAAGGTGAGCGCCCCCCCGGTGACAGTCGAGTTGAGCGACACGACAACATTAACGTCCTGTGTCGTATCGAACGTCGCTGCGGGAGCGCCACTGATCGCAGATGTGCCAGCAGTAATCGCCATCGACCCAGAGGCCGACGCGCCACCAGGGTAATACTTACGGATCACTTGCCAGAACTGAGATACGGGAACGATCGTAGGTGTTACCGGACAGACCACCACCACTGACTGTGCAGCGATCGCCGTAATATCAGTATCGAGGACAATCACCGAACCGGAAGTGACCGACGCGATTTTTGTACCTGCCGGGATATTCGCGTGTGTCACGACTTTACCGACATCAGCCGACGCCGAAAACTCGTCTTTTAACGCTATGCCGGTCACAGTTAACGTCCGGTTCCCTGCCCCCGACGAGGTGACAGCGGTAAGGGTCCGCGTGCGGTGAGCGTTAATGAGTGACTGTCCGAGCGTTTGTAGCGAATCGGCGGCAGACGCCGTTTCTTGCGACTCGTTCGTAAACGGCCCGGCGATAACCGCAGTAGCGCCCGTATTCCATATTTTCTGGAATGGGCGTCCCCCCGAGGCATAGATCAGGTCGTCGAGCGCAGCTCCGGCATTACCCATGTTGTGGACAATAAACCCTGAGTTCACGTCTGGGTCTGAGCTGTAACAGGTGATCCCGGCGATAGCGAGAGGCCGAGCTGTACCTGCTGCGTTGGCCGAACGTATCTTGATTGTTGATGGGTTTGCCGTAGCGACCCGAACGGTCGAATGTAGAGCAACGGCAGGGGTAGTAAATGCGGGGAGGTCGGTCCAGACCGTCCCCCCGTCAAGCGAATACGACCCACCTGTAGAGAGGGTGGCAACGTCAATATATTCGATGTCGACGTGTGAAATGACGTTCGTTGAATGGCGAGTAAATGTCAACTGGTTCGTCGTGGCAGTACCACCCACAGCGTCGGCCCATACCCCGCCTTCTACGTTTCCAGCAGACTCCCCCCAAGGGGAAAGGTCGGTGACTGCCGAACGCAAACCTGGATCGAAGTTCGACCCTTTAGTCCACTCGACACGCCACATGCCAAAGAAGCCAGCCCCGAGGTTCGTTAGCGTCCCTTCGAGGATGGCGCGGAGGCGTTCTACTGCGTTCCCGGCTCCACCGCCGCGGAAATGGTTATTACCTGCTTCGCCCTGGACTACCGAGTCGCCGTACCACCAAATATGGTTGACGCCCGCCGTCGCCGAAGTCAGGTCAACAAGATCGAGTGAAGGCCCGACCGCCGCACTGTTGATCTGTAGCGTGACGGTCCCCCCGTCAACTACGGTCGGCACAGTGTCGGTAACTGACGCTTGCACGGAAATAGGGCCGGAGAGGTTTGGTGTCCCCGAGATGACCCCCACCGACGACAACGAAAGCCCACGTAGGGGGAGAGTCGACGACGAGAATGTACGTGCGCCCGTCCCACCTGTAGCGTACGGTGCTAGATCAAACGAATACGCCACGCCCACCTGTGCGGCGGGGAGTGCGGGGGTCGTGAACGCCAGAGCGGGCGAGCCAGAGGCGACGATCGTGAGTGTCGCTGAGAGGGTGGCGACCTGCCCGAGGGCATCTGTCGCTGTGATGACGACCGTTGACGTACCAGCCGACGAGGGCGTTCCTGTGAGGGTGCAGGAAACCGCCTTGTTGCCCGATGTCGGGGTCATTACTAGCCCACGGAGGTTCCCTGATGTATTCGTCCAGGTATATTCGCCGCCAACAAATGTCGCCCCGCCAGAGGCGGTTATGGTTGTCGTGTAGCCACCGGTCCCGTTTTGACCGACTGCATAAGCAGTCGTCGGAATGGTGAGCCGCAACGAACCACCAGCGCCGTTAATCAGCAAATCTCGCTTTGTAGCATCGGTCCAGATTGCTTTTGGGACACGAAACCACGGCCCGGTCGCTGATTCTTGCATCATAATGTCGCCGCGCGCGGCGGCGATACCGTTGTCAGCGTAGTCGGGAGCGGCGATCAAAGGTTGTGGGTATGCTGCTGCGAACTCGGCGTCAGTGACGAGGCCAGTTACGTCGATACTCCCACCCGATTGTGAGTCTGGGGAAATGTTCCCTGGCATTACTCAGCTACCCCTGAAAATAGGCAGTTCACATCGACTTCAGAACCGCAAATCCCGTAGAGAGTTTCGCCGATCAGATCAAACGAGATACCAGCGCCAGAGTCGATGGGAAGCCCGTCAGTCGAATCGACTGCCGAACCCCCCAGATAGATAGTCTCGACCGACGTATTTTTGACGTACACCGACGCGGGTTTCATCGTCGTGCCGAACGTCCCGTCGCAGATGACCGTTGCGGTCATCTCAATGCTGACAACGCGTGCAGATACAGCCATAGTTATTCTCCGTTACGGATGACGTTAACGGCGAGTGTAGACGCTGCCACAACGCCATAGAGTTTATCGCCAGGGAGAAGTTCGGCGTCATACGCCACTAACCCTGCCGTCGAGATTGGATACCCTCCGGTCCCCGCAGCCGTATCAGCAGTCACGTCAGCGCCGCCGATATAGAGCACCGTCGCCGAATTGTTCAAAATCGAACCGGAACGCATCGCGACAAGCGCCTGCCCGCCGCCGTCCAGTAGGAGGGTAGGGGCGGTCGTCACCGTGACGACCGTAGATTTCATTCCTTGTCGTCCATATCGGCATCATCAACGCAAGGGTCTACCCATGCTTGTGATTGGATCGACGCTACGTCAGGGGTCGCCAATGGTGGGCGTCCGTTCGGCATCTGAGGCATCGGTTGGTTTGGCATAGCCAAAGCATACCGTCTACGCACGCGCTGCCTGGTGTTGCCCCGGCCCGGTCATCCCGCCCTGCACTTCGGCCATCTTACGTTGATATATCTGTTGGGCATTCGGGACGCCCTTCATTTGCAGATACGACAAAAGGTCTATTGCCCCTAACGCAAAGAGCGTGTCGGCCTCCGCGCTCCGAGCAGCGCGCGACGTAGGCAACGACGAGCCTGCCTGTACGAGAAGCTGAAACCGGAGTGGGGTCGAGTTCGAGCCAGGATCAGCAGTCAGATTGTCACCAGGCACATAGAAATGGCGGGACTGCAACGACCGTGACGTACGTTCACCCGAAGGCCCAACAAGAGCGATCAGGCGAGGTTCGGTATAGAACTCCGAGATAAGCGAAGCGTTCTTCTCGCCAACATTACGCAACGTCCGTTCCATCTGGCGCGACGCCATACGAATACGAACAAACGATGCCTCCTGTAGCGAGTCGATAACGGACGCCGCGTTGCGGCCTCCAGGCCCAATGCCGCGCGTAATCGCGGCGAGACCCGAAACTCGTTCCATCTCACCGATATAGAACTGGATCAGATTTGGGAAATCAGTACGCATCGGTGGCGGCTGCAACCACGACACCTGCCCACCATCATTCACCGTCAACCGTTGACCAGGCCGGTTCGTGACCGGCGTACGTTGCGTACCGGCGCGAAGCGTTTCGAGCATCACCGGGTTACCGGTCAACTCGACATTGTGTTGCATCGCCGCCAAAAGACGGTTGATGGATAGCTGCATCGGCAGGAGAAGTTCGACCATCGACTGGCCCCACAACTCCCCGTTCTCAAAAGTCACATACCGCGAATATGGGTGCTGTCCATGCTGCCAAAGTTCGTCGGCTTTCACGTTCAACAAAAGCGCCCCGCCAGCGATCACCACACATCGCCATTCATCATGGACGATCGGCGGCGTCCCCTCGGGAGACCCCTCTAGCGGCGGTGACGTCCGATGTTCACGCAACCACGCCTCAATCAGAACGATGCCCTCCGAGTCCCGATAAACCGACTCACGCGACTGTCCCGGCAGGCCATAACTCGTAGAGGTGTTCGGTGAGATCGCCCCAGGATTCGCTTTAGGTGCCTCACTATTACTGTGCGCCTCGGGTCGTTGGTCAGTCGGGTCATTAGCCCGCAACGACAAGATTTTTGCTGACGATCCAGGGAAACGCCGGTCGATTTCTTGCACGCTCAATTTACGTGCCTCAATAAAATAGTTGGCGTCCTCGAAGCTCGTAGCCGCAGGATCAGGGTAGAACGCGTACGGGTCGACACGGCGTATCACCGCATCACCCAGGCCATTCAGCAGCGTGTTATCCCACAACGTCTTGTAGATCCCCATACCGTAGATATAGGCGTCACGCGTAACTAACTCGACTGCTGCCTCATGGTCGTTCTCTTGCCAGTTCACACTCAACGCGACCCGTAGATCATCGCTGAGCTGGTTGAAATATTCGAAATGGGGGGAGAACATCGGGGCGGCAGGGATCACGTCAAACGTCGGGCGTTGATCCGTTATCCAACCCACCGACGATTCGATAATCGGGAGCATCTCGGGGACTTCAGGCGACGGATACCAGTTGAGAGCGTTAACCCACGTCCGGTTACGGAGCGCCCGGTAATACCGGTTCCATTTCGAGACGAGCGGCGAACGGTACTGGCGGGCCTCGACATAGAGGCTCCTGACCCGCGAAACGAGCGCGGCATCGTCCTGCTTATCGGCGGCACGCGGCCGCGGACGGCGACGAGGCGACATAGATGTAGGTTGAGCACCGCGAGGTTGGCTAAGCAGCGGCGACGGCATCACAGCGGTACGGTTCGGCGCAGGCGACATCGACTCCATGAGCACAGGTTACATGTATTTCTTCGGTTCGGTGATCCCCGCAGCCATACGTGCCTTCCCGGTCGAGTCAAGCCCCTCATCGGTCGCGCCACATTGTTCCTTATCTCGACGGTCAACCGGGACATAGTTGTGCGCGAGGCCAGTACGTCGAGACATCAACTCCGATTGGGCTTTCATCGTGTCTTTCAACTCACGTTCCGAGTTGACAAACGTGTTCGTGGCCGCATTGAAATGGGCGTCCATCGACGGTTTCACGGCAGGAAACGCGAGGATTTTGAGTGCCATCAGACCGCATTTCGTGCAGGTTTCCTGTGATTTGGTCTCGTTGATCGGCTGGAATACGTCAACGTCGACGTTCCCGCACGCACACTCAAAATCGAATAGTGGCACTACACCCTGCCTTTTAACTGACTGATTCGTTGAATATTGACTGTATATCGCCGTCCGCGCCCCACCGCTGCCAATCGAGTTCCATCTTGGTATACCCAAACGGCGGCAACGGCGGCTCCGTCGTATGACACAACACCGCGATCGCTAGAGACATCACACAATCATCGTTCCCATGTTTCCCCGCCGCAGGCCCATACCCGCCATTATCGAGAGTCACATAGTTCACGACCTCGTTATAAGTGATCGAATCATGCAACGTAACCGAGTTCTCAACAAACGCATTCAACAACGCGCCGATCGCCCAATTTTTACGTTGCACATTCGTCTGAAAACCATACTGGTCAGCGATCGACCCTGGCGTCTTATCAGCCCAACGTGCCTGCCAGATATGCGGGTAGCCGAGCGTCATCAACGCCCCAACAGTCGCATACCCAGGCCCAGTCGTCTCAGTCACCAACAACGCATCGTTGTAGTACCGAGCAACAGCAACCAACTCTTTAGCGAAATTCGTCGGGTCAATACGGAGCCGCACCCGACAACACTGTTCCATCGTGCGACGATTCAAAACCTGAATCACCGCATAGTCGCCACGAACCGTATGAGTCGGGTCACCCGCCACGATATACCGCCCATAATCACGGTCCTTCGACGGATACTTATAGATCGTCGCAGGGCCATCAAGAGATTCGCTGAATACCGGCGAACCTCCAACAAGCGACACGAACCCGCGCGTACCAGTGATCGGCTTATAGGCACGACGAACACCACTAATCGGAAACACGTTACGGCCAGTCGAAACAAACGCCTCCGTTGGTGTCGACGGATATTCCTGATGGAATTTCTCGACATCATTCAAACACAAGTCACGCACCGCATACCGTCGCCACGTCAACCGTGAATCAATCTCGGCAGGAGACACCGACTGTGTAGCCAGATACCTTTTCAAAAATTGTTCTTCCTCGTCAAGATGTCCGAGGAACTGTGGGAGGCGCGCGGTCTCAGCGGTATATTCAGGGTGCTTCCACCATTCATAGAAGATCGGGATGAACTCACTATCGCCCGACTCGGCCATCTCCCACTGTGTATGGAAATAGTTACCGACACCATTCGCAGTCGATTCGAGACAGATAAACGTACCTGGCTCATTCGGAATCGACTGCCGCAAACCAGTCAACAGAATCTCAGGGTTCGGCCAGAACGCCACCTCAGAACCATGTAACCACTGGATCGTCCGCGACCGACCAGCACCCACGTTCTTCGCCGTCGCCGTAGTCAACGAACTCCCGGTCTCAACCCATTTCAATTCGCGTCGCGACGAAAACTCCGTCGAGTAGAGATTCCTCGCAAAGAACGTGTCCCAATAATGCTTCGACATACCGAGTAGATGCTCATACGAAGCCTGGTCGCTGCTGATGACAAGGCCACGGTTATTCGGGTAGACGAACGACGCGGCGAACATGAGAGCTTCGGTGATCGTCGAGATTCCTATCTGGCGGGCTTTCAACACGATCCCGCGGAATGGCCGACCGGCGTTATGTTCTTCCTCGACACGCCGCACAAAATCCTGTTGTGCCCAATTCATCGTTAACGGGATACTTCCCCGTTTCTTGTCGATGATATTGAGACGAGTCAGGAACGGCGCATATCTCAACGATTTGCCTTACGGCGTCGGGATAGGAGGCTTGACGCCTGGCGACACGTTTTGCAAGCGCGCGACCCCTTTACCGGGTGAATATATAGGTTGTCGCCTAAATACGGGTGACCTTGCGGACAATGGGTTTTTGCCCGCTGCAACACCGCAGTCGCCAAACCACCTTCGCCCCGCTCCGCGTTGATTTTCGCCGAGACAGGTTCAAGATGCACAGGATTGCAACACGCACGAACCCGACATAAATGGTCGATCTGTAAACCCTCAGGGATAGGACCGACCCATTCCTCATACGAGGCCCGATGAGTTCTGAGCATCCTGCCGCCGCCCCTAATCTGACCATACCCCTCAGTAGTGATGGACCCCTGCCATACCCAACAGCCATTATCGTCAACAACGATACGAGTCATCAACCGTTCCAACAGAGACTTACGTGGATAGCAACCTGAGGGCATAAAACTCTCCTTATGTCGAACGCATCTCGGCAAGTATCGCTTCCATCTGCGCGCGTGACTCCGCAGCATTCGCATCAGTCACCGCCTCACGCATCCCCGCAAACGCAGTCGGCAAAATCGACTTCAACATCGCCGACTTCACAGCAGGCGACCCATGATTCAACAGAAACGAAGCCTGATCAATCGCCTCCAACGCCAACGCGCGCGCGGCAGACTTCACCTCAGGATCATCCGAAACCGCATGAATAATGTCAGCGAGAGCGTTCTTTGAAGCCATAAAACCTACTCTACGCCCCTAATCGGTTTCCCGATACGGCGCTCAGCGTCAGCGAACACCTCAGCCGGAGCGCGACGCACCGGAACATCTTCGCTCGCCGGAGCTATCCGTGGAATCGCCAAATCCTCGACAACCCCCAAAACATCCTCGTCAGGGGCGACCCCAACGAACCGTTTCGACAAGACAACAACAACCAGTTCCAACCCCTCATCATCAGAAACCGCCCACGCCTCATCTTTAAAAATCGACGACAAACCAAACTCGATACGCCACTCCCCACGCGGCGCACTCTTAAAGTTCGTCTGCCAGGCCGGGAACTCAGCAACCTTCTCATACGTCACGCCCGAAGGAGCCGAAGGCAACAAATCTTCGATCGTCGTCACCGCGGAGCCTCGTACATCGGATTCACATCAGGGTCATAGTCAACAGGAATCGGAGACTCCCCTGGAGCAATCCCCGCCCACAACGGACGGCCAGGGGACACAGGCGTCACCATCCCATCCAACGGCAAATCAAGATTCGCGTCGTAATCAAGACCAGGCGTCGGATCACGATCCCACACCTGCCACGCCTCCCCGCCACCATCCAACATACGCTCAACCAACATCTGCGCCTCAGGCGACAACACATCAGCCAACGTCGGCGGCGTCACCGCAGGAGCCACACCCAACATAGAGGCAAGACGATCCGCGGAACCCTCAGCCGATTTCATAATTTCGCGCGCCGCCTCTCTCGCATCGGCCAGGAGCCTCGCCGACCACCACAACGCCGCCACCACCAACACCACCGCCACCACCGCACCGATGATTAAACCTGCCATACGGCCACCCTAACACATGTGGCAATATCCAAAATCACCCCCCGCCGTTTCCACAATTTGGGAAC
>SXGR01366384.1_pt1 | contig 12782 bp, 12 predicted proteins | sample 3174711 | NCBI WGS metagenome assembly SXGR01 (sample SAMN11356860, study PRJNA531348) | freshwater metagenome | isolation source: freshwater sample F1-60 | place: China: Fuxian Lake, Yuxi | collected 2017-12-25
ATGAAGGAGTAACATTAAGACGACGAGTAGCTGACCAATATAAAGAAGGTCAGAATTTTCCAGATGAAATGGCTGCAGCGAAGGTAGAGAGAGATGGTATTACGAATCGAATTGTACACGCACTGCCTGGATCAGACATTGTGTTACGTGAAGGTACGACGGCTATTATGTATCATCGTATAAAGAATATTACATGGGGAGATGTGTTTTTCTTACTCGTTCAGGCAGGCGTTTTAGAAGATTCCAGTGGAAATAGTGTATGGAGAAAAAGAAAAGCTGCTCAAAATACAACAGAACCAAATGATATAGGTGATAGTGCGGTCACTCCTCTGAATATTAAAAAAATAGTCAACAAGAGTGATAGCGAGATGTTGAAGAATCTTGATATAGGAAAGCCAGAGGAGAGAAGACTATTAATGAAAATTATTCTTGCGAGAGGAATTCGGAATAGTGTGTTGACACACGGGGCACATGATTTTAGTGATTTGCTTGAACTTTTGACTGATGCAGCAATACAGTCTGTACCTGTCGCAGAGGAAAATTCATCAATGCATCAGCAAAAAAATTATTTGAGGCGCTGCGAGGCACTCATGATGGTGATTGAAAATTATAGTATGGCGAGTCAAGGAGTTGACTTGTCAGGAAATAATAAAAAAAAGCGCATTCAGCATATGGTTTCATTGTGGGCGAGAGATATTGAGTTAGCCATAATGAAGTTTTCCTAAGCAGTCTGAATTCGCACTTTTTGGAGTGAAGTGTGATTAGGATATATTTTTAGCTGCTAGACTTCAATTTCTTTCCAAACGAGTTCAATCGCATTAAAGAATTTTTCTGTAAATTCTGCAGCCTCTTTGGCCGAAAATGGTTTACATGTATAGCAATCGACGGTAAATAGGGCAGGATTTGTTGGATAGGAATAAAAAGCCGCACCCGATGATTTCCAGTGAATCCAGCCTCCGTAGCCCATATCGTGGGCACTGTAGGCATATGGACCCGATAGTTTTTCCATATTCGTTACTTTTGCGAGTTCATCGAGATATGTTTTTATTTGTTCTGGCTCAACAATTTTTTCAGTGGTTCCTTCAATAATTACTCTTTGTCGTACAAGATTTGGTGCAAGGTTTTTCCATTCCATGTTTGTTGAAATTAATGATTCGTTGGTTTCTTCAACTTATTCGCCTTCTTGAGCTGGCTTTTGACGACTTTCTTTTTGGTCCAGACTTCATCTTTGTAGGTTTTGTTGTGGACTTTTTTGGATGCCATAGTAAGGATGGTTACAAATTAGATAAGTTTATAAAATCCACGCTTTCCTACCTGCAAAATGGAGTCGCCTGAGAGTTCGATCGTGTCGGTGAAGTTTTCGATTTTGGCGCCGTTGTATTTGACGCCTCCGCCTTGGATGAGACGGCGGGCTTCGCCTTTTGATGGGGCAGCACCGAGTTGCATGAGGATGTCGACGATGATCATCGAGGTGCCGGTGATGCGGACTTCCTGGATGTCGTCGGGAAGTTCTTTCTTGGAAAACACGGTGATGAAGTGTTGTTCAGCTTCTGTAGCGGCTTCTGCAGAGTGATATATTTTTACGATCTCGCGAGCGAGGCGCATTTTGAGGTTGCGTGGATTTTCGCCACCGAGGAGTTGGCGGTTGATGTTGTTGATCTCGTCGAGCGAGAGATTGGTGGTGAGTTCGAAGTAACGGACAATCAAATTATCTGGAATGGACATGGTTTTGCCGTACATGTCTTTTGGGTCTTCGGTGATACCAATGTAGTTTCCGGTGGTTTTTCCCATTTTTTTCACGCCGTCGGTTCCTTCGAGAATCGGTACGGTGATCACGCACTGTGGCGTTTGGCCGTAGGCTCGCTGGATTTCTCGACCGGCTAACAAGTTAAATGTCTGGTCGGTTCCACCAAGTTCAACGTCTGCGTTAATCGCAACCGAGTCGTAGCCCTGCATAAGCGGGTACATGAACTCGTGGACGTAGATCGGCGCTTGTGCTTTTAGGCGATCCTGGAACATGTCGCGCTCCATCATCTGCTGGACGGTGAAAACACTGGCGAGTCGGGTGACGTCGGAGAAGGTTAATTTTCCGAGCCAGTCGGCGTTCCAGACGACTTCTATCTTGTCGATGTCGAGAACTTTGCTTGCCTGTTTGATGTAGTGCTTGGCGTTTTCTTCGAGTTCCTGTTGGGTTTTGAGAGGACGCGCTTCGGCTTTTCCTGATGGATCCCCGATCTGTCCGGTGAAGTTTCCGAAGAGAAGGACGGCGGTGTGGCCTGCATCTTGGAACTGGCGCATTTTTCGAAGGGGTACCATGTGGCCGAGGTGGAGATCGGCTCCCGTTGGGTCGATGCCGAGTTTGACTCGGAGTTTCTTCCCGGATTTGAGCTTTTCTTCCAACTCTTTTCGGACGATCACGTCGGCGACGCCCTTTTCGAGGATGGTCTGGATGTCTGATTTCATGGAGATATTTGGTGGCTTTTGCCTGTATTCTACTTGGCTTTGAAACGAGTGACAAGTAGCTTTGAGAGCCGCGTGCTTTTCTCGGGTGCCAGAGATTTCTGACACCACATTTATTGTTAAAAATGTTGACTGCAAGCCATTGAAGCGAGATACTTGTTTCCTTTCCTTCTCATGCTTCTCCCATGTTAGAACAGTCGCTAGCTCGGCTTGGTCTCAAGGATAAAGAAGTCACCGTCTTCTCTACTCTACTGGAGCTCGGTCCACAGTCGGCTGGCGTCGTATCACGACGAACCGGATTTACTCGAGGAACGACGTACATGATTCTGGACACCCTTGTCGCGCAGGGGCTTATTTCACGTATTGTCAAAAGTGGCGTCCACTCCTATGCGGCGATGACGCCGGAAGATTTACTCAAAGTTGTTCGTGCGAAAAAACGCGATCTTGATCATCAAGAGCAAGAGATTGAGAATATGCTCCCGCACCTGAATATGATGATGAAAAAACATATGGTTCGACCAAAGGTCCGATACTTTGAGGGTGGAGATGGGGTAAAAACGGTGATGAATGAAACGCTGACCTCGAAGGAAACTATTCTTTCGTATGCCAATATGGATGCGTGGAAAATTTCACCACATTTGCATGATTTTATTCGTGGATACTGCTATCGTCGATCGTTTGAGGCAAAAATTCCATTGAAGTGCTTAATGTACGACACCCCTACCGCGCGACAGCATTTTTCGACCGGCCATGCGAATTTTGAAATTAATTTTATTCCGAAAGAGGTTAGTTTTGAGGCAAGCATCATCAATATTTTTGATAATAAGGTCATTATGATTTCATTGGAGGCAGGGAATCTGTGCGGAATTATTATCGAAAGTCAGGAAATAGCCTCTACCCAGAAGGCTATTTTTGAGCTTGCCTGGCGGGGTTGTGACCCTCAGTGTCTGGCTATTCAGCGCTAGGTCTGCTAGAGTGCCGGTATGAAAATTCTCTTTGAAAATGATGATGTTGTGGTTATAGACAAGCCATACGGGATGGTCGTTCATCCTGGGGCTGGTGTTGAGATGGGTGAAACCGTCGTCGGTGAGGCCTTGAAGGTGTACCCTGATCTTCCCATTACGAACGGTGAGGATCGGCCTGGGGTTGTGCATCGTCTGGATAAGGATACTTCGGGAGTTTTGTTGCTTGCGAAAACTGAGGTGTCTTTGAAGTTTTATATTGAGGCGTGGAAAAAACATCATGTTGAAAAAGTCTATTTTGGGTTAGTGGCTGGAAAGGTTGAACCAAAAACTGGAACGATCGAGGCGCCTGTTTCCCGAAGTGTGAAGGATCGAAAAAAAATGACGGCGAAGTCGGGCATTGGAAAAATGGCGGTGACGCACTACGAGGTGGTGGAGTATTTTTCTGATTTTGACTTTCCGGTCACACTGGTGAAGATTCGAATTGAGACGGGTCGTACCCATCAGATTCGTGTGCACTTTGCGGCTATCGGGTTTCCGGTTGTCGGGGATGATGTCTATGGAAACCGGCATGTGAATGCTTTCTTTGAGAAAGAGTTTGGACTGAAGAGGCAGTTTCTTCATGCGCAGCTGCTTGAGTTCCCTCTTATGAACTCGAAGAAAAAAGAAACCGTAGAATCAAAAATACCTTCCGAGTTGCAGAAGGTATTGGATGATCTGAGCTAATTCTTTCGTTACGCTTTTGGTGTATTATGCGATGCTGGTAATCTCGAGTTTCGTAAGATTCTGTCGGTGACCCTTGTTTCGCATGTAACGCTTCTTTGATTTCTTCTTGAAGACACGAACCTTATCGTCTTTGAATTGTTCGAGAACCTTTGCCGTGACGACCTGTCCAGCGACGTAAGGCTCACCTACCTTGACGCTTGCGCCATCAGCTACGAGCAATACGGTTTTGAATGATACATCAGCGCCTTCTGCTGCCTCGAGCTTCTGAACGTCGATTTTTGTGCCTTTTTCAACTTTGAACTGCTGACCGGCGATTTCTACAACTGCAAACATAGTGCGAATGTGTTAAAGCGCGTGGATATTACGGGATTGGCCGCAGAAAATCAAGCTGAATTTATACTGTGGTGTTGTGCTGGTTCATAGCCGTCGGAATTCCCTCTTTTAAAGCTAATTCCAGGGCTTGAATCGCTCTTTTTGCCGCTGGTTCAAAGACCGGCTTTTCTTTGGCGGTGAAGCCGCTGAGGACGAAGGTACTCGTGCCCATCTGCTTTGGGGTGCCGTAAGGGTACTCCTCTCCTCTGCTTTCGATCCCGATCCGGATTCGAGGGAACTCGTTGGTTGGAAGGTGGTTGAGGATTGATTTCATCCCATTATGGGTTCCGGCGGAACCTTCGGTTCGGATACGGATTTTTCCAAGAGGAAGATCGAGGTCGTCATAGATAACCCAGAGATTTTTTGGATCAATTTTATAAAACTGAGTGAGGAGCGTGAGTGCTTCACCGGAGAGGTTCATGAAGGTGGTCGGTTTGGCTAGGATGATTTTCTGGTTATTGAAGATTGTCTCCGTCGTGAAAGCTTTGAATTTTTTCTGTCCTTTCCAGTCTGGTGCGTTCCACTCTTTTGCGAGTTCGTCTACGACGATGAAGCCCGCGTTGTGGCGTGTGTTCTCGTATTCTTCTCCTACGTTGCCGAGGCCGACGATGAGGATCGTCGATGATACTTTTGATGTTAGTTCTTTTTCCATGAGGTGCTTTTGAAAAACGGTATTTCTTTTTCCGCGATGATCAGTATATCACCTTCTTCTGCACCTTGCTTGAAAAGTTCTCGATCGATTCCAAGTTTTCGAATGTACTGTCGGATTCGTGTTTGCGCCTGCGTGTGGGTGAGGTCCATCATTTTTACTAACTGCTCGATACGTTTTCCGGTGATTTCGTAGTATCGCTTTTTATCGAGCTTTTTGAGATATGTAATTTCAAAACTCATTCTGTTTTCCAGATGGGGACGGAAAATTTTATGCGGTGTTTCTGAGGCAATAATTTTTGGTTCTTCGTGCAGCAGCTCCTTGAAGACTCTCCAGGTTTCTTTCATGAGGTCGGAGACGCCGTCGTTGATAGCGGCAGAAATGAAGAAGAGTGTTTTTACTTTGAGCGCCTTTTTTGCCGCTTTGATAAAGGTTTCCTGCTCGTCTTCGGGGATGAGATCTTTTTTATTGATGACGACGATTTGTGGTTTTTTGGCGAGCATTTTGTCGAACTTTTTGAGTTCGGCGTTGATGGTTTTATATACCTTTGCCAGATCAGGTTCCGAGGCGTCGATCATGTGAATGAGAATTTTTGTTCGCTGTACGTGCTTGAGAAACTCGTGACCGAGACCTTTTCCTTCTGAAGCGCCCTCGATGAGTCCCGGGATGTCTGCGACGATGAATGAGGCTTCTTTCTCTTTGACGTATTTGTTGAGGTCGACGACTCCGAGATTTGGGCTGAGGGTCGTAAAGTGATAGGCGGCAATTTTTGGCTTGGCGTTGCTGATGACACTGATGAGTGTCGACTTGCCTGCTGATGGAAGCCCGATGATACCGACGTCGGCGATCATCTTCAACTCAATGGTGATATCGAGAACTTCGCCTTCCTCTCCAATTTCTGCAATTTTTGGAGCCTGGAATCGTGAACTGACGAAGTGGACATTTCCATATCCGCCGCGTCCTCCTTTTGCGACCATGAATTCGGCGTTTTCTTCCGTCAGGTCTGCGAGCATTTCTTTTTTGTCGGCCGTGAAAATCTGTGAACCGACGGGCACCGGAATATAGAGATTTTCTCCATTTTTTCCGTGCTGGTTGTCATCACCTCCTGCTCCACCATTTTGTGCTTTCAGTACCTTCTGATTCCTGAGATCCGTGAGCGTTCTGAGGTTGTTTTTGGCGATAATAATCACATTCCCGCCGCGTCCCCCATCTCCTCCATCAGGACCACCTCGCGGTACAAATTTTTCACGTCTGAAGCTGACGAGGCCGCTGCCTCCCCTTCCCCCGACACACTGAATGTGAACTTCATCGCAAATCATGCGGTTGTCTTGTTGCGTTTATATCAGGCGCATTGTACCTGGCTTTTGTGCTTTAGGGAAGCCTGTATTTGGATTACTTTGTCTTTTCTTCCGTAGTTGGCTATACTTTTTCCGCTTTATTGCATGCCGGAGTGGCGGAATGGCAGACGCGCTCGACTCAAAATCGAGTACCCGTAAGGGTGTGTGGGTTCGACTCCCACCTTCGGCACCAGTTGGGTTATTTATTTCTGTTGAAGCTGTTGTTTCAGTATGATTGCTGTTTTTTTGCCGGCGACGCGGGCGAGTTCGTCCATGGTGGCGTTTTTGATGGAGGCGAGCCCACCGAAGTGTTTGAGGAGTTTTTTCTTGGTGACTTCGCCGATGCCTGGAAGGTCGTCGAGTTCGGAGGTGATGAGGGTTTTGTTGTGGACGAGGTTGCTGTAGGAGACGGCGAAGCGGTGTGATTCGTCGCGGATTTTCTGAACGAGGTGGAGGGTTTTGCTGTCTTTTGGGAGTTTGATGGACTCTTTTTCACCGGGGACGAAGATTTCTTCTTCTTGTTTTGCGAGTGAACAAATTGGAATATTGAGATTCAGTTCTTTGAGGACTTCGACGCCGATGCCGAGTTGGCCTTTTCCACCATCGAGAATGAGCAGGTCGGGACGGACGGTGAACTTACTGTACTGTTCGAGAGTTTTTCCCGCTTCGATGACGAGAAGCGTTTCGGGTCGAGATTTCTCCGGGTTGGCGAGCAGGTGCGTGATGAGTGAATCGGGTTTTACTTTTACCTCTTTGAAGCCTTGTGTTTCGAAGTATTCCTGCGTGTCGGGTGTCGTGAAGAAATACCATTTCTTGGTTTTTTTGTGCTTTTCGAGAAGCTTGTAGATGAGTTTTCCCGTAAGTTCTTGGCCGTGGTACTCGGGATTGAGCCAGAGGTGATCCATGATGGAGCAGTCGTGGCTGATGATTTCGTTGACGACGAATCCGACGAGTTTTTTGTTTTTTGGATCTTTGTCGTCGCACATGGTGAGAATATTTTCCGGGTTGAGGTTTTCTTCCGTGGTGAGAATTTTCTTGATCTCTTCAAATGTTTTTTTACTTGGTGATCGGTAACTGAATTGACTGATGGTGAGGTACTTGAGTCGGCGTGTGAGGACTTCGCGCATGGAGGCGTAGTCGTCTGGTTTTCCGTGAGGAATCGTGCGGAGTTTGAAGCGTCGATATTCGCTATTTGATGGCTGGCCGTTCATGAGTACGACCATGGAGGCGACCGTACCGGTACCGCCAAAGTGTGAAATGTCGTAGCACTCGATGCGCTTGGGAGGTTTTGGAAGCTTGAGTGTTTCGGCGAGGTTGATGAGAGATTCTTTTGGGATCACTTCTTCCTTCATCCACTTTGCTTTTTGCTGGTGGGCGTAGCTGCGCGCGTTGGCAAGAGAGAGTTCGAGGAGCTTGTTCTTCTCCCCTGTTTGTGGCCAGAGAATTTTTACTTTTTTCCCGCGTTTTTCTGAGATCCAGGACTCTTCCATTTCGGTGTCTTCGAGGAGGTCCGGAATAAGAACTTCATCGGGAATGTTGGTGGCATTCTGGTAATAGTCTCTGATAAATGCCTCACAGATCTCACTGGTGGATGGAATGTCTTTCTCGTTCTGATTATTGAGAATGAAATTTTCCTGTCCGATAATTCGTCCATCGCGAATCTGGAATAAATTAGAGTAGATACGAGAGTTGTCGACGACAAAATGAAAGACGTCGGTATCTTTTCTTGATGGATCGCTGATACGTTGTTTCTCGAACATCTCTTCCATCATCTTGAGTTTATCGCGGATGGATGCGGCTTTTTCGAATTTCTTCTGAGTGGCGTAGACGGCCATCTCGTCTTTGAGCTGATTCATGAGTTCCTCCGGGCGACCCTCAAGGAAGTTGATTACGCGATTGATGATGCTGCCGTAGTGCGTGGTGTCGATTTTCCCGATACACGGTGCGGCGCATCGACGAATGAAGTGGTAGAGGCATGGATACTTGATCACTTTATTGGTGACTTCGACGTCGTGTTCGTAGCCGTTTGGTTTGAGGTACTTGATATCGAGATTGCAGTGGCGGAATGGGAGAACTTTTCTGAGAATATCGAGGGTCTGTTTTACTTTGTAAGCTGCTGTTTTTGGGCCGAAGTAGCGAGCGCGGTCTTTTTCTTTTTTCCTCACGATCGTGATGCGCGGAAAGTCCTCATTTACTGAAACACGAATGTAGACATAGTTTTTATCGTCTTTCATTAGCACGTTATACTTTGGTCGGAACTGCTTGATGAAGTTGGTTTCGAGAATAATCGCCTCGAGGTCGGTGGCAACTTCGATGTACTCAATGTCATCGATGAGCGCGACCATTCCTTCCTTTTTTGGTCCCAATTCAGAGGTTCGCAAAAAATAACTCTTCACTCGGTTGCGAAGGTTTTTTGCTTTTCCGATATAGAGAATTTTTCCCTCGACATCCTTCATTTTATAGACGCCTGGCGTCATGGGAAGGGCTGCAAGGATCTTCTCGAGTTTAGGGTTTTTGAGGTCCATCGTCATTGGATTGTATCATAGCAGAAGCTTCTTTAGAATAGGCTCATGGATGCTTTCCCTCAATGGTCGGTCGAACAGTCGGTGTACCAGACCGTCGCCTTCTTCGATAAACTGGATTTTTGCCTTACTGATCGGGAAATTTCCGAGCGGCTGATGGGTGCTGCGGCTTCTTTTGATGAGGTACGTGAGGTTCTTGCTTCGAGTTCTCATATTGCTTCACGGGATGGGTGGTATTTTCTTCCGGGTCGGGATGAGCTGGTTCAGCTGAGAAAAGATCGGATGGACACTCATGCATTATTCATGCGAAAAGTTGAGCGGTATCGTTGGGTGTTCCGAATTATTCCGGGTCTGCGTGCTGTGTATATTTGCAATCGTCTGGCGATGGCGCAGGCTCGCCCGACGAGTGATATTGATCTCTTCGTGGTAACTTCGAAAGGTAGAATGTTTACGGCACGTTTTTTTCTTCTTTTTGCTCTGGAAATTCTTGGTTTACGAATTCATCCAGATCGACGATCTGGTCGTTTCTGTCCGAGCTTTATTGTTGATGAGACGCAGTTGAATGTTGAGTCTCTTCTGCTCCAGCCGAGGGATCCGTACTTTGCCTACTGGGTTTTGTTATTGAAACCTGTCGTTGGTTACGTCAATCTGCGAGCCGCGAATCCGTGGTTCCGTTCTTATTTTTCGGAAGAAGTTTTGAAAAGATATTTTACGAGTGAGCATCGGAGTGAGGTGAGGAGCGGGGGTTGGTTGGGAGATATGGCGGAGACAGTTTTTAAGAAATGGCAGATGGCCAGGCTCATGAAAAAATATCCCGAGATGATGAGGCCACAGGGTCTGGTTATTTCTGATACTACCTTAAAACTTCACGAGGACGATCGACGTCATCAGTACGTCTAACGTTTCCCGTGTTTCTTTTTTCGCTCCATGCTGGTTTCTCGAACTTTTCCTTCGGTTTTTTCGCGGTATCGAACGTCAATGCCTGTTCCTGAGAATCCATATTTCTCACGGATGATTCGCTCGAGGTAACGCTTATACGAGAAGTGAAAGATTTTGGTTTCACTTACCATGAAGGTAAATGTTGGAGGATTTTTTTGAGTGTACTCTACCTTGAAGATGGTTGCCTGACGACCATGTGAGCGTGGCGGAGCGTGGCGGTTTAAGGCGTCCTGGATGAGACTTTTCAGTTCTCCTACTGGGATTTCTTTTTCGCGTTCCTGTTTGATCTTTTTTGCGAGCTCGAGAATTTTCTGTACGTTTTTTCCGTGAATGGCTGAGGTCATGATCACCGGAGCCCATGGAAGGAACTCGAGTTTGTGCTGGATTTTGTGGACAATTTCTTCGGCCTCTCCCGGAGGGAGAAGATCAATTTTATTTACGACGAGAATGAGTCCTTTTTTTTCATCTTTAATATATCCGGCGATGTGGGCATCCTGGCTGACCAGCCCCTCTTCGGCGTCGATCACGAGTACGGCGATATCTGATTCTTCGAGAGCCTTGATACCACGGAGTACGCTCCAGAACTCGAGCTGTCTTCCGATTTTTCCGCGCTTGCGGATACCGGCTGTGTCCTTGAGGATGAACTTCTGATCTTCCCAGTTGAACTCGGTGTCGATCGTATCACGGGTTGTTCCTGCGACATTTGAGACGATCATTTTATTTTCACCGATCAGGGCGTTGAGAAGGGATGACTTTCCGACGTTTGGGCGACCCAGGATAGCGAGTGAAATTTCATCTTTATTTACCTTTCTTGCTGGTTCTTTTTTGAATCCATTTTTTTTGAGCGTCTTCTCAAGTTTCGTAACGAGCTCGTCGATACCGACTCCATGGGCGGCTGATACGTTGAGGATTTCGTCAATTCCCAGACGATAGTACTCACTTATCTCGTGTTCATGTGATTTGCGATCAGTTTTGTTTGCGATGCAGATGTATGGCTTTTTTGCCCGTAAAATCTGCTTGATGGCGTTTTCATCTTCAATCGTTGGGGGTGAGCTTCCGTCGATGACGAAGAGAATCATGTTTGCTTCTTCGATGGCAAGAAGCGTCTGGCTGTAGACATCCTCTTCGATGTTTTCTTTTTTTCCATACTGAAGACCGCCTGTGTCGACGAGAATAACTTCGAGCTTGTCGAGTTCACATTTCTGATAGATTCGATCTCGTGTTGTTCCGGGAATATCCGAGGTGATGGCAACTTTTTTTCCTACAACTCGATTAAAAAGTGTTGATTTACCAACATTCGGTTTTCCAACAATGGCAATAATTGGTTTCATACTTGCGGTATTGTGCATTATTTCTTATGATACGTCTATGAAAAAGAATTTTGCAGCTTTGATCCTCGTCGTTTTCATCGTGTTTTTTGCTTCTTTTTCTCTTGTTTCAGCCCAGGATAGTGGTCAGCCGAAGAATCTTCTTCCTGATGAGGCTGATATTTTACAGGATGGGGAGACTCTTGATTGTGTGCGTTTCATGAAGTTGGCAAGGGTTAAGGTCGTTGGGTCGACTGATCCAAAAGGTAAAAATCCCACTCTTCGTGAGGCAGTCATTCAAGATGCTAAGATTACGGTGACCGGTATTGTGTTTGATAAAGACTCAAAGAGAATTGATACTTCGCGCGAGGTAAAGGCGCGAGATGCTGCCATGACCTGTGGATTCAAGAGTGGACGTGTACCGCTCTGGCTTGTTCCTTTTTATATTGTACGTGTTATTGATTTTCTTCTTCTTGTTGGTGGACTCGTTTCAGTTGGATTCATTGTTATCGGTGGGTATCATATGATTATTGGAGGTTTCTCAGAGGAGAAAGAAAAAGGAAAAAATACGATCAAGTATGCGCTTATCGGACTTACTCTTACGCTTCTTGCGTATACGATTGTTAACCTTGTACTCCTTTTCCTCACCTCCTAATGAAACTTACTGATATCTTCAAGAAGACCAGGTCGATCGTCAGGAACCTTAAGGAGAGTGTCGAGGAGGCAAGTCGTGAACCGACTTTCGAGAAAGTGGTTGTTCATGAAGATAAAAAAGATCCAGCGCAACATGTTGTGGTTCACATTTCCGGCACGGGTGTTGCCAAGGCTATGCTTATTATTCTCGGTCTTTTGGCTCTTGCCTATTTCATTATGGGCATGACCGATATTCTCGTTGTTTTCTTTGTTGCCTTCCTGTTGGCTGCTGCGATGGAGCCGACGATTGATAGCCTCAGTAAGCGAAAAGTTCCTCGCGGCGTCGCCGTGATTCTTTTCTATATTATTGCTATTGGGCTTTTTGCCTTCATGGTTTCCTACATGCTCCCGATTCTTGCTCAGCAGATCTATGAACTTGCGTTGAACCTTGGTGTTTATCTCAAGCAGCTCGCGGAAGGAAAACAGTCACTTCCTATTCCTGCCAGATTTCAGCCGTATGTGGATCAGTTCTTGAGTAGCGTGAATGTTCACGATCTCGGCGGCAAGGTTGAGAGTAGCTTGAAGATTCTTGCCGAACAGCTTTTTGCGATTGGTGGAAATATCTGGGAAGTTATTAAAATTATTTCTCATGGTTTGATCAATACGGTTCTCGTTCTCATTCTTGCCTACTTTATGGTGGTGGAGAAACATGCCGTTGATAACTTCATCTTCTCTTTCTTTCCCGTTAAACATGAAGAGTATATTGCGGCGAAAATCTCTCTTGTTCAGCGAAAAATTGGCTTCTGGTTGCGCGGTATGCTTATCATGATGGTCTCGATGGGCATCCTTGTCTATATCGGTCTCGTGATTCTCGG
>SXGR01113180.1_pt1 | contig 12781 bp, 14 predicted proteins | sample 3174711 | NCBI WGS metagenome assembly SXGR01 (sample SAMN11356860, study PRJNA531348) | freshwater metagenome | isolation source: freshwater sample F1-60 | place: China: Fuxian Lake, Yuxi | collected 2017-12-25
GTAGCTATCGATACGCACCGGATGATCGAAGGAATGAAAGCCCTGTGTCATCGTGTAGCCATTCGGGGGAATCGCCAGCAGGCCATTCTCATAACCACTGCGCATCAGGTAGGGACGCAGGTCCTGCTTGTAGGGCTGTGACTGGGCGATGAATTCTTCATCGTGAAACCAGATGGCAAGTTCAACCACATTGTCCTCGATCATCTCGCCTTGAGCTGTCGCGCCAACACCACCGGGGTACATATGGATGTCCCAGTGCACGCGGGCGTCCTTGGGCAGGGTGCGGCAAACGCCTTCCGGCATCAACTCGCCCCATTTTCCCATCGCATATTCGGTCAAATAACCATACTCCTGATAGTCACCGTTTTCATCGGGAACCAGGATATCGGTGTTGGCGTGGTGGACTACCGCGCGGGCATCACCCCGTGGCTTGACCTGTGCGGCCTTGATACAGCGATCAACCGGCAGGCCGGTATCGATGTAATGCTTGCTCCACAGGTCATTGCCGGTGGCGGGTATGTCCATGGATTTTGAAGCTATGATCAAGCTTGGTTCACCCAGTTCTGCTTCAAAGGTCCAGGCATTGGGATCAGGCAGGTCCGCTGCCGGTGGGACCACATCGACATCACCCATGGGTGCGCCTTGGTTTACCCAAGCTACCACGGTATCGATTTCCTGCTGCTCCAGTCGCCAGTCACCCTTGAGGTTCTGCAAGCCAATGCCATGGTCATAGGCATACGGTGGCATTTCCCGATTTGCCACCTTGTACTGAATCAGGGGTGCCCAGGGGCGCACCTGTTCGAAGTTGCTTAACTGCATCGGACCAATGCCACCTTCACGGTGGCATACCACGCAGTTCTCGTTCAGGATCTTGGCCACATGGGAGTTATAAGTGATGGCTTCATCCTGGGCGCTGACAGTCCCGGCAAGGGACAAGCAGCTAGCCAACAGAGTGAGCCTGAAGCTACGCTTTACAGTGTTCTGCGCGATAAGCATGGTTTTCTCCTGAATACGAGCATGGGGATTCTAAGTACTGCGGAGGGATACTAAAACTCTATCCCTGAAATGTCCAACTCAGGGTATCGAAAGGGAATTTTGGCAGTGGGTGACAATTACACAGGGCATCGAATGTAGCTTCGAAGTGACCGCTTAGCAGTAGCCCCGCTCAATGCAGTTGCCGCTTTCGAGCCAGCGGATCGGCGGAGTGATATTTTGCGCAGTCAGTATGTAATTGGTGCCGTCGAGATTGGAACCGTCTTCCCGCCAGGTCACCCTGATTTCCCCTTCATGAACGTGCACGCCATGCGCAGTTTCGGTTCGCTCTATCGCATCTGGAATCCCGTTCACACCTTCCTGCATATCTAGCAGATTGTTGATCCTCCCCGCTTCAACCGCAATGATGATCGAATTTTGGTGAATGCTGATTGCCAGCAAGGCTTCAGTAAATGCCGCCCGATCGCGGTAGCGCTGATAGGCAGGCAGCGCAGCAGCGGCGAGAATGCCCAGGATTGCCACCACGATCATCAATTCGATCAAGGTAAAGCCCCGGTGATTTTTGCGGTTGTTTAAACTGGTGTTTAAGCTGGTGTTCAAGCTGACGTGTAATTGCTTAGTCATGGGCGCTATCACTCCATTACCACTTCGTGAGAATTGTTGGTCACGTAGATCGCTGTCAACCCGTGAACGGAAGGATTCGGATGAGATACGCGCACCAATTCTCCGGACTGCACAACAAGATTTGGCAACGCGGTCTCAGGGCAATGCATCGAAGCATCCGGTAATTGGCCGCGTCCCAGCATATAACCTATTTCCTCAAACACGAGCCGGCAGTCTTCCAAAGCCTGGACGCGCGCCCTGGAGGCAACCAGTTCGGCATCGAATTCAAACATCGATGGATAGGCATACAATATCAACGAGAAGAAAATCATCGACGCCGAACCGCCAACACCCAACCAGATGATGCCGCGGTCGCGGGTGTCGCGCGGTCTGGCGACAGGCTTGTCGGGTATTTCCACGATTGTCGAAGGCCGGCTATCGGCTTTCTTGAACAGATCCGCCTTGGCAGTCACGAAGCGCTCTGACTCGACGGCCCTTGCACATTTTTCGCAATAGACACCCACATCGAAGAAATTCGCACACATCCCGCACAATGGCTTTTCACAGCGACTGCAGTTTTCGATGGCGGGAGCGTTCGGGTGGTTATAGCAGGCCAATTCGGAGTCCTTTTCTAGATTCTTGAGGATTCTAGCAAATCCCCAATCGCTTCCGCGACAACATTAGTGATTAATCTGACCGGCAGCACGTTTTTCAGAAGTGATTGCAGTTGTGCTCACTGATCGCTACCTCATCTGTCTAAACGGGATCGAACTGAGAGCCATGAATCTATAAGGAATTCTCCTTATAGATCAGCGCCAAGAGAATTTTATTTCCCTGTCCATTTCGGCTGGCGTTTTTCTAAATAGGCTCTGCGGGCTTCACGCCCGTCCGCGCTGTCGAAAGCTGCGGCGAGCGCCAGCAGCGCCATCTCGGGGACCTCTCGAAAATCAGCATCTTCCATCTCAAAGAAAAGCTTGCGAGTGCGGTGCAATGCCAGCGGTGACATCTTGACCAGTTTTCCAGCCAGTCCACGGGTGGCATCAAGCAGTGAGTCAGCAGGTACCACCTTTGTAATCATTCCCAATGCGCAGGCTGTTTGTGCATCTATCGGTTCTCCAGTAAAGACAAGTTCGGCGGCACGCATGCGACCAATCAGTCTCTGCAAATACCACACATGCATGCCCGGTGGCCCGGCCAGATTTGACACTCCCGGATAGGCGAAGCTGGCGTCGTCCGCGGCGACAATCATGTCACAGGCGAATGCCAGAGTGCAGGCACCTTCGCGGGCGTAACCATGCACAGCGGCAATAATCGGTTTGCCCAGATTGCGCACGATCGTCAGTGTATCGACGTACAACAGACGCAAAAATTTCTCCATCGCTGCTGCATCGAACTGATCCAGAAAATGCAGATCCACTCCGGCAGACAGACCCTTGCCAGCGCCGCGCAAAATGATTACCCGTACATCTGGATCCGCATCCGCTGCGCGCAGGGCGGAGTGATATTCGAGAGTTGAAATTTCATCTATCAGGTTCAGAGGCGGCCGGTCGAGGACAATTTCTGCGATGGAATCTTGCACCGCATATTTGAGAGTTAGAAAAGTAGGATCTGCCATTTTGGTTGCTCGCCTTATCGCGGCACCTCTTGTCGCTGTGCTCTCTTGCGCTGCACTTTCTGTCGCTGCACTTTCTGTCGCTGCACTTTCTGTCTTTGCACTACCAGCGCTTGAATAGCCTCGAGGGTCACTTGTGCACGCGCTTCGAGTTCCGCATCGGAAGCGCTGCTCACAGGATGATCGATCACGGCAAATTGATAGTTGGGCATGCCGAGCACCCGTGCCATCAATTCTGCCGCACTGACAAACTTTGCAGTCATCACGCCGACTGCCGGTGTGCCGACCCGCTCACAGAAAATCGCGTCATGCAAACTGCACGACGAACAACTGCCTCAATCGCCGAGGCCACTAATGGCCAAATCCCAGTTTTTTGCTTCGTCGATGATGCTCAATTCCGCGGGTGCGCTGTAATTCGATTTCGTGCGTAATACCACTTCTGCCACGTGGTAACGCTCGCGCAACAAGCGATCGAGATGTCTGAAAAATCCGACCGTGCCCTCCTTGCCGTTGGAAATCAATCCAACCGTTTTGCCCCGCAGCGAGGCAATGCCAGGGGCTGGTTCGGTGTTGGCGGGTTGGGTTTCACTGGTAGGGTCAAGAACTTGTAGGCTCATAGCTGGCGCGGTTTCCTGTAAATTAGTGCTTTGTATCTGAGATCAAGAGCGAAGCAAGCTTCCGGATTCCCTGGAGTCAGCAATCGACACAAACGCCAATGCCATTGGTCACCGCCTGACTCTTCATGCCCAGCCACGGAGGGATGATCGCACCAAACCCCCCGGCGGGGCCACCCGCTGCAACCACCAGCAGGTGCGCAGGCGAAGGTAACGCGGTGTATTCCGTATCACCTTTGTCGCGAATGACAGAACTCTTGCCAACACTCGCCCATTCAGAGCGCTTGATCCTGGCTTTGCGAAACAGGTAATCGGCGACATCGGATTTCGTCCAGCCTGCCAATTGCAAATGGTCACGATGTTGCTTTGGAATAACCACTACGTAGTTGCCGGACCAAATTGAATAATTGCGCATATTGGCTCGCATCTCGGCAGCGTAGGTGTCGAGAATAGCCTCTGGCTGCGTGGTCCATTCATTCATGATCTGGCGCGGAGCACCTGCCGCAAGCACGGTAACTGCGGAAGCCGCGCTCGGTATGCCTCGCATTGCGGCCAGCGATTGCCAGGTGGTGCCTTCCTCGTCTTCGGCAATGCAGTAACTGATCTTTCCCGGATGACCCAGCGTGGAGCGATCAATTGCACCAGGACTCACTTCCAGAATATTGATCAATCCCAGACGTATTGCGCGACCTATAACGGTTGTGGCGCGATCACTGCTGCCAAGCACATTGAACTCACTGCTCGCACCAATTTCCTTGCGCACTGGGCCATTGAGTATCACCAGTATCGCGCATCCTCCAGTGCTCGCTGTGGCACCGTGGAGCAAGAACTCCGGTTGCAGCATGCCAGTCCAGGCGGTAACCACCGCCGGGAAGTGCGCCGGCAGGCAGCCAGCCATGACTGCATTGATGGCAAGTTTTTCGGCGGTAATGGCGCGCTCGCGGACAGGCTCGATTCCAATCAAGGTGTCTGCTCCGAGATTCGCCCATTGCAGACAGGCCTGCACCGCCTCTGGTGTTGGCGGTACGATGGGAAGACCAGCTGTCCAGCCGCGGCTGTGGTAAAATTCCTGCGCGTCGGCCAGAGAGTCGATGTTATAGAGTCGGGAAGTTAGCAAGGAGCAGTCTCAATAATCAGGAGCAAGGTGCAAACAGCAATGTATAAAAAGTAGATTGAAGCTTGCCGGAATTAATCAATCTCGAAAGTGTATCCGATCACTGCATCCACAGCGGATGGATGGAGCGACTGGTAAAATTTCTTTGCGGAATCATTCGATTTTTCAGCACCGAGCCACACTTCTTCGCAGTCATTCTGCCGCGCGAGCAACAGTAACTCTTGCATCATCGCCGTGGCGACTCCCTGGCGGCGAAAATTCACACAGGTGTCTATTTCGTCTATATATAGCCATTTGCAGTGGGCATAGGGTTTATGCTGAAAGCGCCCGGATGCCATCCCCGCAACCTCCATGCCAGCAATATCGCTGGATGCCATGCTTGTGTGTAAGCAGACCAGAAAAAAAGTGTCTGGCTGTTCCAGATAGGCGCGCAGGGAGTCAACTGCATACTCTTCAATCTCGTTGCCTTCGTCCCAATCTCCCTTGTTGATCGATTCGACCAATCGGATGAGATCGTCACTGCTGCTGACCATTTTAACTTCGAATGACATGCGGCTCTCACTTGCATCGCATTATTGCGTTCTCAGTGAGAATTCTAACCATGAAGTCCCGCCAACTGATGTCTGGAATTTTGCCATGCGAGCAGAATTCAAACCGGACTTCATCAACGTCCACGCACACCACTTGCCAGAGACATCCGCGCTTCAACTTTTCTGCGGAATATCGCGCCACTATTTCGCAAAGTATTTTTTTAATCATCCTGTTGACCTGGCAGACCCAGTGCTTCCAGCCGTCGCCAACCACCCAGTATCCCTGCCATTGCGTAATTACCCTCATGACAGGCGTATTCGTAGATTGGCTCTACTGACCTTACCATGGGAAACATCACCGTCCACGGTGCTGTCCAGGTGGTGGGGTCGGTGATAGTAAACTCATAACCCAATGTGTTTGCATCGATAAACCAGAATTTTTCCTGCAGGTGCATATTGGCGCTGGAATTGCCAAACGCGGTGTCCCTGGCAAAGTATCTGGTTTCAACAATAAGCGTGTCGCCTTTCCAGTGTCCGACAGAATCGCCTTCCCATTTGCGTGGGGACTCGCGGTGTTCGCTCGTGAACATCTTCACCGGTCGCACATTGTGTACCATCTCATTGTGAATCAGCACAAATTCTTCAGTCTGGATAAGTTGCACATTATTGTTGTAGGCGCTTGGGATCATTGGCGGGCCGGAATTGAATCCCATGATGCAACGTTCTGCGAGGGGACGCACCTCGACTCCCGCTGCCAGGCGCGCGGCTTCTCTTCTTTGCGCATTGCGTTCCTCAGCAGCAGGCGTAAGCGCCGGGATGCGACCATTTGGTGGATCGATCATCAGTGAGGTGCGGCGGTCACCCAGAATTTCGGCGCCACGGTCATACCAGAATTCATTGTAATCACCCGTGGTAGTGGTGTCGGTGAAATTGTCGCGATCTCGTCGCTGCCGTTCTTCCGCCTCAAATTGCAGAGCCTCTTCGGCAGTGAGCGTCGCCTTGTCTCCCAACGCTTCTGGACGCTGGAATGGCGTGATCGTGCGGAAGTCCCAGATGCCCTGTAAGTCAGGTTGTCCATTGGAGAGTCTGGGTATGTCGGTAGGGCTGGACTGCGCGAATAGCTGCAGAGGGGCAGTGATTAATCCCAGCAAGACAATTGTTAGCGCTGCTTTGTGGCAAGAATATTGATTAGACATTCAACCCTCCTTTTCTTGTTTTGAAAGACATTGTTGCAGACGTTTTGGATGACGTTTTGGATGACATTGCGCAAGATTCTGCATTCAACGAATTGTTGCGTGGTCTTCAAGCTACGCCTCAGTCAGCAGAATTTCAACAAAAAGATGAGCGGCAGCTTTGAATAGCGAGCAGGCGGCGCCAGGCAAATCCACAGCTCTAATTTTCACACCCTTAATTTTCATACCGGACGATTCGACACCGATCAGTTCAATACTAATCAGGTTTATGTCAGGCGGTTCACTGCCGGGTACCGGTTACCGACCAGTTGCCGAGTGTTGTATAGAGTGTGCCCTGCAGGGAGTTGCGATCAACCGTGCCGTCGAAGTTGACGTTGAGGGGAGTAACCGGGTTGGCAGGATTTGGCATTGTGCCCGACCAGGAGATGCGGCTGCCGGCAAGAACCGCAGAGCCATCACCAATTGTGATTGCACTACCGGAGGCATTGATTTCCCCGGTCGGTGCAATTATCCAGTTGGAGGCTTCGCTGCCAGTGCTCATCTCAATCTGAATACTCCACTGTCCTGCGCCAACCGGTTCCATATCGCAGGCCGCCAGCAAGAATATTAAGGGCAGCAGGAAAAAATAGCGTCCTCTGTTTCGCGATTGCATTACTCCGCCTCCGTGTTCACAGGTTTCAGGTCCAATGAGGAGAATGCTGAGTTGTAGGCAGTATTCAGCAACTCTGCCACTTCACGAGTAAAGTGAAGGGAGTGTAGGTTGCGTACACCTGCCCAAAGTACGTCGATGTCAAATTTCACTTCCGTAATTTCGGCACTGTCCGCCGCGATAAAGGCGACGTCATAGTTTGGAATCAGGTCAATCAACCCGGTGTGCAACGTTTCTGCTTCCTGCCGGATTTCCGGCGCCAGCTGTGCGTAATAGGCTTGTATGAGAACTTCAGAATCGATGTCCGCTTCGAGCGCTTCAATGCGGCCAATGAGATCGCCTTCGAGGGTGAGCAGAGTCAATTCTGCCTCGGCTGACCTAGCCGGGGTAGCGCAGAAGCCTGCTAGATAAAAGGCGAGAAATATCGAACACCACAGGGTCTTGCCCTTAGCCGGCAACATGGCTTTGCATCCTCGATCGCGAGAATTTGCAGGGTAGCGTGATGCCGGGCCGATGGAAAGCAGGCAAAGCGACTGCGAGCTCAGTGCTTGCGGGTGCGGCTCGCCTCGCAGCCTGGAAGCGAAAAATGCCGAAATAGATCAATCTTTGGACCAATCCAGACGTCCTCTGCATTGCTGAACAGGACGGCTCCCTGCTAGCATCCGCCCACAGCCACAGCCGTGGCTACCAAGAAATGCCCATAATAGGGGAGAGGATTTACCATCAGTTTTAGTTCTATCTTTCAACGTAAAAAACTTTGCACCGCTACCCTCGCTACCCTCGCCACCACATCCACCCTGTCTTTCGCTACCGAACAAGCCGTTCCTGATGAAGTAATCGTCGTCGGTTCACGCATTGCCCGAGGAGCCCAGGCCGGGGCAGCACCGGTACAGGTAATTGACCGCCAGACCATTGATAATTCTGGCTACAACAATCTGCAGCAGATTTTCGAACGTTCTACTGCGGCTGGTAATGGCACGTTTTCTACCAGAGGTAACAACTAGGATTCCACAGCCAATGGCGCAGCAGCGGTCAGCTTGCGCGGCATGGGTGCTGACGCCACTCTGGTACTGGTGAACGGTCGCCGGGTAGCCATCAGCTCCTTCGCCGAAAACATCACAACGAACTTTGTGGATATCAATAATTTGCCAGTAAGTGCCATCGAACGAGTCGAAGTACTCAAAGATGGCGCGAGGGCAATCTATGGATCAGACACGGTGGCCGGTGTGGTGAACATCGTACTGCGCGACGATTTTGAAGGCACCCAATTCAGTGCCGGCTATGGTGACACCCTCGACAGCAGTGCGGCAGAATAGACGTTTTCCGCTATCTGGGGTATCAACGGCGATAACGATTCCAACCTCACGGTGATTTTCGATTATTGCAATAACGGCAATTTGATGAACAAGGACCGTGGTGATCTGGGTTCTGCGAATCAATCTGCGAATGGCGGGCAGGATTTCCGCTCATCGCGGGGTTATCCCGGTCGTTTTATCGTGAATGGGGTAACAACCCGCGATCCTGGTTGCCCTGCTGGCAGCATTGCTGGGCAGACTTGCTTATACGACTACGGTCCCTGGAACCTGTTGACTCCGGAATCCGAGCGCACTGGCTTGCTGGCGTTGGGTCACACCCAACTGAGTGACGACATCGAGTTTTTCACCGAAATCGGTATTCAGCATAACAACTCGATAGCGCAAGGCGCGCCGACCCCATTGGATGAGAGCGCAGCCTTAACCGTTCCTGTCGCACACCCAAATAATCCGTTCACTGGAGCAACCAGTATCCGGGTTGGCCGCTATCGCACAGTCGACGCTGGCCCACGTCAGTGGGGCATCGAAAGTGACAATCTGGGTGCCGTTGTAGGCTTTCGCGGAGAGATCAACGACTGGAATTGGGAAGCAAGTGCCCAACGCGCGCGCAGCGAGTCCACCCAAACCGGCAGTCGCAACTAGGGCTGGGTGCGCACCGATTTCCTGCAGGCTGAGATAAATGCAGGGCGCTACAACCCATTCCGTGGAGTGCAGAATCCTGCGAGCGTTATCGCTGCGATCTCCACCAGCCTAGTTCGGCAGGGTGAATCCAATCTGACCTCATATGATTTCACTGTGACAGGCGATTTGTTCGACCTCGCAGCCGGCACTGTCGCCATGGCGGCAGGTGTTGAATATCGCGAAGAAGATGCCGCTGATACACCAGATGACCAGTTCGTGCGCGGCCTGATCTTTGGTACTGAATCAGTGTCCGCGGCAGCCGAGCGCGACATTACTTCATTGTTTGTCGAATTCGGTATTCCGCTCGCGGAAAATCTGGACCTCACCGTTGCCGGTCGTTATGACGACTACAGCGACTTCGGTTCTTCAACCAATCCAATGATCAACGGCCTGTGGTCACCCACCGAAACAATTTCTGTGCGTGCTTCATGGGGCCAGGGATTCCGTGCGCCTTCATTGGCACAGATGGGTCTTGGACCATCGCAAGAATCCCAGTTTTTCGTGGATACCTTCGGCTGTGCAGTAAATCCTGTTTATTGCGCCAGCACCGATTACACCATCATCTTCGCGCGCAACCCGAATCTGGATGCAGAAGAATCCGAGTCCTATAACCTCGGTGTCTTGCTCGAGCCAATTGCTGACCTGAGTTTGTCTCTTGACTACTGGGAAATTGAACAGGAAGGCAAGATCGACGAGGTGCCATTTGGATTCCTCTACAATCAGTCCTGCAGAACCCAGAACAGCACAGTGTGCGCGCGCTCTGCGCCACTGGGTGGTCAGTCTCTTGGGGTGCTGCAATCCATTAATAGCGGCTTTACCAATATAGGAGAACAGACCGTTTCCGGGATTGATGTGAATGCCGTCTATTCCGGATTCGAGCTGCACGGCGGAGAGGTTCTGCTGCGACTCGACTACACGTATCTCGCTGAATTTGAGCGCGTTGATTTGAATGCTGCCGGCACTGGATTTCAGACTACCGATTTGGCTGGTGAGTATGAATATCCGCAGTATCGCTGGGTCGCCACTGGTGAGTGGAACGTAGGAGAATTCGGGTTTACTGCGAGTCTCTCCTATATGAGTGAGTTCGAAGACACTCCTGACTTCAATTTTGACGGCACACTCGACTACGATACCAATCGATCCCGATCAGTTGATGAATTTACCACTTTGAACCTGCAGGCGAGCTACTCAGGGTTTGAAAACATCAATTTTGTAATCGGTGCAGACAACGTGCTTGATGAAGAACCGCCATTCGCCATTGGTGATGGAGATGGGGATCTCTACGGGTATGTGTCCGATTTGCACAGTCCGCGTGGCCAGTTCGTCTATGGCAAGCTAACCTATCAGTTCTAGGTGACAAAAAAGGCCCCGCATGGTGACATGCGGGGCCTTTTTTATTGTTTCAGTTTCAGCTCGCTGCTTTAGCCATGCATGAGCATCACCAAAGTGCAGCTATTGTTAACGCCATTCACTGGCAGGTTCAGAAGGGTCCGATTTCAGGAAACGAATCAAGTCAGCATGGAATTGATCAGGGATTTCGATTTGCGGAGCATGACCAACATCGGGATAGAGTAACAAGGCTGAGTTTTGCAATTGATTGTGCACATTGGTTGCAAGTCCTACAAAGTCATCCACCAGTTTGTCATCCTCACCGCCCATTACCAGCGCCTTGTTCTTGATGTGCTGCCAGTCATACACAACCGGATCGTCATACATCATCTGACCTACCATGCGACGCACCATCGCATAGTGATGGTAGTCACCGCTGAGGGTCTGACCATAGGCGCGGCGTACATATTCCAGATGGGCTGGTGGCCAGAAGTCGGTGAAGTAAATCTGGTGACCGCGCAAAATGGATTCATAGGTGCTCACGCCCGGATCAGAACCATAAGGATCGCTCCATGGTCTGCTCAATCTTTGGTCGGTGAGGCCAATCTGGTTCACCATCACGACATGAGTCACTACTTCCGGATAATGCAGTGCAAAGCGACTCACGACCATGCCACCCATGGAGTGACCCACGATTGCCACCGACGCCAAACCTTTTTCGTCCAACAAGGCTTTCATGTTGGCAGCCTCGAAATTGAAGTTATAGGGGATGAGCGGCTTGGAAGATTTGCCGTAACCAATGCGATCAACTGCCAGCACGCGGAATCCGGCATCAGACAGCGCTTTGAACGAGGTGGTATAGGCTTCGGAATAGAAATTATGTCCATGCTGCCAAAATACGGTCTGGCCATTCGCAGGACCAGTCGGCGGGATATCCATATATGCCATGCGAATCTTCTGCCCGAAGCGCGTCATTTCCAGATATTGCACTGGATAAGGATAGGTAATTTCCTCGAAATTCAGTGACACCGGACCCCAGTCAGCGGGGGCTGCTTCCGGCGGCACAGCGGGCCATTGGGTTTCTTGAGCCACTGCTGGCAAGCCTGTAGCAAGCAGCGTTAGAGCCGTTGAGAAAACAGCAATTCGAAGTCTGGAATTCCACATCGTTTTCGTTCCTGCAAGGTTAGTGTGTAGGGTTGCAAAGCGCACACAGTATTTCGATTAAGGCGTAATTTCAAGAATTACCGCAGAAGTTTGGCTTGACTTCGAGGAGCCACAAGAGATTGCTCACTTGATGGCTCTGTAGAGAGTGCAGGGGGTGGTGCGAGGCTGGCCCGTTATTGGTGAGAAGTCCTGCGTTTACCGCGCGTAAGCGCAATGGCGTTTCTGTTTACGAGGGGTTTCTTTTTTGCATGAACAGCCACGCCGGGAACTGGGGCAGTTACTTCTGGTGCGGAGTTGAGAGTAATGAATATTTTTTCTGTACCAAATTCAATTCGGTCCCCGGCAACGATCTGTTTGCGCTTGCGGGTTTCGACCAGACCATTAACGAGAACGCGGCCGGCAGCCACCGCTGCTTTTGCTTCTGCGCCACTGGCAACGAGATTTTCGAATTTCAGGATTTTGTAGAGTTCCACCGGCTCCCTGGTGATATCGACATTGCGATAGCCGCTGGGTGTCGAGGTTTTTTGCATTGAAGTGTTTTGCAAAGTTGTCATAGCTCTCGTCTCGTTAAATCCATTTTTTCGCCAGCAGGGATTGTATGTGGATTCCTCTTATATAGACACCGGGTTGCGTGGAGGCGGGTCGATCAAACAAGCGTGTCAAAAGGAGTGTCAGCAGTCGATTGGCAGATCTGTCAGAAATAACTGCCTTCGCAAGTTGTCATCGCGGAACTCTGTTATGATGCGCTTCCCCGCAATAGGCCCGTATTATGCAATCCCTTTCGTTCCAGTCGCTCGCGCTTCGCCCCGAGCTCCAGATAAGCATTGCTGCGCTCGCGTATGCAACAATGACACCGGTGCAACAGCAGTCGCTTCCTCCTATGCTGCAATTGCATGACGTGCTTGCGCAGGCGAGCACCGGCAGCGGCAAGACGGCAGCCTTTGCGATCAGTCTGCTGAACCGTCTCGATGCGTCACTATACAGTA
>SXGR01237167.1_pt1 | contig 12779 bp, 11 predicted proteins | sample 3174711 | NCBI WGS metagenome assembly SXGR01 (sample SAMN11356860, study PRJNA531348) | freshwater metagenome | isolation source: freshwater sample F1-60 | place: China: Fuxian Lake, Yuxi | collected 2017-12-25
AAGCTCATGCGGGTACTTGTCCTCGAACCCTTCGAGTCCGACCTGTCTGAGCAGTTCGAGCGCCGCACCTCGGTATTTCGCGACCGGCAACTTGCGCATCTCTATCTGCAACAGGACGTTCTGCAGGCTGGTGCGCCAGTCGAGCAACTCGGCGCTTTGGAATGCGATGCCAAGATTGGTAAACGGTCCATGCACTTCCTGCCCGTGAATGGTCACCTTGCCGTCGTCGGCATCGAGCAAGCCGCCAATGATCATCATCAGGCTGGTCTTGCCACAACCGCTGGGGCCGACCAGCGAGACGAATTCGCCCGGCGCGACGTCGATGGACAGATCCTGGACCGCAGGGACCAGGGCCGCTCCAGTCCGGAAGGTCTTAGAGACCGACCGGACCTGGATCAACGGGGCAAGTGGCGGATTCATCAGCCTGCTGAAGAGCCTAGCGCGGCAGGAACTGGTTGGTGTGAACAGCCGCAGGCGTGACCCTGCCTTCGGGCAGTTCGGCGTGCTTCACCAGCAGATCAATAGTGTCCTTCCAGTCCTTCTCGGCCATGCGCCCATAGGGCAGATCCTTCGAGTTATCGCTGCGCAGCAGCTTGATGGTCTCCTCCCACTGCTTGGTCACGACGTTACGGCTGAGCTGCGTCTTGCCCTCGGCAAACTTGAAGAACCCGTCGACCGCGGTCTTGGGATCCCTGGCCGCCTTGGTAATCGACTCGACTGTCGCGGCGGCGAACCTGCGTACGACGTCTGGCTTCTCAGCAATCAGCGCGTCGCTAACCACGATGCCGTTGCTTATCGATGTAATGCCGAAATCGGAGTAGCGGATGACATTCAGTTCGCAGTTGCAGCGTTCCTGCAGCAGCGGAAGCTGGGTAACGGAAAACCCGAACGAGAAGTCGGTCTGCCCGCTTAGAAACGCGTTGTCCCGCGTTGGAATGTCGGCCGAGATCCTCTTGATGCTGCTCAGATCCATTCCAGTCAGGGATGCGAGCGCCGTCACAAGCTGCTCGGGTGCCGAGCCCGGCGTGAAGCCGCCGGTCTTGCCGTTCAGATCCTTCGGCGAAACCAGACCGGACGTCTTCCGGGTCATGATGATCATCGGATTCTTCTGCAGCATGCCGACTACCTGTTTTACCTTGATACCCTGCGCCGCGAGGCGGATCAGCGTGCCGCCGTCGGCGAAGCCGAAGTCGTCGGAGCGATTCGCCACGGTCTGGAGCGTGGTCGCGGAGCCCCGCCCGGTCTGGGCATTAACCTTCAGCCCGTGTTTCTCAAAAGTCCCATCGGCGATTCCTGCCAGCAGCGGCACGTGGGCGCCGTAGAAGAACACGTCCATCCTCAGCGTAACGGCATCCGGATCGGCTGCCGCCGCCGGGGCAGCCAAAGAGGCGAAGCCCAGCGCAAGCACAAGGGCGAAGGTCCGCCGGCGGGCGACGGAAGCAGGCGCAACGGAAATCCTCGAGCGAATCATGATCTGGTCTCCTGAAACGACTTCGGTTGAAGGAACTTCACAGTCAATTTAATCCCCATGCAGAAAATCCGCCTCGGCGATGTCGAATTCGCTCTCCGGCGGCATGCCCAGATGGACAACGGAATCCTTGATCATCAGGCGCAGGTTGGTCGGTTCGATGACCATACCGTCCTGCGCGAGTATGACGCAGGCCTTCTCGTTCTCGCCGTTTATCCGCACCACGCAGGCCGCGCACAGGCCCCTGCGGCAGGAAAGGTAGTACGCCATGGTTCCATCCACATGGCGACTGATGTACTGCAGCGCGTTGCTTACGCTGGAACCCGAGAGATCGGGAAGCTGGTAGATCTGGCTCCAGGTATTCCCGGCGGCATCGGGTCCACGCACCACGGTGATTTTCATCGACGTCATCGCCCGACGGCCGGAACGTTCACGGCCCCCAACGCAGGCAGCGACGGCCTGAGGCGGTGCATTCGCACCGCACGTGTTGCGTAGCTCATCTGCCCATCGCGCTGCAAGACGACAGAATTGCGCGGCAAAACGCTGTCGTCCTGCTTCGGAAAATCCTCGCGGTAGTGGGCGCCGCGGCTTTCGCGCCTCTCGAGTGCCGCAAGTGCCGTCGCCTCCAACGTATCAATCATCGTACGGCACTCGACGGCGTCGGCCCATTCCTTGTTGTAGACCCGGTCTTGCGAACGACAAAACAGACGCGGCAGCGCGTCCGCACGCAGGCGCCGCACGCCATCGAGCGCTTCTCGCAGTGAAGCCTCGCTGCGCAGCATGCCGACCTTGAGGTTGGCGAGCCGCTGCAGTTCGTCCTTGATCTCCATTGGCCGCACGCCGTCCGTCCGCGCAAATGGCGCCTCGAGTTCGTCGCATATGCGTTTCCATTGGGCGGAGGCAACCCCGGGTTGCGCGCTGCGCCTGGCGTAGTCGGCGGCAGCGATGCCTGCGGCCCGCCCCTGCACCAGGATCTGGCTGCTGGCGTTGCCCGACAGGCGGTTCGCCCCATGCAGCCCGCCCGCGACTTCGCCGCAGGCAAACAGACCCGGAACCCGGCTCGCGCAGCGCTCGTCAATCGTAATGCCCCCCATAAAGAAGTGGCTCGCGGGCATGACCTCGACCGCTTCGCCGGACTTGATCCTGCGCACAAGCGCCGCGAAATCGAATCCCTCCCAGAGCCAGTTGCCGCGCATGTGGGTCCTGAAATACCACTGCGTCGCGAAATCGATGATATTCGACGGCAGGTGCGCCCAAGACAGATACACGCCGCCATTGGGCCCGCCGCGGTTCTCTACCGCCTCCTTCATGCAAGCGATCGAAATCACATCGCGCGTTGCGAACTCCATATTGACCGGATCCCACTTCGCCATGAAGCGCTCGCCGAAGCGGTTCAACAGCCAGGCGCGGATGCCGCTCTGCGGCCCGAGTACCCAGGGGAACTGGATACCGCGCCAGATGGCGGGCTCCATCAGCGTGCATGGCAGAAACTGCACCATTTCCATGTCGATCAGCTCGGCTCCTGCTCGCAGAGCCATGCTATGGCCGTCGCCGGTGAGTTCCTCGGGCGCGGTCTGAACCGGATAGATCATCATGCCGCCGCCGGTTGCCAGGACCACCGTCTTCGCCTTGATCGCGGCAATATTCCCCGTGCGTTGATCGATGCCGGCGACACCTGCTACGACGCCGTCGTCGAGGAGCAGATCCGTGGCGAAAAACTCTTCGCGCACCTTGATACTGTGATTGATCACCGGCTTGCGCAGCGCTTGCAGAAGTTCCATTCCCGAGTACCAGACGCCGCGCGCCTTGCGATGCCCGGGGCTCTGGATCGGATCGCCAAGTCGCAGGCCCAGGTCGCGCATCGACTTCGCCAGCGGTCCGACTTCAGCCACCATCGCCTCCGCCAGGCGCTGGTCGTTGAGGTACTTGCCGCCAATGACGGTGTCGGCGAAAAAGTCCTCGTCAGTATCGCTGCTGTCGGCCTTGAGACCGAGAAGATCCACGCTCGTGCATCCGGCAATGCTGCAATCGCCGGTCACCGTCGCGGTCGCGCCGGAGCGTGCCGCCTGACCCTTGGTGAGCAGAACTGCCTTGCAGCCGGCCTTTGCGACTTCCACCGCCGCGAGCATGCCGGCCGCACCGCTACCGACGACAAGGACGTCGATGTCATGCATGGCGCGGACTCCTGCCGGCGGCGGTGGCGGATCCCGGCCGAAGCGCGAGCAGTGTCGGACCTTCGGCCGCAATCAGCAGCTTTCGCAACAACGCGACCAGCGATCGTTGCTCGCCCTTCTCAAGTGGCGTGATCAGCTGGAGTTCGGTCTGGCAATGCACATCCAGGATCTCGGCAATAATTCGACGTCCTTCCGGCAACAGCCCCACCTCCACGCCACGACCCTTTTTGATCGCCTTGCGGCGGCGGATCAGGCGGCCCGCCTCCATGCGATCGAGGAGTTGGGAAAGTCCCCCGGAGGTCCACATCAAGTGGCGCATCAGGCTGGCCGGCGACAGCTTGTAGGGGGCGCCGCTGCGGTAAAGCGCGGCCAGAACGAGGAACATGCGGGGCCGCAACCCGAACTGTGCGTGCACCTGGTCGAGCCGTCTCACGAAAATCTCGCGCAACCGGAAGACGCGCGCCGTGATCTCCGAACCGGAAAGATCCAGGTCCGGCCGCTCTTCGCCAAGAAGCCGCAGGTTCCCGTCGACCCAGTCATTGCGACCCGGCACGCGGCGCATTTGCCGCAGGACTTTGCCTCCTACCTGCACAAACACCTCTCATCGGCCCAGATTACTAACATCTTAGCAAAGGAGTTACCGATCGGGAGGGGTATCAGGCGCGGAACCGGATGCCCCCCCCTGGCGTACAGCCCCTCAATCGAGAGGTATTGCTCTCCGGAGGTGGCGTCGGCACAGCGCTTCATCAAGGAAAACGTCGCCGCGCGTGAAGAGATGACGCTGGTGTTGAGCGATCTCGATCCGAAACAGCGTTCGGTCGTCCTGAGCATGTTTGGCGCGCGCGTAACGCCCGATCTCGTGCGGGACCCCAACCGAGAAATGGTCGCGGCCGGGCTGGTCGATGCGACGCTGACAGTGCGTCACCCATCCGAAGATCGAGAAAGGTCGTTCACGATCCGCCCACCCGTGGAAGACGCGGCCAGACGCTGTATCCTATCTGCCCACCCGAACCGAGGAGAACTACATATGCGCAATCTGCTCTACGCTGCGGCCTTGTCGCTTTGCATCGCCGCGCCCGCTTCCGCCGCAATCAAGGAGGAGGCCGTCACCTACAAGGACGGCGACACCACATTGAAGGGCTTCGTCGTCTACGACGACGCGAAGAAGGGTAAACGCCCGGGAATCCTGGTGGTACATGAATGGTGGGGCATCACCAAGCACACTCGCGAGGAAGCGCGCAAGTTCGCCGAACAGGGCTACGTTGCGTTTGTCGCCGACATGTACGGCGATGGCAAGTCCGCGGACCACCCGACTGACGCGGGCGGCCTCATGAAAGGACTCATGGGAAACCCGGCAAGCGTGCAATCGCGTTTCAACGCTGCGCTCGCACAACTCGCAAAACACGACGGCGTGGACATGAAGAAGATCGGCGCCTCGGGTTACTGCATGGGCGGTGCCGTCGTGCTCAACATGGCGCGTGCGGGAGCTGATCTGAAGGGCGTGGCGGCGTTCCACGCCAATCTAACGACCCAGACGCCAGCCGCAGCGGGTGCCGTCAAAGGGAAGATCATCGTGCTGAATGGCGCCGACGATCCCTTCGTCAAGCCCGATTCGATCGAGGCGTTCAAGAAGGAGATGGACGCAGCGAAGGTGGACTACAAGTTCATCAACTATCCGGGCGCCGTGCATGCGTTCACCAATCCGGAGGCGACCGAGAAGGGCAAGCAGTTCAAGCTGCCGCTTGCCTACAACGCCGAAGTGGACAAGCAGGCGAAAGCCGAAGCCGCGAAGTTCTTCCAGGCCGCATTCAAGTAGCAGACCGGCGAAAACAGGAAAGGCCGCCCGCGGGCGGCCTTTTTTTCTGCAGAATCCGATCGCCCATGCGAGCTCACTTGGCCTCGCTTCCCTGTACGAGCAACTGGACGAATTGCTGGACGTTGCGGCTGTCCTGGCCGCTGAGAGAGGTGAACTCCAAACCTGAGAGGAAGCCCGTCGCGGTCCTTGCCGTCTTTACGGTCCTCGCGTAGATATCCCCCGCCCTGCAGCCGATCAATGCCAGGTCGAGATCGAACGTCACTTCCGAAAGAGTTTCAAGTTGATGTCCCACGGCGACGAGGATGCCGTGAGAGCCGATGTCGAGGATCGTGCCCCCGTACACCTGAGGCTGGGTGACCTTGTCCCGTACCACCTGGTAGGAAAACGGCATCGTGACGGCGACACGGGGGCTCCTGCGGATCTCCTTGCGCGGAATCGACTTGCCGAGCGAAGGAATGCCGAGTACCTCCCTCAAGGTGACCGCATTCGCCTTGCCCTTGACGTGTACCTCCACCGGCTCGCCGGTTTCGACGAAGCCGGCGCAGCGCTCGAAGGTGTGCTGGCTGATCAGCACCTGACCGCGCAGGCTGAACGCCTCGATGCGCGAGGCGAGGTTGACCTCGTCGCCGATCACGGTGTGGGACGCGTAAAGGTCCGATCCAAGCGTGCCGACCATCACCGGGCCGGTGTTGATCCCGATGCCGAGGAACAGTTCCGGCAGCCCGAGCTGCTCGTAGTACGCGTTGAGTTCCTCCATCGCGATCTGCAGATCCACTGCGCAGTGCAACGCGCGTAGCACGTCATCCTCGGCCGTTACGGTGCCACCAAACAGCACCATGATCGAATCGCCCATGAACTTGTCGATCATGCCGTGGTGCTTGAGGACCACCTCGCTCATCGTGATCAGGCAGCGGTTCAGCACCTTCAGCACGGTTCCCGCGGGATAGGACTCGGACACGGCGGTAAACCCGCGCAGGTCGGCAAGCAGTATGGTGATATCGCGAGTCTGGAAACCTTCGGCACCCTGCAGGTTATTGTTGGAGACGTTCCTGAGGATCCTTGCCAGGACGCTTTCGGCGTCCATGCCCAGCCGCGCCCCCGTTTCCGAGACGACGAGCTCCTGGATGTGGTTTACCGTTGCGCGCAATTCGGCGTCGTTCAAGGATGCCTCTTCACGTGGCGGTGCAACGCATGGGCCGGGCGCCAGCTCAGGCGCGGGCGATGCGTTCGTCGGCCAGCATCAGCCGGTCGACCACGGTGTGCAGCAGCGCGAGCGAAAGGTGCAACTGGCATCCCTTTCCGAGCGAGTCGTACGACGACGGCGCGAATTCTGCGATCAGCACGTCAGTAATGGATTCGACCGAGGCCTGACGTGGCACCGCCCCGGACTTGATGTACGCCATTTCACCGAAACACTCGCCTGCGCGCATCACATTCAACAGACGTCCCTGCTTGGTGACCTTGGCCTCGCCTCCAGCGAGGAAATAAAGGCTGCTGTCCAGGTCACCCTCCTGCGTGATCACCGTGCGCGCCGGCACGAGGCGCCACCGGCTTGCGTGCACGAGTTCCCAGATTTCGGCGTCGCCCAGCCGCTGGAGCAGCGTGTTCTTGCGCAACGCGGTGAACTTCTCGCTGTCCGGAATCTTCTGGTGGTACACGCTCAACTGGCCGATGTCGGCGAGGTCAAGCGCGAGGTCGGCCCACGTCGGGTAACGGTCGTCGGGCGACTTGCTCAGCATGCGCAGAACGAAATCGTCAATGCGTGGGCTGACTTCTCTGCGCAGGGTGCTGGGGGCCGGAGGCTGCGAATTGAGGATCTGGCGGAACAGCTCGCTGATGCTCGCCGCGATGAAAGGCCGCGTCCCGGTCAGCATTTCGTACAACACGACGCCGAGCGCGAACATGTCGCTGTGGTGATCGAGCGTCTTGCTGGCGATCTGCTCCGGTGACATGTAGAGCGGCGAACCGATGTCCGAGATCTGGGTTGCCTGTGCCTTGTGCAGGTATGCGGCGCCGAAGTCCGTCACTTTGATGTTGGTGCCGTGTGCCACCATGATGTTTGCCGGCTTGATGTCACGGTGCACGATGCCCTGACGGTACGCATAGTCGAGCGCCCCGCAGCACTTGAACGCGATTTCGATCGTTTCGCCAACCGGCAGCAGGCGGCCGGACTGGGTGAACTGGGTGAGGTCGCCGCCCGGAACGTACTCCATCGCGATATAACCGGCATCTTCCCTCACGGTTGCTTCGAGGATCGAGGTGATGTGCGGATGCGAAAGCGTGCCCGCGAGCGAGGCCTCGTTCATGAACTGCTTCATATTGCTTTTCTCGAGCTCGGGAGCGGACAACAGTGCCGAATCCAGCACCTTCAAGGCGACCTCGCCCCCGGAAAATGTGTCGAGCGCGAGGTAGACCGTGCCCGAGGCACCCTTTCCAAGCACCCTGCCCAGCTCGAACTTGCCGATCTGCTGCGTCACGGCGCGGCCACCATAGCTGCGCCTGCGCCGAACATATAGATAAGTCGCATATCCTCAGGGTATCGAATGACCATAGCGACAGTCTGCCACATGGTGCGTGTGGAACTCGGGATGCGCCAAAAACAGCATGCGTGGCGGGACCGGAAATGACACCTCCTCGCCACGATCGCGCATTCCAGAGCCGACACCTTTGGGTGGGTTCGGCGTAGCCGCGCGTCAGAGCGGTACGTGGATGCCGACCCCGAGGTCCCGTGTGTCGAGTTGCAGTTCGCGGGAGCGCAGGACCGGCGCTTCTGGTGTCGTCATGTCCAGCACGTCGATGTAGGTGCCGACGGCAAGTACCGCCGACGTACCCTTCAGGTCGGTCTGGAACACCGCGAGCTTGCTGCGGACTTCCACGCGGGCGGGCTCGCGCTGCACCATTCGCGACACCGTCGCGTGCCTGCTGAACACCGCGTCGCTGCGCACATGCTGCGGCAGCATGCCCAGCATCGACTCGAAGCCGGCGCGGTCGTGCTCCAGCCAGGTCATGCGGGTGCCGAGCTCGGGGCTCTGAGCGGTGACGCGGTATTCGAAATCAGGCGCGCACACGGCGAGGAAGTCCTTGAATTTCTCCTCGTCCAGCAGCTGGCAGGTTGCCGAGATGAAATCGCTCGCGGCCATTCTTGCTTGCATTTCCATTTCAATCCGCCCCGTGCGCCACCAGTTGCAAGGCCGGCTGCGCTGCAGCGTGCGAGCGGCGGCCGAAGGGGTCGTTCGCCTTGCGGCCCATCTTCTCGTTCCATGCGCGGTAGTAGCCGCGAATGATCTCGTCGTCCTGCCCACGCAGGTTCTCGCGCCGCGCGAACAGGCCATAGCGCGACGCGCCGTGAAGGTAGGACTTATGCACCGCTTCGACAAAGATCAGGTCCTCGGGCAGGTTGCGCCCGAGTGGCCCCCATAACTGATTGTGGTGCTTGCGCCGCTCCGCGCGCTGCGCCGCGGGCTCGCCCTTGATGCCGAGACCGCGATGCTCCACCATCGTGAGGCCGGGTGCGATGGGCGTGCTCGTGTCGATGCGGATGTTGGTCGCGCGGACGATGATGGTGGTGTTGGGAAACAGGTCCGCGAACAGGAACCCCCCGGGCTTGAGGCCGGGAAGTTCCAGCGAAACGCGCGCGTCGAAGCCCTTGTAGTTCTCGTATTTCACCTGAAGGGGCGCCATCGATCCGTGGCCCTCCTTGTGGATCTGCCAGGTGCGCTCAAAATAGCCCTCGGCGGCGATGCCCGTCTGCCGATTCACCACATGACCCCACTCGTGGTACGTCTCCATGTTCGTCTCGTGCCACTGTTTCCAGTTCGCCTTGACGATAGAGTGGTGCAGGTGGAAGACCTCCAGCGGCACCGTTCCCATGCTCTCTTCCATGCCCTCCAACGTGTTACCGATGTGCTCGTGGAAGTCATCCGCGCTGTCGTCCAGCGTGACAAAGTAAAGCCCGAGCTTCTGCGCCACGCGCACGGTGCGCAGGCCGCATCCGGTCTTGTCGAAGCCGACCTCCTCGTAGCCCTCAGGCCGCGTGATGCTGCGGCACGCGCCTTTCGTGTCGAAGGTCCACAGGTGGAAGAAGCAGCTGAGCGCCTTCGCGTTGCCGCGCGGCTTGCGCACGAGCGGCGCTCCGCGGTGCGGGCAGGCGTTGACGAAAGCCCGCACTACGCTGTCTTCACCACGCACCAGTACGACCGAGACGCCGGCGACGTCCGTCACCCGGAAATCGCCGGGGTTGGGCATCTCGCTCTCGTGGCAGGCGAGCTTCCACGATGTTTCGAAGATGCGCTTGCGCTCCTCCGCCAGGATGGTGGGGTCGGTGTAGATCGCGCTGTCAACGTAATGGTCATCGGGAACGTGCGGCGGCGCTTCCCATTCGGACCCTGTTTTCATGGCGTCGATCTCCTGTGCAAGGGGGCGGCTGGCTGCTGGTTGTGCCTCACGCAAACGGGTTCTTCACCTGTCATCGTGTCGAAGTTCCTGACTGGCAGTAGAACAACGCTACGCCGATCCTTTTCGGTACGCAACACAACGCTCACACGAAGGGCACGGGATTTCGCTGTAGCGGCCCGCCAGGGCCTGCAACCAGCGCGACGCGGGTCATGCGCCCTCCCCCCGCGCACGCGCGCGGGTCGTCGCTTCCGTGGCGGCTAGCCGGCCGCCGACGAAGCACTCGGCGAGATTGCCGCCCGAGAGGTAGAGATGGCCGAAGACACTGCCGAGCTCCCCGGCTTCGTAGAGCCCCTCGATCACCTCGCCTAAGGGATTCAGCACGCGGTTGCGCGCGTCATGCACCGGGCCACCCTGCGTATTGCCGACCATCGGCCAGAGCGCGGTCGTGTAGTACGGCGGCTTTCCGATCGGCACGAGGGACTTCGGCGGGCGGCTGAAGTCCGAGTCGGCATTCGCGGCGCAGAACACGTTCCAGCGAGTCACCGTTTCCTCGAGCGCGGCAGCCTCGCAGCCGATGTGCGCGGCGAGTTCTGCAAGGGTGTCGGCGCGCTTCAGGATGCCATTCTCGATTTCCTTGCGGTTGTCTGGGCTCCACTCGTAATAGGCCTCCGGGTCGTTGGAGGTGGCGAGCCCGAGCTGCCCGCGGTCCAACCCCGCCTGGTCTAACACCAGCCACGATGGGATGCGCAGGTACTTCTGCGTCGTTGCATCGACCGGTTCCATGTCGCGATGGCCGGTGTCCTGCACATACGGCGGGTATTCGTTCATGTACCTTCGCCCGCGCTGGTCGACGACGATCCACGGCATGGAAAGGTCGGCCGACGCCCGGAAGAAGGCAGGCATGTCGAATTTGAGGTCCTCCCCGCCAGGAATCCAGTCCGGCATCTTCACCAGTCGGATGGCGAACGGATATCCCTCAAGGCGCATGCCATAGCTGCCGTGGTAGTGCCACATGTGCCACAGGTCGGCGCCGACTTCCTGAGCCATGCGCACGCCATCTCCCGTATTGAGCCGGTAGGCCTGCGGCAGCACGGGCTTCCCCTGCCAGTACTGCGCCTTCATCGCGTCGCCGCCCTCGAACCCGCCTGTGGCGAGGATGACGCCGCCGCGCGCCCGCACGCGCGTGGTGCTGCCGTCGCGATGCGACAGCACTACGCCGTCGATCGTGCGCTCGCCGCTCCTGACCAGTCGGGTGGCACGGCAGCCCAGACGGACCGGTATGCCGCGCTTGCGCACGTTGCGGTCGACGACTGTGAAGATGCGCGTGCCGCCCCGCAGACCGCGCGCATTGGGGTAGTCCTTCTGCATGTCCTGGCCGGGTATCGGCGCAATCGAAAGAAAGCCAAACGTGAGAAAGCCGGAAAATGGGTAATTGCCCGGCATCCAGTTGACGATTGCCTCCGCGCCGGCTGCCTGTGCGAGTTCCTGGATCCAGGGCGTGATCGTCGCCATGCCCTCGGCGAGCGCCTGCAGGGTATCGCGCGGCGCGGTGTCGGCGTTGGTCCTCTCGAGGTAGGCGAGCGCATCGCCCGCATCCTTGGCGACGCGAATGCCGCCCGCGGAACAGATGGACGTGCCGCCCGGGTCAACGTTCTTCTCGACCAGCAGCACCCGCGCGCCGCGGTCATGGGCTTCGATCGCCGCAGCGCCTCCCGCGAAGCCGTAGCCGACGACAACCACATCGAACGTCTCGTCCCAGGCCGTCTTGTCTGATTGCATCTCGTTTTACCTGGTACCCAGCGCCGCCTGCTCAGCGATCCTTGCGTCCGACCTGCTCGACAAACGCGTCGATCAGTCCCTCCGGCGCCTTGACGACATGCTCCGGTCCAGGGAAGCCCCCGGATTTCACGTCCGCGATGAAATCCTTGAATCCCGCGACGCGTTCGGCCTGCATCGCCTCGCGCAGCTTGTGCAGGTTGCGGTACTGCTTCGCATGCCGCGGATAGGGCGGCCCGCTGTTGCCGAGGAGATCCTCGGCGAACAGGAACTGGATGTCGCCGCCACCGCCCGCGCCGATCGACGAGGTGAGCAGCGTGGTGCGCTTCGAGATCTCCCGCAGCAGCGCTTCCGGAATCACCTCGACCTCGACCGCCCAGGCGCCGGCCTCCTCGAGGCGCTTGATCTCCCGGTAGACCCATAGCGCCTCGTCGAGGGTCTTGCCCACCGCGCGCAGGCCGCCGGTCCAGGTGCTCTTTCTCGGCACCAGACCCGCGTGGCCCTGCACCGGCACGCCGGCTTCCGTGGCGGCGGCGATGAAGCGCGGCGACCACTGGCACATGATGGCATCCGCGCCCAGTTCCATCGCCTGGTAGCCGATGCGCACCGCCTCGGTTTCGCTCGCCGCCACCGCCAGCGGCACCGAGAAGGACATGAAGGTGTTCGGCGCCGCCTTGCGGATCGCGGCGGCAGGGGCCGGGTTCCTCGGATCGAAGCGCACTTTCATCGTGTCGATACCGGCTTCCTCGGCTGCCGCCGCTTCCTCGGGCGTGAACGGCAGGGTTTCGACCAGCACGCGCCTGCCCTTCTGGTCGCGCAGGTCCTTGATGGTGTAGTTGCGCGTGCCGTAGGCGCCGCCGAGGGTCATCACGCGCTTCAGGCCGCGTTTCGTGGCCTCCCTCGGGGGAATGCCGCCGTCGCCGCTGGTATGGCTTGCCATGGTTTTGTCCTTTCCCGGTTCGGTTTCGCTATGCCTACTACGCCAGATGCCTTGCCATCTCCGCGCGCGCCCTGAGATCACGGCCCTGACGCGCCAGCAGTTTCACGATGCGTTCCGGTGCAAAGTTCATGTCGACGAATCCGGTGGCCGCGTTGACCACTTCGCGATAATCGGCAATATGGGTGTTCGCCAGCCGCATGATCGACACAC
>SXGR01501707.1_pt1 | contig 12777 bp, 15 predicted proteins | sample 3174711 | NCBI WGS metagenome assembly SXGR01 (sample SAMN11356860, study PRJNA531348) | freshwater metagenome | isolation source: freshwater sample F1-60 | place: China: Fuxian Lake, Yuxi | collected 2017-12-25
CGCGCTGGCACAAATGGAGCGCGTGGAAGAGTTCATCGCCGCGCGCAAGGCCAACTTCAAGTACCTCAAGGAGCGGCTGAAATCCTGCCGGGAGTTCCTGCACTTGCCCGAGGCCACCCCGAAGTCCGACCCGTCTTGGTTCGGCTTTCCTGTGATTCTCAAGGAGTGCGCGGGCGTCAAGCGCGTGGATCTGCTGAGCTACCTGGACCAGCACAAGATTAGCACGCGGCTGTTGTTCGCGGGCAACCTCACGCGCCAGCCCTATATGATTGGACGCAACTACCGCGTCAACGGTGACCTGACCAACACGGACATCGTGATGAACCAGACCTTCTGGCTGGGCACCTTCCCGGGCCTGAAGACCGAGCATCTCGACTACATTGCCGAGAAGCTCGAGGAGTTCTTCGGGCTCAACTTCTGATACCGCGATGGACATTCCCGCCCTAGCCGTGGACCGGCCCTTTCATCCTGCACAACTACGCCGCACGGTGCTGGAGATGGCGCGTGCCGGCTCCACCGTGCACATCGGCTGCGCCTTTTCAATCGTGGAGTTGTTGGCGGTGCTGTATCGCCACCACCTGCGTTACCCCGGCAACGACCCGCGCGCCGCGAACCGAGATTACCTGGTCTTGAGCAAGGGCCACGGCGTGATGGCGCAGTACGCCTGCCTGCGCGAACTGGGCTGGCTGGACGACGAGCGCCACATCTACGGCTACTTCAGTGATGGCAGCGAGCTCAAGGGTCTGTCTGATTCGCGCGTGGCTGGCCTGGAAGTGACTTCCGGTTCGCTGGGCCACGGCTTTTCGGTGGGCGTGGGCATCGCCATGGGGATCAAGCGCCACGGCACGGACCAGAAGGTCTATGCGCTCACGGGCGATGGTGAGCTCAACGAGGGCCCGATTTGGGAAGGCATGCTGGCGGCCGCACACCACAGGCTCGATAACCTGATGCTTATTGTCGATGCCAACGGCTTCCAGGCCATGGGCCGTACCGACGAGGTGCTCAATCTCGGCGACCTGCAGGCCAAGTTCACCAGTTTCGACTTCGCAGTGCGCGATGTCGATGGCCATGACGAGCAGGCGATCGACGCCGCGGTGCGCGCGCTGTGGCAGGAACAGCCTGGGCGCCCGAAGGCACTGGTGGCGCGCACCGTCAAGGGCAAAGGCGTGCCCTTCATGGAGCATCAGAACCAGTGGCACTACACGCGGCTGAACCCGCAGACCTACGCCGAGGCGCTGGCCGCCGTGTTGCCGCGCGGAGACAACGACCGATGAGAAATGCTTTTTCCGGCGCGCTGGTGCGTCTCGCCACGCAAGACCCGCGCGTGCTGCTGATCACCGGCGACCATGGCTATGCGCTGTTCGATGACTTCTGCAAGCACTGCTCCGGCCAGTACATCAACGCTGGCATTGCCGAGCAGAACATGGTAGGCATGGCCGCCGGCCTGGCGCGCACGGGCTTCCGGCCGTTCGTCTACGGTCTGAGCGCCTTTGTGCCGGTGCGCGTACTGGAGCAGATCAAGCTCGACGTGGCGCACGATGCCCTGCCCGTGGTGTTCCTGGGCGACGGCGCGGGCTTCGTCTACAGCCACTTGGGCACCAGCCATCAGTCCACCGAGGACATTGCATGCACGCGTGCCGTGCCAGGGCTGAGCGTACTGTCGCCCGCGGACCGCCACGAGATGACGGCCTGCATGGACTTGGCCTACGCGCTGCGCGGGCCGGTGTACCTACGCATGGGCAAGTCTGACCGCGGCGACGTGCACCATGAGCCGCTGCCCACACTACGTGTTGGCGAGCTGCTGCAGGTGCGCACGGGCCGCAGTGACTTGCCCGCGCTAGTAGCCACCGGCTCCATGGTGCGCACCGCGCTGGACATCGCCGAGCAGCACTTGGACGTCGCCGTCTGGAGTGCGCCTTCCATCAAGCCGATGGACACCGAGGCCGTGACCGCCATCGCGCGCGCCAGCCGTGGCATGGTGGTGCTGGAGGAGCATTCCACGCTGGGAGGCCTGGGCGCGGCGGTGAGCGAGATCACCAGCGAGGTGGCGCCGTGCCGCGTGTTGCGCATCGGCGTGCCCGATCGCTTCTCACAGCACTGCGGCAGCTACGCATACCTGCTGCGCGAGCATGGGTTGAGCAACGACACCGTGCGGCAACGTATCGATGACTTCATCGCCTCGTTCTGAAGTGCTGCGCCTCACGGGGCGGCGGCTGTTCATCACGGGCGGCACGGGTTTCCTTGGCCGCTCGTTGCTGGACTACCTCGGCGAATCGGCCGCGCTGCACGGTGCGGACTTCCGCGCCACGGTGCTCAGCCGCGACCCGGGGGCGTTCCTGCACCGCTTCCCGGAATACGCTGGCCGGGCCTGGCTGTCTTTCGTCGAAGGCGAACTGCAGCGGCTGCCGCCGCCGAACGACTACACCGACGTCGTGCACGGCGCAGCCGACACGCACCGCAGCGTCGGTGACTCGCTGGCATGGCTGGAGCAGTTGGTGCAGGGCACGCGTTGCGTGCTGGACTTCGCCTGCGTTGCCGGTGCGCAGCGGCTGCTGCTGCTGAGCTCCGGCGCCGTGTACGGCCGCCAGGATCCGTCCCTGCCGGCGCTGCATGAGAGCAGCCCACAGGCGCCGCTGCCCACCAATACCACCGCCGTGTACGCCCACGGCAAGCGCATGGCTGAGACGCTGTGCGCGATCTACACCGCGCAGCGCGGACTGGCTTGCATCATCGCGCGCTGCTTTGCCGTGCTTAGCCGGCACGTGCCGTTGGACGGGCCGTATGCGGTCGGTAACTTCCTGCGCGATGCGCTGGATCCTGCCCGTGGGCACATCGCCGTGCGCGGCGATGGCACGGCGGTGCGCACTTACCTGGACGGGCGTGATATGGCGCACTGGATGTTCACGTTGCTGGCGCGGGGCGCGGCCGGTGAGGTCTACAACGTGGGCTCCGATATGTCGGTGACGATGCTGGAACTGGCGCGGCGCATGGGCAGATTGTTGGCCTCGCACAAACCGGTGCTGGTGGAATGCACGGCAACGGACAACGGGCAACGCTCCATCTACGTGCCGTCCATCGCCAAGGCGAAGAGCTTGGGATTGCGTGTGGAAACCTCGCTCGACCAAGCAATCCTTGATGCAGCACGCGCACAAGCAGGCGCAGCGGGCACGGCCTAATGACGGTACGGCCTGAGCCCATCACGCTGAGTCCGAACCGCAGCGCCCCCTCCCATTTCTTCTTTCCATACTCACAAGTAGCATGAGCCTCACACCCTGCAGCCCGCAGCCCGCAGTCTTTCTCACGGGGGCCACCGGTTTTCTTGGCAGCGCGCTGTTGAGGCGCCTGCTGCACTCAGGCCGCAGCGTCGTGGCGACGATCCGGAATACCTCCAGCCGAGAACGCATTGAGGACCTGCTTTCTCATCCAGCCCTGACGCTGGTAAATACGGAGCTACAAGCTCTCGACCAAGCATTTCAGCAGCACCACATTGGCACCATTATCCATACGGCCACCGAGTATGGCCGCGGCCAGACACCGGTAGCCCGCATCCTGGATGCCAATCTCATCCTGCCAATACGCCTCATAGAACTGGGAGCGCAGCACCATGTGCGTGGTTTCGTCAATACTGACTCCTATTTCAACAAGGCAGGCGGTTCATATTCAAATCTGCTGAACTACTCGCTGTCCAAACGCGCACTGCTTGTCTGGCTGAAGAATTTTTCGTCTCAGATCAGCATTGCCAACGTCGTGTTGGAGCACCTTTTCGGGCCCTACGACAGCCGCACAAAGTTTGTTGAAGATGTGATTCGCAGCATTGCCGTGGAACGCCGGGAGAGCTTGAAGCTCACGCACGGGCACCAAAAACGGGATTTCGTATTTCTGAGCGATGCGATCGAGGCGTTCATGACGGTCATCGACCATATCGAGAACCACAAGTTCGACTTCAAGACCTTCGAAGTGGGATGCGGTCAAAGCATGCCTGTGCGAGATTTTGTAACAGAAATCTCAAGATTATCAGGCAGCCCTACGCGCTTGGATTTTGGCGCCATTGACTACCGTGGCGACGAAATCATGAACTCACGTGCTGACATCCGGGAGTTGGTGGACTTGGGATGGGCTCCGACCGTGCGCCCATCCGACGGCATTCGTCAGATTTTGGCGTCCTATGACCGTGCGGGTTAGGTTGGATTCTGCGTCTTGACCATCCAGCAGGCACTATCTTGTCAAGACAAGCGTTTCAGTTCACTGGCCTCAATCAGCTCGCTCGCATGGCCCTGGGGCCGCCGATACTGATTCTACTGCCATTTTTCCTTTCGGTCGAGCAGCAGGGATTTTGGTTCGCCATGACGAGCATCACTGCCATCATGGCGTTTGCAGACATGGGCTTGTCCACGGCGGTCATGCAATGCTCGGCGCATGAGTATGCCGGGCTGCAAAAGGCCAAACAGGAGGGGGATGGATCGGCACAATATTGGCAGGCACGACTTGATACCCTGCTGACTTATTCGATCCGCCGAGCAGGCTCCATTTTGTCCGCTGTCCTGCCGGGGGTGCTGCTGGTAGGGTATTACATGCTTTCCTCTCAGGAAAGCCATGCGACCTCTTGGAAGGCAGCCTGGTTTTTTTTCTGCCTGGGATCATCGGCATCGCTGATGCTCACCGTCATCCTAGGGTATTACGAAGGTCTGGATGATGTCGCGCAAATCCAGCGTCTGCGGGCTCTGGTTGCATTGAGCAATGCGGTTCTGGTCGCGACAGGGCTGGCGCTAGGGCTGGAGCTATGGACATTGCCGCTGGCAACCGGACTGAGTACGCTGCTGGGCTTTTGCTTCGTCTGGAAAAAGTGCCGTTCTCATTTGATATTTTGGCAGGCTGCCCGAGCGGACTTGATAACCAACTGGGCCCGTGAAGTATCGCCCCTGCTGTCCAGGTATGCAATCAGCTGGATTGGCGGCTATCTCATGTTCCAGTTGTTCACGCCCATCGTATTCCGCATGGAAGGGGCGGTTGCGGCAGGGCGGGTAGGGCTCACCATTTCCATATTTACCGCCACCTTTACCATTTCGAACATCTGGTCAACTTACCAGGCGCCCAAATTTTCGATGGCAATTGCTCTAAAAGACCGGCAAGCCTTGGAAACCTGCCTATCGAGGTCCTTGAAGGGATCTCTGCTAACCTACTGTGTCCTGACTCTCATCGTCATCTTTTCATACCAAGCGCTGCAATGGCACCCCAAGGTGGCAACACGGCTGCTCGGACTGGACGCCATAGTCCTGTTGGCTTTGGCCTGGTTACTGCAGCTCGTCGTACACAACCTGGCTGTGTACATTCGCGCCTTCAAGGAGGAGCCCATCGCCTGGCAGACGATAGCAGCAGCGGCGCACACCATCACCGCCACGCTGATTTGTGTGCATTATTTCCACCTTAAGTACCTTTTCCTCGGATTTCTTTCGGTCTATTTTTGGTTTGTTCCGGTGGTGTTCGGACTGTTCAGCCGTAAGCGCCATCAAACCGTGGAGTGGTCGACGGGTGAGCATCCCGATATGACTAAAACAGCCCACTCCAATGAATAGCCAGCTTGCGATTTGCATCCCGACCTACAACCGCGCCACCGTTCTCCGCGATGCGTTCAGTCACCTGATACCCATCGCGTCGCGTTTCAACGTCGCGATCTACGTTTCAGACAATGCCTCCACGGACGAAACGCTCGACGTGTTGGAAAGCGGCAGGGCGCAGTATCCCCTGGTTTTCTTCAGTCGAAACGCCGAGAACATCGGCATGGACGCCAACTTCGAGAAGGCACTCAGCTTGTCGCCGGCGCGATACGCTTGGCTTCTGGGTGACGATGACCGCATTCATCCGGACGCGTTGGCCGAAGTACTTGCTCGCATCGGAAACTCAAACGATCAGCTGCTTATTCTCAACGGTGGTTCCGCAAATCGGAGCAAGGGACGGGTTTCGGGTTTTCATTCCCGGACGTTCAACGATGCGGACCAATTCCTGTGTACGCTAGGATGGCATGCCACTTGGATCAGCGGCTTGGTGATTTCCGGGCAATTGATCGAGAAGATGAACTTTTCCAAGTACAGCGGCTCTTATTTCAGCCACTTCGGCAGCCTGTTTGAAGCTTTAGCCACCGAGAAAGAGGTCAGTATCTACTGGCACGACCGCTCCAGTTTTTTCCCATCCTCCGGTGCACATTTTTCGTGGGCGCCACGGATTCTGGAGATTTTCTCTGACAAATGGGCGCGCGTGGTTGAATCATTGCCGTCGCGCTACTCCGAAAATTCCAAGCGGACGTGTATCCGCGCACACAGCTTGCACACAGGGTTGTTCTCGATAAAGGCTCTGCTGAATTTTCGGGCCCAAGGTGCCATCACACGACAGGCCGTCATTCAACACAAGCAGAGCCTGCGCCTGACGTCCCAGACGCCATTGTTCATCGCACAACTGATCTGCATGATTCCCGTATGGCTGTTGCGTACACCGAGGCGCATCTATGTAAGCTTGCGCAAGTTATTCAGTGCAGCGGCCCCTTTGTAACCCTACCGCCAAGAGGCTCAGGCCAGGCAGTGAGCCTTGGGCTTCAATAACGCATGCAAGTTGTCGTTTTGCGGGTTAAAATCGGCCAACTTTTTGCGGGTCAAAATCACCCACCCCGAGGTGCTTGAGTTCATATCAGGTTTTCTTGTCCGGGCAAGCGCTTTGGCTGCGAGCTCTCAGCTCGCGGCCCCAGCGGCCGAAGGCCCCGCTGAGCTTCCGTTGTTTCTTGTCCTCCGGCGCGGCCGGCAGCGAATCCTTGACTCGGTGGCTGCGTCCGCTGGTCGCGATCGTGATGGCGTGGTGCAGGAAGTGGTCCAGGATCGCCCCCGCCGTCGGCACGTCCCCTAGTCCTCCAGCGGCCGGTTGCTGGTCATGATCGTCGAGCGGTTCTCGTAAGTGGCGCATGATCACCTCCATGCAGGTATTGGCCGGCCGTCAGCTCGAAGAGCTGACGGCGGCTGATGGAGGCGTTGAACTGCCAGTCGAAGTCCTCTAGGCTCTTGAGGCCCCGGAAGTCGGGGGCCTTGGTGTGCCGTTGCAGCTGGCGCTCCCGGCGCACGTTCAGCTCGTCCTGCAGGATGAGTTCGAGAAACTCAGCGTGTCCGAGCCGGCCGGCGTTGGCCTCCTGTGGGCGCACGGGTAGGCTTTTGGCCAGCCCGGAGAGGCGGAGATGGCGGCTTTCCCGGCACACCCACACCTTGCGCTCGACGTATTCGGGCTGCACCCGAGTAGCAGGCCCGCCGGAACTCGACGTGGCCGTCCCGGTACACCGTGCGCGGCGCCTCTTTGAACACCGGGAACACCATCGCCGGCAGCGGTCACCAGGGGCCGGCAACTCCGCTACGGTGAAGAGGCGGCCCACTTGCTGTCGCGTGGTGCTGTGTATGCGCGTGTCCGCCACTGTGCGCTCCTCGCTCCGCCACCGCGTTGTTCTGGGCGTATTTCACCCCCGCCTCGACCTTGCCCTTGTGCCGGGGCGTGGTCGGCTTGATCGGCAGGATGCCCGTGCCGTAGTGGCGGGCGAATTCCTCCAGCTTGGGGTTGAGTTCCGGATCAAACCAGTCGGCCTTGATCACGCCCGCCTTCAGGTTGTCGATCACCACCGTCTGCGGCACCCCGCCGAAATGGCGGAAGGCGTTCTCTAGGCACCGGATGAAGCTCTCGGCCACCTAGGTCCCCAGCCCGAAATCCACCTGCGACTCCGCGCCGGGCGCGCACTCCATCCGGCGGAAAGGCAGTTCCTGCCCACCCAGCCGCCGCACCACGTACCGGCGTACGGAATGATAGCTGTCGGCAAACTGATGCCCGGTGACTAGGTTCTGGTAGATGCGCTGGATGGGCAGGCCCCGCTCCAGCGCATCTCTGATCTACTCCCGCCAAAGATCGCACAGGTTCGCCGGGCCCGGGCGGGTTTGCGGGGGGGGGGGTGATTTTGGCGCCGCGCCGGCGAGGTGCTTGCGCGCCGTGGCCCGGTCCAGCCCCAGATCCCGCGCAATCCGGCGCTTGGACCAACCCTGCTGAAACAGGGCGAGTATGTTCCGCTGTTGGTTCACTTTGAATTGATTCATCGCCCCGAGTGTTCCCAAATCGGGAACACCCAGAACAACGGCTCACCTCAAAGGTGGCTGGTTTTTCCCGCAAACTGACATGCAAGTAAAACGGCAAGCAGCGGCAGGCAGTCTGCCGCCGAGAACGGCGAATTCCGGACCGTATTTGGCCTTCTTCACGGCCTATTTCGTGCAGGCCGCGATGTACTACATGGTCGTGGTGGTGCCGTACTTGAACGCCGAAGACCTGCTGGCACCGCGGCTACTGGCCGACTCCATCACGTACATCACCATCTGCCCCGAGGTGGTATCGGCCAGCGAATGGTATTGGCTTCGAGATGCGGGACCTTGTCTGGTACTGATCGCGCTGAACCATGATACGGGTTTGGTCTCGCTGTTCAATGCTGTGTTGCTGGTTGTGGTTGCTTTGCTGTTCGGCCGCTGCTATCAGGTAGATGGGTCGAAGCTTCTCCTGCTGCTGCTGATCAATCCGCTCACTTTCTTGAGTTTGTTTGGACCCAACAAGGAAGTTTTCGGCTTGGCCGCGACCATGTGCTTGCTGATTTTCTTTCGGCAGCGCTCCTTTTGGTCGCTCATGGCGGCGCTGGCGCTGTCATTTAGCACCCGCGTGTCCATGCTTGCAGCGGTGTTGCTTTTCCTGATGCTGTGCACACTACTGGTACGCGCGCAGGCACGCAACATTGAGCGGCGCTTCTATAGCTTATTTCTGACGGCTGTCGCGGCATTCTCCGCAGTTGCCTTCGTCGTGAACACGGATGCTCAGGCCTTGATACTGGGCGATGTATTTTCTGCCGATGACAACAGTCGGTCCACGCTGTTTTCGCTGCAACTGGACGCCTTGAACGCCAAAGGCTTGTACTTGGCCACCTATTTCCTGCGTCTGCTGCTCAACCTTTACGGCGCCTTGGCCAATGTGGCATCAGTAACGCTTGCGACGCACGGCGTGTATTACGCAGTTGGCATCATGGGCTCGTCACTGATATTCTTGGCGATGACCGCAATTGCGCTTTGCAGACCGGGCGGGTTGTTGAAACTGAACGAGCAAGGCCTGCACATTTCGCTGTTCGTAGCGTTTTACACGCTTATGCTCTGCATTTCGCCCGTCATTCAGCATCGGTATTTCTTTCCGCTCTACCCCATTCTGGTGCTGGCAATGGTCACCCCCAAGGGCGGTCGCCGCAGAAGGATCGCGATGCCAGTGATCCCAGTAACGACCGATACGAAAGACCGGTCGGCAATTTCTGCCTGAAGTCATACCTCTTGATGCTGCTGCGGCCTTGACGTGCGGCGCCGCAGTCGCTTGTTACCTCGATCCGACAACGAACTGCGGAATTTTACGCAGGTTCTTTGCCGCCAAGGTACCCCAACCACCGACGCGATGGCGGCGTATGGCACGAAGGTCTTCGCGGCTTTTCTGCATCATGGTCTTGAAAGACCGGTTGCTCACCCCACCCAAGCGCATTCTCACGAGCACGTCGTCCACGTACCCTACCCGCAGCGACGGCCGCGAGGTCAGGCAGCGCAGGATGTATTCATAATCAGCTGCAATGCGCATGGAAACATCAAATTTCCCCACCTCCTGCATTAGACTGCAGCGAATGTAGAAGGTAGGATGAGGAGGCATCCATCCAAACGCGAGGCGCTTCTGATCGTAGGCGCCGGATTGCCAGCGCCGCACCACGCAACGCAGGTCATTCTCGCTGACATACTCTAGATCACCGTAGACGACATCGGCGTCGGCTGCGGCCTGCGCCAGTTTGGATACACTGCGATCCGACGCCAGCACATCATCGGAATTGAGAAAACCGACAAAATCTCCAGTAGCCAGCGCCATACCTTTGTTCATGGCGTCATAAATACCCTTGTCCGCCTCCGACAGTCTACGGGCTACATGCCGACCATGACGTGCCACGATGTCCAGGGTGTCGTCCTTCGAGCCCCCGTCAATAATGATATGCTCAATATTCCCGTAATCCTGAGTCGCGACCGACTGCAGTGTCGCCGCCAAGGTACGGGCGCTGTTGTAGGTCACCGTAATGATTGAGATTTTCACTTCCGCACCTATGATTCAAGTAACGCAAAAACTCAACGAACACCCTCGCAGCATCCGTCAGCGCTTCGTCATTTCAACAATTTTGGCATCCACCAGCATCCGGTACCACAAGCCGTGCATGAAATGAAACACCAGCCCGGCCCTGCCATCGAGGAAGCCCAAGCGCACGATGTACCTGTAGAAAAAATACAGGCAAGGCCGCATGAAAGGCGGCATGCGGTAGAAAACTTTCGTCTTCAGCCATCGCACCATTTGCGGCAGCGTGCCGAACAGGTCAGGCTTGATCAGTGCTGCCCCTCCTTCCTTGGCCTCTAGGGCGGCGTGCGCCTCTAGTGTGGAATATCCGTTGTGCTTGCTGATCCAGTCGGAGAGGCCCGTCAGCGGAATATCGGCCACGTCGGCATCCAGGCTGGTGTGACGGCCACGCTTGAGGAGCATATGCTCGTCCAGCCGGCGCGCCTCGCACACGACCGCGCTAGGCCGGCACAAGCGCATGCTGTACGTGGGGTACATACCGCCGTGCTTGATCCACTTGCCCATGAACCATAACTGCCGACGGACATATACCCCTACCGTATCGTCATCCAGCGCCGACAGGAAAGGCTTCACTTTGCCGACAAATTTTTCTGGCAACACTTCATCCGCATCCAGCCGCATGACCCAGGGGGTATTGAATTCAATATTCTCCAGCCCCCAGTTCAGCTTGCTGGAAAATGAATCAAAATTACCCGTCAGGACAACAGCCCCTTTTTCCCGTGCGATCTGCTGCGTCTGATCCGAGGAATTCGAGTCCAATACGTACACTGCACTGGAAAGCTTGAACGCGTGATCCAAGCAACGCGCGATATGCAGTTCCTCATTGCGTGTGAGGATCAACACCGAAATCAACTCAGGCACCATACCCCCCTGGAAACCGAGCTTGACCTTGGCCGGCTTGCTTACTCAGTGCGAAACGCAACAGAGCAGCTACAAGATTGAGACGCCATGTGATTCTGGTATGCCAGGGATACTTAGACTTCGTGTAGTTTTTCCCCGTGCGTCGAAACAGCATGGAGCGTCCCGGGCGGAAGGTCACTTGCCCCACCAGTTCGGAAGCCAGTCCCAGCCATACGTCGTGCATGGGGATTCGCCGGGGAAAAGGCGTCGCCACGTCCAACAAGGCGCGTTTAAAGGCCATGTGGCAGCCGATGTAAGTATTGCGGTAGATGTTCTTGAGCAATCCGACGCCGGCATTGAGAAGATTGAAGACGGAAGGCTCGATAGTCTGCAGGCTTTCGTCCACCACCTCGCTGTCGAGCACGAGCAGGTCGTAAGTGTGTGGCGATTTTGAAAAGTAGTCGCGGATCACGGCAAGGCGCCCTGGCAGCCAGACGTCGTCTTGATCGGACAACACGACGATGCTACCGCGGGCATGCGCCAGTCCATGGTCAAAATTGAATATGGGACCTTGGGGCATGGGAGGCTTGACAACCCTGATACGCCTGTCCGCCAATCCCTGTATCAGCGACGCCGTTGCGTCGCTGGAATGATCATCCGAAACAATCACTTCGTCTTCATCGCCGAGTTGCTTCAGAATAGACTGCATTTGCTCAAAGATGTATGTGTCTCCATTGTAGGTCGCCATCACAATACTTACATTTATCTCTGACATGCGCAGGCGCTCAACTCTAAATACCTCAAGATGCAGTCATGAAGGCTGCTCCAAGCCAACGGTATGGGCTTCCCCGAAACATAAGCAACATCTTTTCGCATTTCAAACTCGCTGACTGGCGCCAGACAGTATCGCCTTCGACCAGCAAAACATGCGATTTCTTACATCACCCAGTCGTCGCGCAAGCCACGCACTGGGCTCGCCTCGGTTTGATTGACAAACCGACACCCCGACACTCGGGGCGGTGCGCGGGTTCCAGTGTGGTTCATCTGGTTCTCAAAGTCCACAGAACTCCGGTAGCCGAGGGCGCTGTGGAGCCGCTCCCGATTGTAAAAGATCTCGCTGTAGTCTAACGCCGCCGCCCGGGCGCTGCCCACCGTGTATGTGCTCAAGGACGATCTCAAGCGGCTCGGAGGTTACACCTACGAAGGCGCGGCCAGATGCTTTTTGGGCGAATGGTATGGCCGGGCCATGCGCAGCCGGATCGAAGAAGTTCGCCCGCAACCTCAAAGACAGATTGGGTGGCATTCTAGCCCGCTGCCGGTGGCCCCTCCACACCAGCCTGCTCGGAAGGCATCAACAACAAGATCAAAGTCCCCAAGCGGGCGGCCTGCGGCTTCCGCGCCGATGACTATTTCTTCCTCAAAATCCCTCGGGCCTTCCCCGGAAATCGTTGAAGAACCTTTTTCAGCGGGCTGATAAGCCGCCTGAGTTGAGAAGTCGGCACTAATTCCATGCCGCTTCCGATTTTCTTTGCCGCGCTCGGGTTCTTGGTTTCCTAGGTGCTGACCTCGCTCATCCGGCGCCGGGTCTTGCGCGCCGGCGGGGCGCACTTGAACCGGGACCTGCACCACACGTACAAGGGTGCCGGTGTCGCGGTACGGTGGGATTGCGCTGAAAATGTTCGGCGTGGGGCTGTGGGACGACTTTCGTCCGCTGGACGCGAAGTCAAGTTCCTCGCC
>SXGR01185733.1_pt1 | contig 12772 bp, 11 predicted proteins | sample 3174711 | NCBI WGS metagenome assembly SXGR01 (sample SAMN11356860, study PRJNA531348) | freshwater metagenome | isolation source: freshwater sample F1-60 | place: China: Fuxian Lake, Yuxi | collected 2017-12-25
AGCGCGGGCGCGGGCGAGTTCGACGAGCCGCGGCGAAAGGTCGACGCCCGTCACCGTGGCGCCTGCGCGTGCGAGTGCTGATGTGACCGCGCCCTGCCCGCATGCGAGGTCGCACACCCGCTCACCGGCCTTCAGATTGAGCAACTTGAGCAGACCGGGGATAATGACCTGCTGGTGAAATTCTGTGCCGTGCTCCGAGGCCAGCGCCTCGTACCAGTCGGCGACATGCTCCCACGAACCGTCGTCGGCAGCAGGTGTCTTTGCGGGCACAGGTCTGTTGACAGGTGCGCGATGGCGCTCAGGGCGGTGGCCCGGCACTCGTTTGTTGGTGTCCATACCCGCCATGTTAGGCTCTCTCATGCCAGGAGCGGAACAATTTGAGGCACTCATCACAGAGATGACGCTGAACACCACATTTCTGGGGGCTGCCGGAGGCGTAACCGGGTCGCGCTTTCTCGTAGAGTCCGGGCGCACACGCCTGCTCGTCGACTGCGGGTTGTTCCAGGAGCGCGAAAACCTTTCCCATAACTGGGAGACCCTCGCGGTATCTCCTGCGTCGGTCGATGCCGTCCTGCTCACGCATGCGCACGTAGACCACTCCGGTTGGCTCCCGGTGCTCGTGCGACAGGGGTTCAAGGGACCGGTCTACTGCACGGCGCCGACCGCTGACATAGCGCGGTTGCTGCTGGAGGACTCCGGGCGGATCCAAGAGGAAGACGCCGAGATCAAGCGGCTGCGTCACAAGCGTGAAAAACGACGCGGGCCATATCCCGAAGCTCCGCTGTACACACTTGCTTATGCGCAGGCAGTGTCGAGGCTCTTCTCACCGGTGAGCTACGGCGCCCCAATCCGTGTGGCAGGCCGCGTCACCGCCGAATTCAGAGACGCCGGTCACATACTGGGATCAGCAACGATACGTCTGAGTACCGAGGCAGACGGCAAGACGCATTCCATCCGGTTTTCCGGCGACCTCGGCAACCCGTCCCGACCGCTGATACACGACCCTGCGGCCCAGGCCGGCGCAGACGCAGTAGTAGTCGAGTGTACATACGGGGACCGCTCACACCTTCACTACGATGTCGCGGAGCGGCTCGCGGCAGTGATCAACCAGACGGTTTCTGCTGGAGGCGACATTGTGATACCGGCGTTCGCGGTCGAGCGGGCGCAAGAGTTGCTCTATCACCTCGGCAGGCTCGTCCGTAGCGGCAAAATACGGCCGCTGCCCGTCTTCATTGACAGTCCGCTGGCAACAAGCGTGACCGCCCTTTTTGCGAAGTACCCGGAGGTGTTGGACGCCGATATTGCGAACGAAATCCTGGCAGGACGCGACCCATTCGACTTCCCCGGACTGCGGTTTGTCCGCTCTGGTCAGGAGTCAGAGGGTATCGACCGCATGAGGGGCAGCAAGGTGATAATCGCCGGCTCAGGCATGGCTACTGGCGGGCGCATCAAGCGCCACCTCGTCAATAACATCGGGCGCTCAGAAAGCACGGTACTCTTCGTCGGCTATCAGGCCCGAAACACGCTCGGTCGGCAGATCATAGACGGCGAGAAGCCGGTGCGCATCTACGGGGCGTCGCACCCGGTCAGGGCGCGCATAGAGCGGATAGACGGATTCTCCGCGCATGCAGACCGCGAAGGCTTGGTGAAGTGGCTCGAAGCGCTCAGGCCTGCGCCCAAACAGGTGTTCCTCGTGCACGGGGAACCCGAGGCGGCAGAATCGCTCGCTGGCCTGCTGCGGCAACGTAACGGCTGGGACGTGACCGTGCCGGAGTACGGGTCGTCGCACGCCGTGAAATAGGGCGCGCTCGTGCTTTGGACTTCTCCCTCTCCCTCACCCTCTCCCGCTGGGAGAGGGAATGACGGCTAGACCAGAATCCCGCCGACTACACCGGTGACCAGGCCGACTTTCCGTCACGTTCAGTGACATGGCCTATGCTGCGGCCCTCGGGCAAGTGCCCTGAGAATACGACCCACCCTTCGGCCCTCGCACGCCACAACAGCCAGCGACGCGACGCGGTCGAGAGGTCCGTGTTCCAGTCGAAGGTCGGGCACCAGTGCGGCTCAGAGACCTGCGCCATGTTGTGGACGAGGTCGCCGGTCAGCACTCCAGTCTGACCGCCCGAACGGACGAGCACGCACTGGTGGCCGGGAGTGTGGCCATTCGTGGGCATGGTAGATACGCCTGGGATGACCTCTACCTCGCCTTTGACGAGTGTCAGCTTCGCGACGTCTCTCAGCGGCCTGACCTGCTTCTCGAAGGCGTCGTTTGGCGCCTTCGCCGTTGAATAGAACTCCCAGTCGGCCGCGGCCACGTAGTAGGTCGCGCGGGGAAACGTCGACCTCGGCTTCCCGCCCTCCCAGGTGACGTTCCAGCCGATGTGGTCGCCGTGCGTGTGGGTAATCACGACCGCCGAGATGTCCGCTGGCTTCACTCCCTGCGCACTCAGGCTGCCGAGTAGCTCACCCGGCTTGCCCGTGTGTGCGTGCGGCCCCGGTCCCATGCCAGTGTCTACGAGTACAAGTGGCCCCGGACCTGATGACGGCCGGATCAGGTGCCCGCGCCACTGTGACCGGTAGTGGCCGCCCGGTTCCAGGGCGAAGCTCCGGTACGGGTCCCACGCAGACTTAGGCACCGATGGGTAGACGACCGACGGGTCACGTTCTGGGCTGGGGTGGTCCTGGACGGTCGAAACGGCGAACTTCCCGATATTGTGGCTGGATGGCATGAAGCTACCTCTCGGAAGCAGACTCTTGGCTCTGTGGCAGATTATGCCAGTCGCTAGTGGCGGACGTCAGAGCCAACCCGCTTAAGCAGGTCTGGAAAGGCGAACCACAGCCCAGCGAGCACGACCGACCCACCGATAGCCATCCACATCACTGCGTCTGCCGGCCCGATCGCGTTCGCCAGCGCGCCGACCACCAGACCGCTCAACGGAAATGCGCCGATCACGAAGATCTGAACGCCCTGTACGCGGCCGCGCATGTTATCGGGAGTCGCGACTAGGAACGTGTTCGAGTTCATTGTGCCGAACAGGAAAGTGAACAGGCCTGTCACGACGAGAATGGCAAACGACAACGGGAACCAATCGGTCAGAGTCCACAGGATCGTCAGGGCGTGTTGCGCGGTGGCCGCGACCATGAGCCACAAACCTGGCCTGCTCATCCTCCTGCCGTACAAGGTCAGGATTGTCCCTGTTATGAGTGCCCCAAACGCCGGTGCCGAGATCAGCAAGCCCAGCCCTGCCGACTCTGTGTGGAGCACTTCCTCGGCGAATACGGGCGTCATCAGTTCGAATATGAAGCCGGTGAAGTTAGTGAGCGCTACGACTGCCACCGCCCCGACCAGATAACGCTGGCCCGCGACATACTTGAACCCCAGGGCAATCGACTGCAGCGCGGGCTCGCGGTCGGTCGTAGACCGGGCCACCCACATCAATGGCAGGCCCCGCAAGAGGTAGAGCGAAATGCAGGCCGCAAGTGTCAGCCACAGGTAGATCCACTGCGGCGCCACGACTCTCAACAGTCCACCGGCTGTGTTCGAAGCGATGATGTTGCTGACGGTCCAGCCGAGCATGTCGATCGCAAGCGCGGGCGTCAGGTTCCTGCGGCCCACAACGCTTGCCATGTAGGCGCGCCGGGCCGGCATCGCCATAGTCCAGAGCGCCCCGGATGCCATCACGTAGAGGTAGATGTGCCACACCGCGATCGAGTCCGTGAACGCAAGGAGCGCAATGATTGCGGATGCCAGGCCCATGCCAATCTCTGAGGCCCTCACTATCCGCATGCGCGGAAAGCGGTCGGCAAGCAGCCCGACGAACGGCCCCGCGATCAGGAACGGCAGGTACCGGAAGAACCCCGCGAGTGTGACTGCCAACGGGCTGTCGGTGCGCTCGATGATGACCCACGCCGTCACGGTCATCTCGACGAACCGCGTCGCGAACGACAGCATGGCCGCAAACCAGACGCGACGGAAAACCGGGTGGCGGATGGACCTCGGCCAGCGGCTGCCAAGCCGGGCGGGCACGCGTCTCAGGCCGCGTGAAGGAGAAAAAGCAGGCACAAACGGCTATGGTCGCGCCGAAACGACGGCGACGATACGGTTCGGCATGGGGGTACCTATGGCTCGGGGCTTTCGTAGAGCAGCTTGCCGTCCAACTCTATGCGGACGCGTCGCAGGTACTTGCGCACCGTGTCGAGGTTTGCTTCGACACCCAGGCCGGGCCTGTCGGGCGCGCTCACCATGCCGTGGCGATCACGGAATATGCCGGTAGCTGCGGTCATGCCCAGAATGAGAGGTGATACGCCAGCCGGATACTCGACGAGGTCAAACGCCTCGATGCCGGCAAACACGTGTATCGAGGCCGCGACGGTCAGGTGCGACTTGAACGTGTGGTTGACGTACTGGACTCCCAGCTCGACAGACCGGCGGCACACTTCATCGGCAGGGGTGATACCCCCTATCCTGCCGACATCTATCTGCACGAAGTCCAGCCCCGCATTGGTCATCATGTCGTCCGCCATCCGGTAGAAGTCGGCCCCTTCACCCCCCGCGATCTTCACCGGGACACCATTTGCCTTGAGGCGGTCGCTCAGGCGCTTGTAAGAAGCAATTTCCTCTGTCCTGAGCGGCTCTTCCAGCCACGTGATGTTGTAGTCGGCGAACCTGACAGCGCGCGCATACGCTGCCTCGTCGTCAGCGCCCCACACGACACCGGCGTCGACCATCAACCGGGCGTCCCTGCCAAGTCCCTCGCGCGCTGACCTGACCAGCGCGACGTCGTTATCAAGCGACACCTTGCCCATCGGCCCCCAGCCGAACTTGGCGGCGCGGTAGCCCTGCTTGCGGAGTCCGGCGGCGATGTCCCGCGTCTCGTCTGGCGTATCGCCGAACAGTACGCTGGCATACGGCGTCTTCGGAATAGAGCGGTCGTAGCCGAGTAACTTGTACACAGGCTGGTGAAGGTGCTTGCCGACGAGGTCCCACAGTGCGATGTCCGCGCCGGACACGGCATGGTCTAGCTGTTCGATATCCAGCCCGTATGCACCGGCCTTTGTCCGCAGCCTGCGCACATCGTCAGGGTTGTTGACTGTCTCGCCGAGCAGCGCCTCGTTGATGTTGATGATGTTCGAGTGCGACATCGGCGCGACGTATGCGGCGATCGATGGCAGTGGAGAGGCGTCGCATTCGCCCCACCCCACGAGGCCGTTATCTGCCGTGACGCGTACGACAAGCGCGTCCTGAGTGCCATCGGCCGCCCGCTTGATCTCCGGGAGAGCGACGTAGAAGAGGTCTATTGCCGCGATTTTCATGTTGATTCCTTTGTGCGCTGGCTTCGCTCGCATTCCGGGTTTTCAGGGGCAATGACGAACTCACCCCTCACCCTAGCCTTCTCCCGCAAGGGGAGGGGGGGGGAATTAGGAATGAGCGCTACGCATACTGCGCTTCCTTTTCGAACGGGTAGAGTGGCTTTCGCCTGTTGCCGTACTTGAACGTTGTAAGGTCGGCGGTCGTCACGCCCGGCGTGTTCACCAGGATGATTTCACCTGCGATCGGCTGGAACGCGGGCCTCGGTGAGACAACGCCTTTTGCTACGACAACGCGGTAGTCCTCCGGCCTGATGCCCACCGAGTAGAACTGGTGCCGGGCCGTGTTGCCTATGTTGCGCGAACACAGCAAGAGCGTCCAGCCGTCGGTCGTGTCCAGCCGTGCGCACGCGCCCTGGTCGAAGTACCTGCCACCGCCGTGGTTGGGCAGCGTCTCCTCGAACCTGCCGTCCGATATGAGCCTGACCGTACCGGTGACCTCAGTCGGCTTGCCGTGCATATCGTCGGTCTTTGCGCCCGCCTTGAGCGTCACCGTCGCACCGACGCCTGCCTTTATGCACGCCTGTACCGCCGCGGCGTCGGAGAGGGTCTGGAGCAGGCCCTTGACACCCATCGCCCGCGCTTCGTGCAGGATGAAGGTAGAGTCACCCGGCGATCCGCCGCCTATGTTGTCGCCCACGTCCATCAGGACTATCGGCCCTCGCTTCGTTCTGGCATCAACGGGCGCCATGAGCGCAGAGCCGTCGGCGGGCGCGGGTTCCTCATCGCCCCGGGCTCGCGGCCCGATGTAGCGCTCCAGCGCCATTTTCAGCGCCTCGCGTATGGATGGAGTCGGCCTGTTCAGTTCTTCGCGTCTTGCCCACGCACGCTGCGCCATCCACTTCGCCGTATCGCGCGCCGAGGCCTGGTTGCCGTCCGAGATAGCCAGGAAGCCGAGGCCGATCTTCTCTATGTCCGAGTACGGGTACCCTTCAGCCACGCTGGTGTCGAGGATCCCGGGCCGCCTATTCGCCTCGACTGCATCGTCGACGAGCGCTTTCATGGGCATCTCGCCCGTGAACTGGCGGACGATGTTGACGACCATCGGCGGCGTCTCCAACCACTGCACCGGCTTGATTTCGCGCTTCACGGTCCGATAGATCAGCGAGGTTGTCTTCTTCGCGCGTTGACGGCAGTCGAGGTGCGGGTTGGTGCGCCATACGATGCACACATCTGTGTTTTTGACGATGGCCTGCGAAACGTTGGCGTGCATGTCCAGCGTCACACCCACGGGCACGTTCGGGCTGACGATGGCTCTTACCGCGCGGCAGAACTCGCCGTCCATGTCCGGGTACTGCTCGGAAACGGCCGCGCCGTGGTTCGCTATGAGCACAGCGTCCCACGGGCCGCGCTCGCGGAGCATGGTGAACATTTCAGACGAGAGGCGGTCGTAGGCGTCACGCGTGATGGTCCCGACCGGCCCGGTCACGGCCCACATGAGAGGTACGGCCTCGACCCCCAGCTCGGCGCAGCCCTCAAGGTATCCCGCGACCGTCGCGTTGGAGCCGGTGAACTTCTGCACGATCTCGGCCCCGCGCAGCACGCTGCCGTGCTTCACGAACTGGGTATAGTCGGCGGGTACTCGAGAGAAAGTGTTCGTCTCGTGAGATATGCCCAGGACTGCGAAGCGCATGAGGTATGACTCCTGACGGATGGCCGCAAAAACGTCCGGCTATCGTACAGCGCGTTGCTCGCCGCGCAGGGCGTCGAACTCAGTTCTCGTAACTGTAGAATGCCAGCCTGTAGTTCGGATATTTGATGCCCGTGCACGAACCGGAGTGAGATAAATGGACTCGATACAACTGCTTTTGGAAGTACACGCCCGGAATCACTCATCGGCCGCTGCCAAGCCAGCACAAGGGTCCAATCAGCAGGACGGCGTGCTCGATGGCATGACCGACGCCCAGAAGAGGAAGATCCATTTGCCGGGGCTGAACTCGATTGCCTGGATAGTCTGGCACATGGCGCGTTCTGAGGATCAGGGAATCCACATTGCCGGTGGGCGAAAGCAAGTGTTCGAAGAGGGCGACTGGGCTGCAAAGCTGAAGATCGCCGACCGTAACACCGGCTCTGGTCACAGTCAGGATGACGTCGCCCGAGTCAGCGCAGGTATCAATCTCGCGGCGCTGGTCGCGTACCGCAACGCTGTCGGGCTGCGCACACGTGAGATTCTCAAGACTTTGAAGCCGGCGGACCTTGAAGCGGTACCGGACATGGCGGCGGTTAAGCGCGCCGCGTCAGTTGGGGCCTTTGGCGAGAAGCCAGACATGGCGAACATCGAGAAGAACTGGTCGACCCGTACAAAGGGCTACTGCATCTCGATGTACGGGATAACCCACAACGTCGGCCACTGGGGCGAAGCGACGACGATCAAGGGCTTCGTAACCAAGTAGGGACGGTCGAGCGGAATCACGAGCGGCTCAACGCATGGCGCGCGAAGACTCCGAACCGCTGACGCATTAATTCGGGAGTGAGGTCCAGCCTGCCGAGTTCGTGGTAACCGGGAAGCCACTCGGCCGGGTCCGGCAGTGGCCGTGTGCAGGCGAGCAGGTCCCAGAACACCAGGTCAGCGACCGGCTCGGCCACTGCCTCGTAATAGCGCAGGAAGTCATCAGCCTCAGGCAGGCCGAATACCATCGCGATGTCGTTGCGACAGTAGCCGACGTCTTCGCCGAGGTCGCCGACCTTGGCCTGTTCCCAGTCGACAACGCCCGTGAACCGGCCACGTGACCAGAGTGTATTGCCCGGCCAGAAGTCGCCGTGCAGCAGCATGCGTCTCTCGCCGAGGTTTGCAGGCATGTGCCGCTTGAGGGCCGACATGAGGTCGGCAAGCAGGAACCCGACGCCTCCGACCGGCGCGGGCCGTCCCCCGGTCAGTTGCCTGTCGATCTCGTCAGCCTGCGACTCGAGCAGCGATAGGTCATGGTCGTCTGCGGACACGGTGTGGATGCTGGCAAGCGCTACCGCGAGCTGTCGAAGCCAGCCATCGAGGTCGCGCGGGCTGATGCCGCCCTTGCCCGGTAGCAGGGAGGTCACGATAGCGGGGTAGCCGAACCGTTTGCCGCTCGGGTCTTTCAATATCGGACGCGGGGCCGTCACGGCTGTCGTTGCCAGCGCGCTGAGGGCGGACCACTCCCTGTCGCACACGCCGGAGTCGCTGTCGCGCGAGTCGTTATACCGGCGCAGTACGAAATCAGAGATGTCGCCCCGGCCGTCTTGGACCTTCAGAGCGTGCATGCCGCACGAGATGCCACCTTTCAGGCGGCGGACACCGATGATCGACCCTCCGGGGCACAGTTCTTCCGCCAGTGCTTCCAGCAGCCGTCGCTTGGGCGCTACCCGCATCCGCGCTGTGACGGCGGGGTCGGTCACCTGCGCTACTCCAGCCCGAGCAGGTCGAGCGAGTCGCGGTTGATGATCGCCTCCAACGCCGTAGCGGGCACCGAAGGCTTGCGGAGGTCACGTGCCCATTTCGGCAGCGCGCGCAGGGTGTCGATGGTCTCCTGCGTGGTCGTCACAGGCCAGTCCGAAGCTAGCAGAACTTTGTGTAGAACGCCCCACTCGTGGAAGAGCTGGAAACCGTTCCACATCGAGTACGGGCGGTAGAACTGCGCTGAACAGTCGGCGTAGACGTTCGGATGCTTGCGTACGACTGCAATAGTGTCTTCGTGCCATGGGTGGCCGAGGTGGGCCAGTACGATCTTGAGCTTCGGGAACGCCATCGCCACGCGGTCGTACACGAGCGGGTGCGTGTATTCGAGGTTGGCCGGTACGTGTGAAGGCATGGTCCCGGCGTGGAAGACGGCCGGCAGGCGGTCATGCTCGAGGCGGGCGTAGAGCCGGTACGCGGCATCGCTGTTCGGGTCGAAGTCCTGCGCGCCGGGCACGAATTTTATGCCGTGCAGTTTGAGGTCGCCCTTCGCGCTGTCGTACCTGTCGTCGAGGTGCGGGTCCTGCGGGTGTAGCGACATGAACCCGATGACCTTGCCTTTGCCAGCGCGCACGAGTTCGGCAGCGATGTCGTTGTGGTCCATGTGCGCGGGAAAGCCTTTGGACGGCTGGACGATCGCATGCGGACGCCACGGCACAGGCGCGACGCCAAAGGCGATCGTGCGGTCGCAAGGTGCGATCGCCTCAAAGTAGTCGGCGATCGAGTTCGTGTTGCGGTTTCGGCCGCCCGTGCGCATCGTCTCGATGTAGACCACGTCTTCCAGCGGGACGGCGTTGCGGTGCGTGGGCAGGTGCGTGTGGACATCGACGATCAAGCTGGCCCGTCCTCCAGGTGCGTACGAGGCTCCCAGCTAAGCAGGCGCTTCGCCTTTGACATGTTGTGCGCCTCGCCCTTTTCATCACCCGTAATGAACACGGCGTCGAAGCGGCCATGGCCTATCTGCACCGCGTTGAGTGCGCCGAGGTAGGCGTTCGCCAGGTCCTCCTCGTCCGTCACGTATATCTTCGACTTGCCCTCAAACGCCTTCGGTGAGAGTCGCTCGGCGAGCCACTGCTCGCGGGTACGCGGCCCCGTGATGCGGAGGGCGATCAGGTTCATGTCGAACCACCGGGCGAAGTAGCGGCAGATCTGCTCACCGAAGCCCTTCGATAGCCCGTACGCGCTGGGCGTATCGAGCGGTACCTCCTCTTCCGACGGATAGTAGTCGCGCTCGCGGTAGTGCACGGACATCGTGCTCGTGTAGACGCCGCGCCTGACGCCTGCGCCCTGCGCGAGCCAGAGGAACAGGTGCAGGCCCATGTTGTTGACCGTGTAGTTGTCGATGATGACCTGCGGCGTCTGGTCCGTGACCGACCCTCCCTGCGGGCTCTTCATGACGAGCCAGATGAAGGTGTCGATTCCTTTCAGAGCGTGCGTCAGCGCGGCCTCGTCGGTCACAGAGCCAAGGACGAAGTCGACCTTGTGTTTCGGAGGCCGCACGTCGAGGACGCGCAGCTCGTGTTCCTTTGCGAGGTAGGGCGTGATCATCGTGCCGACGCCACCTGAGCCGCCTATGAGAAGTACCTTCATCGACGCCTTTCTATGAATGCACGCAGGTAAGCGCCAGAAGTGTAATGGTCTGGATCGCTTGTGGACTACGCGAAACGACCGCGGGGTTCATTCCGCGGTCGTTTGTATTTGCTGTCTGGTCGCGCTATCTCCGCGCTTTACGACAGTGAGCCGACTATCTTCTGGTACTCGTCTTCTGTGAACGCCTGCATTGTTACCGAGCGCACGTTGCCCTGCATGCCTGTCTGAAGCAACAGGCGCGCCACGACCTGGTCGCTGGGCAGTTCGAATACGCAGACAAAGTCGTATTCACCCATGGTCATGTAGAAAGAAATGAGCCTGCCACCCGCAGCTTGCGCGCCGTGCTTCACGCGTTCCAGCCGTGCCGGGCTGTTCTTGATGTCTCTTATTCCCTGTTCTGTCCACTTTCCGAGAACTACATAACTGGGCATGATGAGCCTCCTGACTGACTGAACGTAATGGAGGGCACACCTTAGGCCCAGCGCCGCGGGTGTGTCAAGACGCGGCGGGTGAATGTCGCCGCAAGCGGTCCAAGATACGGAGACTGAGTACTGCCACAGGTCCGAGCGACAGATGGAGCGTCAGCGCAGGGGTCATTGTCGAGCTCGGCAAAGCGATTACGGGCCAATTTCAATTTGAGCCGAGTGGCTTCTCCCAGACCGCCACGAGGCGTCGGCTGTCGCGGGTGAACGGCTCTCGCTTCCATCCCGACCACCGTTCACGCAAGCTCATCCCAGCTAGCTGTGCCATCAAATCGAGTTCCGAAGGCCACACGTAGCGGTACGGAAGTGAGTTGTGCTCCCACTGGCTGCCGACGAGTCTGAAGTGATGCGACTTCCCCAGTTGCCTGGCAACGTCATACTCGTCGAACCCCCACCGGGTCTCGCTGACGTGGAATGGGCGGACCGTTTCACCGGGCGGGAACCGTTGCAGGTCGGGGACCATGACCTCGATGACGAATCGGCCGCCGGGCTGGAGGTGAGCCGCTACGTTGCGGAAGCAAGCGACCTGGGCTTCCTGCGTTGTCAGGTTCATGATCGTGTTGTAAACAAGGTAGGCCAGCGCGAACGGGCCTTCTACGACGGTTGTTGCGAAGTCGCCGATGGTGATCCCGATGTGTTCGCCACCCGGTTTGGCGCGCAGACGTGCGACCATGGCCATCGACAGGTCGATCCCATGAACGCGCACACCGCGCTGGGCGAGGGGCAGCGCGATCCGCCCCGTGCCGATGCCGAGTTCGAGAGCGCGGCCGTTGCGGGCGAGGGCGGCGAGGAAGTCGACCGCCGGATCGACCACCGAGAGGTCAAACATCGACGAAGAGGCCTCGTCGTATCTCGCGGCGATGCTTTCCTGAAAGTAGTCTTCTCGTTGCACGGCCTGACTCTACCACCGCGTCGCATTTGCGCGGGCGGGCAGTTACGAGCGAGGCATTTCTATTCCCGACTGGAAGTTCCAGAAGTGGCGGAAGTAAGGTTTGCTTGAGGTGTTGACGCGCGGCTGGGCCAGCGGTACTCTAGGGAATCTCTCAGAGTCTGTCTCGGAAGCCCACTTAGCTCTGATTCCCAACAGGTACCCACAAAACCTCTTGCCCGCGCGCCGTGAGAGCCGCGGGTAAGGGTTTTTTTGCGTCTAACGGAACTATCTACCCAGCAGCAGGAGGGGAAAATGGTCCTGGCGGAAGTGCGTCCCAACGCCCAGCAGAGTGACAACAAGCTCTTCAGCACGGTCCGTCACGTCGTTGACGTGCCCAACCTCGTACAGGTCCAGATCGATTCCTTCAACTGGCTGAAAGCGGATGGCTTAAAGGAACTCTTCGACGAAATCTCGCCGATTGAGGACTTTTCGGGCGGGCGTTTCGACCTGAAGTTCATGGGCCACGAGATCCGCGCTCCCAAGCACACCGAGCGCGAGTGCCGCCAGCGCGAGATTACGTACTCGGCTCCCCTGTACGTCACCGTGCAGCTCGTCATCAAGTCCACCGGCGAAGTAAAGGAGCAGACGCTCTTCTTCGGCGACCTGCCCATGATGGCCCCGCAGGGTACATTCATCATCAACGGCGCCGAGCGCGTCGTCGTGTCGCAGCTTGTCCGGTCGCCAGGCGCGTACTTCACTACAGAGACCGATCCCGGCACAGGCCGCCCTCTCTGCATGGGCAAGCTGATCCCTTACCGCGGCGCGTGGGTGGAGCTCGAAACCTCTAACCGCGACCTGCTCTCTGTCAAGGTCGACCGCAAGCGCAAGGCGCCGATAACGACACTCCTCCGCGCGCTCGGCTTCGAAACGGATGACGTGATCTTGGCGTTGTTCGAGGACGTCGATACCGACGATGCCCACAAGTACATCAAATCAACTCTGGCGCGTGATTCGGCGGTCAAGACGAAGGAC
>SXGR01004312.1_pt1 | contig 12770 bp, 5 predicted proteins | sample 3174711 | NCBI WGS metagenome assembly SXGR01 (sample SAMN11356860, study PRJNA531348) | freshwater metagenome | isolation source: freshwater sample F1-60 | place: China: Fuxian Lake, Yuxi | collected 2017-12-25
GAGCTTCATGCCGGCGCCGTCCGGTTTGGGCAGATAGCCGAAGACGACGTTCTTGCCGGCCTCGCAGGCGAGAAGGAGGCCGTTCCACTTCGGATCGAGGGCGCCGTTCTCATAGAAGGCCACGCCGGTGGGCGAGCCGCCACCGTAGACGTCGCCGGCCGGCATGGTGCCAGGGTCGTCCTGACGCCATTCGGCGACCGGGGTTTCCTGTCCCGGACGCTTGTCGGCGCCCCAGGAACGCTGGCCGTCGGCGGAGGCGAAACCGGCGTTGCCTCCTTCCATGATCAGGGAGACACGGCAGGCGGGCGGGTCGTCATTGTCGCTCTGGTACATGTCGCCGAACGAGTTGATGGACTGTTCGTAGCTGTTGCGGTAGTTATGGCCGACGATGCGGGCGTTCGTGCCGTCGCTGTTCATGCGCACGGAGAAACCGCCGACCCAGACGTTGCCGTCGTCGCTGCGCACGCCGGCGACCTTCTGGGCGTCGACGGCCTGCTTGGTCCATTCGCCGTGATTGTAAGGGCTGCCGATGCGGAAGGTCTTGCCCGACTTGTCGGTGAACTGGCCGCAGGTGTTGCCTTGGTTGAAGTTCCACCTGCCGTCCGGACCGAAGGTCGCGCTGTGGAGGGAGTGGTCGTGGTTACGGCCGTTGAAGCCGGTCAGCAGCACCTCGCGTTTGTCGACCTTAGGGTCGAAGACGCCGTCGCCGTTCACGTCCGTGTAGACAAGCAGGTCCGGCGGCTGCGAGACGACGATCTTGCCGTCGATGTGCGCGACGCCGAGCGGCGATACGAGGTTGGTCTCCTGCGTGAAGACCGTGACCTTGTCGGCCTTGCCCGCGCCGGTGGTGTCCTCGAGGACGACGATGCGGTCGCCTTCGGGACGACGGCCGGCCTTGCTGCGGTAGTTGACGCCTTCGGCGACATACATGCGGCCGCGCTCGTCGAAATCGATGTTGGTCGGGTTGAAGATCTGGGGCGAGGTCGCCCAGACGGTGACTTCGAAACCTTCCGGCACCGTGAAGAGCTCCGTCGGGACGGCGAGGGGGCCGCTGTCGAAGTCGACCGGCTTGTATTTCGCCGGACGGGTCGTGAAGACGGCGAACTTCACGTCGGCCGAGCTGGGCTTGCCGCCCCGGATGGCGCCTCCGTCATCGAGGCCGACCTTGGCGCGGAATGATTTCGCGGGACCCGGCAGCTCGTAGGCGATGAAGGAGTTGGCGTGCGTGCCGATGCCACGTTCGTACTGCTTGCCGGCGACCTTGAGGGGCTTGCCGTCATAATTCTTTCCGATCCGGGTCTGACCGAGCGATTCGGCGTCTTTCCATTTCAGCTTGGTCAGGTCGAGCACGGTACCGTCCATCAGGACGACCTCCGGCTCGATCCAGTTCGACCAATCGCAGGCGGTCTGTCCCAGGTCGGCGACCATCAGGTAAAGCTCCTTTGAGCCGTTCAGCTCGGCGGAGAAATCCACCAAGCGATGCTTGTCCTTGGCGAGCAGGATCGGCGACTCGGCCACCGGCTTGGGGTCGGCGGCGACGACCGGAACGATTAAGGCGAGGAGGGCCAGCAGCGAGAGGCCGGCCTGACGGGATACGTGAGACATGAGGTGGCTAGGGGTAGCCCATAGACACCCTGATTTCAGCCGGGTTCAACCCCAACTTGGCCCAAAAGGCGGCATCGGGCTTAAATACCCACCCATGGCTTTACATCCCGATGACAGCCAACACGTTTAAGGAACTTAGGGCACCCCGCCCTGTCGTACTTTTATTGACGATGTCTTTCCGGCAATTCTTCGCCCCTTTTTTCCTAGCCGCTTCGGTCGGGGCTGCGGAGCCGTCCCTCGCGCCCTCGGACGCTCAGCTGGAGTTTTTCGAAAAGGAAATCCGCCCGGTACTGGCCGATCATTGCTACAAATGCCATGGCGAGAAGAAACAGAAGTCCGGTCTACGTCTCGATTCTCGCGAGTTCATCCTCAAGGGCGGCGAAGTCGGCCCGGTCGTCGTCCCGGGCAAACCCGAAATCAGCCGACTGATCCTCTCGGTCAACCACGCCAAGGGACCGGACATCTACGCCATGCCCGGCGAAGACGAGAAGCTTCCGCCGAAAGCGATCGCGGCGCTCACCGAGTGGGTACGCCAAGGCTTGCCTTGGCCGGAAGAAGCCAAATCCAACGCCCAAGACCCTCGCAAGCACTGGGCCTTCCAGCCGGTCGTGCCGCCGGCTCCGCCGACGGTCGCGGAAGCCGACGCCGCCAAGATTCGCCAGCCGCTCGACCGCTTCGTCCTGGCCAAGCTCAAGGAGGCCGGCCTCGACTTCAATCCGCAGGCGAGCCGTGAAGTCGTCATCCGTCGCCTGACCCTCGCGCTCGTCGGCTACCAGCCGACCGCCGCCGAGATCGCCGCTTTCGTCGCCGACCAGGACCCGCAATCCGTCGAGAAGCTGGTCGATCGTCTGCTCGCCTTGCCGGCCTTCGGCGAACGCTGGGGCCGTCACTGGCTCGACGTCGCCCGCTACGCCGACACGAAAGGCTACGTCTTCCAGGAGGAACGCCGCTATCCTTACGCCTACACTTATCGCGACTGGGTGGTGAAAGCCTTCAACGACGACCTGCCCTACGACCAGTTCCTCCGCCTGCAGATCGCGGCCGATCAGATCGTCAAGGACCCGGAGAACAACCGCGACCTCGCCGCGTTGGGCTTCCTCACGCTCGGCCGCCGTTTCCTCAACAGCACCCCCGACATCATCGACGACCGTATCGACGTCGTCATGCGCGGCACCCAAGGCCTGACGATGGCCTGCGCCCGCTGCCACGACCACAAGTTCGACCCCCTGCCGACGACGGAGTACTACTCCCTCTACGCCATCTTCAACTCCAGCGAGGAACCCAAGCAGCTCCCGCCCCTCAAGCCTTTCACCCGCACGCAGGAGACGGAGGAATTCGAGGCCGAACTGGCCTCACGCCAGAAGAAACTGGATGACTTCATCCAGAGCCGCTACGACCTCTCCTTCTCGCCCGAGAAGACCGCAGCTTACCTGAGCCTCGCGATGGCGTCCCTCAAGGATACCAAGTTGGACGCGAATCAGAAAGCCAAGGCATCGAATCTTTATGCGGCCGTGCTCGGCGGCTGGAAGAACGCATTGAGACCGAAACTGACGCCGGCCGACCCTGTCTGGGGCGCCTGGGTGAGACTGCAGGGCGTCGTCGACGCCGAGTTCCCGAAGCGCTTCGCCGAGCTGATCTCCCAGCCGTCCCAGTTGGCCGACCCGCTCCTTCGCACCCGGCTGCAGTCCAAGGCGCCGACCAAATTGGCCGAACTCACCGCGACCTACGCCGCCCTGCTCTCCGAAGCCCGTAAACCGGAGAATATCGCGAGCGTCGAATGGAAGCCGTGGCGCGAACTCATCCTTCATCCCAGCGGCCCGACGGCGATGACGCCGGCTTCGCTCATCGGCACCTACAACGTCGCCGACCGCAACACGCGCAATCGCCTGGAAATCGCCGTCACGGGCTTCAAGGCCACGAGCCCGAAGAGCCCTCCGCACGCGATGGCGATCCAAGACAAGGCGAAGGCCGTGCAAGGCGTCGTCTTCCTCCGCGGCAGCGCCTCGCGGCCCGGCAAGAAGGTCCCGCGCCAATATCTGTCCATCCTCTCCGACGGCCCGCCCAAGGAATTCACCCAAGGCAGCGGCCGACTTGACCTCGCCAACGCCATCACCAGCCCGACCAATCCGTTGACCGCCCGCGTGATGGTCAACCGCGTCTGGATGCACCTCATCGGTCAGCCGCTTGTCGAGACCCCGAGCGACTTCGGCGTCCGTACCGCGCCTGGCAAGAACCCCGCCCTCCTCGATCACCTCGCGTCCTCCTTCGTGAAGGACGGTTGGTCGACGAAGAAGCTCATCCGCTCGATCGTCCTCTCTCGCACGTTCCTGCAGACCGCCGACCTCCGCGACGACGCCGTCGCCAAGGATCCCGACAACTCCCTGCACTGGCGCGCCCATCGCCGTCGCCTCGACTTCGAAGCCCTGCGCGACAGCATGCTGCGCGTGGCCGGCAAGCTCGAGGACGCCAAGCTCGGTGGGCAGCCTTTCGACCTGGTCGGCGCCTTCGGGACGCCCCGCCGGACGATCTACGGACACATCGACCGCCAGAACCTGCCGGCCTTCTTCCGGACGTTCGATTTCGCGAATCCTGACTATCACGTCCCCAAGCGCAACCAGACCACGACGCCCCAGCAGTCGCTCTGGATGCTCAACCATCCGTTCGGACGCTCCGTGGCCGACGAGCTGGCCGCCAAGGTCGCGTCGCTGCCGGACGATGCCGCCAAGGTCCGCGCGCTCTATCAGGCCGTCCTCGCCCGGACGCCGCGATCCGACGAGACCGCGCTCGCCCTCGACTACCTGCGCGAGGCGTCCCAGGCCCCAGCGCCGGCGGCCTGGACCAATGGCTTCGGCGGTTACGATCCGAAGACGAAGCAGGTCGCCTTCACCGAGATGACGGTCCGCACCAAGGATCGCATCTCGCCCACCGACAAACTGCCCGACAAGAAATACTCGTTCGTCTTCCTGTCCGCCAAAGGCGGTCACCCCGGCGACAAGCCCGAGCTCGCGGCCATTCGTCGCTGGACCGCTGGTTCGCCCGGCAAGTATCGGATCGAGGGAGAGCTGGCCGTGGGCAGCAAGGCCAGTGACGGCGTCCGCGCCCGGGTGTTCTCATCGCGGGGAGGGCTGCTCAAGGAGGTCGTCGTCGCGGGCGGAGCCTCCGGCGCCGTGGCGCTCGCCGAAGTAGAATTGGCCGCGGGCGAATCACTCGACTTCATCGCCGACAATTTCCGCACGTCCAACAGCGACGGCTTCGGCTGGTCGCCCGTCATCAAGGACGCCCTGACGGGCGAGGTCATCAGCTCCGCCGCCGGCGAGTTCGGCCGCAAGCCGGACCGCCAGTCAGCGCTTTCCACTTTCGCCCAGGTCCTCCTCCAAAGCAACGAATTCGCCTTCGCCGACTGATGCACCATATCGACCCACTCTCCCTCGGTTCCCGTCGCGAATTCCTCCGTCGCGTCGGCATGGGCCTCGGCGGCGTCGCCATGGCCTCGCTGCTCCAGCAGGAACTCCGGGGCGCCGACATCCGCGTCGACCCGCTGCGCCCGCTGGCCGCGCGCAAGCCCCCCCTGCCCTGCAAGGCCAAGCGCGTGATCCACATCTTCGCCAACGGCGGCGCCTCGCAGGTCGACACCTTCGACCGCAAGGTCGCCCTCGACAAATACCACGGCAAGACGCTGCCGGGCGACTACATCGCGACCGAACGTCGCACCGGCGCCGCCTTCCGCTCGCCGTTCACCTGGAAGCGCTACGGCAAGAGCGGACTCGAGGTCAGCGAACTCTTCGCCAAGACGGCCGAGCACGCCGACGACCTCTGCGTGATCCGCTCGATGAAGGCCGACGTGCCGAACCACGAGCCCTCCCTGCTGCTGATGAACTGCGGCGAGGCCCGCCAGGTCCGCCCGTCCATGGGCTCCTGGGTCACCTACGGCCTCGGCACCGAGAACGAGAACCTGCCCGGCTTCATGACGCTCTGCCCTGGCGGCTTCCCGATCCAGGAGACGCAGAACTGGCAGTGCGGCTTCCTCCCTGGCGTCTACCAAGGCAATTACGTCGACACGTCCAAGCGCACGGTCGAGGAACTCATCGAGAACATCCGCAACTTCGGCCTGTCCCGCCCAGCCCAGCGCAAGCAGCTCGACCTGCTGGCCAAGCTCAACGCCGCCCATCAGTCCGTCCGCCCGCAGGACGCCGCCCTCGAGGCGCGCGCGCAGTCCTTCGAGATGGCCTACCGCATGCAGCTCGAAGCGACCGACGCCTTCGACGTGGGCCGCGAATCCGAGAAGACCCGCGAGATGTACGGCGACACGACCCTCGGACGGCAGTTCCTGATCGCCCGCCGTCTCGCCGAACGAGGCGTGCGCTTCATCCAGCTCTGGCACGGCGCCGGCCAGCCCTGGGACAGCCACGACGATCTGGAAAAGAACCACAAGCGGCTGGCGATGGAGGCCGACCAGCCGATCGCCGCGCTGCTCGCCGACCTCAAGCGCCTCGGCATGCTCGAGGAGACCCTCGTCATCTGGGGCGGCGAATTCGGCCGCACCCCGACCGTCGAACTCCCGACTCCGGGTTCCAATCAAGGCAAGATCAACGGCCGCGACCATAACAGCCACGGTTTCACCATGTGGATGGCGGGCGGCGGCGTGAAGCCCGGCCACATCCACGGCGAAAGCGACGAGTTCGGCTTCAAGGCCGCGAAGGATGTCGTCCACGTCCACGACCTGCACGCCACGATCCTCCGCCTCCTCGGCTTCAACCACGAGGAATTCACCTTCCGCAGCTCGGGCCGCGACTTCCGCCTGACCGACGTCCACGGGAAGATCGTGCAATCGATCATAGCCTGATGAATCACCTCGTCCGCCTGCTGCTGTGCCTGGCCGTCACCTCGGCCGGTGCGCTCGAGACCAAGGTCGTCAAGGACGTCCCTTATAAGGACGACGTGGTCTCGCTGACGCCCTACGAACAGGAGAGGTGCAAGCTCGACCTGACCCTCCCGCTTGGCGCGAAAGACTTCCCCACCTATGTGTGGTTCTACGGCGGGGGCCTGAAGAACGGCGGCAAGGACCTGAGTTCGGAATACTGCGCCGAGATCCGCGCCAGTCTCGCCCGGGCCGGCGTCGCGGTCGTGACGCCCGACTACCGCCTGAGCCCGAAGGTGAAATACCCGGCCTACGTCGACGACGCGGCGGCGGCCTTTGCCTGGACGGTGAAGCACATCGCCGAGCATGGCGGCGATCCGCGCAAGGTCTTCATCGGCGGCCACTCGGCCGGCGGCTACCTCGCCCTGCTCGTAGGCATGGACCCCGAACGGCTCAAGCCCCACGGCCTGACGCTGGCCCACGTCGCGGGCATCGCCCAGGTCAGCGGCCAGGTCTTCAACCATTACACCGTCCGCGACGAACGTGGCCAAGCCCGCTATGGCATCACGTCCGACGAGGCCGCGCCCGCCTTCCATATCCGCAAATCCCTCCCTCCGATCCTGACGATTTACGCGCAGAACGACATGCTCAGCCGCGCCGAAGAGAACATGTTCTTCGTGACGACCCTCAAGGCGGCCGGACATACGGAGAACTACTCCCTGCGCGTCGACGACCGCGATCACGGCACCGTCGGACATAACCTCCGCCACGACGACGACCCGGCCCGCCTCGCGATCCTGAACTTCATCGCCAAGCAGTCCGCCGCCCGCTGATCGAGGTAGGCAGCCACCCCTAACCCTTTTCGACCATGCTCCTCCGCCTCGCCATCCTCTGCCTGTTCTCCATGCGCCTGACGGCCGCGGAGACCTACGACGTCGTCGTCTATGGCGGCACTTCCGCGGGGGTCATCGCCGCCGTCCAGGCCAAGAAGATGGGGAAGTCCGTCCTCATCGTCGGACCCGACGTCCACCTCGGCGGACTCAGCAGCGGCGGCCTCGGCTACACCGATACCGGTAACAAGGCAGTCATCGGCGGCCTGGCCCGCAACTTCTACCACCGCGTCTGGGTCGAATACCAGAAGAGCGAGACCTGGAAATGGCAGCGTCCCGAGGCCTTCGGCAACAAGGGCCAGGGCACGGTGGCCATGGATAAGGACGAGCGCACGATGTGGATCTTCGAGCCGAGCGTGGCCGAGAAGGTCTTCGAAGATTACGTGAAGGAATTCGGCCTGACCGTCCTTCGCGACGAATGGCTTGACCGCGCCAACGGCGTGCGTCTGGCCGACGGACGTATCGCCGAGATCATGATGCTCTCCGGCAAGAAGTTCGCCGGGAAGATGTTCATCGACGCCACCTACGAAGGCGACCTGCTCGCCGCCGCGGGCGTCAGCTACCATGTCGGCCGCGAAGCCAATTCCGTCTACGGCGAAGAATGGAACGGCAACCAGGTCGGCATCCTCCACCACGGCCACCACTTCGGGGCGGTGAAGAAGCCGATCAGCGCCTACAAGGTCCCCGGCGACCCCACTTCCGGCCTGCTGCCGCGCATCTCCGCCGATCCGCCCGGCGTGCGCGGCGAAGGCGACAAGCGTGTGCAGGCCTATTGCTTCCGCTGGTGCGCGACCGACCACGCGGACAACCGCCTCCCGTTCCCGAAGCCGGCGAACTACGACGCGTCGCAATACGAGCTGCTCGTCCGCGTCCTCGAGGCCGGGTGGCGCCAGACGTTCCATAAGTTCGACCTGCTGCCGAACCGCAAGACCGACACCAACAACCACGGGCCGTTCAGCTTCGACAACATCGGGATGAACTACGACTACCCGGAAGCCTCCTACGAGCGCCGCCGCGAGATCATCAAGGAACACCGCGACTACCAGCAAGGCCTGCTGTGGTTCCTGGCCAACGACCCGCGCGTGCCCGCCGACGTCCGTGAAGAGGCCAACCGCTGGGGCCTGCCCAAGGATGAATTCAAGGACAACGGCCACTGGCCCCACCAGATCTACGTCCGCGAGGCCCGCCGCATGGTCGGCGCGTTCGTGATGACCGAGAACGAACTGACGAAGAAGAAGCCGACGCCGGATTCCGTGGGCATGGGCTCCTACACGATCGACTCCCATAACGTGCGCCGCTACGTGACCAAGGAAGGCAACGTGCAGAACGAGGGCGACATCGGCGTGCATATCTCGCCCTACTCGATCGCCTACGGCGCGCTCGTCCCGAAGCGCGGCGAAATCGCCAACCTCTTCGCGCCCGTGGCCTGCAGCGCCACGCACATCGCCTACGGCTCGATCCGCATGGAGCCCGTCTTCATGATCCTGGGTCAGTCGGCCGCGACGGCTGCGGTGTTGGCGATCGACGGCGACCTCGCCGTGCAGGACGTCCCTTACGCCGCCCTCCGGGCAAGGCTGCTCGCCGATGGTCAGGTGCTCGAGCATGAGTCGTCCAAGGAAAAGCCCAAGGGCCACGGCTCCGCCAAGCCGGCCTCCTCTCTTCCGGGAGTCACGGTCGACGACGACGAGGCGGTGCTCACGGGCGACTGGAAACAGAGCTCCGCCAACGGCGGGTTCGTCGGCTCGGGTTATCGGCACGACGACAAGGGCGCCGTCGGCGCCGCCTCGGGCGCCTTCGTCGGCAAGCTGCCCGCCGCCGGCGCTTACGCCGTCAGCCTGGCGGTCGTCCCGAACACCAACCGCAGCCGCGACGCGTTGGTCCGGATCGAGCATGCCGACGGGATCGCCGAACTCCGCGCCGACCTGACCGGCAAGGGCGCGAAGGACGGCCTGCTCCCGCTCGGTACATACCGCTTCCCGGCCGGTCCGGCCAAGGTCACGGTCAGCAACGCCGGCGCCAAGGGGTACGTCCTGATCGATGCGGTGAACTGGCAGGCCCGCTGAATAGGGGTCTTCCCCATTAATCCATTGAAACCCCCGGCCTGTGGGTTTGTCATAACGACATCCCTTATGCGCCTTTTGCCGTCCGCCGCCTGCCTCGCCGTCGTCAGCCTCCACGGAGTTGATCCGGTGGCCGACACCGTCCGCTTCAACCGCGACATCCGTCCGATCATGTCGGACACCTGCTTCCACTGCCACGGCTTCGACCCGAAGTCGCGCAAGGGCGGCCTGCGCCTGGATATCCGAGAAGAGGCGCTGAAGCCGGGCAAGAGCGGCGAGATCGCCATCGTCCCGGGCAAGCCGGAGGAGAGCGAGATCATCAAACGCATCTTCTCGAACGACCCCGAAGACATCATGCCGGAGAAAGAAGCGCACAAGACGCTGACGCCGGCCCAGAAGGAACTCTTCCGTCGTTGGGTCGCCGAAGGCGCCGTCTACGAACCTCACTGGGCCTACAAACCCCTCGAAGCGCCCGCCGTGCCGCCGCTGCCCGCCGGCGGCAAGAATCCGATCGACGCGTTCGTCGCCGCCAAGCTCGCCGAGAAGAAGACGACGCTGTCGCCCGAGGCCAGCAAGGAGCGCCTGCTCCGTCGCCTCTCCCTGGACCTCACGGGCCTGCCGCCGACGCCCGCCGAGACCGCGGCCTTCCTGGCGGATGCCTCTCCCGACGCCTATGAGAAGCAGGCCGACCGCCTGCTCGCCTCGCCGCACTTCGGCGAACGTATGGCGGTCTGGTGGCTGGATATCGCCCGCTTCGCTGACACGGTCGGCTACCATGGCGACCAGAACCAGCGCATCTTCCCCTACCGCGACTACGTCATCAACGCGTTCAACGCCAACAAGCCGTTCGACGTGTTCACGCGCGAGCAGCTCGCCGGCGACCTCCTGCCGAATCCGACCGAAGAGCAGCTGACCGCGAGCGGCTACAATCGCCTGAACATGATGACCCGCGAAGGCGGCGCCCAGCCCAAGGAATACCTCGCCAAATACGGCGCCGAGCGCGTCCGCTCGGTCTCCAACGCCTGGCTGGGCAGCACCTTCGGCTGCGCGGAGTGCCATGACCACAAGTTCGATCCGATCAAGTCCGCCGACTTCTACTCCCTGCAGGCCTTCTTCGCCGACGTGAAGCAGTGGGGCGTCTACGCCAACTACAACTATACCCCGGAACCGGAACTCAAAGGCGTCGGCAATGACCACCCGTTCTACCCCGAGGCCCGGGTTAAGAACGCCTACCTCGCGAGGCAGGACGCCAGGCTACGCTCCGCGCTGGAGGCCCATTACGCCGAGACCGCCAAGGCTCTCTCCGCCGACCCGAAGGCCCTCGCCGGCTACCAAGCCTGGCAGCAAAGCGTCGCCGCCTTCCTGGCCCGGCATCCCTCCGGCCTGATCAGCCCGCCCGGCACCTCGCTGCTGAAGGTCGCGTCACCGGCCGCCGGCAAGGGCGCCAAGGCCGCGCCCAAGAACACCGACGCCGCGAAGGCGAAGATGAAGGCCAAGGCGGCGGTCACGTCGGCTGTGCCGGAACCCACGTCTTTCGTCGCGGACAGCCTGGTGAAGATCCCGAAGGCCCTCGGCAAAGGGGATGACTTCGCCCTCCGCCTCGAAGCACCGGGGGTCTCGGTCGCCGCGGTGCGCATCGATCTTCCGAAGGGTTCCCTGCCCGTGGATTCCACGGCCAACCTCGGCGTGCGTTTCGCGGTCGCTGACGCCAAAGGCAAGGAAAGGACCGTGGGCCTCATGCTCGCCGACGCCTCACATCGCGAAGCCCGTTACAATAGCGGCACAGAGCTGACCGATATCAACGGCGGCTGGTCGCTCAAGATGCCTGACGCCGACGTCCATGCGGTCTGGGTCCTCGACGCCCCGGTCACGCTTAAGCCCGACGAGAAATTCGTCCTGCACCTGGACGGCGCGCCTGTGCTGACCTTCAAGGTCTCCCTCTCTCCGCTCAGCCACCACGACCCGTTGCAGGTCACGGACTCGGCCAATCTCGCCGCGGTGGCCTCCGCCCGGCCGACCGCCGCCGCCATGCCGTGCTACCTGGCGACCTCCGGGATCAACCGCGAAGCGTTGGTCAAGGCCCGCGCCCTGAACAACGAACTCCGACGTCAGAACCAAGGCTACGCCTGGACGATGGTGACGCAGGCCACCAAGCCGCTGGAGGTGCGCGTGCTCCCGCGCGGCAACTTCCTCGACCAATCCGGGCCGGTCGTGCTGCCCACGACCCCTTCTTTCCTGCCTGGCTTGCGCACGAGCACCGAACAGAAGCGCCTCACTCGCCTGGATCTCGCCGACTGGATCACCTCAAAGGAGAATCCCATCACGGCCCGGACCTTCATGAACCGCCTCTGGCAGGCCTTCTACGGCACCGGCCTCAGCGCGGTGCTCGATGACCTCGGTTCGCAGGGCGAGCTCCCCTCCCATCCCGAGCTGCTCGAATGGCTCGCCCTCGAGTTCCGCGACAAGGGCTGGGACGTGAAACGCATGGTCCGCCTGATGGTCACCAGCCAGACTTACCGCCAGAGCAGCAGCCAGCGGCCCGACCTCAAGGAACTCGATCCGTCCAACCGTCTCCTCGCCTCCCAGAATCCCCGCCGGCTCGACGCCGAGTTCATCCGCGACAATGCGCTCGCCGTCGCGGGCCTCCTGCACGCCGCCGACATCGGCGGTCCCAGCTCCAAGCCTTACCAGCCAGCCGGCTACTACGAGCCGATCCAGTTCCCGAACCGCACCTACGTCGCCAGCGCCGGTCCGGACCAGTGGCGCCGAGGACTGTACATGCACTGGCAGCGCATGTTCCTGCACCCGATGCTGGTGAACTTCGACGCTCCAGCCCGCGATGAATGCACCGCGCTGCGAAACTACAGCAACACGCCGCAGCAGGCGCTGACGCTGCTCAACGACCCGGTCTTCGTCGAAGCGGCCCGCGCCTTCGCCGCCCGCCTCCTCGCGACTCCGGCCGACGCAGATCGCCTCGCCCACGCCTTCCGCCTCGCGGTCGGCCGCGAGATCAAAGCCGCCGAGCGCCCGTCGCTTGAGAAACTCGTCGCCGATCAGAAGGCCTACTACGCGGCCCATCCCGACGACGCGGACAAGCTCCTGAAGGTCGGCCAGGCCCCGGCCCCCGCCGGCGTCGATCCGGCCGAACTCGCCGCCTGGACGCAGGCCTGCCGCGTCCTCCTCAACTCCCACGAAGCGATCACCCGCTACTAAGCCCATGCGCCCTTACGACCCCGTCGCCCACGCCCTGTCGATCAACCGACGGAGCTTCCTCACGAAGAGCGCCTACGGCCTCGGCAGCGCGGCCTTCGCCATGCTCGCCGCGAAGTCCGGCTTCGCCGACCTGCACGCCGCGCC
>SXGR01248885.1_pt1 | contig 12769 bp, 14 predicted proteins | sample 3174711 | NCBI WGS metagenome assembly SXGR01 (sample SAMN11356860, study PRJNA531348) | freshwater metagenome | isolation source: freshwater sample F1-60 | place: China: Fuxian Lake, Yuxi | collected 2017-12-25
CGCAGGCGCCGGCGGCACCATCGGCCAGGCGCTGGTGGCCAAGGCCGATGCCGACGGCTACACCATCCTGATGCATTCCTCGTCGCAGACGGTGACCCCTTCGACCTATGCGAACCTGCCCTTCGACGCGGCGAAGGATTTTTCGGGGATCACCATGCTCGCGAACATCCCGAACATCCTGGTTGTGTCGCCCGCGCAGGGATTCAAGTCGGCCAGGGATCTGGTGTCGGCGGCGAAGGCGAAGCCCGGATCGCTCAACTATGCCTCGGCGGGCATGGGTAGCGCGACGCATCTCAACGCCGAGCGCTTCAAGCTCGGCGCGGGCATCGATGCCGTGCATGTCCCTTACAAGGGCACGCCCGAGGCCATCGCCGACCTGATCGCCGGGCGCGTCAACTACTACTTCTGCCCGGTGGTGAATGCGCTGCCGCTGGTCAAGGACGGCAAGCTGGCTGCGCTGGCCACCGGCAGCAGCCGACGCTCATCCGCGCTGCCGGATCTGCCGACGACGGTCGAGGCGGGGATTCCCAATTCCGCCTACAACTTCTGGGTCGGCATGTTCGTGCCCTCGAAGACGCCTCGCGATGTCGTGTCGCGGCTGCATGCGGAGACGGTGAAGGCGCTGCAGTCCCCGGAGGTCAAGGAACGCTATGGGCGGCTCGGCGCGGAACTGCAGATATCCTCCCCGGAGGAGTTCGACGCGTACATCCGTGACGAGATCGTCGCCAATGCGGTGCTCGTCAAGGCCGCCGGCATCAAGGCGCAGTAGACCCGATGATCATAGACGTCCACGCCCATTTCCTGCCTTCCCGGCTCATCGAGTCTTTCGACGCTTCCGCGTATCCGGGCGTTCGCGTGGTGCGGGACGACAAGGGCACGCGATTCGGCTTCCCAGGCACCGAGCTCACGCGCCCGGTGGCGCCGAAGCTCTTGGATCTCGGCGACCGCAAGCGCTGGATGGCCGACAACGGGATCGACCACCAGCTGGTCGGCGGCTGGATGGACGTCTACGGTTATGAGTTGCCGGCGCAAGAGGGTCTGGCTTGGAGCCGTTACTCGAACGCCTGCATGAAGGACGCGCTGGCCGGCGAACCCCGCTTCACGCCGCTGGCGACGGTGCCGCTCCAGCATGGGGGCCATGCCGCGCAGGTGCTGGAGGAAGCCATGGCCGACGGTTTCGGCGGCGCCATGATCGGCACGCTGCCGCAGGGCAGGCTGGACGATCCCGGGCTCGATCCGTTCTGGGAAACTGCCTCGCGCCTGCAGGCGGGCATTTTCCTGCATCCCATGTTTCCCTGCGATCCGCGGCTCGATTCGTTCGAGCTGCAAAATGCCATCGGCCGCGTGGTCGATGCATCCGTCGCGGTGTCGCGGCTGCTGTTCTCGGGGCATCTGCTGAAGTATTCCGGTGTGAAGCTGGTGCTGTCCCACGCAGGAGCCGCGCTGCCCTTCGTGCTCGGGCGCCTGTCGCGCGCCTTCGACATCGCGCACGGCAAGTTTCAGGATCCGAAGAAAGGCTTTGCCGCGCTGTATTTCGACACCGTGGTATTCGACCGCGACGCGCTGGCCTTCCTCGCCGCCAAGGCGGGCGTGCGCCGCATCCTCATGGGCTCGGACATGCCTTTCCCGATCGGCGACCACGCGCCGAGGAAGCTCGTCGAGGCGCTGGACGTTTCGCCAGAGGACCGCGCCGCCATCCTTGGCGGTACTGCGAAATCAGTCTTCCGCCTGCGCCCGGATTGCCTGTGCTAGAGGTAAACGGAGAGCAGGTGTTCAACACCACGCGGCCCGACCTGTGGTTGCTGTTGAACGATCCGGAGGTGCTGAAGAAGTCGATCCCTGGCTGCAACACGGTCGAATCCATCGGCGTAGACCGTTATCGCATGGGTCTCAAGGTGCAGGTGGCGAACGTCTCGGGCGAGTACATGGGCGAGGTCGAGATCCGCGACCGCAGAGAGCCGACGCATTACGTGCTGCTCGTCGGCGGCGAAGGGTCGATCGGCTTCATGAAGGGGAAGGCGGCGTTCGACCTCGAGGAGCGCGCCGAAGGCGGCACGACGCTGCGCTATGCGGGGACCGCCGAGGTGGGCGGCGTGGTGGCGGGCGTGGGGCAGCGCGTGTTGCTGGGCGTGGCGCGGTTCCTGGTGGGAAGGTTCTTCAAGTCGCTGGAGCAGCACATCATCGAAAGGAAGCTTTCGGTACAAGGAGGCTCCGCCCCCTTGTGATCCCCCGACAGTAGTTTGAACTACGAAAGGTAACGATGAGCAAACGTAAAGACATCGCCGTTGTCGGCTACGGCGAAACGAAAGTCACGCTGCGCGGTGGGCGCAGTTCCTACGACCTCGCGGCCGAAGTGTTCGAGCAGGTGCTCAACCAGACGGGGCTGTCGCCGAAGGACATCGACGGCATCTCGATCGCCGAGACCATGAGCGAGACCGGCAATCCGTTCTGGGCGGTCTACATGTGCGAGATGCTGGGCATCTCGCCGACCTGGACGCAGGTGAACGGCCTGGGCGGTGCCTCCGGGATCGGCGGCATCGCGCGCGCGGCCGCCGCCATCCGCGACGGCCTTTGCACCACGGTGTTCATCGTCGCGGCGGACGCGCAGTCGAGCTCGAAGCCCACGGAGCAGGGCGCGCAGCGCTACGAATTCCAGTATCCAATGGGCCTGCGCGGCCCGGTGGGCGCTTTCGGCCTCATCTCGCAGCGCTACCGTCACCAGTACGGGCTCAAGGACGAGGCCCTGGCAAAGCTCGCGGTGACGCAGCGCCAGCATGCGCTGATGAACCCGAATGCCTGCGACAAGCTGCGCGTGCCGTTGACCGAAAAGCAGTACCTCGAATCGAAGTACGTCTCCGAGCCGCTGCGCATGCTCGACTCGGTGATGGTCTGCGACGGCGGCAACGGCCTCCTCGTCACATCGACGGAGAACGCGAAGCGCCTCGGTCTGAAGAAAATGGTCCACCCCACCGGCTACGGCGAGATCGTCAACTTCAAGGGCGCGGAGCCGCTCGCCGACATCACGGTGTCCGGATTCTCGGTGGCTGGCCCGAAGGCGCTGAAACAGGCCGGTATGACGACAAAGGACGTGCGCATGATCATGCCCTATGACGATTTCCTCATCGCGCTCGTCATCACGCTGGAGGACATCGGCTTCTGCGAAAAGGGCAAGGGCTGCGACTTTGTCCTCGCCACGGATTTCTCGCACACAGGCACGCTGCCGCTGAATACCTCGGGCGGGCAGATTTCCGCCGGTCAGCCGGGGCTCGCGGGCGGCGGTCTCAACCTCGTCGAAGGTGTGCGCCAGATGTTCGGCGAAGCGGGCGAGCGCCAGGTGTCTGATCCGCGCAACTGCATGGTCACCGGCATCGGCGTGATTCCCTACGGCCGCAATTGGGGCGTGTCCAACGTACTCGTTATGGAGCAAGCATGAACAAGCCCGAGCCGATGAAGATCCCGCGCCCGCTGCCGAAGGTGGGCGCGTACATGGACACCAAGCCCTATTGGGAGGCGGCGAAGAACGGCAAGCTCGTCATTCAGTACTGCAAGGACACCGGCAAGCCGCAGTTCTTCCCGCGCCCGGTGAGCATGGCGAATGGCAGGCGCAACCTCGAGTGGCGCGAAGTCTCCGGGATGGGGACGGTGTATTCGTTCACCAATACCTTCAGCGCCTGGCCCGGCCACGAGGACCGCGTGCCCTACCTGTGCGCGCTGGTTGAGCTGCAGGAGGGTGTGCGGATGATGGTGAATCTCCTGAATGTCAAGGCTGAGGACGTGAAAATCGGCATGCCGGTGAAGGTCTGCTTCGAGAAGCTCTCGGAGGACATCAGCCTTCCCGCGTTCGAACCTGCGTGAAACTGCAGGATTTTCTTGCCGCGCAGGTGCTCGCAAAGGGCGCCGAGGAGGCTCTCGTCTGCGGCGAGCGCCGCATGAGCTTCGCCGCTCTGGACGAGGCGAGCACGCGCCTCGGCGCGGCGCTAGCGGACAACGGCGTGTCTCCCGGCGACCGCGTGGCCATGCTGCTGCCGAACTGCGCGGAATTCATCGTCGTCTTCCTCGGCATCGTCAAGGCAGGAGGCATTGCCGTGCCGATCGGCACCCGCCTCACCGCGCCGGAAGTCGGCTACATCCTCGGCGACTGCGCACCGCGCATCGCCTTCATCCATTCCACGACGCGAGACACCTTCGAGAGCGCCGCGGTCTCCGTGCGGCGCGTATTCGCGGTAGACAGCCAGGACTTCGGCCCCCTGGTCGCGCTGCATCAGCGCCGTCGCATTGAGCTGCCCGCGGAGCTCGAGGACTGCATGATCTGCTACACCTCGGGCACCACGGGAAAGCGCAAGGGCGCCGTGCTCACGCACGCCAACTACTTCGTGCCCAACGGCTACATCAATGCGGTGCAATGGGGTGTGAGCGCGGCCGACCGGCACCTCATCACCACGCCGCTCACGCATCGCACCGCGTTCGGCCGCGTCATCAACATGCTCTGCCTCGGCTCGCCGCTGGTGATCCTGCCGAAGTTCGACGCGCAGGAGGCGGCGCGCCTCGCCGCGGCAGAGCGCATCACGGTGCTCGGCATGGTGCCCACGGTGGGGCGCATGCTGTTGCCGGTGATGGAGGCCTCGCCACAGAGTTTCGCCAGCCTGCGCATCATCGTCGCCACCGGTGAAGCCTTCCCGCAGGAAGTGAAACAGCGCATCCTCGCCGCCCTGCCGCATGTCGGCATCCATTCGTACTTCGCCATGACCGAATGCGGCGCGCTTTCCGACTTGCCACCGGCTGAACAACTCGCGCGTCCGGGCTCCATTGGGCGACTGGTGCCGGGCGTCGAGGCGCGCTTCGTCGATGCGGAAGGTCGCAACGTGCCCGCGGGCGAGGCCGGCGAGCTGTGGATCCGCAGCGGGCCACCGGGGCGCTTCGTCACGTTGTGCGCCTACTGGGGAAATCCGCACGAGACGGCGGAAACACTGCGCGACGGCTGGTTCGTCACCGGCGACATGGGTCGTGTGGATGCCGAGGGTTACCTGTATATCGTCGACCGCAGGAAGGACATGGTGCTCTCTGGCGGCTACAACATCTATTCCAAGGAGGTCGAGGCGGCGATCCTCACGCATCCGGTGGTGCAGGATGCCGCCGTCATCGGCGTGCCGGATGCAACCTTCGGCGAAGCCGTGGCCGTCTACGTTGAGTTGAAACCCGGGAAGCGTGTGGTGGCGGAGGACATCATTGCGCACTGCCGCGATCGCATCGCGGGCTACAAGAAACCCCGGCACGTGCGGTTCGTGGCAGAGTTGCCGAGGAACGCCACCGGCAAGGTGCAGAAATTCCGTTTGCGTGAACTCTTCAAGGAGGAGGCAGCATGAGGCGCATTTTCGTGATGGTCGTGGCGCTTGCAGTATCGGCAAGCGCGTGGACGCAGGAGTACCCGTCCAAGCCGGTGAAGATCGTGCTGCCGTATCCGCTGGGCGGCCCCGGGGATTTCATTTCCCGCACCGTGGGGGAGAAGCTGCAGGCGAGGTTCGGCCAGCCTTTTCTCGTCGAGCCGCGCCCCGGCGCGAACCTGCGTATCGCCACCGAGTACGTGGCGAAGTCTGCGCCCGACGGCTACACCATCGCCTTCATTGGCGTGCCGCACGCGACCAACCCGACCTTCTTTCCGAACCTGCCCTACGACACGTTGAAGGATCTCGTGTCGCTGGTGCATCTTGTTGACGTGCCGCTGGTGATCACCGTGCACCCGGTGTCGCCGGTGAAGAACCTGCAGGATCTGGTGGCGACGGGCAAGGCGAAGCCGGGCTTCACCGTCGGTACCGCGGGCGTGGGCACCGGCCCGCACCTGGCGACGGAGTTCCTCAACCTGGTGTCTGGCGCCAACCTCACCCATGTCGGCTACAAGGGCGACGCGCCGGCGGTGACGGACCTGCTCGGCGCGCACATCGGCGCCGGTTTCAACACCATGCAGGCGGTGGTCCAGCATGTACGCGCGGGGCGCCTGCGCGGCATCGGCGTCGCCAGCCGCGAGCGCGCTTCCGCAATGCCCGATCTGCCGACCATCGCCGAGCAGGGCTATCCGGACGTCGTGGTGACCACCTGGTTCGGTTTCGTCGCGCCCGCGGCGGTGCCGCGCCCCATCCTCGACAGGCTGAACGCCGAAGTGAACGCCGCGCTGGCGGCCGCGGACGTGAAGGAGAAATTCGCCAACGCGGGCCTGATCCCGGTCGGCGGGAGCATGGAGAAGTTCGACGGGCTGATCCGCGCCGAGATCGTGCGCTGGGGACGCGTCATAAAAGAACGGGGCATCAAGCCAAACTAGCGGGAAGGTCTCACTTCGGGGGTGCACGAGGGGGCGCAGCCCCCTTGTTCCGAGCCTAACGCCAGGCCCAGACCGGTTGTTCAAGGTGCGCGACGCGGGTGTCGCGGCCGTGGACCGCGACTTCCATGAACTGGTAGAGCAGCGCCGCGGTGGGCGCGTGGATGAGCGTGCCCAGAAGCGGATAACGGATCACCAGGCGCTCGCTTTCGGGAATGGAAAAGAATTCCGGTGAGCCGGGCTTCGTGATGTCGGTGAAGGGCACGCGGAAAATCTCCGCCACCTCCGCGGGATTGGCGCGCATCCCCTCGACCTGCGGCGCCCACGCAACCAGCGGCGTGATGAGGTAGCCCGAGCGCGTTGCGTAGTCGTCGAGCCGGCCGATGACGGCGTCTGGCGGAAGTTCCAGCCCGATTTCCTCCCGTGTCTCCCGCAGCGCCGCCTCAAGGTCGGTTTCGCCGTGGTCAACCCGTCCGCCCGGGAAGGCGAACTGGTTGGCGTGCCGATTCATACCCGCGGGGCGCAGCGTGAGCAGTAGCGCGGGACCACCGGCTTCGGCCTCGGTGACGATGAGGCAGACCGCGGCGCGCTTCAGGCCGAGCCCACTTTCGCTTGTCGCCGGCCGGGTCGCGAGATTGCGCGAAAGGCGTTCGCGCAGGGAATCATCCATCGGGAGGAGCATTCCTGATGTTAACCGCTACGTGTTAACCGCTATGATTCGACGCCATGGGAGACGGCTACATGCGGGTCGCGGTGCTGGGCGCCGGCGCGGTGGGTTGCTATTTCGGCGGCATGCTCGCGCGCGCCGGCCATCCGGTCACGTTGATCGGCAGGCAGGCGCATGTGGATGTGTTCAGGGCGAAGGGCCTGCATTTCGATGGCCTCACGATTAACGAGCAGGTCAAGGTCGAGGCAAGCACCGACCCCGCCGCGGTGCGCGGCGCGACGCTGGTGCTGTTCTGCGTCAAATCCACCGACACCGAAACGGCAGCGGCGCAGATCGCGCCGCATCTGGACGCGGGCGCGATCGTAGTGAACCTGCAGAACGGTGTCGACAACACCGAGCGCATCCAGTCGCGCGTGTCGCAGCCGGTGATTCCGGCGGTGGTGTACGTGGCCACGGAGATGGCGGGCCCGGGGCACCTGAAGCACCACGGCCGCGGCGACCTCGTCATCGGCGCACCGGATGCGCGGGTACCAGCCTCGGCGCTGGCGCTGGTGAAGCAGGCGTTCGAGCCGGCCGGTGTGCCGGTGGTGATTTCCGACAACATCGCGGGCGAACTGTGGATGAAGCTGGTGGTGAACTGCTCCTACAACGCGATATCCGCGATCGCGCAGGTTCCCTACGGCGTTCTGATCAAGGGCACCGGCGTGCGCGAGCTGATGCGCGACGTGGTCGAGGAATGCCTTGCGGTGGCAAAGGCGGGGGGCGTGAACATGGCGCCCGACACGCTGGCTCGGGTCTACCGCATCGCCGAGGCCATGCCGTCCCAGTATTCCTCCACCGCACAGGACCTGGCCCGCGCCAAACCGACCGAAATCGACCACCTGAACGGCTATGTGGCGCGGCGCGGAGAGGCCCTGGGCGTGCCCACCCCGGCGAACCGGGCGCTGCATGCCCTTGTCAGGCTCATGGAATCGAAGGGCGGTGCAGTGGCTGCGGCTGGTTCATAATGGCGGCATGAACGACGAAACCACGCCAGAAAAGCCTGTTGAGGCACAGCCCGCGGAAACCCCGCGCGTCGAAGCCCAGCCCGAAGAACCCCGCGGTCCGGATCCCCGCCGCCGCCTGCGCGAACTCCTCGCCACCCCCGAGCGCGACCGCTCGGACGCGGTGTGGGACGAGATCATCAATCTCGAGATAGAGCTTGCGCCGGGCAACCGTATCGCCCCCGGCGGGCAGCAGGACCCCAACCGCCGGCAGGACATGAACGGCCAGCGGCAGGACCAGAACCGCAGGCCCGATCAGGGACGCCGGCAGGGCCAGCAGCCGGGTCAGAACCAGGGCAAGCGCTCCGGTCAGCGGCATGGCCGCGGACCCAAGCAGGGGATGCCTCAGCAGCGCAAGCCGGTTTAGACGTCCACTCGGGAGGAGCAACATGAATAGACCGTACGCGCCCCTGGCGCTGGCTGCGGCGTTCGCTGCCGCCTGCATCGCCCCGCAGTTCGCGCTCGCGCAGACTTATCCGTCAAAAGGCGTCCGCCTGATCGTGCCCTATGCGCCGGGCGGCGCAACCGACATCATTTCGCGCGCCGCGGCGATCGAGCTGGCGAAGACGCTGGGCCAGCCGGTAACGGTGGACAACCGTGCCGGCGCCGGCGGCAACCTTGGTTCGGAGATGGCGGCGAAGTCCGCGCCCGACGGCTACACCACGGTGATGACCGCGAGCAGCCTGCACGGCATCACACCCTTCCTGTACTCGAAACTCAACTACGACCCGAACAAGGACCTCGTGCCGGTGATCGTGTTCGCGTCTTTCGCCAATGTGCTGGTGCTCAACCCCGGCATGAAGGCGACGACGGTAAAGGACCTCATCGCGTTGGTGAAATCGGAGCCGGGCAAGTACACCTACGCGTCGAGCGGCAGCGGCTCGACCATCCACATGTCGGGCGAGATGTTCACGCACATGCTGGGCCTGAAAATGACGCATGTGCCCTACAAGGGCAGCGGGCCGGCGATCATCGACCTGATCGGCGGGCAGGTGCACACCATGTTTGACAACATTCCGTCCGCGATCTCGCACATCCGCGCCGGCAAGCTGCGCGCACTCGCTACCACCGGGCCGAAGCGCGCGCAGGCGCTGCCTGATCTGCCGACGATGATCGAGTCCGGCGTGCCGGGCTACGAATCCACCGCGTGGTTCGGGCTCACCATGCCCGCGGGCACGCCCAGGGAAATCATCGCGAGGATGAACGCAGACGGACAGAAAGCCGCGGCGTCGCCGGAGTTCATCAAGCGCATGACCGATCTCGGCTACGAAATCGTTGGCGGCACGCCCGAGCAGATGGCCGCGATGATCAATGATGAAGTGCGCCGCTGGGGCCCGATCGTGAAGGCCTCGGGGGCGAAGGTCGATTGAAGCCTGGCCCTAGTCTTTGAAGGGCTTGCCCTGCTGGGCGAGCCAGTCCGCCCAGCCCGCAACCGTGGGCTCGTGCGGGCGGAACTTGTAGTACTCGATCAACGGTGCCCAGCGATCCAGCAGTTCCTTCAGCGCATCCACTGCGTCGGGACCCTTGCCCTTATCGCGCTTTGGCACGAAGTCCACGCGCAGGTCGGTGCGTGCGTAGGCCTCGGTCTCGTAGACGATGAGCGCAGCCGAGCGGTGCCCGCCGAGGTCGCCGCCCTGGTCGCGCCCCGCGGTGAGCGCGGCGAGCAGGCGCTCTTCGAAGAGCTTGCCCTCGCTCTCGCGCCAGGCGCGATCCATGTCCGGCACCACCTTGTCGGTGAGCAGGTAGTTGCCCATCACCACATAGCCTGGGCCGGTGATGGCATTGGTGTGCGTCTTGCACTGCGCGCCGCTGTGCACCGCGGTGCGGCCGTGGCGGTCGACGATGCCGATCTGGCGCCAGGCAAAATGCGCGTCCGTCTCGGACAGCTCCTTGATCACCTTTTCGGGCGAGTGTCCGAGCGCGAGCAGTTCGATGGCGAGCGGACCCAGGCCCGGGTCGGTGTAGGCTTGCGTGGCCACCGCGCCGACGTTGGCGCGGATGAACGGGCAGCGTCCGCCCACCGAGATCGGGTTGGTGGCCTGGGCAATTCCCAGCAGGCCGGATTTCGCTTCGCGTGCGACGACAGTCAGGGTCATGCGGAATGTCCTTTTTTCAGGTGCGGTAAGGGTTGACCGGCAGGCCCATTTTCTCGAGCACCGCCTTCTTGGGCATCACCGACGTGGGGTCCAACGTGCGCGACACGTAGTACTCGATCAATGGCTTGAACCAGTCGAAATTCTTGCGCATCTCGGCGATCGGCTCGGCGCTCACGTCCACGCGCAGGTTGACGATGGGGAACTCGTGCCGCTCCCACACCACCAGCGCACAGGAGGTCTGGCCTTCCTCCTGGCCGCCCGCGTCGCGCCCGGCTTCCACCGCGCGCATCAGGCGTTCCTCGAGTTCTTCCTTCGCGCTGGCTTGGAAGGCATCTGACATCGCGCGCACCACCTGCTCGCCGACCAGCACATTGCCCGTCGCCACATAGTCCGTACCGGCGATTTCTCCGGCCCAGGGGCGCGCTTTGGCGCCGGTGCTTACTGCGCTGTTGCCGTGGAAATCGAGCACCGCAATCTGCCGGTGCGTGAAGTACTTGTCGCTTTCCGAGAGGTCCTTGAGCACCTTCGCCGGCGAGTGGCCCATGGCCATGAGGCGTTTGGCGAGCTGGAGTTGCCGGTAGTCGCCGTGCGCCTGCACCGTGACCACGCCCTTGCCGGGTACCACGTCGGAAATCCTCCAGCCCACCGCGGGCGTGCTGGTGGCCTGGCAGAAACCGGCCTTGCCGGTTTTCGCGCAGTAGCCGAGTACGCTGAAGGTCATCGCGGGGTCAATCGAACTTGATGTTCGCGGTGCGCACGACCTTCGCCCACTTCTCCAGGTCTTTTGGCAGGAAGGCGTCCAGCTCCTCGGGCGTGCCCGGTGCGGGATCCATGCCCGCGGTGACGAGGCGCTCGACGACGTCGGGCGACCTGAGCACCGCGGTGATTTCCTTGTGCAGGCGCATGACTATCGGGCGCGGTGTCCTGGCAGGCAGCATGAATCCGTACCAGTTGGCGTACTCGTAGTTGGGCAGGCCGGACTCGTGCACCGTGGGCACGTCGGGCATCTGCGCAGAGCGCTTCAGTGTGGTCACGGCGAGGGCGCGCAGCTTGCCCGAGCGGATATGCGGAACCGCCGACGGGTCCGAGAAGTAATAGTCGGTCTGCCCGTTCATCACTGCGACGAGGCCGGTGGCGGTGCCCGCGTAGGGCACGTGCAGCACGTTGATGCCGGCCATCTGGTTGAAGAGCTCGCCCGCGAGGTGCTGTGAGTTGCCGATGCCGGCGGAGCCGAAGTTCATTTTCGCGGCGTTCTGTTTCGCCGCGGCGATGAGGTCGGCGACAGTCTTGTAGGGCGAGTTTGGCGCGATCACCAGGATCGGCGTCAGCACCACACCCTGCGTGATGCCGATGAAATCCTTGAGCGGGTCGTAGCCGAGCTTGCGCCCGGAACCGCCGGCGATGCTGAGCGGCGCGGGTGTGGCGATGATCACGGTGTGGCCGTCGGGCGCCGACTTGGCGACGTGCTCGGCGCCGATGATGCCGCTGGCGCCGGCGCGGTTCTCCACCACCACCGGGTGGTTCATGTTGGCACCCATCTTCGCCGCGACAAGGCGCGCCATGATGTCCGGCCCGCCGCCGGCGGGGAAGGTCACGACGAGGCGGATCGGACGCGAAGGAAAGGCATCCTGCGCAACGGTAGCGGTGGCGGACAGCGCGAGTAGCAATGCAGGGATCAGGCGTCTGGCGTGCATGGGGGTTCCTGGGGGAAGGAGTCGGGACGGCGTTCCCGCCAGCTTCCGCCTGCGCGCGCCGTCCTGCAATACAAGTTTTGAAATTACCGCGCGCCGGGAAACGCGTTCACGTACTCCACCTTGACGTCGGGAAACGCGGTGACGAACTGCACCTTGGTGTCGGGAAACGAGGTGACCATCTGCCACTTGCCACAGCCATCCGGGAAGGCCTTCACCTTTTGCACCCTGACGTCGGGAAACGCGGTCACCACCTGGACTTTGACGTCGGGGAAGGAGCTGACTTCCTGGATCTTACCGTAGAGCTTCTTGCCCTTGAACGTGCAGGCGGCCTTGTCGAACTTGTCGCTGGCATGCGCAGGCAGCGCGACGGCTGCGAAGGCAAGAAAAAGCCCGCTTAGGCGGGCTTTTGTCCTGTTGTGCACGGCAGAGAATTACTTCAGCGCCGCTTCCACCGCGCGTTTCGCCATCACCGTGATGAGGTGCGCGCGATACTCGGCTGAGGCATGCAGATCGGAGTTCAGGCCCTTGTCGCTAGCCTTGATGGCAGCCACCGATTCCGGAGCGAACTTGGCCGCCAACGCCTTCTCCATGTCGGTCTGGCGGAACGCGCAGCCCGCAGCGCCGGTGACGCCCACGCGCACATTGCCGCCGCCAAAGTCGGCGACGAATACGCCAACGATGGCGAAGCGAGACGCCGGGTTCTTGAACTTCATGTAAGCCGCGCGTTTCGATACCGGGAAGGACACGCTGGTGATGATCTCGCCCTGGGCGAGCGCGGTCTCGAACAGGCCCTTGAAGAACTTGTCCGCCTCGTGCTTGCCCTTGTTGGTGGTGATGGTCGCGCCCAGTCCGACGACCGCTGCCGGGTAATCGGCGGCGGGGTCGCTGTTGGCGATCGAACCGCCGATAGTGCCCATGTTGCGCACCTGGCGGTCGCCGATCATGCCGGCCAGCGCGGC
>SXGR01521436.1_pt1 | contig 12768 bp, 9 predicted proteins | sample 3174711 | NCBI WGS metagenome assembly SXGR01 (sample SAMN11356860, study PRJNA531348) | freshwater metagenome | isolation source: freshwater sample F1-60 | place: China: Fuxian Lake, Yuxi | collected 2017-12-25
CTGTTGCAATCCGAGATCGGAATCTGGGCGGATAAAACGAATGCCAAACAACGCGGGGTAGACTGGCAATTCAAAATCGACGACGCTCGGACAAAACTGAAGCGGCTCTACCCGAAGATTAAGAATGGATGAGGCACTAGGTGCCTTGGAAACCGAATTCACGCGGGCGGCAAATTGTGGCGCGCTGCATAATCCGGTGCAGCAATCTACGACAAACGGCGAAAAACCGATGCAAACCTGTGCAGTGGAGTATGCAGAAATGCTGGAAAACATGCGGAATCCAGAAAAACAACCGAGAGCGTCCAAGTCCCAGGGGGGCTAGGAACAGTGCGACGCTCCCGGAAGGTTCGGCACGTGAAAGCGGCCTAAAAAATCGAGGAGATCCTCTCAAGAAACATTCGGCGTGCGATTCGGTCCACGAAATGCTGACACACGTCGATTAGCTTACGATCTACATTGGCAAAGACAGCTGCTTGGCAAACCAAGGACATGTTAATGCTATCGAGCCAACCGTTTCATCGACAAACGAATATGACAGTGGATTATTATCCACACTACTATCTTACAGGTCAGCAGGGAGGGGTGTCAAGATTGATCCGTCGGAAATCGTCGGAAATTTTGCCGGCGCGAATTGCTGGGCGAACGGCAGAACGAACTACTAAGGCCGATAGACCGCAAATGAATCGTCCGTTTCCCACAACTTTACCTCCACGACCGGGAATCCCTGTCCGGCGACGAAATCGTAGATCAGTTTCGCGATGTTCTCGGCTGTCGGATTTACGTCCATCAGGAAAACAGGCTCGTCTTGCAGCTTGAGGTGAGGCAGCACCGGATCGTCTTTGTGCAGAATCATGCGATGATCGAGATTGGCGTCAATCCAGGCGCTGACGATGCGCTTGATTGTGGAGAAATCGATGACCATGCCCAGCGCGTCGAGCCGTTCCGACTGGAGCGTGATGATAGCTCGGCCGTTGTGCCCGTGCAGGTGCCGGCATTTGCCGTCGTATTGCAGCAAGCGATGCCCGTAGCAGAATCGAATCTCGCGCGTGACCTGGAACATGATCCCTGTTCTCCGTAAGTGCAAAGCCGCAAGCGGCTCGTGATTGATTCTATAGAATAACGCCATCCCCGGTTGTGCTGGGGGCCGGTCCAGGAGACACCGATGGCCTCGACGAACTTGCCCGCGGAATTGACCGATTTCGCCGACTTCATCCAGATCGGCGCTCCGCTGGCGACCTACACTCAGCTGCGGATCGGCGGTCCAGCGGAGTGTCTGGTGCAGCCGCGCTCGCTTGCTGAATTGATCGCGTTCGTCAAGCGCTGCTTCGCGAAGCATCTGCGATTTCGTATCCTCGGCAGTGGCGGCAACCTTCTGGTTCAGGACGAAGGCGTCAAGGGCATCATCCTGCGCCTTGCCGTCCCAGCGTTCACGCAGATCACGACCGACGGCGCCCGCCTCAAGGCAGGCTCCGGCGCGACGCTTTCGTCCGTCATCGCGCATGCCACGCATGCGGGTCTCGCGGGGCTCGAGACGCTGGTAGGTTTACCGGGCACCATCGGCGGCGCGTTGCTGCTCAACGCCGGTGATCGCACCAGCGACATCGGCCAATACGTCCGGCGGGTTGAAGTGCTCGACAGTCAGGCATCCGTGCAGGTGCGTGAACATCAGGACATGCGTTTCAGCTCAACGGGAACCATTCTCGACGATCCGATATTGCTCTCCGCCGAATTCGAGCTCGAACGCGAGCGGGCCGACGCCATCGTCAAACGGTTGCGCAAATCGTGGATCCAGCACAAGGCGATGCAGCCCTTCAGCTATCAATCGTCGGCACGCATCTTCAAGAACCCGCCCGGGCTCAACGCGGCCGTGCTGATTGAGCAGACCGGCGTCATCGGCACGAAGGTCGGCGGGGCGTTCGTCAGCGAGCGCAATCCCAACTGCATCGTTGCCGAGCCAGGCACGACCGCTCGCGACGTGCTGCGCCTGATCGACCTGATCCGCACGCGCGTGCAGGATCGCTTTCATCTCGAACTCGAATTGGCCATTACCGTGTGGTGATGATGCCGAAACAACCGCGTTCCGACAAGCTCCCCTGGTACAAACGGTGGCTCTTCAAGAGCAGCCTGCTCCTGGCGTTGGTGGCCGCTTTTCTTGCCGGAGTGATCTCGGCGGGCCGCTGGGGATTAGAGCACCTGCGCGGGCGGGATCGCTACGACATCGCCTTCTCGGACATCGCGTGCGAACCCCCGGTCGGCATGGATCGGGTCGTTTTTGTCGATGAAGTGCGCGGCTTGACAGACCTTCCCAAGACGGTGCATCTTCTTGACGAAAACCTGACCGCGCAATTGCGCGAAGGCTTCGCGCAGCATCCCTGGGTTGAGAAGGTAGAGGATGTGACGAAGCAACCGCCGAACAAGATCATCGTGAAGCTTGTTCATCGGGTACCCGTGCTGGCCGTCAAGGTCGGCGCCAAACTCCATGCGGTCGATGGGCACGGCATCTTGCTGCCGAATAATGCGCCGACGGGCGATTTGAAAAATTACGACGGCGTCGCGAATCCGCCCCGCGGTCCGCCCGGAACGCGCTGGGGCGATCCCAACGTCGAGGCGGCGGCACGTAAATTGAAGAAGTAAATCCTCTTCATACGCTCGGAGCTTCGGAACAAGGGCAACGTTATTTGGCGGCCTTCTGCCCATCCACGGCCGGCGTCTCGGGGGCCTTCGTGTCCTTGGCGAAGCGTGCGATGAACTCGGGAATCTCGACGCCGCCGATGTCTTTCATGATCTGCATCATCGGCGGCAGCGTGTGCGCCATGCTTTGCAGGAAGCGCGAAGTGTTGTTACTGCCATCTCCATTAGCGCCGTTCTCCCAGACGATGACCTTGTCGAACTTGATATTCGAGATGGCCTGGGCGGACGCCTGGGCGAGATGATCGAGATGCTCCAGCATCAGGATCTGGAACGCCTGCTGGGCGCCGCCACACGCGTCGATGATGCGTTTCAAGCCATCGCCTTTCTTGGCAAGGATCTCGTATTGCCCGCGCGCCTCGGCGTCGAGCTTGGCGAAAATCGCGGCCGCTTGGCCCTCGGCCTCGATACGGCGTTTCTCCGCCTCGGCCTCGGCATCGACGATGATGCGCGCCTTCTCGGCTTTCGCTGGCGCCTCCACCTCGGCCCGTCTCTCTGCCTCGATGCGTTCCGCCTGCGCTAACGCCGTGCGGGCCTGCGCCCTGTGCTGCGCTTCGCTGACGGCGGCGTCGGCTTCGCGCTTGCGGGTCTCGCCGAGCTGGAATGCTTCGGCCTGCTTGACTTGCAGATTGGCCTGAGCCAGCACGACCTCGGCTTGCGCGTGCGCCTCGCCGGTGATCGCCTTGGCGTTGGCGTCGGCAATGGCGATGCGCATCTTGCGCTCGGCGTCCTTGATCTGAGCGTCCTTCTCGAACCCGGCCGCCTGTTCGCCGATCTTTTGTTCCTTGTCCAGCTCGGCGACGCGCACCGCCTGCAAGCGCTGGGCTTCCTTGATCTGCGTTTCGCGTTCCAGGGCCGCGGTCTCCTGGCCGACTTTCGTTTCCTTATCGAGCTGGGCGACGCGCACCGCCTGTTCGCGTAGGGCCTCGCGGGTGCCGATCTCGCGCAGCTTGGTGGCGTTGGCGACCTGGATGGACTTTTCGCGCTCGGCTTCCGCGATGCCAATCTGCCCGTGCTTTTCCTGTTCGGCGACGTCGATCTTCGCCTGCTGCACCGCCTGCGATGCCGCCTTGCGTCCGATCGCCTCGATGTAGCCCGATTCATCGGTGATGTCGGTGATGTTCACGTTGATGAGCACCAGGCCGATCTTCTTCAGCTCCGGTTCGAGCGACATCTGAATCGACTGCAAGAACTTGTCGCGATCGCGGTTGATCTCGTCGATCTTCATCGAGGCAATGACCTGGCGAAGCTGCCCGACGATCATGTCGCCGGCCTGCTGCTTGATCTCATTGATGTTCAGGCCCAGCAAACGAATGGCCGCGTTTTGCATTGTCTCCAGATCGGTGCCGATGGCGACCGTGAATACGCTCGGCACGTTGATGCGGATGTTTTCCATCGACAGCGCGCCCTTGAGCGGCACTTCGATCTGAATGGGCTCCAGACTCATGTAGGCGTAATCTTGCACCAGCGGCAACACGAGTCGGGCACCGCCGTGCAGACAGTGCGTTCCTGTCGCGCTGCCGGTGTATTTGCCGTAGATGACGAGCACTTGATTGCTCGGGCAACGCTTGTAGCGCGTCATAAAAAGGACGGCAATGATGAAGAACACCATGCCGACGAGGGCGATCAAGACGACATATGGCCAATCGAGCGGCCAAGCATTCGCGAATAGATGCATAGACATGATGGATCCTCTCTAAGCGGATTCAGGGGCGACCTCGACGGTATCGGACCCGACGATTGCGACGACGACGATGCATGTGCCCGTGGGGAGCGCGCTCTTGGCGACGGCTTTGTACTCCACTGAGCGATTCAGAACGCTGACGTGGACCTTGCCCTGGCCGGCTCCTGCCGGGATCGGAACATAGACGGTGCCGCGGCAGCCGAGCGCCTTGCCGATGCGAATCGTGCCATCGATGTTGAGTCGGCCGAGGAGCTTCATGATCCAACCGACCAGGAACAACGCGCCGAGACCCGATGCCAGGGCGACCAGGACCTCGATGGTCGGTTCGAGGTCGGCGCGCTGGCCGATGATGCCGGTCAAGCCGAAGAACGCCAGCGCCGCGGAGATCGTGCGAAACGTCAGCAGGCCGAGAAACCACGTCGAGCTGCCGCCGTGGTCGCCGTGATGGTCGGCGCCGTGATGGCCGCCCATCTCGATGTGATTGTGCCCCGCCAGGTCGTGATGTCCGCCAAGCCCGAAGAGCGTCATGACGAACTGGCACACGATCAACGTGCCACCGATGGCCGCGCAGATGTAATAGGTCGTCTCCATGGCGAACCTCATAGAACGGCGTTTTGATGCCCGTATTATCCTGCACGCATATCCGGGTTGCAATGCTCCATACCCTGGAAAGCCAGGGAATCCAGGAAATCCGTGCCGATTGTACGGAGAACGCGGCCCCTTCACCTACTGATTCGAGAGTCGGCGGACAGGATTTCAAGAAATTCGGCTGAACGACAGGTGAACACAGTTTCAGATTTCGTGGAAGTCGAGATCCCGTGCGTGAGTGTATTTCATCCGTGTTCATCTGTGTTCATCGGTGGTTCTTTCGGGGCGTGCGCGCTCGGGAAACGGACGCGAAATCGAGCCCCCTTGAGCGGCGCCGATTCGATTTCCAGCGTCGCGCCATGGTGCTCCAGGATCATGTGCACGAACGACAGGCCCAGGCCCATGCCCGCGCTCAAGCCGGCGTAGAGGGCGTTGTTGCGCTTGGTCGAATAGTGCGCTTCCGTGCAGTGGTCGCGCGTCTCCTGCGACATGCCGATGCCATTGTCCTCGAATTCGAACACCGGCTGTCCGCCGACGATTCGCGTGCGGATGGTGACACGGCCTTTCCAGCCGGCGGCGGCGATGAGAGCCTGGCGATGCGATTCGTCGAGCGGGCCGTGTGCCGACGTCCCTTCGGGGCGTGCTTGCTTGCGCTGGTGGTTGCGCATTTCGGAGATGGCGTCGCGCGCGTTGAAGAGGAAGTTCTCCAGAGTTTGCTGCAAGTGCGAACGATCGCCGTTGACGTAAAGGGGGGTTGGCTCAGCCCTCACCCCCAAGCCCTCCAGGGGGAGCGGGGAGAAAACGTCGATCTCGATTAGCATCTTCCACTTGCTCTCGGCCTGCTCGGCCCAGGTGCGGTGAAGATCGCGCACTAGGGCGTTGAGGTCGATGCGCACGCGTTCGAACTTATGCGGATCGCGCTGGACGGTCTGCAAGATCTCCTGCAAACGCTCCGTCACCGTGGCGAGGGTCTGCTTGATCTCCTCTAACATCCGCTTCTCTTCGAGCGCGGACGGTTGCTCCTCCATGCAACGGCGCAACAGGTCGTTGGGGCGCACGAGCAGGTTCTTGATGTTGTGCGCGTACGACTTCGCCATCACGCCGATGTTGTGGAACATTTGCGACTTCAACTCCAGGGCTTGCCGCTCGGCCGTTTGTTTTTCGCGCTCGGCTCCCTGGCGGCGCAGCTCCTCCTCGAGATGCTTGCGTTCGGCTTCCTCCTGCTTGCGTTCGGCTTCCTGGCGGCGCAACTCCTCCTCGAGGTGTTTCTGCTTGGAATCCTGAATCTGCTGTTCGGCGAATTGGCGCTGGCGTTCGCGCTGATCCTCGCGGCGCTGCATGATGAGCATCCACAAGAGCGCCACGAAAGCGATGAAGAGCACCCAGATGTTGACGAGGAAGCGGCGGGCATCGTCCTCGCGCTCCTGATATTGCTTCTGCATGTAAGCGTGCAACTGATATTGCACGTAGATTTTGACCCCCTCTTCACGTGAGAGCTGGTACTCCCGCAACTCGCTGTATTGCTTCTTATGCCGCGGGCTTTCCGAATCCCAGGCGATCGGCTCGAAGCTGAGCCGGCTGTCGTAGCGCTGCTTCAGCGCCTCGTCGAAGCTGATCTCGATGCGATGGATGACCGGAAAGAGGGGCAATTGCCCGGCGTAGATCTTCGTCGGCGGCAGACACAATGCCTGCAGCATCTCCTTGATCTCCGCCCGTTTCAGAGCATGTTCGGAGCGAATGGCGGCCGTCTGATCCGGGTCATTCTGGAGTATCTCGGTACTTTGTTGCGTGGATTGCAAGAATTGCTTGAGCATTTCCGGCAAGCTGCGCGAGCCGACGCGCGCTTCGCGCACCCATTCCTTCATCGCCTGCTCGTCGTAATGCGTCTCGCCTTGCTGCCAGCGCGTGATCGGGTCGCGCAAGAGAAAAAAGACGATCGCCCCCAGGAGGAGCGGCGCCAACATCGGCCAGGTGTAGTGCAGCCCGGCGCGCCAGTTGGACCAGTGCGTCACGGCTAGGGTTCCTCCACGCGGACCTGGTTGTACGTCGTCTCATGGGCGCCAACGAGCTGCCAGGCGCCCCCCTTTTTCTTGGGCTCACTCGCCCAGATGCTGATCTGGCTAGTTAGGGCCACGGCATCCTCCGGAAAGTTGGGCTTGACCATGACGATGTGCTCGCCGGTATAGCTCCGGCGATTGCCGGCCGCATCGAAAAAGCGTTCCGAGGCAACGGCGAACGGATGCACGTGCGTATTGGTGACGCGCGCGGCTACGGGATTCGCCGGATCTGGCGCCGGATGATGCCAGCGCGTGGCTTCCAGGCGTTCCCGCACGAGGCGCGGTTCATCGAGCAGCGCGGCCCGATCGACGGCGGCGTAGAGGATCGCCTCGAAGACGTCGCGGTAGAGCAGAATATCGTGCGTGCCGCTGGTCGTAAGTTGCGGCATGGCATCGGGGTCGAAGCGGTCCTCTTTGACCCAGCGGAAGCCGGCCGAACGCTCGATCGGATTGCGATGTTGAAAAAAAATCAGTGTGAAGGGAAGGTCATGCCGATTCCACATGACGTCGCGATCCCGGTAAACGTTGTGAAACGAAATGGCGTCGCCGTTGAGGATGACGAGCCGGCGTACGTCTTGCGGCGAACGCTGGCGCAGGTTGATGAGGAAGCGGCGCATGCGCACGGCTTGCGTAGGCAATACCAAAAGTGTTTGCGGGGCAAAGGATTGGGCAATCGTACTGACCATGATCTGCTCGGACGGCGCGGGATGAAAGAAGCCGCCGACCGAGTACTGGATGCTCCCTTCATTGCGGAATTTACCGTGCGGAAAGCGATTCTTGAACTCCCTCTCGAACAGTTCCGCCAGGTCGAGTGAATAGCGCTCATCCTCCCAGGAGACCGCGCGCATCGCCACCGCCTGCGGATCCGCCTCCCTGGACGGCCAGAGGTCCGGGGTCTGTTGCACGAACTTCAAGAGTGCCTTGACCATCCGCTGATTCGTGAAGGAAAAGCGAAAACTGCGCTTCGGGTATTGGGCGATGAGCGGCCTGTCCTCAGCGGTATTCTCGGCCGTCGCCGTGGTGATGAGAAAGACCGGCGCCGGCTCGTCGGTCGTTGGGTAAGTCTCGTTCAAGGCGTTGGCCAGCCGCAACGCTCGATCGCTGGTGGCGCCGCCCAGGATCGCCAAAGGAGGCCGGCCGCGCTGGTGCAGCTTGCGAACCCACGAGGCCGCGTCGTGCTCGCCGGAAATCTTGTACCAGCGCAGACGCAGATGCTGGGCCGGATTCGTCCCGAATGACAGCACGATTTCCGGCACTTCCGCGGTCCGGCGTCGAAAGGCGCCGTCAAGATCGACTGCGAGCGCGGGCAGGGTGGGATTGATGCTCGGCCAATCGATCTTGAGCAACTCCAGGGCGGTGACGATGCGAACCCAGTCATCACTACTGGTGGCCGGCTCGATGAAGGCTATTTCCTGATCGCCATCCTTGAGCGCCATGACCTGCGATTCATACGGATCGCCCCAGGCGCCGGACCAGAGTATGGTCTGATACACAGCCATCCCGAGGATGCCGACGAGGACCAGCAGCAGGCCCCAGCGGAAGAGAGACATAAAGATGTCCGTGGCATGAATTCAGAGCCTGAGGCAAATGCGCGGAAAGCCGTGGTCTTCGCCTACGCTCCAGGCCCTGACTAGTCGACATAGATGAACTCATTCAAGCACATCAACACCTGACAAAAATCGGTGATAGCGTTTTCGCGGCGCGGCAAAGGGTAGGTGCTGAATTGCCGCACGATGAAAGCCACGCCGTCGGCCAGCTCGTCGCGGTCCGGCTGGCGCGCCAGCGTGATCAGGTACGCACGCTTAACGGCGGTCTCGACCGACGTTGTCGAGTCGGGGTAGATGCGCCGCGTCAGGCCGCGCGCTGCCTCGCGCACCTGCGGGTTGTTCAGCATGTGCAGCGCTTGCGGGGCGATCGTCGTCGTCGGACGTTCCGCCATGCCGCTCAACGCTTCCGGGGCGTCGAAGATCACCATCATCGGCACGAGCTTGCTCCGTTTGACGGTGAAGTAGATGCTGCGGCGTTTGCTCTTCTCGTCGAGCGTGCCGGGGCCGAACTGCTTGGTGTCGAGTTCGCCGCCGACGGCCAAGATCGCGTCGCGGATGATTTCGGCTTCGAGGCGGCGCGCGGGTTGCCGCCAGTAGAGCTTGTTGTCGCGGTCGAGCTTCGCCTTTGCTTCGTCCATCTGCGTGCTCTGCTGATAGGCCGCACTCGTCATGATGAGCTTGTGAATCGGCTTGAGACGCCAACCATTCTTGATGAGTTCCTGGGCGAGGAAGTCGAGCAATTCGGGATGCGTGGGCCGGTCGCCGCGGTTGCCGAAGTCGCTCGGCGTGGCGACGATGCCGCGACCCATGTGGTGCTGCCACAGGCGATTGACGATGACGCGTGCGAGCAGATGGCCCGCGCCATGCTCGGCATCGGTGAGCCATTCCGCGAACGCCCGGCGTTGGTACGACGTGCGCCAACCGGCGGGGGGCGGCGACTGCCAGCGACTTGCCGAGTTGGCCGTTGGCATGAGGACTTGCAGGAAGCTCTGCGTCGCGGTCCCTTCCTTGTTGGCCGGATCGCCACGGCGGAGAAAGGTCGTTTCGCTCAAGTAATCCTCGCCTTGCGTGTGCAAGCGGACAGCGGACAGACCTTCGGTGGCGACGAGAGCTTTGGCCTTGGTCGGCTGCGGCGCTTTCGCAAGGTGTTGCAGGCGTTTTTCGTTCAGCAGTCGCCAATTGGTGTCGAAGTTGCGAACCCACCTCAGGATCGTAGTCGTTTGTTCTTCCGTGCGTTCCGCCACCGGCACCTGCAGTGCCGACTTCACGCGCGCCAGCATGCCGAGGTCGGTCAAGTCCGGTGTTTTGGCCGCATTGGCGATCGACAGCCGCGGTCGGCCGATGGTATGCGCGTCGTTGTTGTTGAACTTTAGCGTGAAGGTCAGGATCGAGCCACCTTCGAAGCCGGCTGGGGCGTCCAGCTCAAACACGGCCGCATGGTCCTTGCCGAATTGCGGATCGACGGCCCAGGAAGACTTGGCGTCGGCGTCGATGGCCGCCTTGACGGGCAACCCCTTCTGTTCAAAGGTGGCACGCGGGTTTTTCAAACGCGGTGTGAGTGGGGCGGCATCGGCAATAAGTGGGGTGATCACCACGCTGAAATCCGAAAGCGCGAAGTTGCCGTTCTTAGCCCGGCCGGGCCCGCCTTTCACGAACGATGGATCGGTCAGCGCTTCCAGCCGGATCGCATTGATCTTCGTCAGCTTCGTGTGGGCGACGATGGTGTAGACGTCGAACTTCGGGTTCTTGCCGGCGGCCAGGATCGAGCCGTCGTCTTGCAAGGTCAGCGTCGCGCCGTCCTTCGATTTTGCTTCTTTGACGTCGAGATACTCCCAGGCGATTAGCTCGAAATTCCGGCTTTTGGCAAGTGCATCAACACTGCCGCGCAAGAGCTTTTCGCGTTTGGCCGGCGCGTCGTGAAAACGCGCATGTTCGAGGTCAAACGCTTCTTTCGCCTTGGCGTAACCTGGCGTATCGAGGGCCAGATCGATCTCGCTGCGCACCGTCTTCGTGAAGGTGGCGAGCATGCGATAGTAATCACGTTGCGGAATCGGATCGTACTTGTGATCGTGGCAGCGGGCACAGCCGACCGTGAGGCCGAGCATCGCGGTGGTGATCGTCGAGAGCTTGTCGTCCATTTCGTCGTAGCGGTGCTTCTCGACTTCGCTCTTCGTGATTTGCGTCGAGTGCACGCCGGCGGCCAGGAAGCCAGTCGCTTTGAGCGCGAGGACGTTGTTCGGTTCATACTCGTCGCCGGCGATTTGCCATTTGACGAACTTGTCGTAGGGGAGATCTTGGTTCAGCGCCTCGATGACGAAATCGCGATAGTGATATGCGGTCGGCCGATCGTAATCGTGCTCGAACCCGTGGCTCTCGCCGAAGCGCGCCAGATCAAGCCAGTGCCGGCCCCAGCGTTCGCCGTAGTGTGGGCTGGCGAGCAGTTTGTCGATCATGCGCTCGTACGCCGCTTGCGGCTGAGCGCTCGCAAAATCCTTGAGAAACACCTCGACTTCTTCGGGTCCCGGCGGCAAGCCAATGAGATCGAAATACGCTCGCCGGATGAGCTGGTGCGGCGTCGCCGGCGCGTTCGGCATGATCTTCGCGTCTTCGAGCTTGCCAATAATGAAGCGATCAATCGGCGTCTTGCACCAGGCGCCGTCCTTCACGTTCGGCGGCGCGGCTTTTGCGAGCGGCTCGAATGCCCACCATTGCTTGGCGCTCGGGGGCAACACGCGCTCGGTCCACGGTTTGCCCTTCAACTTCGATGCGACGAGGGCGTTGTCATATGGCGCCCCGAGGTCAATCCATTCGATGATCCGCGCGATGGTCGAGTCGGGCAGCTTCGGATCGCCCGACGGCATGTGCGGCTCCTTGGCGTGCTGGATCAGCTTGACGAGCTGGCTCTCGCGGCTCTTGCCCGGCACGACGGCGACGCCCGTCTGGCCCCCCTTGAGCAAGCCCTCGCGGTCGCTGAGATCGAAGTCGGCCTCGATCTTCTTGCCGCCGTGGCAGCGCAGGCACTTCGCTTCGATGAGCGGCCTGACGTGCTTCTTGAACACGTCGAGCCCCTTGATCATCTTCTCAGCATGATCGGCGCCGACCGCATCGAGCGGCTTCTTCATCGGTTGCCCGGCCGTGACCGAGATGGTGAGAAGACACGCGAAACCGAGGGTAGGGAGGAGGTGGCGTTTCATGCTATCAAGATAACGGATCGGCATGGGCTTGGTCAAAGCAATTTGTCCGCCCTGGGCGATGCCGATCATTCTTGGATCTTCGCGCGGAGCTTTGCGATGTGTACAATAACCATCAATATTTGGGAGAAGACAAATGATTGTAGCCGAGCGACGCACCGGTAAGGCAAAGAAAGCGCTGCCGCCTTTGATGAATGGCGACCATCTGGATCAAAAGACGTTCCACGCGCGATATGAGGCCATGCCGTCCGATTGCCGCGCGGAATTGATTGGAGGGATCGTTTACATGTCTTCGCCCCAAAAAAGTCGGCACGGTAGGTATCACGCCAAACTTGCCCACTGGCTCGGTGAATTCGAGGACGCAACGCCCGGCGTCGAAGCGCACGTCAACTCGACGCAGATTCTGGCCGATGATGCGGAACCGCAGCCTGACGCCGGGTTATTCATCCTTCCCGAATATGGCGGCCAGGTCTGGGAGGACGAGAAAGAGTATCTACACGGCGCTCCCGAATGGGTCGGCGAGATCAGCGACAGCACGGAATCGATCGATCTGAATCGCAAGAAAAAAGACTACGAACAGGCTGGCGTGCGCGAGTATCTCGTCGTTGCCGTGCGAACGCGCCAGGTCTTCTGGTTCGTCAGGCGCCGCGGCAAGTTCAAGGATCTTGCGCCCGGCCCCGACGGCATCCTTCGCTCCGAAATCTTCCCGGGCCTCTGGCTGGACCCTGAAGCCCTGCTCAAACGTAGCGGCAAGCGTCTACTCGCGGTGCTGCGCCAGGGCCTGGCGTCGCCGGAGCACGCGGCATTTGTCGCGAAGTTGGCGAAGAAAATGTAGCCGTCATGCTCCGGGGGACGAATTTCCTCATGCGAAGCGTGCGGACTACGCTAACCATCCATCGCCCACCGCAGCAGCGCCTTCTGAGCGTGCATGCGATTGCCGGCCTGCGGGAAGACAAGCGATTGCGGGCCGTCGAGCACGTCAGCGGTGATCTCTTCGCCGCGATGGGCGGGCA
>SXGR01518719.1_pt1 | contig 12764 bp, 11 predicted proteins | sample 3174711 | NCBI WGS metagenome assembly SXGR01 (sample SAMN11356860, study PRJNA531348) | freshwater metagenome | isolation source: freshwater sample F1-60 | place: China: Fuxian Lake, Yuxi | collected 2017-12-25
GTAGCAACGAGGTAGCAACGCGAACTGAGGTTGCAACGCCTCTATAGCCACTATTGAGTAAAACAAGCCTGTGTTATAAGGTTCGATGTGTAAGAAGCAGTGCTCAACCCACTACTTCCGTTAACTCTTAATCACCGGGTCAGGGGTTCAAATCCCTTACAACCCACTTATGTAGGTGAATCCGAGTTCTATGTCCAAACCTTGGATGTGGTTCAAACCCTTGAATAGTGGATATATCTGCCAAACCTTCTGTTTTAAATTTCAACTACCGAACAGCAGTAAATGAGAGAACAGAATTTTCATAACCAAGTCGGGTCTTATATGAAGTGACGCCATTAATTCTGACTCCGATTTCATAGTTTGAACCTTCACTAAAACTACCCTGCGTGAAAACATCACAGAAAGTCACTACACCTATTCGACGGACACCTTGTGCATCCTTCCAGTAGCCAAGAAATGTACATTCACCCGTGTTTAAATCCGCCTGTAGAATTTCAAAATTCAGTTTTCCGCAATCTCCGATGACATAGTTGAGTTCTGAAGTTTTTAGGTCACTCTTACATGCCTGGTACGAAGAAACTCTCTCATAACCGTTTGCTATGTCTTTCCTATCCCCACTATTTGCACCACGACCTGGAAAATCATCAAGGTTGAACTTGTCAGGATAACCCAGCACAAAACTGCTTATTGGGGAAAGTTTGGTCTTGTCGACTATCTCTTTCCACACCAAATCAACATTACTAATGGTCGCATCATTAAACTGATCAAAATTACCAGCAAGTGTTACAGCAATTCCATCTGAAACTAAAACAGGAGCAATACTGTTCATATACTTAAAATTGGTATTAGCGATAGACAATATGTCTTGCTGTAATTTTTCAAAATCCTTTGCCTGACGAAGGACAACCCAGAAACCTAATTTTGAAATCTCTTCAACTCGTTCTTCGCAGGCTTTCAATCTACGAAAATTTTCATCTACTAAATCAGGATTTGGTACCCAGCAAAATCCACCACTTGGAAGATTCTTTCCGATTACATCCTCATAACTTCTAATACTCTTTACAGATTTTCCAAGAGAATGGCAAGCAAAAAACTCATCTTCATCATCATTAAAATATTTATCACCAGTGGAAGGTTTGTTGAGATCTTCTTTGCCTTGAGAGTCAAGTTCAAAAACTAACTCACGCTTTTGAATTTCATTGCCCAAAAGCCATGCTTCCCAAAAGCCTTTAGAATTATTCTGCAAAACTCCATTGGGAACATCAACAGATTCAAATTTACATCCTGGTAGGATTTGCTCAATCTCAACTTTAATGTTGTCTGCAGACGAAGATGAAGTCGATGATGAAGAGCAGCCTGTTACAACTAAAACCAAGGCAATAGACAACCAATACCTATGAGACTTCACAAATGCTCTCTTAATCACGAAACTCACCTGTCCCTATTTGGCAAAGTTTACATGTTCTGGAAAGCCCGCAAGGGAATTTGGATGGTCAATTCCCCACTTACCTCCCAAGATGGCTTACATGTCTTTCAGGACCCTTGATTTGTCCCTGGCTATCCCTAATATCGGAGATGAGTCAAGATCGGATATATCCGCATAGTGGGTCAAAGGGAATGGTTTGAAGGTTTGATAACGAGTCCCTCACAACCCACTTGAATGTTCAAGAAATTGAGCGTGAAAGGTAACTAAGCAAAACTGTTATGAGTTTTGAAATTAAGAGAGTAGCAACGAAGTAGTAACACAAACTTGGCAGGAATAGACCTTATAAGTGGTCTGTTCACCTTGGCAGCAATGTGTGCCTAGTTAATCGGGGGGCATAATTTAATTGGAATTGTTGGACACGCTACGCCTCTAATTTGTCTAACACCTGTCTAACATGCGCCATCGTTCGCCTTTGTCCACTACGCATAATTAAAACAAAGGCAACCAATAACGTACGCCTACGATCAAATTATCGAGGTCTCTTAATCCAGGAAGAGCAGATGAAAAAACGATTCTAGATGTGCCTTATTACAACTTTGATGATCAATCAGCGACTTATTTGAAGACACCAATTGCAGTAAACCCTGGTGACACGATTCGTGTTGAGTGCACATTTGATCCCACTCTTCGACAAAAGATTCCGCAGCTAATGAGCCTAGAACCACGTTATGTCACATGGGGCGAGGGATCATCAGATGAAATGTGTCTAGGCGTTCTCTCTGGCACAACCAACTAACTATCCGTAGATAGTGTCTTGCTCTAGATCATCAGGTCCGGTATCTGAAATTACTTGCGGCTAGTTGTTAAGTGCCTATTGCCTGCATGAATTTCTGAGCGCTGTAGATAAATACTTCGCAGAAAACCTTTAGGAAATCCCTTGAATTGTTTCAACATTATCTCCAACACATATTTTGAAATTTGCATGTCGATGTATTACAGGTTTCGTAAGCGGTTTCAATCCATCAATAATTGAGCCCTTATCAATATCTAAGGTTACTTCCCCTGTGTGAGTATAGAAATTTCCCATTTCTAAAATTGTTGGCCTCACAATATTGAGATCATGGCGATCAGGTTCGTTACCTGCCGGGAAAATAACTCTACGTGGCGTCAGCCAGTTAGGACCCTGTCCAATCGCTTTCTCGATCCCTGAGTCATCATCTAATGCCAGAGAGAGATTAAAGTCATTTGACTTCACTTGACAGTGCGAATTATCAATCGATGCTTGATCCCAACTCTTACCTTTAAGATTTATCTCTGCTCTAATGAGAGGCCATCCAAATATTTCACGGCCCCACCCAATGTATGTATCGTCATCGGTCCACATAAAAGCTGAGTATTCACCTTCAACTTCGGCAAAACTTCCCTTAAAAGCAACGACAGCTTCTTTGAAAGTTCCACTCATTTTTGATTTGAAAGAAGGACTTCCATCGCGCGGCTCAAACTTTATGTCATAGAAGCGAAGACGCGTGACTACGCCCTTTTCTCCAGAAATACTCTTGAATGACGGACTTACAAGATTGGCAACAACATCTGCATCTACTTCAAACCATGCTGTTATCGAAGTGCCAGAAAGAATCCAAGGTGGATCGGCCCATAAATGTTGCGGTGCCGGCCATGGATGAGGGAATAGTGGCTTGTCTGTCATTTGGAATCTCCTTTGATAACTTACTGATGGGATAAAACGGCAGCAAGGAATTTCTTGGTGTTTTCATTTTGTGGGTTCTCAAAGAGTTGTTCGGATGGTGCATCCTCTGCAATAACTCCCTCATGCATAAAGACAGCTCTCTTTGCTACATGACGAGCAAATCCCATTTCATGAGTGACAACAATGAGAGTTATTCCATCTTTACTTACATCTCCAATTACACGCAAAACATCATTTGTCATCTGTGGATCAAGTGAAGAAGTAACTTCATCTAGAAGTAAAACTCTTGGATCCATCGCTAAAGTGCGAGCGATTGCAACTCTTTGTTGTTGACCACCTGAAAGTTGAAGCGGACGAGACTCAGCTTTTTCAATAAGCCCAACTCTATCAAGGAGAGTTTTAGCTCTCGCCCTTGCCTCTTCTTCGCTACGACCTAGGACTTTAATCTGAGCAACGCAGACATTTTCTAAAACTGTCATGTGCGGAAAAAGATTAAATTGTTGGAAAACTATTCCAATTGATTGGCGAATCTCGGCTATGTCTTTAGAAAGTGATCCGCGGTTCTTCTCGGGATCTTGAATTGCTACGCCGCCAACCTGGATCTTGCCTTTCTGTATGACTTCTAAACCATTTACACAGCGCAGAAGCGTTGTCTTTCCTGAGCCACTTAATCCCAGTAAAGCAAGCACTTCACCAGAGGCAATAGAAAGATCGATTCCTTGAAGTACTTGTACTCCAGAAAAACTCTTGTAAACACCTTCGAAAACAACTTCTCCGTTTTTTATGACACTTTCTTTGTTCATGCCTTGGTTCCTCCCCATGGGCCTAGGGCAAAAAAGTTCTTTTTCTTGTCTGTAGAACCTGTGCCATAACCAAGCTCTCTTTCAAATTTAGCTTCAAGTCTTCGAGCAAGAATGGTTAGTGGGAAGCAGACACAGAAATAGAGAAAAGCTACTTCAGTGAGTATCGTAAAATACTTAAAAGTTTGTGATGCAAGAATGAGCCCACGGAACATAATTTCTTGAATGGTAATAATTGAAAGCAAGGAAGTATCCTTGATTAAGCTAAGAAGATAGTTAACAGTAGGTGGTAAGGCAACGCGCGCTGCTTGCGGAATAATTACTAACCTTCTTGCTTGTCGAGAAGACATTCCAAGTGAGACCGCAGCTTCAATTTGAGTTTTTGCAACAGAGTTTATAGCTGCACGAAAAACTTCAGAGAGATAGGCCGTATAGATGATGGTGAAACCGACTATGCCTGCAACGAGGGCCTGCAAAGTGATACCAAAGATCGGCAATACATAGAAAATATAATAAAGTTGAACAAGTGCTGGCGTGCACCGAATGAATTCCACATATGCAAGAACAGGACCACGCACAGATCTAAATCTAGAAACTCGCATAAAGGCTACGAATATCCCCGCAATTACGGAAAAGACAATTACTACAGCTGAAATACCTAAAGAGTAGGCGAGACCATGAAGCAATGCCGGCAGAAATTCAACTAGATCTGCCCATGTCATTGTATCCAAGTTCTCGCCTACCCCTCGTTAGATGTTTATTTCTGCATTTATGATGGATGTAACTCTAAGATGAAATTCTTAGAGGCACTGAGCTATGCCATCTTTGGTAAAGCTGGTTGGAGCATCACACGTTACATAGGCTGATACTGGCATCCCATACTTAAGAAGTATTTCCTTGAGCTTGCCATTTGTGCGCATAGTTTTGAGTTGAGCGTTAACGGCATTAACCCATGCTGTGTCGCCTTTACGCATCACTATGCTGCTGATACCTACAGCCTTTCCTGTCCACTCCTTAAGGAGAGTGATTTTTGGCTGAGGCTGTAATTTGAAGTCATATGCGCCTTGAAGCTCGTCGACCATACCTGCGTCAATTCGGCCTGTTGAGAGTGCGCGGTAGAGATCAGAATACTTGGTGAAAGGAACATAAGTTGCCCCCTTTACTCCGCCAATGACTTGATCATCGGTTGAACCAATAATTCCACCAACTTTCTTGCCCTTCCAATCTGCCTTGCCTTTAATCTTTTTTGGATTTCCCTTTGCTACCAACATCGCAACACCATACTGATAGACAGGCAATGAGAATTGAACTTGTTCGCTTCGTAGCTGCGTGTACGTCATACCGATTGACATTATGTCCCAACGGCAAGCATTAATGCCCGGAATCATGGCGCCCCAATCGGCAGTCACGTAATCCCATGCCTTAATGTCAAGGCCTTTGAGAACTTCCTCAATGATTTCTACGTCAATACCTTGGTACTTGCCCGAATTGATATCAAACCAGCCATGTGGGGGCTGCTGATAAGACGACATACGGACATATGAAGCTGTCTGAGCTTTAGACAATGTATCTCCACATGTGTTCGCTGAAGCAGGACTGCTAAGGGGAGCCAGTAACGAAGCAGCTAGTAACAATGTGGTGCCAATTAGCGAGTTTCGCTGAAACGTTCTCGAGTTAATCAAAGAAAAACCCATATCTATTCCTCCAGTTTTAACGATTGATCGAATTTGGTCAATCGATTGACTAAAATCTAATTGATTGGGTTAGGTTCGTCAAGAGTTTTACTCAAGATATTTACAACAATTTCATCTCTTTGGGCTACTTGCTTTCCATTGACCAACTAAGTATTTACAAACTTCCTGGGCATTTCCAATGTAGTCAGCTGGATCTAGTGGCCATTTTGAGTAGTGCTGAGCGATCGATGGATCTATGCGAACGATTGATTCGGCAAGTGAAATATCTTCCTTCATGCTCAACTTGCTCGCCTGATGCAAAAGATCATGAGCCTGTTCTCTTCCAGTTTTACGCGAAAGTTCGATCATGTAAGCCTCTGCCATGATCGATCCATTTTGTTTTTCGATATTTGTGCGCATAGTCTCTTGATTAACACCTAAACCTTCAAGCGTTTCACAGGCAATGATCAACGCAGAGATAGTACTCATGAGTGTCTCAGGAAGTGCCTTCCACTCAAGTTGCCACTCTCCGGCAGCTCTTTCATGCCCAATTTCACCAGCCCGATACATTGAGTTTGCGCTGCCAATAGCTTGAAGACCAATACCAATAATTGCCTCGGACATCACAGGGTTTCTCTTCTGTGGCATAGTTGAAGAGGCACCTTTATGGTGGCCACCTGGTTCAAAGACTTCATCAATTTCTGTCCGTGATAGATCCACAATCTCGCGAGCAAGTCTGACAAGTGTGACCGATAGATTTGCACATTGGCCTGTAACATCGATGAAGCGATCACGGCTGGCATGCCAAGGTATTAGTTCATCGCGTAAGCCCAGTTTTGAAGCGACAATACTTCGTATTTCTCGCGCATCGACCCCCATAGCCGCTGATGTTCCTGATGCTCCGTAAAGTGAAATGCAGGAAGCCTCCGAGAGTGAATTAATGAGGCGAGAACGATGTCGATCTATCTCCGATAGATAAACGGCACATTTCAAACCAAAAGTAGTTGGAACCGCATGCTGAGCATGAGTCCGTCCAGGCATAATTGTTTGTTGATGCTCTAAGGCAAGGGCTGCCAATGCATTTCCAAGTCGATTTAGATGAGAGAGTAAAAGCCTTCCAGCTTCAGAAACTTGCAGAGTAAGTGCTGTGTCCATGATGTCTTGAGTGGTGGCACCTAAATGAAGTAGCCCTTGAGCACCTGTTGGCAGATGTGAATTGAGGTGTGAAAGGAGCCCCATAATTGGATATCCAACGTTAAGTGCCCCTGTGCGAAAAGAAGAATTCTCTGGCATCGGGACTTCTGAAAGCTTATTAATCTCATCAAGATTTTCTTGGGTGATTATCCCCTTAGAAAAATGTGCGTGTGACAGTGCGATTTCAACTTTCACCCACTTGCGAAAGGTTGAATTGAAAGAAAAGATCTCTGCACTCTCTGGATCTCGATAAAGCCAGTCCAAAAGGTTGGTTGAATTTACGAAATCATCTGCCATGTCAACCTCCCTAAGAAATAAACTTCGATGAATTAAACTTGATATCGACTTCAACACTATTTAGCCTTGACAAAAATTTTGCACTCCTTTAATCTCAAGTCTATCGATTGACCAACTTAGAGTGCAATATGTATTGAGCTTTTTTTACTATGAATGGAGGGCAACTGTGGGAAGCAAATCTAACCGTCCCCCGGCCTTCGGACGAGTAACGGGATCCCAAGTCGCAGCTCTTGCTAAAGTGGACGCTGCAGTCGTTTCAAAAATACTCAAAGAGGATCCCTCTCTTCGTATCTCGCCAGAGACGCGCAAAAGAGTGATGGATGCCATTGATAAATTGGGCTATCGACCAAACTACGCGGCTCAACGATTGCGTAGCTCCCGACAAATTGGCGCCGTTGGGCTGATAATCCCTAACTTTTCCAACCCAGCGTATGGCGAAATTGTCCACGGTGCAGAAATTGCATCGCTAAAGAAGAAAGTCGCTCTCTTTGTTTCATCTAACATTGAATTTTCAAGTCCACTTGATCTAGTAGCTGATCTGGTTGCGGCAGGGCGTGTTGATGCTTTATTGATTGCAGGTGGAACTGCCGAGGAAACTGCCAAAATCAATGCATATCTTTCGGAAAGAAATTTTCCATTCCTCTTTCTCAACCGCCAGAGTATCGGAACGAGAAGGTCTCTGTTTCTAGATGACGAATATGCAATCAGTTTGGTTGTAAAACATCTCATCGAACTTGGCCACACTAACATTTATAACTTAGCTGGAAAGCGAACGATGGAAACTGGAAAGCGACGCAAGCAGGCCTTTAAAGATGCAATTTTGGAGGCTGGTCTGCCATGCCGATCGGATTTGGTCATCGAAGAGGAATACTCAGCCCTTGGTGGTCAAAGAGGCTTTGCTGAAATAATCAAGCGCAAGCCAAAACCGACCGCCTTGGTAATTTCGGAATTTGTGATGGCGGTCGGTGCCCTTAATGCCGCGCGCAAAGCCAAGATTATCGTGCCTGATGAGCTTTCAATCGTTGCTTTCAACAACCTTGAGTTTGCATCTCTTTTAAATCCAACATTGACGACAGTGGGCCTTCAACTTCAATTTTTGGGTGAAGAGGGTTTCAACCTCCTAATTGATAATCCTCCTGATGTAGAGATCTATCAAACAGTCTCAAAGAGTGCAGAGCTATTTCCCCGAGAATCTTCCAAACCCCTTCGAAAGTGAGCATGTAATGAAACAGTTAGATCTCAAAGCTCTTGGATTGTTGGAAGAAGAGATTATCCACGATGCAGTTAAATTCTCTCCGGCATTTAATCGCAAGATTCGTCAAGACCCGCCTAAACAACTTGGATTACCTACGCAGTACCTGGCAATTCTTGCAGCAAAGCGAGGAGACTTTGTGCGAGCAGATGAACTTGCGCGTTACATGCGTCAAGAAAGTGATTTTATCTTTGATTCCATGATGACACTCTGGTTAAAACAACTTCTAGATTATGCAAAAAAAGTTTTAGGTATTGAGAAGTATGAAAATATCTTCAGAGTTCCCGAACTTCATGTATGGGCCAGCCTTCAAAGAGTTGGCAATGACTTTATCGAAGAGGCACTTACTCATCTAGAAAGAAAAGAACTTGAAGAGTTCGATATTTGCCTGAGCCATGCTCGACGTGTGTATAAGACTATGGGTGATGAAGTCGTGAAATTTGTTCAAGATATCTTGACTGAGGTCTCACTAATTGAAGGCCCAAATGGCCCCATTTCTGCGCTAAAAGGCCCATATGACACGATTTGGCGCGAGCGGTATAAAACTTGGGACACCCTCACAGGTGAAGAACGATTGCAACTTTCCTGTGAAGGAATGCGCGCTCACTTCGGAGGTCCAACTCGCCAAGGTGAATTTAAAGTTGTCGATGAAGGAAAACGTTTCCGGATGACATTTGCAGGTTGCGGAACTGGTGGTGTCTTACGCCGCGGTGATATCGAAACAGGCGAGGGTCCATACCTCTCAGTGGGAATCGTGAAAGTTCCAGAGGCATATTCGTGGGGAAAAACAGAAATGCCTTGGTATTGCACTCATTGCAATCTATATCTTGAACATTGGCCAGTGGAAGAAACGGGTATCAATCGCAGGCCCGTGATCTTTATTGATGACCCTTCATCCACCGTGACAACTGAATGGCTCGTTTATAAAGATTTATCAGAGACTGACGAAGAAGATTACACACGTATCTGGGCAACTCCGCCGACTAAGAAATAGGACAACAAAAATGAAACAAGAGAAGATAGCTGTCATTACCGGAGCGGGCCGCGGTATCGGAGCAACTGCAGGTATTCGATTACTCAAAGAGGGATTTACTGTCTATTTCACTGATATGAATCTTGAACGCACTCAAGAATTTGTTGAATCTCTCGATCAACATAAAGAGCGTGCATTTGCCTTGCAAATTCAAGTCACAGATGATGAGTCTGTTAATACAGCGATTCGTTACGTTGGTGAAAAACATGGAAAGATTGACCTTTTGATCAACAATGCCGGAATTACCAATCAACGTCCAACTCAAGATATTGCAACTGCGGACTGGAATCTGTTAATTGATGTCCACCTTGGAGGCACGTTTAGATGTTCACGTGCTGCTTTTCCCTATCTTAAGGCCGCTAATGGCGCAGCAATTGTAAATGTCTCATCAATTGCAGGCCGCCTGGGCATGCCCATTCGTGCTTCGTATTGCGCTGCAAAAGCTGGAATCGAAGGCTTTGGAAGATCTCTTGCTACAGAATGGGCCGAGTTTGGTATTCGCGTTAATACTGTTGCACCCGGATATGTAATGACTGATCTAATTCAGAAAGATCTTGATAATGGTTTAGTTTCAGAAGAAGTTCTGAGTACACGAATAAGTCTTAAGCGATTTGCTTCTCAGGAAGAGATCGCAGAAGTTATGTTCTTTCTGGGGACAAATGCTTCTTCTTACATGACAGGACAAGTTCTAAACGTTGATGGGGGTCTTTCTATAGATCTAAATCCTGGCAATACAACCGCGCTCACTAAGAAATAAAGAGAAAAAGGCGATAGTAAAATGACAACACTAATCCAGCATATTCAGCAAGATTTAGATAAGCCGGTTCGGGGACTTGACCTTATTGAAATGTATAAGAAGATGTTTCTTATACGCCGCACAGAAGAAGCAATTCTTGAGTTAAGACGTACCGATCTAATTGCCGGTTCGGTTCACCTTTGTGTGGGTCAAGAGTCGGCGCCGGTGGGTGTTATCGCTGCGCTTTCAGATAACGATAGAACGCTTGCAACATACCGAGGTCATGGATGGGCCCTTGGTTCAGGACTTCCACTTCGTGCTCTCTTTTCTGAAGTGCTCGGACGTGCTAACGGCATCAATGGTGGCCGCGCAGGCTCGCCTTATCTTGTTGCGCCAGAGTATGGATTTATTGGTGAGAACAGCATCGTTGGAGCAGGACTTCCAATTGCAAATGGCATTGCTATGGGACTCGTGAACCGCGGTGAACAAGGGGTCGTGACAGTCTCCTTCGGCGATGGAGCAACAAATCAAGGCGCATCACATGAGGCTCTTGTCTTTGCTATCTCACGAAAATTGCCCGTCATTTTTATCTGTGAAAACAACACATGGTCAGAGATGACTCCTATCTCAGAGACAGTACCTAACGCTGCTTTGTGGCAACGTGCTGGCGGATATGGCATGAATGCCAAACTTGTCGATGGTTCAGATTTAAATGCGGTCTATGCCTCTGCCCGAGATGCAGTTACTCGGGCCCGCAATGGTGAAGGACCAACTTTTCTTGAAATCACAGTCCCCCGAATCTTGGGCCATTACAACGCAGATCTTGAGCTATATCGAAGCAAGGAAGATCGTGAATCTGCTCTTGCTCGTGATCCTTTAGCAAGATTGCGCACGCAACTTCTTGCAATCACTACTGAAGATGAAATCTTAAGAGTTGAATCTGAAGTTGAGGCTTACGTTGCATCAGAGCAAGCGTTTTCAATCGCATCTGCGATGCCAGAACCAGAAGATGCCTTCGGTCATATTGTTGCATCCTCTGAGTGGAATGCCCTTTCAGAACTTCCAACATCTGGTGAAGAAATCGCATACGGCCTTGCAGTCAATCGCGCTCTGCACCTTGAGATGGAAGAGCGTCCAGAGGTCGTACTCTTTGGCGAGGACATTTCAACTGCAGGAGGAACCTTTGGTGTCACAAGAAACTTGCGCAAGAAATATGGAGAGCGCATCTTTGATACACCTATTTCTGAGGCAGCAATACTTGGTGCAGCAACTGGATCAAGTATCGAAGGCATGAAACCAATTGTTGAGATTATGTGGATGGATTTCTTATTAGTTGCCATCGATCAAATCATCAATCAATCTGCAAATGTTCGTTACATCTCGCAAGGTAAACAACATGCACCAATGGTTGTACGCATGCAGCAAGGTGTAACCCCTGGTTCATGTGCGCAACATACTCAAAGCCTTGAAGCCATACTGGCGCATATCCCTGGAATCAAAGTAGGGCTACCCTCTAATGCTCACGATGCCTATCAAATGCTACGTGCGGCGGTTGCAGATCCTGATCCTGTCATTCTCATAGAATCACGTTCGCTCTATTTGATGAAGGGTCATATCGATACCAACGCTCCAAAGGAATTAGCAGGCGGTGCTCGCGTGCGCAAAGCAGGCAAAGATCTTGCGATCATTACCTGGGGGAAAAACGTTCCTATGGTTCTTGAAGCCGCAGAAGAACTACAGGCCGAAGGTATCTCTGTATCAGTTCTAGATCTTAGATGGCTCAATCCTTTGGATGAAAAATCAATGGCAGAGATTGTTGGTGCATCATCAGGCAAGCTCTTGATTGTCCATGAAGCAAATAAGACTGGTGGTTTTGGTGCCGAGGTTTCAGCGCGCTTAAGTGAAAACTATCCAGGGCTTCTAACTGCTCCCGTTAAGCGCCTTGCAACTCTTGATTCTAGGATTCCATCCTCGCCAATTTTACAAGGGGGGCTGATTCCAACTGTTGCCAAGATCGTTAGCGCTGCGCGAGAACTTCACAAAAGCTAAGCGCTCTAGCAGGCACAACCAGCTAACTATCCGTAGATAGTGTCTTGCTCTAGATCATCAGGTCCTGCAACAGGTTTTGCTCTGCGAGCCCTCCACGCCCCCTGTCTTTATCGGCTTCCCTCTCCCCATTTGTCCCGATTTCGAACAAGGGCGGACGATCTAAACCAATGAGTGCCAGCACTTACCTAATCATGGCCAATGTGTGCCTAGTTAATCGGGGGGCATAATTTAATTGGAATTGTTGGACACGCTACGCCTCTAATTTGTCTAACACTTGTCTAACATGCGCCATCGTTCGCCTTTGTCCGCTACGCATAATTACAACAAAGGCAACCAATAACGTACGCCTACGATCAAATTATCGAGGTCTCTTAATCACCGGGTCAGGGGTTCAAATCCCTTACAACCCACTTAAATGTTCAAAAAATTGAACGTAAAAGGTAACTAGCCAAAACTGTTATAAGTTTTGAAATTAAGAGAGTAGCAACGAAGTAGTAACACAAGCTTGGTAGGAATAGACCTGATAAGTGGTCTGTTCACCTTGGCAGCAATGTATTTGCCGAAGAGTTCGGCTCAGGGAAGAAGTGCACTGCTAGAGA
>SXGR01179336.1_pt1 | contig 12757 bp, 11 predicted proteins | sample 3174711 | NCBI WGS metagenome assembly SXGR01 (sample SAMN11356860, study PRJNA531348) | freshwater metagenome | isolation source: freshwater sample F1-60 | place: China: Fuxian Lake, Yuxi | collected 2017-12-25
CCCGTCTGCTGCTTCTGCTGCCGCTGGGTTGGCACGAACTGCGAGGTGAGCCCTGCCTGGATCGTCTTGATGGTGCGGTAGCCAGGCGCTTCGGCAAAACCAGGGGCGATATGGAGGCACTTATCGTAGAAGTAATCCACATGCCGCGAGTAGATGCGCTCCGCCTCGGCGTCCGTGGGCGCGACGCAGATGAGCTGGAGGAAGCCGCCGCGGTACGGGTTGCGCTTCATTCCCATCGAGTCGAGCGTCTTCCAATAGCCCTGCATGACCTGCTCGCCGCGCTTGTAGCCGGAGAAGCTGAGGTAACTGTACAGGTAGTTCCGCTCGGCGACCCAGGCCCAGGTTTCGATGCTGCCGCCGCCAGGGACCCAGACGGGCGGATGGGGCTTCTGCAAGGGCCGCGGCCAGAGGTTCACATAGCGGAGCTGGGTGTACTTGCCGTTGAAGGCGAAGGGTTCCGGCTCTTTCCAGGCGCGGATGATGAGGTCGTGGGCCTCCTGGTACTTTTCGCGAAGGGTGGCCGGGGCCGCGCCGTAGCAGTAGTTGGTGTCCATGGAGCTGCCCACGGGGAATCCGGCCACCAGCCGCCCGCCGCTGATGACGTCCAGCATCGCCATTTCCTCAGCCACGCGGACTGGCGGGTTGTAAAGGGCGATGCTGTTGCCGAGGACGACAAGGGCCGACTTCTTGGTGCTGCGGGCAAGGCTCGCCGCCATGAGATTCGGGGATGGCATCATGCCATAGGCGTTCTGATGGTGTTCGTTGACGCAGATGCCGTCGAAGCCAGCCTCCGAGGCGTGCTCCAATTCGTCAAGGTACTCGTTGTACATCCGGTGGCCGGCGACGGGATCGTAGAGCGTGCTGCTGGGCGGCGTTACCCACACGCTGGGATACTTTTGCGAGAAGTCCGGCGGCAGCTCTTGATAGGGCATCAAGTGGAACCAGTAGAAGCGCATGGGGCCCTCCGCGCGGCCTGTACAAGGCCGGGTTTGCCCCAGTCTAGGGCTAGGGGGACGCCCGTCAAGGGAGAGAGGACGCGAGGCGTTACGTGGGATATACTACGCCTCCACCTGAGAGAGGGAGCCGGAATCTTGGCTGCTGTGGGAAGACAAAAGGGACCAGCGTCACCGCTTCGTGCACTGGCGCCCTATACCGTCGTGGAATTGAGCAGCCGCATCGCCGCCAGCTTCTGCGCAAAGTTCTTTGGCGACTTTGGCGCTGAGGTCATCAAGATCGAACCCCGGGGCGGCGCGCCGGAGCGCCAGCTTGGCCCCTTCAAGGACGACCGCCTTTCGGCAGACGGGGGCATGCATCTCTTTCTCAACACCAATAAGAAGAGCGTGACGCTGGAGCCGTCCACCGCCACCGGCGCGGCGATATGCAAGGAGCTTCTCCGCCAGGCCGACGTGCTCATCGAGGGGTTGCCGGCGGGAACGCTCGATTCCTGGGGACTGACAGCAGACGAGCTGGAGCGCGTCAATCCCAATCTCGTCGTCGCCTCCATCAGCGATTTTGGGCAGAGCGGCCCCTATCGCGATTACAAGGCTGCCGACATCACGCACTGGGCCATGTCATGCCTTCTCGTCGGCTCCGGCCTTGCCGACCGGGAGCCACTGCGGGTTGGCGACGACGTGAGCGAGTACGTCGCCGGGTTGAACGCATGCGCAACCGCCCTGGGAGCGCTCTTTGGCCGGGGCATGAGCGGCGGCCAGCGCATCGACCTCTCGGTGCTGGAGGCGCTCATCACCGTCCAGCCCTCAAGCGCGCTTTCCTATGCGTACAACAAGAGCCATATGGCGCGCGCGGGGAACCGCTTCCCCATGAACATCGTCCATTGCAAGGACGGGTACATCGGCTTCTACCCGCAGTTTCCCCATCAGTGGGAGATGTTCGCCGATGCCTTGGGCAAGCCAGAGCTCAAGACCGACCCTCGCTTCGCATCGCCCCTTGCGCGCATGGAGCACGCCGATGAGGCCCTCGCCATCATCCTTCCCTGGTGCCTTGAGCGCACTTGCGACGAGGCGGTGCGCATCGGCCAGGAGTATCACGTGCCCTTCATCAGAGTGGCAAACGCCAAGGACGTGGCGACCAGCCCGCAGTATCGCGCCCGGAGCTTCTTCACGGATGTCGGCACACGGGAGACAGGGAAGGTCACCGCGCCGGGACGACCCTTCGGCATGAGCGGCACGCCCTGGCAGCTTGTCACCAGAGCGCCGGCGCTCGGGGAGCACAACCTCGAAGTTTTCTGTAATCGCCTCGGCTTTTCGAAGGTTGAACTGGGCATCCTCGCCGAGCAGGGAGTCCTCTGATGCCGCTGCCGCTGGAAGGCATCCGCGTCTGCGACTTGACCCAGTTTTGGGCCGGGCCCTTCGCCACGCAGTACCTGGCGAACCTGGGCGCAGAGGTCATCAAGATCGAGCCTGCGGGGCGCGGCGACCGGCAGCGCACCAGCGCCGTTCCCCGCGCCAACCCAGGCGAATGGGTGGCCATCTTCAACGGGACCAACGTCAACAAGCAGGGCTGCACCCTGGATATCACCACCGCCGACGGCAAGGCCCTCCTGCGGCGCCTTATCTCCATCAGCGACGTGGTGGCGATCAACATGAGCGCCCGCGCCGTGAAGAAGCTGGGCCTAGAGTACGCGTACGTGCGCTCGGTGAACCCAACGGCAGTGATGCTCTCCATGACAGGCTTTGGCGCAACGGGCCCCTGGCAGGAGTACGTCGGCTTCGGCCCCCAATTCGAGCAGGCCTCCGGCATCACCTATATCAGCGGCTATCCCGACCTGGAGCCGATGGGCAACCCGGCGATGGGCGACCCCATAGGCGGGACCTTTGGCGCCATCGCCATCCTGATGGCGCTCGACCACCGCAGGCGCACCGGCCAAGGCCAATTCATCGACCTTGCGACAACGGAGGGGATGTCCTTCATCAACCCCTATTCCTCCTTGGATTACACCATGAACGGGCGCATCAAGGAGCGCAACGGCAACAAGCACGCCATCTGGTCGCCCCACGGCGCCTTCCCCTGTAAAGGCCATGACGAGTGGGTCGCCGTTGCCGTGCAGAGCGATGGGCAGTTCGCCGCCCTGTGCAGAGCCATCGGCAGGCCGGAGCTGGCGCAGGACGAACGTTTCGCCGATGCGCTCAGCCGGTGGGAGAACGAAGCGCTGCTTCGGGAGCCAATCACCCATTGGACGCGCCAGCGCGACAGGCGAGAGGCGGTTCGGCTGCTGCAAGAGGCCGGCGTGCCATGCGGCGCGACGAGCACACACGCCACCATCGTGGACGACCCACAGCTCAAGCATCGCGATTTTCTCTGGTGGATAGACCGCCCCATCAACGAGGGCAGGCATCCCTACTACGGCTTCCCCGCGCGCCTCTCCAAGACCCCTATCACCGCGCGCAAGCGGCCGCCAACCCTGGGCGAAGACAACGGGTACGTGTACGGGGAACTGTTAAGCCTGGGGCGCGCGCGGATGGCGGAACTGGACAAGAGCGGCGTCATCGCAACGGCGGGGAAGTAGCCGGGGAGCGTCTCAGGACTTCTCCTCGCCGCTCCGGTTCAAGCGCCGCTCCGCGCTATCGATAAGAAGCGTGACTGGCCCATCGTTGTGAATTTCCACCAGCATGTGCTCTTGGAAGCGGCCCGTCTGCACTTCGAGCCCTGTTGCGCGGAAACGTTCGACCAGGCGTTCAAACACCGGCGCGGCCTGTTCGGGAGGGGCGGCAGAGGTGAAGCTGGGGCGGCGGCCCTTGCGCGTCTCGGCGTAGAGGGTGAACTGGCTCACCAGAAGCAGCGCGCCTTTCACGTCAAGGACGGAGAGGTTGAAGCGGCCTTCAGCATCCGGGAAGATGCGCAGGTTGACGCACTTTTCGGTGATGTACCGGGCATCCTCGTCCGTGTCCTCCCGGCCGATGCCGATGAGAAGGACGAGGCCGTTGCCGATGCGCCCGACTTGGCTACCCTGGACGGCGACTGAGGCTTTGGCGACGCGCTGGACGAGTGCGCGCAAGCGGACTCCTCGCGCGCCGCGCTACTTGGCGGCGGCGGGGGCCGCCTCGCTCGAGGCGCTCTTGGACTCGGACTTGGCTTCGGACTTCTTTTCGGAAGTCGCCGCTCCGTCCTTCTTCTCGCTCTTCGTCTCCGTCTTCGCCTCGCCCTTCGCATCGCTCTTCTTCTCTGAAGGTGCGGGCGATGAGTCGGTGCCTTTGCGGGCGTAGTCGGTGGTATAGAAGCCGCTGCCCTTATAGACCACGGCGGGGACGTTCAGCATGCGCTTGGCCTGGGTGGAGCAGGTGGGGCAGGTGGCAATAGTCTCGGCGCTAAAGCTCTGCTTCAGCTCGAAGCGGTGCTCTTGCGAACACAGATACTCATAGATGGGCATGGGTTGTTGGCTCCAGGGATTGGCACTTACAAAAGCGGACTGCTAACTTTCACTGTAACAACAGGCATAAGAGACTGTCAAGGTGATTTCTACCTCTACATAGGATATCGGAGAGGCGTCAAACTCTTATGAAGCGGCCACCGGATGGCGTGAAAGAGGCGTGAAGAACGTCAAAACATACCATACCAGAGCCGCATGATCTCCTCTGCCGGCTTGCTCCGGGGCGAGGAAGCGAGAGTTTCATCCCAATAGATTTGGTCGCGTGGACGCCGGTACTGGTCGAACCAGTCCATCCGTTGCAAGATGAGACCAGTGACCCAAGGTTCGTCGGCTAAGGCAGTAAAAAGCGCCTCGTAATAAAGGGCTTGCTCGCGAAAGTCGGGCGTCAGGGTCACGATGACGTCGGGGTCTTCCGATCCTTCCTGCCCATCGGCGCTCACGGCGCCAAACTCGTAATAGACGCGGGCTTTCCCAGCGAGCAAGGCGCGCGATTGCGCAAACGTCCTACGGTAAGCCTCGATCAGCTCTTCAAGCTTTGGGTCCTTGCGGTCGCGGATGAGGCGCTGGCCGTTTACTTCCATATTGAGCTGCCATCCGGAAAAGGACCCGACAATGACCACGTCGACCGCGTCCGCAAAGGTGAAGTTTGCGTCGGCGTGGTTGGATAGTGTCACCGCGATTTCCCCTTTATAGACAGTTCGCGCCTTCGCGATGATTTCCCGCCAACGTCGCGCGTAGTCGGGGTAGACCTGTGGCCTAAAGGTTCTGTCAGTGCCCTGCATGAGGACTAGGATGTCGACACCGCTGGCTTGAGCTCGAGCCGCACGTCCCACGATCCACTTCTCCCATTCGTTGAACCAGGCCGCCCACCAACTGGGGCTTTCATTCATCAATTTCGGAATCATGGCCCAGTCTTCTGGCGTCCCATAAAAGCCATCGGATGGCTGCTCGGTATGCATCACTTTGAAGCCCCGCGCCTTCATTGCTCCGATGAGCGCTGCGTAGAAGGCATCGTCGTTCAAGGAAACGTCGTTTTCCCAAGGGGCGAACTGCGGCGTCGGCGTAACCTGTTTGTAAAAGACAGCCGGAGCAACGGCGACCAAGTTGGCGCCAACGCGCATCGGACCCTGCAGGACGTGACTCATCACACCTGGGAAGCACCTTGCCTCTTCAGGTCTGATGTCGAACTCCGGGCCGCCCAAACGGTCAAAGACATCGGGGAATTCGATACCTTCGATAGTGAGCTTTCTCCCCAGGTCTTTGGTCGACCAAACGTCCACTTCGTAACGCTGTGGCGTGGCTCCCTCGATCGTGAGGCGGAAGCGGTAGTTTCCTGGATTCGTGGCGCGCACCGTCGCTATTGAACTGGCGGCGTTCTCGAGGGTGGCTCGGTGACTGGAAATGTAAACACGTGTGTCTTTATCTGGAAAGACTTGCTCCCAGCGGAATGTTCCTGAGGGAGAGATGTTGAAGAGCTCAGCCGCATTTAGCCCGATGGCAGCGCCAGCCGTTCCGTTGATCCGTCTTGGCTGAGAGGGCAACGGGTCAGCGAGCGGCGGTACCAAACACGGAATTTGGGTGGGCGTAGCAGTCGGCGCTGGCGTAGGAGTAGGAGTTAAGCCCGATGTCGCCGTTGGGATTGATGTTGGTGTTGGCTGAGGCGTTGGTCTCAGTGTCGGCGTAGGTGGAAGCGTCGGCGTTGGCTGAGGCGTTGCCGTCGCTACGAGGCTAGGTGGTACCGCTATTGTCACGGTGGCGGTGGGCGCTTGAACTGCCGTTGGTGACGGTACCGGCGTTGATGTCGGCGATGGTGGGTCTTTAGGCTGGCACGCCGTAATTGCCATCGCCACGGATGCGGCGACAAGGATACCTCGCCACGTCAGCTTGCGGCTTAGGTTTCTAAGTCTCATGAGTTATCGTGGAGGTAAGACAAGTCCGCTAGGCCGCATGGTAGCGCCACGCCCGCCGGTGGTTTCGGCGCCTTGGAGGTAGCCGCTGAACCAGATAAAGAAGTCGGCCATATCGATATGCACATGGCAGAGGCCGTACTTATTTTGGTCGCGGACAACGCGCTCGCATTTGGGGTAGGCGCAACGATTCATGGCATGCTCCTTAGAGAGGCGGCCAGGGATAGGGCCGCCAGCGGTCAGCGAAGAGTTTGAAGGGCAGAGTCTTTGCAGCGGCGACAGCTTCGGCGCGCTTGTAGAAGGCATTCACCTCTTGCTGCGAGAGGTGGGCGGTCAGCTCTTTGCGCAGGCCGCCGTCGTCGCAGAGGCGATGGAGGGAGGGGCGCAGGCCATCGGGCAGAGGCTCCTCATCCAAGTCCCACATGACGGTGCGCAGCTTCGGCTGGGGATGAAAGGCGAGGCCGTGGTCGATGCCCCAGAGATGGCCGTTCGACCTGGCCTGGAGGACGTGGCTGCCCTTGCGATCGGTGTTGTTGATGAGGCAATCGAAGATGGCCATCGGCACCAGGTGAGCGCGGCGCGTTTCGACGATGGTGAAGTAGTGCGCCTCGGGCACGGCGTCGATGAAGAGTTGGAGGGAGCCGATGCCATGGGGACCTTGGCGGATGACCGTCGGCGGGACGATTTCCCAGGCGAGGGCCTGGCTGACGCGATAGGCGAGGTACTCCCTACGGTAGAGGGTGCCGTCGGGAAAATCCCACAGAGGCGTCTCGCCGTCGCGGGGTTTGAAGACGGCTTGGCAGGAATCGTCGCCCAAGATGACATCGGCGAGAAAGGTGGCGTTATGGCCGGTGAGGATGGCGCGCGGGTTGACGATATCGCCGTCACGCAAGAGAGAGAGGATTTGGGGGTTCATGTCGGTGCGCTGTGCCACAGGCGCCTGCCCAGGTGAAAGGTAAGGCAATTGTACACCGGCCTGTCCCGTAGCCCGCGCGATTGACTCCAGGGTGGCGCATTCCTATGATGGCCGGTAAGTCGTTGGCGGTGCGGGAGGAGCCTATGAGCGCACGGGTGACGCCGAAGCAGGCCTGGGAGACGATGCGGGAGCTGCCGCATCTGCGGCGCATCCGCCAGGGCGACTTGGAGCCCGGTCACTGGCTCACGGCGGAGCCGGGCGATGCCTCAGGCGGCTGGGGCTCTTGGGGCATCAAGGCCACGCCGAGCAAGCGCGGCCTCACGCTCATGAACCTCATCGAAGCGGGCGACCCGCCGCCTCCAGATGAGGGCTACGCCACCCAGCAGATACGGGGCGCCTCCATGGACCGCCAGTGGCCCCTGTTTCCCATGACCTACTCCGCCAACAAGCGCTACCAGGTGTGGGCCGACAATGTGATGGCGCTCTATGAAGAGTCCGTCTCGCGCCAGTGGTCGGCCACGAAGGATATCCCCTGGGAGCGGCTGACGCCATTGCCCAAGGACCTGGAGCGAGCCCTCTGCATGATCTGCACCCACTTCACCCGGGTGGAGTTTCTCGCCGCCGACCACCTTGGCGAATGGCTGGCCAAGATCGGCTATGCCTATCACGAAGTGAAGATGTTCCTGGGCGCCCAGATCATGGATGAGACGCGCCACCTGGAAGTCTTCCGCAAGCGGGCCTTCGCTAACGGCGGCGGCATGGGCAGCTCCATGCAGCCCAAAATGGACACCGCGGCGCGCCTGGGCCTGATGCCCGACCAGACCTCGATACGGGCCGACTACAACAAGAACTCGTATGCGGTGCAGTTCATCGACGAGGGAATCGTCCTCGACCTCTTCCGCTTCTCCGAGTTCCTCTGCCAGACGGAAGTGGACAAGATCATGTTCCAGCGCATCATGCAGGACGAGGCGCGGCACGTCTCCTACGGCGCGATGCGGCTGAAGTTTTACCTAGAGCACTGCCCCGACCGGGAAGAGGAGACGGAACGGCTGCACGCCCTGGCCGATACGCTGGAGGTGAGCCACGCAGTCTCCATCCTCCTGAACCCTGACACGATGGAGCCAAGCGCGGTGCTCGCCGGCGGCGGCGTGAGCGGGATGGACAAGGGCTACGAGGCCTACCGGCAGCTGTACGTGCGCGTGCGCGAGGAGTACCTGCGCCGCTGCGACACGGTGGGTTTCTCCCGCCGCGATCGCTGCCTGCTCCCCTCGGAGCCGCCGTTCTAGGGGGCGAAGAGACCTCTCCCTTGTATCTTGCCCATGCGATAGACTCTTCTCCAAGCACAGTGACGCCGACGGGGCAGGCCGCTTCTCCCGTGGTCCAGCGAGACCGAATAAGAGCAAGGTCGCCCCGCCGCGCTCCTGGCGAGCCCGAACAGTTGTCTGGGCCTCGAGCCCGCATCGACAAGGTTGGGCCAACAAGGAGGAGAGGGATGCCGTCTATCTACGCTGGGATCGATGTGTCGAAAGACGTCCTCGATATCGCTGTGGCTCCTGAAGGAAAGGTCTGGCAGGTTCCCTATACCGAAGCAGGGATGAGTCAGGTGGCAGACCGCCTGCGGAGCATCGCTCCGACGCTGGTTGTCTTGGAAGCGACTGGCGGGCTCGAGGTTGCGATCACAGGTGTCCTCGCGGCAGCGGGGCTCCCTGTGGTTGTCGTGAACCCGCGCCAGGTGCGTGACTTTGGAAAGGCGATGGGCAAGCTGGCGAAGACGGATGCGATTGATGCGCAGCTCATCGCTTCCTTCGCCGAACGGGTGCGGCCTGCACTGCGTCCCCTGCCGGATGAGGACGCCCAGACCCTCAGTGCCCTGGTGGCCCGGCGGGTGCAGCTCATCGAGATGCACACGGCGGAGAAGAACCGGATGCGCCGTGCTCCCAAGCGGGTGCGCAAAGAGATCCAGCGCCATATCGACTGGCTCAGCAAGGGTCTCGCCGATCTCGATGGAGAGCTAGGGGACTTCCTCCGGCAGAGCCCCCTCTGGCGCGAGAAGGAAGACCTGCTCACGACGGTGCCTGGCGTCGGCAATGTGACGGCGATGACCCTGGTAGCCGACCTCCCTGAGCTCGGCATGCTGAACCGCAAGCAGATTGCGGCCCTGGCTGGTGTGGCGCCGTTCAATCGCGACAGCGGAACGCTGCGCGGGAAACGGACCATTTGGGGAGGCCGGGGTTCGGTTCGGGCAGCCCTCTATATGGCGGCGCTTGTCGCGACCCGGCGCAATCACGTCATTCGAGCCTTTTATCGCCGCCTCGTCGCAGCAGGCAAAGCGAAGAAAACAGCCTTGGTGGCGTGCATGCGAAAGCTCCTGACTATCCTCAACGCGATGCTGAAGCACGAGACGCCATGGCGGTCCGAGGCTCTTCATGCATGACACGAAAAATCAAGACAGTTGCTCTTGTCCCTCTCCCTGCCGAGCCCAATGAAGTTGGCTTCTGGGAAAGGGAAGGTCATCGCAGGGGTAACGCGAAGCGCGCCTTCCTTAGTTGTTCCCACAACTGGCTGGGATGTGTGGGCATTACGTGGCGCATGCCCTGCGCTTCCTACTAAATAATCCCCTGCTCCGCCAGCCGCTTCTGCTCCCCATCGCCAATTCCTAACAACGTCCCGTAGACGTAGGGGTTGTCTTCGCCGTAGCAGGGGAAGCCGCGGTTGATGGCGCCGCCGACGTATGCGGGCGACTCGCTGAGGTGGACAGGGAAGTCTTTGTAAGGCCAATCGCCCACTTCGCTGTGGGGCAGCATCTTCTGGAAGCCGCGATGCTTGAGCTGCGGGTCGCTGTGGATGCGGTCGGCGGCGGTCTGGCAGACGCCAGCGGCCACGCCCGCCTCTTGCAGGCGATTCATCAGGTCGAAGGGCTCGTGCTTCACCGTCTCGCTCTCCACCAGCTTATCGAGCTCGTCTTGGTTCAGGAGGCGCGCGGCGAACTTCGCGAACTTGGCGTCTTTGGCCCATGCCGGATTGCCGAGGACCTTCAGTAGGGCGCGCCAGTCGTCGTCGTTGAAGACCGAGATGGCGATCCACCTATCTTTCCCCTGGCAGCGATAGGCCCCATGGGGCGCGGCGGGGAGATAGGGCGAGCGGTTGCCGTAGCGCTGCCAGATGCGCCCGTTGGCCGAGTAGTCGAGTATGGCGGTGCCGGTCATAAAGATGCCCGGCTCGGCCTGGGAGCAGTCCATGTACTGCCCTTCGCCGGTCCGGGCGCGGTAGTAGAGGGCGCTGAGCATTGCCATGGCGCAGTAGTAGGCGCCGCTCCAGTCCATATAGGAATAGCCCCACCCGGCGGGCGAGTAGGGCATGGGCATGCCCGATTGCTCGGTGAGGCCGCTGATGGCCTGGGCGACCGGCCCGGTGGAGACGAAGTCCGAATACTGGCCCGTCTTGCCGAAGCCGGGCTGCTGGACGTAGATGATGGAGGGGTTGACCTTCTTCAGCGTCTCATAGCCAAGGCCCAGGCGATCCATGGTGTTGGCGGTGAAGCATTCGACGACGATATCGCTGATACGGACGAGCTCTTTGAATACCTCCTTGCCCTTTTCGGTGCGGAGGTTGAGGCTGATGCCGCGCTTGCCTGGGTTGTTCTCGCCGAAGTTCCCGGCGCGGTTCACGCCCTCGCTCTTGGCGGTGAATGGCTCGCCGCGAAGAAACTTCTCGCGCTCTTCGCCCATGGGGATCGGCGGCCCGCCGAGGCGCAGGGTATCGAGGCGGTCCTTCCATTCGATGCGGATATCTTCCGCGCCCAGGCTGGCGAGCATGCGGGGACCGCCCGCGCCGGCGAGGAGCCAGGTGAGGTCGGTGATGCGGACGTTTTCTATCGCGAAGGGCATGGCGTTACTCCAGTTTCGGCGAGGCAACGGGCGGGTATTGAGCCGGATTTATTGCACCCTCACCTCTCGCTGACGCGAGGTCCTCTCCCATCGAGGGAGAGGCACAAAACGGTCGGTGATGCGGACGTTTTCTATCGCGAAGGGCATGGCGTTCCCCTTTTGTCATCCTGAGGAGTCCTCGACGAAGGATCTACGAAAACAGTAGACCCGTTCGCTTCCCGGCGGACCGTGAGTGCTCAGGGTGACAATGGCATCAGATAATTATTTGTTTCTTCAACTTCGCAATCTCACTGGCTGACATTCCTAACTCTTTCCCATACACGTCGCCGTTATGCTCGCCCAGGTGGGGCGCGCGAGGGCCGGTGCGCCACTGGGCCTTGCCCGCGAGCCAGGGTGCGCCGTTATAGGCAAAGGTCTTGCCCAAGTCTTCGTGATAGACCTGGGTGAAGGTCTTGCGCGCCGCCCAGTGGGGGTCCGTCAGGTTCTCGTGGGGCTTGCGGATAGGCGACCAGTGCATGTTGTACTTCTGGCCTTCCTTCCAGAGGTCGCGGTCGAACGTGTAGGACTGGATGAAGCGCTTCATCACGGCGTTGATGTGTCGCGAGACGACGGGGTCTTTCTGGACGGCCGGGTCTTTGTACTTTTCGTCCATCAGGTCGTCGGCGGCGCCGTACTTGTTGAGCATCTCGAAGAGGGGCTGCTGGGTGCCGCCGAGGACGCCGCTGGCGTTGACGTAGCGCCCATCCTTGGTGACCGACTGGCTCCCCGCGACGATGGTGGTCATGGCGTGACGGCCCGTTTGCCGCCACACCGGTTGCCGCGCGTAGACCATGTGGGGGATGTCTACTTCCGTACAGGTGGAGACGGCCTGGTGGATAGAGGCGTCCAGGAACTGGCCGCGGCCTGTCTGTTCGCGGTAGAGGAGCGCGCCGAGGGTGGCCATATAGGTGTTGTTGCAGGTGATGTGATAGGCGTGCCACATCTGGGGCGCGATGGGGGGGACATCGTACTCCATGCTGGGCATGGGGTCGTAGCCGCAGTTCATCATGACGCCGCCCAGGGCCAGGTGCACGATGTCGGACGCCTTGAGGTCGCGCCAGGGCCCGGTCTGGCCGAAGGGCGTGATGGCGGCGACGATGAGGCGCGGGTTGATGGCGCTGAGGGCCGTGTAGCCCAGGCCAAGCTCGTCCAGCTCCCCAGGCGCGCCGGTGTGGACGAGGATATCGAAGCTGGGGAGCATCCGCTTGAGGAGGTCGCGGCCGGCGGCTTTCTTGATGTCCAGGGTGACGCCGCGCTTGCCGAAGTTGTAGTGCCAGAAGAAGAGACTGCGTTCGGGATGAGGTTTGTCTTGGTAGAAGGGGCCGATGGCGCGGGTGCGACTGCCCCCCGGCGGCTCGACCTTCACGACGTCGGCGCCTGCGCCAGCGAGGAGCTTGCCGAGAAACTCGCCGCGCTCATCGGCGATTTCAAGGACGCGAAGGTCGAAGAGGAAGCCTTTGCCAGAGGACACGTGGCGCTCCTGGGACGGGGAGTGTGGGGGCTATTCTCGCCAGGAGGCGCGGGCGTGTCAAGGAAGGGAGAAGGAATATTAGGGAGACAGGAAAGCAGAGAAGCAGGAAAGTCTATCCACCGAAAACATCGAGAGCACTGAAGGGAAGAG
>SXGR01653332.1_pt1 | contig 12755 bp, 10 predicted proteins | sample 3174711 | NCBI WGS metagenome assembly SXGR01 (sample SAMN11356860, study PRJNA531348) | freshwater metagenome | isolation source: freshwater sample F1-60 | place: China: Fuxian Lake, Yuxi | collected 2017-12-25
AGGGTGAGTCCCATCACGTGGTGTAGGAGCGGGCCAGCATCCTCGGGGTGATGGTGGTCATCGTGCGATTCTCGAAAGCGACCAAGCAACCGAGAGGCCGCACGATGACCAACAGTGAGTTTGCCCTATCCGACCTTGCCGCGCGTCTTGCCGGCACCGATGCCAGTTTGTCTACGTCGCTGCGCGACATCCTTGCTGCCGCGCTCCAGGAGTTGATCGAAGCCGAGCTGACCTCGGTGATCGGCGCCGGGCACGGTGAACGCAGCAGTGAGCGTGTGAACCAACGCAACGGGCACCGCCCGAAGTTGTTGTCGACCCCCGCGGGTGATGTCGAGCTCGGCATCCCCAAGCTCCGCCACGGCAGCTTCTTCCCTGAACTGCTCGAACCGCGCAGGCGGATCGACAAAGCGTTGTGGGCGGTGATCATGACCGCGTACATCACGGGCACCTCGACCCGCAAGGTCGACGATCTGGTGAAGGCGCTCGGTTGCGACAGCGGGATCTCGAAGTCGACGGTGTCGCGGGTGTGCGCCCAGATCGACGCCGACGTCACCGTGTTGCGCACGCGCCGGTTGGATCATCAGTCGTTCGTCTACGTCTGGTTGGACGCCACCTATGTCCACGTCCGCGAGCACCGTCAGGTCGTCTCGAAAGCGATCGTGATCGCCACCGGCCTGCGCCAGGACGGCCATCGTGAGGTCCTCGGCCTCGACGTCGGCGATTCGGAGAACGAGACGTTCTGGCGAGAGTTCCTCACCAGCCTCACCGATCGCGGGTTGGCCGGCGTGAAGCTCGTCATCTCCGACGCACACTCCGGTCTCGTCAACGCGATCCGACGCTGCTTCCAGAACAGCAGCTGGCAACGATGCCGTGTGCACGCGATGCGGAACCTGATGACCGCCGCCCGTCCACAACACCGTCAAGTGATCGCCGCGCTGATCCGCACGATCTTCGCTCAACCCGACCACGACACCGCCGTCGCCCAGCTGCGTGCCGTTGTCGACCAGCTGCGCCCCTACGCGCCCGGCGTCGCGGAACGGCTCGAGCAGATGGAAACCGACCTGCTCGCCTACACCGGGTTCCCCGTCGCGCACTGGCCGAAGATCTGGTCGAACAACCCGATCGAACGCCTCAACCGGGAACTGAAGCGGCGCACCGACGTCGTTGGCATCTTCCCCGACAAGGCGTCGGTGATCCGACTCGTCGGCGCGCTCCTGGTCGACATCAACGACGAAATGATCGCCGCCGAACGCCGCTACATCGCTGCCGCCAGCGTCGCTGAGCTCACCACCGACACCATCGAACTATCCTTGCCCGCAGCACCCCGAACCTGACCAACAGCTTCGAGGAGAACACGACCTTCTACACCACGTGTCGGGACGCCATCTGCAACCGGTCCATTCTGCTGGCAGGAGCAGACTGTGCAGCAACGCTGCTCCGTCAGGAGCGAGCGAAAACAACTTGGCACGAGGAACCGCACGCAGCAAGTCATACTGGGCACTCGCTGCGCCCGCTGGGGCCAGAGCCTCGTTGTGTCCCGCCGTCTGGGTTCTGTCTGCTGCGGCAGCAACGATGAGTACGGGCCAGCGAAGCCGCGAACCATTTGTTGATGCCGGGTTCCGCTTCCCTTGGCCGATTGCGTTCCACCTCTGGGGCGTGCGAACCCAGAGATTCAGTCTCGAATCTCCGGCCTCACAGCTCCGCCCCATCAGGTCAGTGAATGTGTCATCGGAAGCTATGAGGTGTGATTCGTACTCGTCACCTCGGATGACGCTCGATTTGGTGAGCCCAAGGTCGACGGCAAACCGTTACTCTCACATCCGATGGTGGACGACCAAGAGATTGCCGACCATCCCCGTCGGGGCGTTGAAGGAAGTTGTAGTCCGCACTGGCCCAGCACTGAGTGTCGCCAAGCAGCAAACAGTGGCGTTGCCCGGGTTCAGGCGTGACCGCTTCGCCCTTCCTCGAGATCGCCGAGAGCGAGTGGTTGGCGAGTAACGCGTTGGCGTTCGCCGTCGCTGACCGCTTCCCCGTGTCGCCTGGCCACACATTGGTGATCACGCGACGCCTTACCCCGACGTGGTGGGACGCAACTGCACTCGAGCAGGCCGCCCTTATCGCGCTGGTCAACGAAGTCCGCGATCTCCTCACACGGCGGTTCCAGCCGGATGGCTTCAATGTCGGCTTCAACGCGGGCGATGCTGCGGGCCAGACGATCGACCACCTTCACCTCCATGTGATTCCCCGTTACCGCGGCGACGTCGAGGACCCGCGGGGTGGCGTTCGGCATGTCATCCCTGCGCTCGGCAACTACCTCGCAGAACGACCCGAGCAATCCGAGTCGCCCGTGCCGTCGACGCAGCTCGTGACGCCGAAGGGTGGTCGATTCCACCGCGAGCTTCGACGTCGACTGTCCGACGAAGGGCTTGACCAGATCGATCTGCTCGTGAGCTTCATCATGCGATCGGGGGTCCAGCTCATTGCCGAGCAGCTCGAGTCCGCACTCAACCGGGGCGCGACGATCCGTATTCTGACGACGGACTACCTCATGGTCACCGATGTCGGCGCGCTCGGTTTCCTGCTGGATCGCCTCGGTGCTCATCAGAGTGGCGGCCGGCTCGACGTCCGCGTGTTCAGTGACCCCAGCACGAGCTTCCACCCCAAGGCCTACATCTTTACCTCGACTGGCTCGGGGGCAGGCGTCGCGTACGTCGGCAGCAGCAACCTCAGTTGGTCCGGCCTGCGGCACGGTGTGGAGTGGAACCTTGAGACTGACGGCGTTGAGATCCTCGGGGCTGACTTCAACGAGCTCTGGGATGACCTGCGCTCACTGCCGCTGTCCGTCGAATGGCTCGAGGCGTACCGACAGCGGAAGGAGCTCCACGCTGCGGCAACTCGCGACAACGCTGCGGAGGCAGCGATTGCTGACGAGCAACCGGAGGCGCCGATCGCGCCGTGGAGTGTCCAGGCCGAGGCACTCGATGCACTGGAGAGAACCCGGAGCGATGGTCACCAAGCTGGTCTCGTGGTGATGGCAACCGGCCTCGGCAAGACGTGGCTTGCCGCGTTCGACTCCGCGAGGCCGGCGTACCGCCGGGTGCTCTTCGTTGCGCACCGGGAGGAGATCCTTGCCAAGTCGCGCGACGTGTTCCGTCGTGTGCGGCCCGGAGGGTCCTACAGCTTCTTCACTGGTGACGCTCGCGACGCCTCCGGCGAGGTGGTCTTCGCAAGCGTGCAGACACTGCAGCGTCACCTGGACGAGTTCGATCCGAGAGCATTCGATTACATCGTGGTCGACGAGTTCCATCACGCCGCTGCGCCCACGTACCGGCGGACGATTGGCCACTTCAACCCGAAGTTCATGCTGGGCCTCACCGCGACGCCAGACCGCACCGACGCCGCTGACCTGCTCGCGCTCTGCGGCGACAACCTGGTGTACGAGTGCGGTCTCGCCAAAGGGCTTGAGCGTGAGCTGCTCTCGCCGTTCCACTACCGAGCGATCCGCGATGTGGTCGACTACGAGGAGATCCCCTGGCGTAGCGGTCGATTCGTGATCGAGGCGCTCTCGGAACGACTCGAAACACAGGCGCGTGGTGCACAGGTCTTTGAAGAGTGGCGAGCGCTGAACGGTGAGCGTCGTCGCGCTCTTGCGTTCTGCTGCTCGATCAACCACGCCGACGTCATGGCCCGCTACTTCACCGCCAACGGTGTGCGAGCGGTGTCGGTACACGGTGGACCAAGCAGTGCTGACCGAGTTGAGTCGCTTGACCTGCTCGAATCCGGAGAGCTGCAAGTGGTGTTCTGCGTCGACCTGTTCAACGAGGGTGTCGATGTGCCGCTTGTCGACATCGTGATGATGTTGCGGCCGACGGACTCGACGATTCTCTTCTTCCAACAGCTCGGGCGCGGGCTCAGGAAGGCCGATGGTAAGGGCCATCTCGACGTCCTCGACATGGTCGGCAACCATCGCTCTTTCCTGCTGAAGGCCCGACTACTTGCAGCGCTTGCTGGTCACCCGCACGTCACCGATCGAGAGGCAGTCGCGCTTCTCCGCGACTCACTCGATGACCTTCCGCCTGGTTGTTCGATCATCGTCGACACCGAGGCGATCGATCTGATGACGGCACTGGTCGGGGCGCCGCGTCGACAGGACCGTGTGACGGAGCTGACCCGTGCGTGGGTCGACGAACACGAAGGTGAACGCCCTACGGCCCTCGAGATCTCGCTCGCTCTGAACGGTGCGATCGACGTCAAGGCCCGCGGAGGGTGGTTCGGTCTCCTTTCGTCGCTCGGCCTCCTCTCGGAGCATGAGGCTCGGTGCTACGAGCTGGCGCGGGAGTTCTTCATCGAGATCGAACACGGCAGCTACACGAAGAGCTACAAGCTGGTGACCATCAAGGCGATGCTCACACTCGCGAGCCTGCGATCTCAGGCTTCACTCAGGGATGTCGCCTTGAATGCCAGATGGCAGATCTTCCGCGACCCGCGGTTGCTGGCCGATCTGAGCGACGCGACCAATCAGTTCGTCGACGTGCGCAACCCCTCTGAGGCGGAGTGGACGGCGTACTGGCGCCGGAACCCGATTGCGGCCCTGATTGGAGTTCGCCGTGATGGTGAGCAGTGGTTTGACACCGACGAGACGGCGCTTCGTCTGCGTCTCGAGGTGCCTGCCGAGCTGAGTGACGTCTTTGACGAGATGGTCGGGGAGATCGTCGACTATCGACTTCACAGGTACTTAGTGACGAGGCAGACGCGACGTCTTGCCGAGCGCCGACGACCGTTCGCGAAGGACGGTCGGCTCATTGACGCTGCCTTCGCTGTCGAGGCCGCTCTGGGTGAGCCGCTGTCGGTCGTATTCGAGTCTGCCGGCGGTGCTGGCCCCGATGGCAAGAAGCGGAACCCGGACTACGTCGAGGGAATCGACGTTGTGTTGGCACGGCTGCAGGAACTCGGCGCCACGATCCTTGACGCCTATGTGGATTCGACTCGCACCCAGCAATTGCCCGTCGAGCAGCGGCGCCTACTCGCCGAGGGTCAGAACCCGCCGATTGATCTCCAAGGGGCCGACCTTGCTCAGCTACGTGGTGGTCTACTCCGCCGGATGGCGACGGTGGGCCGCTCGGCGACGGCATTGCAGAGTGGCGGCAATTCTCGGAAGACGATGAGGCTCGTGCTGGGTGGGCTCGAACATCTTGATCCTGCGACGGTCGGCGGACTACTCGCAGGGGGGTCCACCGCAGCATCTGGAGAAGCGGAGACGAACCGCGCCGAGGCGTAAGCGAGCCCAGACCTCGGCTGTCGCGGAGTAGGCACTGGCTGCAGATGCCTGGGCCGCAATCATTCTCCGGAACGTCGAGTCGTGACGGGCTGTCGCGTCTGCTTCGGTCGCTTGGTTGCCTTGGATTGGGCATGGCCGTGCACGACCAGGTTGTGCGCCACGATCGACCGTCCTTGCTGGCGAGCGCGAACACTGTGGGCTCGAGTCTCCTCGACAGCCGCGTGAGCGCCCCTGTAGTGCCCGCACCCGATCATGGCGAAGCTCAGATACGGCCGAGCAGTTCAGCCTTCTTCGCTGCGAACTCCTCTTCGGTGAGGATTCCCTGATCTCGAAGGGCACCGAGCTTCGCGATCTGCTCGGTCACGTCAGGCAGGGGTGGCGGAGCGGGCTGTCCAACCCCGGCCAGCTTCGCGATCGTCCCAACGACACCACTTGGAGGTGGCGGAGGCGGCGTAGTCGGTGGCGATGGCGTTGCTGTCGCGATTCGGCGGTCCTTCAACAGGATCGCCATGTGTTGGAAGTGTTTGTCGGGCAGATGGATCAGGGACTGCTTGCCGTCGGCCCAGTCGACCCGAACGGTGTGGCTGGAGCCCGTCGCCGAGTCGACAGCTGACTCGACTGCCGCAGACGCTGCCTTCCCTGCAGAGCCGGGGAGTGCGACGCGAGCGAACGCCTGACCTGCTTTGCTGACCGCACCCATCGCTCCACCGCGGGACTCGGGGATGATCTCCTCCCACGAAGCGACCTGCTCCGCCGTGAGGTTCGGAGTCTTCTTGAAGCCGAGGTTGAGGGCCAGTTCACCCTTGCGATTCGTGTCGATGGTCGCGTTCACGTAGTGCCCGCCGACAACTTTTCCAAAGAACGCCATGCAGGCAACTTATGAAGTTGACCGCACCGGCAATAGAGCCGAAAGTCGGTACCCGCCGCGTTGAGTTGCGGTGCGGCTCGGCGGTCCGTACCCGTGTTCCGAATACGCTTGCGTCGATGGCGATCGACACGACGTTCGACTTCCGGACTGACGCGAACGGTAAGGATCCCGACTGGGCCAGCCCTACCTTGCGCGATTTCCACCGTCGACTGTGGAGCAAGCCGCTGCCCGATGGCCGGCCGTTCGAGCTTTCGGCCAGCGTCCGCGGTAGCTACCTCCATCACTTGTCCGACATTGGTGAGTTCTCCCTGTCGAGCGACGCCGTGATGGCCACCTTCCTGCGATGGCCAGAGCGACTCCAGCCGATCGTTCAGCAGTTCTCCACCGTGGACAATGAGTACCTGCTGCGCACCACCTACACGATCGGCGGGATGATGGTGTTCCCCGGCAACCAGATCGATCGGCGCTGGACCATCAACCAGGCCCGAGGCTGCAACCGCTCGATCTCCGACCGCTTCGACCTCACGGTGGAGTGCATCCGCCGGTACTACCTCGGTAAGTGGAGCCCGTTGCAGACCACGTTCGACCGCTACCCAGAGTTCTTCTCCCTGTTCCGCGACTTCGAGGGCTACGTCGAATTCTTTCTGCTCGATGACATCGTGGGCGATGACGGTCAGGTTCGTTTCTTCATGCCGTTCGACAACTTCCAGTCGGTCGCCGTCCCGCGCGACTACTCGACGTACGCCGAGTACCGCCGACGCACCATCGAGTTCGTGCATGCGCGCAACGCTCGGATCGCGCGGCTCGACGTGTAGCTCCAAAGGTCGGATGTGTGCAGGGTTGCCGTCTGGCTCACCTACTTGTGTCCGGCAGATAGCGGCGGCGAACGAGGTCGGCGTGAGGCAGTACGTCGGCGTCGAGCAGGCTCTCCAGCGATCGATACTCCACCGTCTTGGCGGCTTCGTCGGTGAGCAACTCCCGATACCGCTCGACCAGTGGGCGCCACGCCGGGTTGCCCGCTGGCGCGACCAGCACGTACTTCGTCCGCTGCCAACCGTCATCGTGAAGGCGACATGCCAACGCAAGGAGGTGATCGCGCCACACCTGTTCCAGGTCGGTGTTCCACACCTCGTCGACCGAAGCGGGCGACCGGAACAACATCGCCTTGTCCGACACTCGGCGATAGATCGGCGGCGCTCCACCCTTGTGCCGTTCGACGATCGGATACTCGTGGTACTTCGTCTCGATGCCTACCAGGTGTTGCCGTCCCTCACCGATGTGCAACACCGCATCGAAGGCGGTCCGATCGCCGAGATAGCGGTCGTCGCGGCGACCCGGCGACCACTCGAAGCCCACGGACACGGACGCATCGGGAATGGCCATGTCGGGAAACCACGCAGCGACAGCACTGGCAGCGATGGCCGGGTCGCCGTACAACGGCCCGAACACGTTGAAGCACATCGGCATCGACGACAGGAGGTCGCAGTACAGGCGCCGCGTGTCGAGGGTCTGGTGCTCCTGTCGTTCGTTCAGCCTGGCTTCGACCGCCGCGACGACGGCGTCGTTGAGGAAGTTGCTCTTGCGTTCGGTCGCCGCCTCGATGGCGATGCGACTGGCGATCGCCCGAGTGATGATTGGTTCGCCTGCCTTCTTCTGCTCCTTGGTCCTGGGCTTGGTGACGGTTCCCGCGGGTAATCCATGCTCGAGGCGCCATTCGGCCTGATGGCGACGCGCCGCCTGCCGCCATGCCGTTGCCGCCGGATCACCCTTGATGACGTCGATCGCCTCCTCGATGGGTGGCTCCTCGCTGAGGCGTGCGCTCATGGAGCCTCCTCGACGAGGTCGGCGGGGGTTCCATGTCGTTCGATCATCCACACGACCACGTCCACCACTCGCAGGTCGCTCACGTATGCCGGCACTGCGGCGCGTTCGCGGGCCGTGTGAACGAGACTCTGCAGCGACTCCTTGCCGGCAACCACCGTTCCTCGGACGACATCCTGCCAGAATCGCCAGAACGAAGGCCCGGTGTGCAGGCCCTCCGACACGTACCGGTCGAACACCGGCACCAGGTTCGGACGCTTCGCCGCGAGCAGCTTGCTGGTGGTGACCGGGCCGACGCCCTCCAATCCACGCACGGAATCCCACAGTGCCCAGGCTGCACCGCCCTCGTCGAGCAACCCGGGGTTCGTCCACAGCGACGCGCCGGCTGGAACGGCCTGCAGGAGATCGTTCACCGCACCTTCCAGGAGACGGACCGCTGCAGTTGGTGGCACCTGCACCGAGAGCATCGAGACGGCGACGATGTCATCGGCGGTGTATCGGTCGGTCGGCGACACTGCGATCATGCGATCGAACGCCGAGCCGGTGAAGTACAGGCCCGGCCGGTAGTACGTCTTGAGAACGTCGACGGCGCGAGACATCACGGAGTCGTGGTCGAGGTCGAGCCGGTCGTCCGTGAAGTAGCCACGGACTCGGTCGTGTGGGTGGTCGTTCATGTCACTCCTCCTGCTGAATGGTCCGGTGGAAGCGTCGGGGTCTCACTCGCACGCGACTCCGTCGAGATCTCCGTCGAGCCCGGGGCGGTAGCCGGGTTCTCCGAGATAGAGCGGGTCGACACCGGCAGCGCGTGCTGCTGCGCAGTTCGGGAAGTACACGTCGACATCCGCAACGGGTGTCGGCACCCACGGGTTCGTCCGGTACCCCGCCGTCGCGGTCACCGGCTCGAACGGCGCAATCGCGGTGCCCACGCACGGGCCGGTGAGCAGGTTTCGGATGCGACCGAACTCCGACTGGTCCATCGAGAGCGACCACCGCGCTTTGATGGCCACCCACTCGCCCAAGTACGGGCACACCGCCGTCGGTTCCGACGGCAACCAGTTCGACGGGTCCTTCTCGCCCTTGTCCTGGTTCGACGCCGACGACACCCCGCGCAACGTGCGCGTGTCGGTGAGGTCGTTCCCGAAGGCCACCATCGTGAGCGGGTCCCAGGCCCACGCGCCCGAGTCCCACGCCTCCTTCAACGACACGACGTGATCGATCTCGATCTCGCTCGGCGATCGCATCTCCACTCCGTCGTAGAGCGACCACCACTGCCCACTCGCGAGGAAGCACCCGCTCTGCACGTCGACGAACGCGACCGACTCGGTCATCAACACCTCGTCGCGCGTGTCGCACCCGTCGCCGTCGAGGTCTGCCGGGTAGCCGAAGGCGTCGCGCACGTAGCCACCCTTGTGCTCGTTCTCCACGGGGATGAACGCAAGCACGTCGATCGCCAACAAACCCGTGGGCGCCCCGGCCGTGGTGGTGGGCGCCACCGTGGTGGTCGGTGCAACCGTCGACGTGGTGGTGCTGCTCGACGATGTCGAGTTCGGCGCCGCCGTCGTGACGGGTGCGCCGGTTGACGTGCTCTCCTCGATCAGCATTGTCGTCGGAGCTGGCCCGGCGGCCGGGTCGTCCCCTCGCGTTGCGACTGCTCCGACCGCGAGTGCTGCTGCGCAGACCGCGCCCGCCATGGCTAGCGTTCTGGGCTTCGGGCGCCCTCTCCCACTGCTGCTGTCGATCGGTTCGGCGATCGATGGCGGCAACGGTGTGCCGCCTTCCGGGGTCCAGGGAGGGGGGAAGTCACTCATTGCCACACCGTCGATCCATCTTCGTCATCACTGCTGCAGCGGGACGCCATGTGCGTCGGTGTTGATCGAACCGGCCAGGATCATGATGCCCTCGATGAACCCCCACAGGGAACCGAATCCGCACGTGAGAATGGTCACCACGATCTGGATCACACCCTTGCGGTTGTCACCCAGGTAGAAGCTGTGCACACCAAGCCCGCCGAGGAAGATGCCCAGCAAGCCGGCCGCCATGCGGGATCTCTGCTCGAGGGGGCGCAATGCGTAGGGCTGGCCTGGTGATGGCCAGGTAGCCCCGGGCTGCGGCGGTGGCGGGAACGCTCCCCTGTTGTTGTCGCTGGGTCCAAAAGGGTCATCCCAACTCGTCATCTGTCCTCCTAGAACGGGTCGTCCGGACCGAGCATCAGCGGCACAGGAGCGTCCGAACCGCTGGCATCGACCGAACCTCGCATTCGCGTGATGAGTCGGGTGGTGCAGTACGCGAGCAGCAAGCCGCCGGCGGCGAACGTGATGAGTGCGCCTTCGGTGGCATCGACGGCGACGACTCGGCCCTCGAGGAAGGTCGCCTCCTGCGACAACCACGTCGCGATGTCCTCCACGAAGCCCTCCGCAAGTCGACCGAGCAACGCCGTCACCATGATGAACAGGCCGACCACCGCACCCACCACGTGCAGCCACCATCGAGTGGTGAGGGTTCCGACCAATGCCACGCCAGCACCGACCAGCAACATCGCCAACATCGCGTCTCCCAGGAACGGCACCACGTCGACGGTGAGTTCCCAGTTGAAGTCGTCGGCCCGCACCTCCAACCACGTTGCCTCTCGCACGGCGATGAGCGCCGCGGCCACGATCAGACCGGCTGGTACCACCCAACCGATCGGGCGACTCGTCCGGCCTTCCCAGGTCTGGTCGGCGAGGACAAAGGTGCAGCCGGTCACCACCAGCAACGCGCCCAGCAGCCCGACGCCAGCGCCCCATTCGAGTTGGACCGTGAAGTCCTGAGGGAGTGCTTCCGTCGGGATGAGTGACGACGCCCGGCCGCCCAGAGCCCACACAGCAACCGTGAGGTTGAACACCAGCGCTCCGGCACTTCCCAGGAACGCAGGCTGCCCCTTCAGCACGAGCAGCGCGGAGCCGGCGGCCATCGCGATGACCAGCACCCACGCCATCCCCCGTACCTGCGTAGTGGCGAGCGGCGTGATGCGGATGACGCGATCGAAGCCAGCAGCTCGAAACCACGGGGTGGCCGCCGACACTGCGGTCAACGCGAAGCCTGTCAACGCGACACGCGTCGGGCTGGAAAGAGCACGCACACTCACCACGTCGATGGGTCCGCTGTCGGGTGAACACGATGGGAGCGATTGACCAAAACCAGCACCACGATCACTCCGATAGGGCCCAGCACGGCACCCCACCCGAACGCCACGGTGCGGTCGAGGCTCGAGTTCGCAGCGATGACCATGGCGATCAACCCCATCACGAGACCGATCGCCAACACGGCCAAGGTGACCACGGCAATCGCAAGATCACCCATCAGCCGTAAGGGGTGATCTCGTCGTCGGTGGGTGTCGGCTTGTCGGCAACCTGGTCGTGCTTCACCGCAGAGCCTTCGATGATGACCACGTCGTGCAGATCGAGCGCATCGGAGATGTCGAGCCGGAACGACGCAAGCGTGAACCGGTTCCGAAGCGGCATCACCGGCACGGTCGCGCTGCGGTTGGCGAGCAACTCGGCATCGAGTCCGTCGGAGATACCAACGACGGACCGAACCGCCAGGCCCTGCAGTCGGCGCTTGGGATGCAGCAGTGCGTCGAACGACGGCACCGCGTTCCACTCGACCACAGGTGCCAGGAACCCCTTCGGATTCCGCTTCGGTGCATTGAGGCCGACCACGTCGCAGCCGATGGACTCGATCATCCCGAACGGATCGGAGGCGATCACCGTGTCCTGCATGGCATCCACCTGCTCGGACCGGTACTTCGACGCCCACCGGCCTGCGGCGTACGACAGCCGGAGGTTCGCTCTCGGCGGGTACACGACCACCTCGGAGCCACCGTTCAGCGTTGGCAGTCGGGCGAGCACGCCCTGATCGATGCTGTTGTCGGCTTCCGGCGGCACATCGGTGGCTGCGATGCCACCGGCCACGGCGACGTACTCGTCGAGGATGTACTGACGCTGCCGCTCATAGGCACGGGTGAGCCAACCCTTGGTGGCCAGGTGCTGCAGCACGTTCAGCGTCGTTGCCCGAATTCGATCGTCGTCGAGCTTCGGCACGCCGCACACGAACGACAATGCACCGACCGTGGTGGCCCACGGTTTCTCGCTCTGGTGCTGCACATTGCCGAGGGGACGATGCAGGGCGACCGCAGCGACCTCGGCCCAGTCCTGGAACTGCATGTACAACGACGACAGGCGGACGAACTCCTGTGCGGCCGTGCGCCGCTGTTCCATCAAGAGTTGCGGTTTCCGCGAGATCTGATCGCGCCGGTGTTGCTCGCGAACACGCCGACCTGCCGTTCTGACCATCGCCCACACGATGCCCACCAGGCCCAATGTGAGACCGGCGATCCAGAACACCAGGCTCACCGCGGTGACGAAGAGCACGCCCAGCACGAAGGCGGCAATGAGCAGTGCCAACAGCAACAGAATGCCGAGCGCCTTCCAGAAGAACCGGCGCCGGCTCTTGCGCTCCGTCGCCTCGGCGTTCTGCATCTCTTGCAACACCTGCTCGAGTTCCGCAGAGGTCTGGGCGAGGTCGTTCAGCGCATGATCCTGCTGCGTTGCGAGGGATTGCGCGATGCGCCAGAGCAAGGTCTTCTCGCGCTCGGCAATCCACCATTGGAGTCTCGACTGCAGCGTCTCGAGGTTCTTCGGCAACTCCTTCGGCGCCTTCGCTGGAGGCGGTGCCGAAGGATCGTCGGGGTTCGGCGGCGGCAGAGCCTCGCCGGGGGCAGCCGTGCTGGTGTGCGCAGCGATCCGCTGC
>SXGR01436168.1_pt1 | contig 12753 bp, 9 predicted proteins | sample 3174711 | NCBI WGS metagenome assembly SXGR01 (sample SAMN11356860, study PRJNA531348) | freshwater metagenome | isolation source: freshwater sample F1-60 | place: China: Fuxian Lake, Yuxi | collected 2017-12-25
CCGGGCCCAGGAACGTATCGACGCCCGACAGCTTGGACATCGAGAACACAGGCGCCTTCACCGCGACGAGGTTCCGCGATGGCACAAGTCCGGGCGTGTAGCCCTGCTCCCGTATCGATTTGCCGAGCATCACGTTTACTGCGATACGCACAAGTGGCGTGCGCGTGACCTTGGATATGAACGGCGCGGTGCGCGACGCTCGCGGGTTTACCTCCAGGAGGAAGACCTGTGGCTCACGCGCCCGGTTGTCGTCGTGCCAACGCGGTCCTCTGTACGCGCCGCCGCCTGTGACGACGTACTGGATGTTCATCAGGCCGCGGACGCCGAGCGCTTTGCCTATGCGCCTCGTAAAGTCGACGATCTTCTCAGATTCGGCCACCGTGAGCGACGGCGCGGGATAGACCGCCATTGAGTCGCCGCTGTGGACCCCGGCGCGCTCTATGTGCTGCATGATGCCGGGTATCAGGACTTCTTCGCCGTCGCAGACCGCGTCGACTTCGACCTCCACGCCCTCGAGGTAGCGGTCGATGAGGACAGTCTGCGACGGTGACGCACGCATCGCCTCATCAAAGAAGCGGATAAGCTCGGACGGGTCCTGCACGATCTCCATAGCTCGCCCACCGAGGACATAACTGGGTCGCACAATGACCGGGTAGCCGATGTTGCCCGCGACCTGTATCGCCTGCTCGTGCGTGCGTGCTGCGCCGCCCGGCGGCTGAGCTACGCCCGATAGCGCAGCCACTTCTTCCATACGCCCGCGGTCGGATGCGGCATCGATTACGTCTGCCGACGATCCGAATATCGGTAGGTTCGCCCTGCCCAGCGCCTGTGACAGGTTGATCGCCGTCTGTCCACCGAACTGAACTATGGAGCCGGGGTGGTCACTCTCGCGCTTACTGGTGCCATCGCTCATAGATGACGGCTGGTGAGCCTCGTTGTCGAGGATGTCGCGCACCGACTCCTCGTCGAGCGGTTCGAAATACAACCGGTCGGACGTGTCGAAGTCCGTGGAGACCGTCTCAGGGTTCGAGTTGACCATGATGGCTTTGTAGCCGGCCGCCTGCAATGCCCACGCGGCGTGGACCGATGAATAGTCGAACTCGATCCCCTGCCCTATCCGTATCGGCCCGCTTCCAAGCACAACAGCTCGCGCGCCTCCGAGCGCCGGTGCTTCGTTTTCCTGGTCGTACGTCGAGTAGAAGTACGTTGTGACGGCTTCGAACTCGCCCGCGCACGTGTCCACCATCTTGTAGACCGGCCTGATGCCCCATTGCTTGCGCTGTTCGCGGACACGCTCCGGCAGCGAGTCACCTAACGTAGCGATCTGCGCGTCTGAAAAACCCAATCGCTTCGCTTTGCGCATCAGGCCCGGCGAAAGAGGCTCCTTCAGCAGTGTCCGCTCCATATCGACTATCCGCGCAAGCGAGCGTGTGAACCAGGGATCGATTCCGGTCAGTCGCGACACGTCTTCAGCCGTGCGACCCTGCCGCATTACCGCCGCGATCTTCCACAACCGGTCGTCATCGGCGCGCAAGAATTCGGTGGCCGCGGGGCCATCGAGCAGGCCCGGGATTGCCCAACTGCGGTCTTCCCACTGCAACGAGCCGCGACCGTTCTCTAGCGACCTCACTGCCTTCTGGAGTGCGGCCTCGAACGAACGGTCGATCGCCATGACCTCGCCAGTCGCCTTCATCTGCGTGCCGAGCCTGCGGTCGCCGGTCGGGAACTTGTCGAACGGCCATCGAGGGATTTTGACCACGCAGTAGTCGAGCGCAGGCTCGAACGCCGCGGTCGTCTTCTGGGTGACCGCGTTGGCGATTTGGTCCAGAGTTTTGCCCAGCGCGATCTTGGCTGCTACGCGCGCGATCGGGTAGCCGGTCGCCTTAGAAGCGAGGGCGGACGACCTGCTAACGCGAGGGTTCACTTCGATCACGTAGTACATCGGCGCATCGGGAGGGATACCGCCTATCGCACCTGCGACCTCACTCGACGGCCTATAGGCGAACTGCACGTTGCAGCCGCCCTTTATTTCCAGGCCTCGGATGATGTTCAGAGCAGCGGTGCGCAGCCGCTGGTAGTCCTTATCGTTCAGCGTCTGACTGGGCGCGACGACGATCGAATCGCCAGTGTGTACGCCCATGGGGTCGAGGTTCTCCATGTTGCAGATCGTGATGCAGTTGCCCGCACCGTCTCGCATTACTTCGTACTCGACCTCTTTCCACCCGGCTAGTGACCTCTCGATCAGGACCTGGTGTACGAGCGACGCGCTTATGCCCGCAGCCGCGGTCTCGCGGAGTATGGCCTCGTCTGCACAGACGCCGCCGCCCGTGCCTCCGAGCGTGTATGCAGGTCGCACGACCACCGGGTAGCCGAGGTCGCCGGCGACGCGTACGGCGTCCTCAACGGTCGATACCGCTTCAGATGTCGGGACTGGCTCCCCTATCCGCAGCAAGAGCTGCTTGAAGAGGTCGCGGTCCTCGGCCATCTTGATGGACGCGATGCCCGTGCCGAGTACCGGCAGGTTGTACTTTTCGAGTATCCCGGCGTCTGAAAGCTCAACTGCCAGGTTGAGGCCGGTTTGGCCGCCCAGCGTGGCGAGTAGGCCGTCGGGCCGCTCCCGTTCGATAATGCGTTCGAGTACTGCCACCGTGAGCGGCTCGATGTACGTGCGGTCGGCCACGTCTTCGTCCGTCATGATCGTCGCGGGGTTCGAGTTTACGAGGATGACTTCGACGCCCTCCTCGCGGAGGGACTTGCAGGCCTGCGTACCGGCGTAGTCGAACTCTGCCGCCTGTCCGATGACTATGGGCCCAGAGCCTATGACGAGGACGCGCTTGCGTGGAGTCGAGGTCAATGTCCAGCCCCCCGCACAGAAACGTATACCTGCGACTTCACCAACTCCAAGAACCTGTCGAAAAGGTACTCGCTGTCGTGCGGACCGGGCGATGCCTCTGAGTGGTACTGGATCGTGAGGACAGGCAGCGTCTTGTGGCGCAGGCCCTCGACGGTATTGTCGTTCAGGTTCATGTGGCTGACCTGCACATCCGGCGGCAGGCCCGCGGCGTCCACCGCGTAGCCGTGGTTCTGCGCGGTCACATACACGAGGCCTGTCGTGAGGTCCTTCACAGGCTGGTTGCCGCCGCGGTGCCCAAACTTGAGCTTGAATGTGGAAGCACCAAATGCCCGGGCGATCACCTGATGACCGAGGCAGATGCCGAATACAGGCGCCTTTCCGAATAGCCCGCGCGCCGTTTCGACCGCGCCCTCAAGCAGTTCAGGGTCGCCGGGTCCCGGCGACATCACGACGCCGTCGGGCTTACGTCCAAGGATCTCCGCCGCTGTCGCGGTATCGGGCACGACCGTCACATCGCAGCCGCGTTTGGCGAGGCACCTGATGATGTTGAGTTTGACGCCGTAGTCTGTGATGACGATGTGGGGGCGTCGTGACCCCTCACCCCGGCCCTCTCCCTGGGAGGGAGAGGGAACGGCGGTAGCGAGGTTCCAGTCGTAAGCCCGGCGTGTGCTGACCGCGTGGACAACGTCCACTTCACCGTAGCGAGGAGCGGCGGCCAGTGCACGGAGAACGGCCTGAACATCTTCCCGGGGCGTGACGATGCCCATCATTACGCCGCGCGTCCGGAGCTTGCGCGTTATCGCCCGCGTATCCACGCCAAATATGCCAGGCACGCCGTTCCGCAGTAGGTAGTCGTGAATGGTCATGGTAGAGAGGGGGTGGCTCGGCTCGTCGCAGTCTTCACGCACGACAAACGCGCTCACCTGGATGCGCCTGGACTCCACGTCTTCGTCGTTCACGCCGTAGTTGCCTATGAGCGGGTATGTCGGAACCAGAATTTGCCCACCGTATGAGGGGTCGGTGAGCATCTCCTGATAACCGGTCATCGACGTGTTGAAGACGACCTCGCCTGTGGCCTCTTTTGCCGCGCCTAGCTGCTGACCGGCAAATACCGTCCCATCCTCAAACACCAAGTACATCGGAGCGCGTGCGTCGGTCAATTTGCGACCACCCTGGCGTCGAATACGGTCCGCCCTGAATAGACTGTCGCCACGACCCTTCCAATAAGTCGCATACCGGCCAACGGGGTGTTGCGGCTCTTTGACGCGAACAGCGCCGGATCAACAGTCCATCCAGACCCTGGGTCGAAGATGACCACGTCTGCAAGCATGCCAGGTCGTAGCGAACCCAGGTCCAGACCGAGGACGCGAGCTGGGCCCACCGTGAGCCGCTCAATAAGAACCGGCAAGGTCAACCTGCCGGAATGCACTAGCGACATCACCTGACCAAACGCAGTTTCAAGGCAGTTGATGCCTTTTGCCGCCTCATGATACGTGCACACCTTGTCGGTTTGCGCATGGGGCGCGTGGTCGGTTGCAATCGCGTCGATCACGCCTTCGGCCAGGGCGGTGACAACGGCATCGACATCCCGCTGCGACCGAAGCGGCGGCGAGACCTTCGTATTCGTGTCGTAGGCGGTGAGCGATAGCGCACCGGAAACGTCGCCGTGCAGGCTGTACGCCCACGTGTCTGTCATTGTCAGGTGGTGTGGCGTTGCCTCCGCAGTGATGAGAAGGCCGCGGGCTTTTGCGGCCCGAAGATGCGCCACCGCACCCTCGGTCGACACGTGAGGGATATGCAGCCGCCCGCCTGTCAGTTCAGCCAGGTGGATGTCTCGGGCCACCATCGCAGCCTCAGCCTCTGCTGGTAAACCGGCCAACCCCAGCCGGGCCGCCACGGGGCCGTCGTTGACCTGCCCGTCGCGCGATATCACTTTGTCTTCGGCGTGGTTGATGATCGGTAGCCCGCCGGCGTTCCTTCGCAGGCCGCTGGCATACGAGAGGGCCTGACGCATGATGTTCGCGTCCATCACAGGGTCGCCGTCGTCCGAAAATGCGACCGCTCCCGCAGCTGCGAGCTCGGCCATGGGAGAAAGCGCACTGCCGTGACGCCCGTTGGTGATGGCGGCGATAGGGAGGATACGGACAACCCCCTCGTGCGCAGCTCGACGCATAAGGCTGGACACAACACTCGCGGTGTCAAGCGCAGGGTCTGTATTCGGCATTGCACAAACCGTGGTGAACCCACCGCGCGCCGCGGCTGCCGTACCTGTGGCCAGTGTCTCCTTGTGCTCGAAACCCGGGTCACGCAGGTGGCAGTGCAGGTCTATGAAACCCGGCGCGACGACCAATCCCGTCGCGTCTACGACCTGGTAGCCCTCGCCCACCCGGTCGAGCGGTCGCCTCGTCACCTCTTCCACCCTGCCGCCTTTGACAAGCACAGATGCAGGACGGTCTGTACCAGAGGCCGGGTCAATTACGCTCCCACCAAGAATCGCCAGGTCCCGCTCAGGCATTAGCCGCTTCTCCTTCAGGTTTTTCGGTCTTCTTCCCCGCGACCAGCGCATACAGCACAGCCATCCTCACCGCGACACCGCTGGAGACCTGCTCACGGATGACAGACTGCACGCCATGGGCGACGTCAGACGATATCTCGATTCCCTCATTCATTGGCCCCGGGTGCATGAGGAGCGCCCCCGGCCTCGCAAGCGCCATGCGGGCCGCGTTGATGCCATAGCCAGTCGAGTACTCGCGCATCGTGGGCAGATGCCCGGCGTCCTGCCGTTCTCGCTGGATGCGGAGCGCCATCACAACGTCCGCCCCTTCGCAGGCCTCCTCGGTGGTCTCAGCGACTCTTACCCCTTCGAATGGCGAGCCCTCGGGAACGGAAGTCCCAGGAATGAACACACGCGGCAGCAATGTGGGCGGCGCACAGACCGTGATTTCCGCTCCCATCTTGCGAAAGCCCTGCATATTCGACCTCGCGACGCGGCTGTACAGGATGTCGCCCACGATCGCGATCTTCAGCCCAGCGAGCCGGCCCAGATGCCGACGCACCGTATACATGTCGAGCAGGGCTTGCGTCGGGTGGGCGTGAGTCCCGTCTCCAGCGTTTATCACCGCCGTGTCCACGTTGCGCGCCACGAAATACGGGGCCCCGGAGTGAGGGTGGCGGATGACGATCGCATCGGCGTGCATGGCCTGAAGCGTAAGCACGGTGTTGAGCAAAGATTCGCCCTTTTTGACGCTGCTGCTTTCTGCTGAGACGTTAATCACGTCGGCGCCGAGCACTTTGCCTGCCTGCTCAAACGAAACGCGCGTCCGCGTACTCGACTCATAGAACAGCGTGATGACCGTCTTGCCTCGCAGCGCAGGCGTTTTGCGAACGTCGCGCGACAAGACTTCCCGCATGCCCTCGGCGCTGTCGAGCAGCGCCGTGATTTCAGCGGCCGTGAAGTCATCTAGGTCCAAGACGTGCCGGCGGCCCTGCGCCTGCCATGGCGTGGTCCCCGCCAGAGGAGGCTGGGTCATGCCTGCGCCTCCTGCTGGGCGACACCGGTCCGCCCAAGCACCACAGAATCTTCACCGTCTATTTCTAATAGCCGGACGTTTACCTGCTCGTCGCGGGCAGTGGGGATGTTCTTCCCCACATAGTCGGCACGGATAGGCAGCTCCCTGTGCCCACGGTCTACCAGCACAGCGAGTTGCACGCGGCTCGCTCTGCCGAAGTCCATTAGCGCATCCATTGCCGCTCGCGTCGTGCGGCCGGTGAACAGTACGTCGTCAACGAGGACAACCGGGCGGTTTTCGATGCTCGTCGGCAGACGAGTCGGCCGCACCGGATGGCGCGCCGCCTCTGCTGGGTCGTCCCGGTACAGGCGCGGGTCCAGCGACCCTACCTCTGGCCTGTTCCCCTCGAACCGCTCGATATTGGTTGCCAGTCGTTCTGCAAGGAATACGCCGCGCGTCTGGATGCCTACGAGCACAAGGTCGCCTGCGCCCTGATTGCGCTCGAGGACCTCGTGGGCAATGCGCGCCAGCGCACGGCGTATCTCATCGGTTGTAAGCACAACTCGTCCAGGCATTGACTTTCACTCTGTTACAAGGCGGCGCAACAGACATACAGGAGGCAACAAAAAACCCTTGCCATCTGGCAAGGGTATGCTCCGACGTGCGCCCATCTCTAGCGCGACGGGAAGCTCCGTGTGCGCTCCCGTGTCGTGCGGTATCACCTTGCCAGTCTCACAGGACTGGGTTTAAAGGCCGCTCTCTGTATTCAGTTGTCTCGCCCGAGCATAGCACCAGCGCGTGGCCGCGGCAACGGGTCGCACCGGAGAATACGCCATCTCAAGCCGTAGCGTTTGCGGCCCGGCGGCGCGGACGTCCCGAGCGACCTGGTCGCACCGTTTGCGGCGGTCACGAGTACGTTCCAGCGCTTAGGCTCGATAAGTACACCGCAGTCGCACCGCGCCGACGCGACCCGCCGCTTCCTGATGACATCCCTGCGGCACGATTTGCAGGTCGCAGCGTAACTGGTCCGCTCGCCCCAGCCGCGCGTACCAACATCCACATACTTCGATGGCCTAGCGCCGATCTGTCTACAGATCTGCCGGAACATCGCCCCGTGAGACGGCGCTCTGGGAGAGCGAACATGAGCGATAGCATGCGCAAGTTCGTGAAGTAAGACCAGTCGGATTTCGTCGTCGCTACCTAGAGCAAGGAGTCGCGCGTTCAGTGTTATCGACTTCGCAATCAGGCTGTATGAGCCAAGCGTCCTACGCATACGCGACGAGGCCAGTAATTGGGGCGCGGCCATACCGGGCTCGTGGGAAGCGGTCACTGCGGACGCGTACGTTACGACCCAGGCCGGAATTCCGTCGTCGCGATAATTTGGCTGCAGAGGTAGTAGGAGTTGTACTGGGAATGTCACGGCGATTGGTGGTCACGCCCGGCGGGCTAGATGTGGAGTCTGGGCCTCACACTCACCGTATCCCTCTCCCGCCGAGAGAAGTAATTTCTCTACCTACGTCCTGGAACGGTCGACGTATATTGTCTTCGTTTCGGTGAAGAACTCGATCGCCGCCTTGCCCTGCTCACGTGAACCGGACGACGACGCCTTCATCCCTCCAAACGGGACCTGCGGCTCTACTCCGGCAGTCTCGCCGTTGACCTTAACTATGCCTGCTTCAATGCGGTTCGCAAAGTCAAGCGACGAGTTCAAATTGCGCGTAAAAATACCTGCGCTCAAGCCGTAAGGGACACTGTTCGCGATCTCGATCGCTTCGTCGGCATCGCGCGCCGGGATAATCGTCAGCACTGGCCCGAAGATCTCCTCGCACGCAATAAATGCGTCAGGACGGACCTTGCTCAGGACCGCCGGCTGGACAAACGTGCCCTTGTCGAACCCATTCCCCGATGGCACGCCGCCACCGGTCAGGACGATGCCGCCATCTTCCTGGCCACGCTTAACCGCGGATACAACGTTCTGCCTCGAAGCCTCATCGATAACTGGAACCACGATAGACGCCGGGTCCGAGCCAGGGCCGAGTTTGAGCTTGTTCACGCGGTCGACGACCATGCTCGTAAAGTCTTCCAGAATGCCGCCCACGACTATCGCTCTGGACGTAGCTGTGCACTTCTGGCCGGAGTATTTCATCGCACCGCTAACAGTAATCTCTGCGGCCTGCTCCAAGTCCGCATCGGGCAGCACTATAACCGGGTTCTTCCCGCCCATCTCCAAGTGGTATCTAATGTTTCTCCGTGCCGACTCTATCGCGATCCCGTGGCCGACTTTGCTGGAGCCAGTGAACGATATCGCGTTAACTCCGGGGTTCGTGATCAACTCGTTGCCCACCTCGCCACCCGAACCTGTTACGAGGTTGAAAACACCCTTGGGCAGATCGACGGCCTCCCACATGCGGGCGATGAGCGCTCCGATGTGGGGAGTAGCAGAGGCGGGTTTGAGAACGATCGTATTGCCGTATACCAACGCTGGCGCCATTTTCCAGATCGGGATCGCCAGAGGAAAGTTCCACGGCGTAACGAGCGCCACGACCCCGAGTGGGACTCTGTTCGTGTAGAGCAAGATATTCGGGTTAACCGACGGCACCACCGAGCCGACCGGGTTCATGCCCTCCACACCGTAGTACTGCAGCAGCGCGATAGCGCGGCCTACTTCTCCCCGCGACTCTATGATCGACTTTCCGCACTCTCTCGTAATCGCCTGCGCATAGTCCTCGGATTTGCTCTGGAGGTGGGCGGCGGCCTTGATCAGGAATTGACCTCGGGCCAGACTCGAAGTCCCTGCCCAGTTCTTCCTGGCGCCGTTTGCAGCCACAATTGCGCGGGAGGCATCGTCCTTTGTCGATGCCGGGAACTCACCGATGATGTCTTCTCGGTTGGCGGGGTTCGCGCTTTTAATGACTTTGCCGGACGAACCGTCTGCCCACGCGCCACCAATGAAGTTCTGGAAGAGTTGCGCCATTCTGGAGCCTCCGGGGAAGAGATTCGGTGAACACCGCAGCGTATTACGAAATGGAACAGGCATGCCGCGTGGCGCTCGCACGCGAAGACCCGCAGGTAGCCTGAGCCAATGTGACGCGTCCGCATATGGTACTGCGGAACGCGGACGCGAAATGCTGTCAACGCGGCCGAGTCATGTCAACTCGCGAGAGATAGGGCGCGACATTCGGTGTACAACGGGCAGGGCAGGCCGACAGTGATGAACTGGTCAGAGTGAAACGTCAGCTCGCCAATTTCTGCTGACTCAGGTCCGTTCCCCCGGTGAGTTTCTTCCTGCGGCGCTCAGCCGCTGAAATAGCCCACTGGCAACGGAGTTCTACTTCACCCGGCGACCACGGCTTTGTAACAAAGTCTTGTGCACCGAGAGATTTAGCCGTTTCGAGATCATCCGGATGGCTCTTGGCCGAGACCATGATCACTGGTATTTCGCGCAGCCTTACGTCTCGCTTCAGAAGCGCGAGCGCCTTGAACCCATCCATGCGTTGCATGTTGGTGTCCAACAGGATGATGTCTGGTTCGTAAGAAAGCGAGGCCGAAATCACTTCGTCGCCATCTGTAGCTTCGACGGCATTGAAGCCCGCCGCCCTGAGTGTCTTTCCCATGAGTAGACGCACATCAGCGCTATCGTCCACAATAAGTGCTTTGTAGGATTTCCTGGCGTCCTGCTGAGTCACGCTGAAGACCTCCTGCCTGTCGTTTGGGCGACTGTCCGGCTGGCTATGCCGCCGGTTCACCGCGCCATGAAGCTGCGTCTGAGTAGAACCGCGGCTTGATTTCATTCACAGGTGGTGCCTCGTGCGCACTGAGTACAGGTTCGGAAACGCGCCCAGCAATGCCAATGTGCCCGCGATGCAAGGGCAAAGTCACAATGCGCCCTGCGTTCGCTCGCCGACTACAAAGTGGCGTTTGCGCCCGCGTTAAGTATCAGCGTGAAGGCCGACACCGGTATTGGGTGGAGTACGCAATCGCAGGAGCAGGGCTGCCCGTAGTTTGCTGTGTGCCTCAGGCCCAGGAGACTACGTCGGTCAGAGGTTTGCGCTCCTGGCGCATCTCAATCGCGGGAACACCACAGAACAGCGCCCCGACGAGCCTCCAAGTAGGGTCCGCACCAAGGATGCGGGGAATCTCAGCGGACTTCGCTGGCTTGCCTGTTGACCACCCGATCGCCAGGCCGTGAGCATATGCGGCGAGCTGCATGTTCTGGATGGCACAACACGTCGCCGCATAGTTCTCGGTCGTTACCTCTTCATCGCGCCCCGGCAACGAAAACGCATATATGAGCGCAGGAGCATCGAGTATTTCCTGCTTCGCGGCGTCTGCGCTCTCTGTCCGGCGTTCGGCGGTCGGGTTCGTGACGTACTCATACGTCCACGCCCTGACAGCCTCAGCGACTTGTGCCCGCGCCGCGCTTCCCTTCTCCAGCACAAAGAACCGCCACGGATTAGTGAGCCTGTGGTTTGGCGCCCACCGAGCGGCTTCGAGGAGGTCTTCAATTACAACACGGGCGACAGGCTCTGCGGTGAAAGTGCGACATGTCCTACGGTTCTTGAGTGCGGCGATGATGACTTGAGCATCCGCCGGCGACGGGCGCGTCAATGTCACTTTCTGCTTCTCCTGGAAGCCGCGGCCGTCCGCGAGTTCACCTTGCTGACAAAATTCGTGGCGCCGACAGTCACCCAGCCGTGCCAGCTGACCCCGATGCAACGCACGCCGCTGTCGATGTATCGCTCGACGCTTGAGTCATTAGCGAGTGTTCCAGCCACGCGGCCCGCCTTGACAATCACGCTGATCGCCTCGTCTATCGCAGCCTGGACATCCTTGTGGCCTGGGTTGCCCACATGGCCCATGCTGGCGGCCATATCGGAAGGCGCGACGTAGAAAATGTCGATCCCTTCCACTTTCACCAGGTCCCGGATGTTCTTTACAGCCTGGTAGTCCTCGATAAGCGCCACCGCCATTACCTCGTCGTTCGAGCGCTCAAAATAGTCGGAGACGCCGTACGCGCGCCTGCTGCCAGCTACGCCGCGTATGCCTGTCGGCGGGTAGCGGCAAGACCTCGCCAGCAGGTCCGCCTCCTTGACTGTTATCACGTGCGGGGCAATGACTGCGTGCGCGCCCTGGTCGAGCGCACGCAGTACCTGAGCCGGGTCCAGGCTGCTGACGCGTACGACACTCGCCATCCCCCAGACATCGCAGGCACGAGTGATATTGGCAAGTTCTGCCCAGGACACGTCGCCATGCTCGAAATCTATGAATGCGCCATCGAACCCGAACTGCCCCAGAAAATCACACATCGCAGGCGTATTCAAGCCGTTCGCGATGACGGCCACACCGCCTGATGCGATTTTCGCCTTCAGAGGATTTGGACGGTAGTTGACCATATCGGCTCCCCCTGCTTGTCAAGAATTTGACAGCCGAGTCTAGCACCACTCCGAACGCGCCTCTAAACTGATCCGGCGGAACAAGATGGCGTCCACGGACTAATGAGAACGCAGAACTATGTCGAGGTACGCAAACGCGCGACGCGAAGCGACCGTTGAAGGCCGACGCGCCGTGCTCGAAGCCTTACGCGGCGATCGGACGGTCCAGTCTGTCCTCATCGCCGAAGGGACGGAAGTAGGGCCGCAGCTCAGAGAACTGATTGCTACCGCAGCCGCAAGGTCTGTCGCCGTAGTGAACGTCAGCAGAGACGCGCTCGACAAGCGAGCGGCTACCAAGCACCACCAGGGCGTTATTGCGCTCGTTGAGGACGCCAGGTATTCACATCTTCAGGAAATCATCGAGGCCGCGCACGCGACCGGCGATGCTCCGCTCATAGTCGTGCTTGACGGCATTCAGGACCCACAGAACTTCGGGGCGATCGCCAGGACAGTCGACGCCGCGGGCGGTCACGGGATGGTTGCTGCTGAACGCCGCGCCGTGGGCGTCACGCCAGGTTCGGTCCGCGCCTCAGCAGGGGCACTTGAGCACGTACCCGTGGCGAGAGTCGTCAACATCAGCCGCGCGATCGAAGACCTCAAAGCAGCCGGGTTCTGGGTTGTGGGCCTGGACATGGCCGGATCCCGGCCGTACACATCGGTCGATATGACTCGCCCCGTAGCGATCGTGGTTGGGAGTGAGGGCGAAGGGATTTCACGGCTAGTAAAAGAGAAATGCGACTTCATCGTCTCTATTCCGATGAAGGGCAAACTCGGGTCACTCAACGCATCAGCCGCCGCTGCAGTCGTACTGTTTGAAGTGGTGCGTCAGCGGGAAGCAGCCGTAAACACCTAGGGCCTGGATATCTCGGCGACGATGTTCAACAGGGCTTCACCGCGCCGTAGCCGATCGATGTTCTCAGCCACTAGTCGCCCGCGCCCCGCTCGCGTTCCGTACGTC
>SXGR01510519.1_pt1 | contig 12753 bp, 11 predicted proteins | sample 3174711 | NCBI WGS metagenome assembly SXGR01 (sample SAMN11356860, study PRJNA531348) | freshwater metagenome | isolation source: freshwater sample F1-60 | place: China: Fuxian Lake, Yuxi | collected 2017-12-25
CGCTGTCGTTTCGATGAATCGGCCATCGCAAAATGATGCCCAATTCGGCAGCCTTGTGAAACCCGGAAAACTCAATCCCGGTAGGCTTTCAAGCCGCATTCCCCATTGGATTTACCCACTCGATTTCCTGATGAGCCATATCTTTCATGTCTTGATGATGAAGTTGGCGATGATGGTCGGCTGCGTGTTGTTGTGCGCGCCGCCGCCGCCGGTGCTGCCGGTCGTGGTGCCGGTGGTGCCCGCAACAGCAGTGCCGCCGCCGCCGGCGGCGTAGTCGCCGCTAGGGGCTGCGGCTGTACTTTCCGGATGCGTATGCGCCGGCATTTCCCCCGTCGCCAGCGTGTGGGTCTGCGCGCCGCCTGAAGCGCCCAGCGTGGCGCCGTCGATGCCGGACCCGCCGAAGGTCAGGCGGCTCGCGGCGCTGGCACCGCCCATGTCGTCCTGGCCGGCGGCGACGCGGCCCCGCTTGTCGATGGGGTTGAACGTGGTCGAGCCGTCACCCACGCCGAAGGCGGTGGACCATGCTGCGAACAGGCCGGCATAGGTCGTGCGGCTGATCGCCACGCCGTTTGCCCAGGCCCAGCCACCGTCGGGCAGGCCGTCGCTGTAGTGCTCGATCACCTCGCCGACGTGGTGCGCCGGCGTCTGTACCGCAGCCCAGGTCGACGACGAGGTGCGCACCAATTCCACCGTCTCGCGGCCGGGCACCCGGTACGACGTGGCCCCGTCGATCGTGTCGCTGCCGGCACGTACGATCGTGACCGACAAGCCGTCACTCTGGTTCTTGACCCTGACGCGGAAGCCGTCGGCCACGGCCGAAGCCGCCGGCAGGGTCGCGGCGGCGCTCGCCGTCGAGACGAGGTAGAGCGTGTTGCTTGTGGCTGAGCCAATGGTGAAGTTGCCGCCGGTCTGGGCCGAGAGGGCGGGATCGCCGGCGAGGAATTTCGGTTTCATTTTGCGGTTGGTGCCGGCGCTGGCGTCGTAAAGCGGCAGGAAATCCGCCTGCGGGTCGATTTCCGTTTCCTCGGCCAGGCTGCCGATGTCGAGCGACCCCGCATCGCCGGTGCGGCTGAACGCCAGCATGACGTCGTCTCCGGCGGCCAGGCTGCCCGCACCCGCCGCGTGGGCAACCGGGATCTGCAGCCATGCCCCGTTGTCGCTGACCGCACCGTTGACCGTGTAGAGGACGAAAACCTGCGGCGTGCCGATCTTGCGCAGGGTGAGGGTGCCGCGCTGCGCCAGCATGCTCGAATCGTCCCAGGTCACAATCCAGTCCGAGACATCCGGGCCGAAGCTGTCGAGCGTCGTGGCGCTCAGGGCCAGTGCCGTGACGCTGGCTGGTACGGCATGGTTGAACCGGATGTTGCCGGCGCCGGGATCGGCCAGGGTCGTGGTGCCGTCGACATTCCAGCGGAAGCCAAGCGCGCCCGCCGATTGGGCGGCGCTGACACCGGCGGCTTCTGCGCTCGCGGCACTGGCAGCCGCGCTGGCGGCGGCGGTACCGGCGCTGCCGGCACTGGAACTTGCGGCGGCGGCAGAGGCGGACGCGGCCGTGGCGGAGGTGGAGGCTGCGCTGGCCGAGCCGGACGCGGCAGAGGCACTGGCGGCGGCGTTGTCCGCTTCGGCCTGGGCGCTGCTCAGGATCGTGTCGAGCGACGCGAGGGAGCTGCCGGAAACCGCCGGGTTGCCCTCGGCATCGAAGCCCAGCGCCCTGCCGGCCCGCGCCGCCTTCGCCGGCAGCGACACGATGCCGGCCGGGTCGCTGTCGGGCTGGCGCAGCGTCCGGCCGGCGGAATCCTCGAGCTGCTGAACAAGGATCGTGAGGCGGTCGAGCGCTTTCTCGTTCTCCTCCGCGGGAAAGGAGCCCAGGGCGGCAAAGTCGAGCTCCTGCCTGGCGGCCACGTCGCGGACGATGGCCACGGCCGCGCCGCTGGCGGGCGCCGTCACGAAGACGATGTTGCCGCCCCCGGCAGTGCCCGCACCGGTCACGGAATAGTCCGTACCCAGCGTCTTCGGTGTCCCGTCGACGAACACCTTGAGGTCGATGTCGGTGAAGATCCGGTTGGTATAGGCGAAGCCGGTGAGCGACCCGGTGCCGATGTACGTCCAGCGGTTCTCTGTAAAGGTAACGGTCATCCAAGCCTCCAGCATGGCATCGGCCGTGAGTCGCCCGCAGTCGCGGAGGCGACTGCGCCGGCGAGCAGGTTGGCCGGGATCGCAAGGGGCATTGCCCCTTGCAACCGTATTTGGCGGGCGCGTTCGCGCTCCGCGCGAAACGCCGGGCAGGCAACCAAGGCGCTTTCGCTTCGCGAAACGCCGAGCGAGCCGGTCAGCAGTTGAGTGACGGTCATGAATTCACCTCGTTGAACTGTGTGGCGCGGCTCACGGACCCGCCAATCGGCTGGCGCCGTGGAGCAGCGAGGCGCCTGCCTTGAGAGCGCCGCTCTGTTCTGCGACGGCGCCCTGGAAGCGCTGCTGCGCCGCCCGGGAGTGCAGGTCGTCGCTCCGCGATTCCCCGGCGCGTTGCAGGTTGAGTGCTTCGATCTCCGCCTCCTCGCCGGCGGCAAGATTGACGAAGAGGGGCGAGCCTTCGTCCGGCATGACGCCGCCTTTCGCGGCCTGGGCCCGCTGCGATGCCAGCATTCGCCGCGCCTTCTCGCGCCCGCGGCGCTCGTCGAGCTCCGCCTGCTGTCTGGCGGCCAGGGCGTTGTTCTCGGCGACCGCGGCCTGGTACTCGGCGGATTTACGACTGGCCTCGCCCTGCTGCACGGCGCTGACGGCCGACAGCGCGGCGCTGGCCGCCGCAAGGACCGCGGCTGCGTCCAGGACGACTCGTTCGTGAAACGACCGCCTCCAGGCGATACCTCTGTAACTCATAGGCTCAGCGCTCCTTCCTCGCGCGCGGTCGGCGTTTCGCCCAGGGGTGAAAGCGCCTGTGCGCGCGAAACCGCGTGCGAATTGGCCGGGATCGCAAGGGGCATTGCCCCTTGCAACCCTGTTTGTAAGCCGCAAACCGAAGGTTTCGGCGAGGCGGCATCGTGAATGCGGGCGTACAAGACATGATCGCGGCCCTCCGGGCTGAAGCAGCGCATCAGGCCTTCGGGCCGGAATCCCAGGGCGCGAACCCAGCGGTGCCCGGCGTCGAAGCCGGAATCGACGGTCGTTTCGATGCGCTGCGCACCGCTGCGCTGGGCTGACAGCAGCACGCTGAGAACCTTGTGATGGGCCCGCAGGAAATGCCGGGCCGAGAGGTTGCGCGTCAGCAGCGCCCAGGCGATGGCGCGCCCGGGCCATTGGGGAAGGATTCCGGCACAGCCGGCGATCCGCCCTTCGAGCGTTCCGCTCCACGTGTTCGGTCCGGCGAGGGCGGTGCCGTACTCGGGCCTGGCCAGCAGGGGCTGCAGATAGGCTTGGGCGGCCTGCAGCCGCAATGCCCCAAGATGCTCCGGCCGGAACGGAACGAATTCGAGGCGCGGTGTTCCTTCCTCGCGGCACGTCGGCGATTCGCAAAGCGAATGCGCCTCTGGTGCCGCGAAACCCCGAGCGCGTGGGGTTGTAAGGCGCTTTGCTTCGCAAACGCCGAGGGCGGCCACGTGCGAGGGGCAGCGGAGGGTGGCCATCAGCCGCCCTCCGAAACAGACAGGACAGGCATCGCCGCCAGCACGGTCAGCGGCAAGGGCTGGTCCTGGACGATCAGGACGTCGCCGGCAGTGTCGTAGTTGCCGCGGAAGGTCACGTCCTTGTCGCCGGTGAACAGCGGTGGCGGCGTATCCATCAGCCCGCCGTAGTCGCGGAACGGCAACTCGTCGAGATGATCCGCCCCATTCTGTGAAGACCCTGGGCGCCCGACCTTGCAGCCAAGGGTTCGGTGCAGACGCAAGGTCACCTTTGAAACACGCTTCTTCTTGCCCTGAGCTGTGCCTTCCGCCACGCCGGCCTCGAAGCGCACGGGCAGCAGCGACGAGGCATAGCCGAGCCCGACCTGAACCACGGTCGCCGGGTAGTCGAGCGTCACGGCGCCGGCGGCAACCACGCGCGGCGGATGAACGGCGCCATCGGTGAGGATCTGGACGGTCCTGCCGGCGAGATGGTCGAGGCCGGAAATCTGCGTCACGGACAGGCGCCAGGCATTGGCGGCGATCGTCGCCAGGCCGGGGAAAGCGCCAAGGATCGTGGCCATGACGATGGTGGGAGACGTGTAGCCGGTGATCACCGCCCTTCCCTCGATCGCCGCGATCGGCGGGTTGGCCTGGGGATCATCAGCCACCCGGTAGCGGATCTCGCGGCCGACATCGCCGGGGGCGAAGACGGCGCTGCCGGCGGTAAAGCCAACGCCTGTCGAGCCGGCCAGGGTTGCACCGGCGCCGGGTGTCAACGTGGCGGCAACCTTGCCGTCGAAGGTCAGGCCGGCATCGACGTAGAAAGCCTCGAGCGGGTCGGCCGTATCCGCCAGCGGTGGTTCGAGGATCTCGACATAGCGTTTCGTCTGGCCGTCTACCGTGCGGCGCGCGATCAGCCAGAGCTGGTCGTCGCCGCCCCACGGGATGCTGGCGCCCACTCCGGGGACGCTCGCAAGAGCCTCGGCAGCCCCGCCGTCGGCCAGCGGATGCTGGTGCCAGGCGGTGACAAGCTGGGAGCGCAGATAGGTGAAGCCGAGCAGGCGCCCGTCGGCACGGATCGCCCAGAGAATGCCGAAAGGCTCCTGCTGCCAGGCGAGCTGGATGAGGCCGCCGCGGGTCAGATGCTCGGCGCGCACCGTCATGTCTTCGGAGACATAGCCGTCCGCCTCGAAGCTGAAGGCGATCTCGCGCAGCTTGCGGCCCTGGCGTTGCACGAAGAGGATGGCGTTCGAGCCGACCAGTGCCGGCATCACATCGGCCACGCCGTGGCGCGTCTGCAGCCGGACGTTGACGGTCGTAGGCGTGATGGAATCGCCGCTGCCACTGCCGGCCGCGAACTCCGCGCCCAGCGTGCCGAGGATCAGCTTGTTGGCCGGGGCAAGCCAGCGGATGGCGTTGACCTGGTCGGAGGCAATGGTGAAGGCGACGGCGTTATCGTCGCCGCCGCCGGGCGTGAAATTCTCGAAATCGCCCGATGTCGAGCCGTCCCAGCGGTTCGGCCGCAGCGCGGCGCCGCCGAAGATCAGCCTTTCCTCGAAGAACATGACGCAAGCAGGCCAGCCCGTGGTGTCCGACCACAGGCCGGTCTGCCAGGCCGCGGTCGCGGCGGCCGGCGCCGTGCCGCCTTTGACCTCGGCGGTGACATGGGTGGCGTCGGTGAAGCCGGTGATCCTGAGCCAGCTCCAGTCGGCCCCGTTCTTGAGCCGGAGGAGCCGTCCGATATCCGTGGTCTTGAAGCCGGCATTGTCGTTGAGGCCGGTTGTGGCCGACGCGGTGATGGTGACGCTGCCTGATCCGGCGGAGGCGACGAGCGTCGTCGCCGTCGTGTTCTCGTCGAGCCAGGGGCCGTCGACGAAATCGATGACCGTCAGCGTCCAGGCCGTATGGCCGGTGCGCGACAGCTTGCGCGGCGCGTAGTGGGGATGGACGAGGTAGAGCACATCCGCCGACTGCGTGTATTTGAGGCGCAACCGTCCGTCGGTGTCGAACAGCTCGGCCAGGGCGTAGGGGCTCGCCACCTCGTAAGGGCTGCCGCCCGACAGGATCTGCCCCTTGTCCTTGTAGAAACGGAAATAGAGGTCACCGGCCTCGATGACATAGGCCTGCTGGGTCGAGAACTCGAAGGGGATCAGCGCCGTACGTTTCTCCGGATCCCTGACCTCGGCGATATAGCGCGTGCCGCCGCGCCGCAGAGCGCCGCCCTGGGCCCGCGGGATCATGTTCTCCAGCCGCCGGCAGGACGAGCGGTACCACTGGAGATCCGAACGCGCGTCGAGATGCGGACTGATCTCGCCGCCAGCGAAACTGTTGATGATTGGTGTTGCGCGCATTCAGCAGCCCTCCGCTGAATGCGGCGCGGTAGACGCTTGGGCGCGATCTCGCATCACAACCTCGATCTTTCAAACTCATCCGCCTCGATGTTCTCCGGCGTGCCTTCCTGGGCGTCGGCGGAGCGGGCGCGGGCGAGGCTCTGCTCGAACCATTTGTGCATCGCTTCCTCGGCCGTGCGGCTGTTGGTCAGGCGGAAGGCGATCTCGGCGGCCAGCGCCGCGGCGAGCGTCACGGTCAGCGAGGCGTCGAACAGCTCGGGGTTGGCGATCCTCGCGATGTAGAGGATCTGCAGCGGCGCGCCGGCATCGCTCAGCAGCTTGCGGCCCTCGACCCGGTACTCGAGCATCGAGTCCGCCAGGCGCCAGACGCGCAGGCAGTAGGGATCGGTCGGCAGCGTGTAGGCGAAGGCGTAGCCCCAGGACGGCGCGGTGCTGTCGGCCGCCAGGCTGGCGCGGGTCAGGGCGCAGTTCCACGGATGCAGACGCAGCACCGCGTCGCGCACCGTCTCGTGCACGTCGTTGACGGCGCGTGCGTTCTCGCTGTCCTCGGTGAGGGAGGCGATGCGGTCGGCGCCCAATCGACGCAGGGCGAGGTTAGCGATCTGAACCCAGGAAGCCATGACGAGTGCTCCGTTCTTCGCGCGCGACAGGTAGGGTTGGTGTGGCGGCTACCTGTCGCGCGCGTCGGCCGACGTTTCAGTCGGCCACAAACAAGACGTAGCCGTTGAACTTCTTGGCCGCGGCCCAGTTGGCCCCGGTCACCTTGGCGACCAGCGTTGTGCCGCCGTACACGGCCTCGCCGGTGTTGAGGGCGACGGTGTGGGCGAAGTCGAGCTGCCCCACCGCCGCGACGGCGCCGGCACTGAGGTAGCGCGAGGCTGAAGCTGCGGTGCCGATCTCGGCCGTGGCCGAGGCGCCCATTGCCTCGAAGGCGACGGAGCCGCCGAGCAGCCTGCCGTTCTGGGTGAAGGTGGCGAGGTCGTTCGTGTCGTTGATCGTCAGGCCGCCGGCCGGTGTGGTGTACTCGAAGCGCAGGGCGCGGACCCGGCCGCCGGCCTCGTGGGCGGCGAGCTTCACCACCGGATCGGCGGTGCGGTTGGTTTCCTGGACGGATTTGTAGGCGGTCATGTTGCTGATCTCCTGTCGAAGGGTTCGCGAATTTCGGATGTGCAGGGAGATGATCTTCGCGCCGGGCGACTAGGGATGGTGTGGCGGCTAGTCGGCCGGCGCGCGGAAAGCGCTAGCTTTCCAGAACATCTATCTGCACGACCTTCGACTCCTGCATGCGTGTGGAGCCGTAGGTCGAGCTGGCGTAGAACTGCCAGGCGTAGGATTTGCCGGGCAGCTGATCGATCTTGGTGCTCGGCGGCAGCGGCACGTTGTGCAGCAGGCCGGACCTCACCCAGGCGACGCAGGAACGCGTCGTGCCTGTTTTTGGCACGATGCGCACGAGAACGTCGTTCTCGTCGGTCCAGTCCTCGAGCCGGATATAGGTGAAGCCGAAGAAGCGGCCGTCGAGCCCGCCCGAGACCAGGACGCGCTGGTTGTTGTAGTCGATCGACTTGACCTCGGTGGTGTTGATGAACTCGGCCTCCTGCGCCGCGGTCCAGGCGACGAACATCTCCTCGCTGCCGTCCACGGCGTTGCCGGTCTTGAGCTTCTGCATCGCCGTGCGGACCTTCTCGAGCGTGAAGCCCGTGCCGCCATCGGCGATGTGCTGTCCGGCCGGCAGGGGCACGGTCACCGTGCCGTCCTCGCCGGTGTAGGCGGTGCCCAAAGCGGCCTCGATGATGTTCCTGTCGCGCGCCTGGTTGAGCGCGGCGACGAAGGCCCTGGAATAGTCGCTGCCCGGGTTGGTGACGATGCGCAGCAGATCCTGCACGTCGAGCAGGTCGGCGAGCTCGAAATCCTTCATCGACGCCCAGCGCCGGCGGTGCGGCGTGGTGACATATTGCGTGTCGCCGTGCCGGGTGGATTTCTCCTTGGCCCCGACGACACCAACTTGCGGGAACGAGACTCGCTTGCCGGTCTCCTTCTCCAGGCGCACGGCGTTGTGGAGCTTGCACGGCATCTGCTGTGCCAGCATCTCCAGGCCGTCCTGGTAGGTCTGTTTCTGAAGAGTCGTGATCTCGCTGGACATCGGTACCCCTCTAGGCGTTTCGCGAAAGCGAAAGTGCGGTAGCGTTTCGCGAAAGCGAAAGCGCGGTTCGGTTGCGGCCCCGGCCCTGTCCGTGAGAACAGGCGGGGCAGTTGCACAATCCGGAGGGGTTGCCGGGATCTGGATTCATCGCGCCGCGATGAATCAGCCCGACCCGCGTCCTGAGCCCTGACGGGGGCTCTATTCCGGCGCGTCTTACGCGCGTGCGTCCGGGGCCTTGCGGCTTGACCGGCGATCCGACGAACCGGCCTTCGCCGCGTCGTCATGGATGGAGGTGGGTGTCAGGTTCTCATGCTTCAAGAGACAAAATGACTGTAGACGATTTGTAGTTTTGAAGCGCTTGGAATCAGCCGGAGATTTCTTCGAAGCGTGCCAACAGCATTGCGGAAGGATGAGCCGGTTGTATTGCAAGCCGCATAACACTATCTTTGTTCTTGGCCTCGCTCCCACGCCCATCCGTATACCAGAGGGTGGTCGTGCGTAGGTGTGGGTAGGGTTTACCCCTTCCACATCATCGGGGTCACAGGGTCCCGCTCCCACGCCCATCCATGCACAAGAGGGTGGTCGTGCGTAGGGTAGGTTAGGGGTTACCCCTTCCGATTTCACCGGGACCACGCTCACTTAAACTTTTCAAAGCCTGTGATCACCCAGGTCTCGCGTTTTCCGTCACGGAAGAGCGAAAGAGTCACCTTGCCATCTTCGTGTGCAATGTCAGTTCGACGAGCGTTGGGAGGGCCGTACATACGGTCGAGTCGGCCGTAGGCAAGGGTGCGAGGAACGACTTCGCGCGCGACTTCTGGGCCGTGCTTCGCCTCGACATGGGAGAATCCGGATCCGCCCTTGAAGGCGGCGGCGGGATTTCCTGGTGTCCCGTAGTTAAACGTTATTGACCCGACATCGGGCCGGTACATCGCGTCGCTGATGTCTCCGTGATCGCTAAGTACTTTGTCGGCAGCAAAGCGACCTGTCGCCAGATTCTCGGCCGGATCGACATGCTTTATTCCGCCAGTTGGGATTTTTGGCGGAGCCTTCGTTGATGCCGGTCCTTGACTTCCGTGATCACGCACTTTGAGTAATTGTCGAACAGAGCGATAAACATCGCGCGCAGCCTTAGAAATCCTTCCGGGCGGCGAGATCGAAGACACCAGAAGCAGTGCATCGAGCATTTTCTCAAGGCGCTCAACCTCCTCCTCGCTGAGCTCCTTGACGGGCCTGATCTCCGGTATCTCTCCGTCACCAATCCCAGTCCCATCCAGATCATCCGGGTGAGCTGCCCGCGGAACGCTCATCTTTTTTTCCTCTGCCGGTGAGCTGTCAGCCGAGGGATCTTCGGGAATCGGATTTGTGTCTGTGCTGGTGACGTGCTGAAGGAACGCCGCCTGGCGCGTTTCCGCGGTGTCCGCCGTCAGGTAACCGGCCTCGCGCAGCTCGTCGATGGCGCGCAGGCCGCTGTCGAGGGCGAGCTGGCGGAACACGTCGTGGTCGGCGCCCGCTGCCTTGCCGGCGTAGTAGGCGAGCTGATCGTCGAGCTGGGTCAGTGCGTCGCTGGCCTGGCGCTCGACCAGGGCGCGTTTGAGGCCGATACGCTGCATGGCCGCGAACTCGCCGGCATGGCGGGCGAAGGCCTCGCGATCCTCCGCATCGCTGAGGTCCCCGGCATGGCGCTGGCGCAACTCCTCGACCTTGCGGTCGAAACGCTCCAGGCCGTCGCTCCAGTCGGGAGCTTCTGTGATACCGGCGGCCAGCTCATCGAGGTTGCGATTGAAGGCGCTGACGCTGCGCTGCCGCCGGAACACGGCGCCGGCACGTTTACGCGTGCTGTCGGCTTCACGCGCTGGATCGTCGGCGGGCTCGTTGTTACCATCCCAATCGGGAACGGTGAACGAGGGCTCTGCGAGCGCGGTGCCACTCAACAATGTGCCGGACAGATCCAGCGCGGCGCCGCCCCAGCCGTCTTCCGGGATCTCGATCATGGGCGCGGCTTTCTTAAGTCGTCGCCGGCGGCTCCGGCTATCTGGGTCAGCATGTCGCCGGCCGCCGCCTGCTGCTGTACCTGCTGGCGGGCCTGGCGCATCGCCTTCACGGTCTCGGTGCTGCGCAGCCAGGCCTTGCGCAGGCCGGTGATGTCGGCGATATCGCGCGCCGCTGCGTCGGGGTCGAAATTGTCCAGCACCTCGGGGTTGCTCTGCAGCAGCGGCGCGAGGGCCTCGGCGGTCTGGGCCAGGGCCCGCGCGTCACCCATCGCCTGGGCGCGGGTGATCGGGCTGACGTACTCGATGCGCAGCTTGCTGCCCCGCAGAGCGGGCGGTGGCGGGGGAAGCATCCCCGCCCGGCCGAGGATGCCGAAGACCCTTTGAACGAGGGGGTCGAGGTCTTCCACCTGGAGCCGGGCGAGGATGGGGGCCAGCACGCGAGCGGTCTGCTCGGTGATGCCCAGGAACTGGGTTGCGGTCATCGCGGGGTCGCGCGCGAACTGGATGAGATGGGTGTAGAAGGCGAACTCGATGCGCTCGCGCGTCGATTTGAGGAACGCCTCGCCGAGGTCGGGCCGCCCGCCGCTCTCCAGCGGCCGGATCGGCATTCCCTGGCCCTGCATCAGGTCGGCGCGCACCAGGTTGACGCCGGAGGGCTGCAGGTGCACCGGCGAGATCACGCCGTCATCGGCCATCAGCAGCGGTGGGTCGACCAGCTTCTCGACGCCGCGGATGGTCACCTTCATCGCCCGCTGCAGCATCTTGACGTCGGCCAGCGCCTTCATGCCGGGCCCGCGGCCGTAGACCTCGCCGGCGCGCTTGAGCCAGCGCGGGCAGGTGTAGGGGAACTCGTGGAAGCCGCTTTCCTCCACGAGGATCATTTCATCGACATTCAGCCAGCAAGAGGCGTAGGGGAGCGATTGCGACCCTAGGCCTCGACCGCACGCAGCGTTTCCGTCTTCGGACAACGCGGGAGCGCGTCCTGAAGTACGCGGATAGACGGCGTGGACGAAGCGCACGGGATCGTCCTGGCGTCTTGCGTCCTCCGCGGCCTGCGCCACACGCCGCCCAGCCTTGTCGCCCCAGCGCTGCGCCGCCTGGCGTGCGGTCAGCTCGAACCAGCGGAAATTGGTGTCGACACGGCCTTCTTCGCTCTCGGCGAAGAAGCACTCGGCCAGGCTGCGCGTCTGGAACAGCGGCAGCTTGCCCGGCCGGTCCTCGACATACATGCAGGCGGAGCCGAAGGCGACGAGGTCGAGATACTTCTCGTGCTGCTGCGGCGCGAAATTGGCCGAGGGCGAGTTGAAGACGTCCAGCATGCGGCGCCCGGCCTCCTCGAGCCAGCGTCCGGCGCTGTCGTCCTTCTGCAGGGGCTCGTCCTGGGCGCGCAGACGAAACCACGGCGCTGCGGGGTGGGTGAGGCCGGCGTGCAATGCCGCTGCCAGCAGCTCGGCGGCCTGCTCGCCGGTCGAATCGAAGACCCGGGCGTGCGCCTTGCGGCCGGCCGGCTCCGGGCCGTTGAACGAGGCCGCGGCCGGGTAGATCACGTCGCGGATCTCCTGCCAGTGGCGGTCGAAACCGCCGCGATCGGCCTTCAGCCGCTCGGCGCGGCTCAACAGATCTCTTGCCAGGTCATTCATTCCGATCACCGTCACCAAGAGTCACCACAGAGGCCACAGAGACGAGATGATGGCGCCGCGAAGCGGCGCGGGCCTGCTTCTCTGTGCGCTCTGTGCCTCTGTGGTGAAAATCCATTCACAACCGGCCCCGTTCGAAGTCGCCGTCGTTTACTCGCCTAGCAACGTTTTGGTCGCGACAGGCGCGACGCTTTCGTCGCCGTAGCCGCCGGTGAGCAGGGTGGCCGTGCGGCCGGCGCGTTTGCGGGCGGCGATCAGCTCCTTGCGGCGGGCCTCTTCAACGGCGGGGTCGCCTTCCTGGGCCGGCGGCGGAGGGGGAGCGGGCGGCGGCGGCAATGACGGCGAGCTGAACAATCCACCCATCATGGGTCTCCTCGGTCTTGAGACAATATGTCGTCCGAGGAAAGTGGGGCCGCCGCAAGGGATTTTCCATGTTGCAGATGTCTATAGACATTTTTCAGGGTTAAGGGCTTGATCCGCCTCGCTTCGGATTGTGGCGAGAGGGAGGCAGCGATGAGCGGGCGGCAGAAAGTGGCGATCCTCGACGACTATCAGGGCGTGGCGCTGGGCTCCGCCGACTGGTCGCCGGTCAAGGCGCGCTGCGATATCGAGACCTTCCGCGAGCACGTCGCCGATCCCGAGCGTCTGGTGAAGATGCTGCAGCCGTTCCAGGTGCTGGTGCCGATGCGCGAGCGCACGCCGCTGCCGCGTGCCGTGCTGGATAAACTCCCCAACCTGAAGCTCATCGTCACATTCGGCATGCGCAACGCCGCCATCGACGTGGCCGCGGCGGCTGAGCGTGGCATCACCGTGACCGGCACCAGGACCTCGCCGCACGGCACGGCGGAGCTCACCTGGGCGCTGATCCTGGCGCTGTCGCGGCGCATCGTCGAAGGCGACCGCTCGATGCGCCAGGGCGGCTGGCAGACCGAGATGGCCATCGAGCTGGCGGGGCGCACTCTGGGCGTGCTCGGCCTCGGCCGGCTCGGCTCCAAGGTGGCGCAAATCGGCAAGGCCATGGGCATGAAAGTGATC
>SXGR01205442.1_pt1 | contig 12747 bp, 10 predicted proteins | sample 3174711 | NCBI WGS metagenome assembly SXGR01 (sample SAMN11356860, study PRJNA531348) | freshwater metagenome | isolation source: freshwater sample F1-60 | place: China: Fuxian Lake, Yuxi | collected 2017-12-25
CGAAACTGCGTTTCAGCAGTCGGTGAAACTGCCGTCCGGCGGAAGCATCGTGATAGACACGACCGAAGCCTTGGTGTCTATCGACATCAACTCAGCGCGCTCAACGAAAGGCGCGGACATCGAAGAAACCGCTCTCAATACCAACCTTGAAGCGGCAGACGAATTGGCCCGGCAGCTACGCATTCGTGACACCGGAGGCTTAATTGTCATTGACTTCATCGACATGGAGCTACCGAAGAATCAACGCGCCGTAGAACAACGCATGCGGGAAGCGCTTGATGCGGATCGTGCCAAGGTACAAATCGGCCGGATTTCGCGGTTTGGTTTGCTGGAGATGTCTCGTCAACGGCTACGTCCTTCTTTGGACGAAATCACGACGGTCACCTGCCCACGCTGTTCAGGCAAAGGTGTCATCCGCGATACCAAGTCACTCTCACTGGCTATTCTCAGAGTATTGGAAGAAGAAGCACTAAAAGAGCGCAGCTCGATCATTCGTGCCCTTGTGCCGCTGGAGGTCGCTTCGTATCTTCTCAACGAAAAGCGCCGTGATGTCTCCGCAATCGAGAGTCGCACGAACACGCACATCGTGGTTGTTCCCAACGTCAACTTGGAAACACCCCATTACGAGATCCAACGGATTCGGGACGATGCGGTAACACCTGAGGACAAGGTCCCAAGTTACGAACTCACACCTCAGGTCATCGAGATTCCGGAGACTCCGAGCGCCGAGTTGCCAGACCGGCCCAAAGCTGCCGTTCGGATGGTGGCACCTGCGACCCCGGCTCCAGTGGTTGAGACACCTGCGCCATCACCAGCACCGGTCGCTGCTGTTGAACCACCGCGCAAAGCACCAGGTTTTTTCAAGAAGATGCTGGCGAGCTTACTCTCCGACACGCCAGTTGAGACCCCGTCGGCCGCGCCAACTCCTGTTGCTGAGCCAGTGCGCGCGCCGCGTGCGGAGTCGGGTGGCGCTGAACAACGTGATGGCCGACGCCGTAACAACGAAGGTCGGAGTGGCAACCGTCGGGAGCGTGCGCCTGAAGGTCGCAGGGACGAGAGCCGACGCGAAGAAACGCGTGAAAGCAGCGAGCGTGACGGCGAAGGTGCCAAGGAAAGCCGCCCCCCGCGCAGTAGCGGGGATCGCGGTCGAAGCCGAAGTGAAAACCAAGCGGATCGAGATCCCAACCGAGAGCCTAAAGCAGATCGGGAAAACCGTACCGACCGAGAGCCACGGGAAAACAATCGCGATTCGAGCCGTGGACGAAATAGACCGGAATCTGGTGAGACGGAGGGACGCGGAGATCGTCAACGCCGACAACGCAGCGACGAGCGGCCCCCACGTCGCCCGCAAGTTGATGACGACGAAGCGGTCGTCGAAAACGCTGTTCCAAGCGAGCCGATGGATATCCCCTTGGCGGACCGTAAACCGACTGATGACACACTGAACCAAAGCAAGCGTCGTCCGCGTCGAGATCGAAGTGCGACCGCGGACCGGAACGAATCGGGCAAGGCCAGCCGACCACCTGTTGCAGTCACGCCAGCGCCAGGAGTAGTGGCGGGTACGCCGGCCGGAAGCACAGATGATGTAGCGGCGACCGTCGCCGATGCGGTGCCCAATTCGACCGTCAGAGAAACAGAATCTACGGAGTCATCGGTTATTTCGACTCCTGCTATGGCACAACTAGAGCTCGCCGCTGAGTCCGCGGCCGTTCCGGAGCCGACAAAGGCTGTCGAGGCCATTGTCGAGGACAGGCCTGCAGCGCGCGAACCCGAGCCAGCAACGTCGGAAATCAACGTCTCCGCCGCTGAACCTGTCCTCGCCGAAACCGCCACGACACCAGTGCCTGCGGTTGCAACTCCGGCTCCTGCTCGTGACAGGGCAAAAAGGGCTGCAAACGACCCTCGAGAAGTTAAACGTCGAGAACGTGAAGCAAAATTGCGAGCAGAGGGAATCCTTCCACCGTCTAGTCAGTCCTGACCGATTACGACAGGCTCGAGCTCCAGGGACACCCCGTACCGATCCAAGAGATCGGTACGGATTTTCTGGGCGAATGCCAAGAAATCGCTTCCGTTCTCCGTTCCCAGGTTCACCAACACCAACGGTTGTTTTTCCCAAACGCCGACACCGCGCTCTCGGCGCCCTTTCCAACCTGCTCGGTCGATCAGCTGGGCGGCCGACAGCTTCACCTCCGCCCTGTCAACATCGACAAGATAAGTGTTCAAACTCGGGATCATCTCACGCAGTTTTTCTGCTTGTGATAGGGGCACTATCGGGTTCTTGAAAAAGCTCCCGACGTTCCCGGTCAGCATCGGATTTGGGAGTTTTTGGCGCCGAATCGCAGACACGACGCGTGCGACTTCCCTGGCGGTGTGATCACGTCCTTCCATGTGCCGCGCAACTTCTGGGTAGCCGAGTTCAAGCTGAGAGGACTTCGAGAGCAGGAGCCGAACTCGGCCAATCACCCAGTTGCCCGACTGTTTGAAGAGGCTGGTGCGATAACCAAACTCACAGTCTTTTTCCAGGAATTCACGCAGCTCCCCGCTGCTTCGATCAATGGCCAACAGACTGTGCAGTCGATCCTTAAGTTCTACGCCATAGGCGCCGATGTTCTGGATCGGCGCGGCACCCGCAGTACCTGGGATGAGAATGAGATTCTCAAGTCCGCTCCAGCCTCGTTCGAGTGTCTTCTCAACCAGCGCGTTCCAGTCATGGCCCGCTCCGACTTCGACAAGGACCGTGTCAACACGCTCCTCGAGCACGTGAACCCGATCATCTCTCAGCAGGAGGAGTCGCCCAGGCAGATGACGCAAAGGAACCACATTCGAACCTCCGCCAAGTACCGTCAAGGCCTCCCCTGATTGAGCGGTACTCCGGATCACTCGCTGGAGTTCTTCCACCGTCGAGGCGATGTCCATCGAGTCGGCTTCTGAACGAACTGCGAGCGTGTTCAGATGACTCAAAGAGACGCTCAACTATTCTCCCCTGCTACGTCGTTGAAGAGGGAGTGCAGGTGCCATGTTGACATCGGTCAAATTTCGAAAACTCAAGGAGATACGTTCATCTCGGGATGTGGAATCTCTAAGCAAGGTGTGTTGTACCCTTCCGTCCAGGCGAAGCAGACTTCCGGCGTCGAGCTTCACGGTCGTGGCAGGTGTGCCCGGTCCCTTACGGTAACGTAGCCGCCTGCTGGTACCCAGACTCAACACCCACACCGGCCCCGCAACGCCAGTTTCATCATCCCTATGCCAGCCCATATGGTCGTTTCCATGGCGATACAGGTTGAAGACAACGTGGTTTAGGGCACAGTCCCCAAATCGGGAAATTGCGGCTCGCGTCGGTGTGAGCCACGCCGGCCAGCCCGCTCCCTCGTGTGACCGCGCCGCATACCGGTAGTCGAGTCCTCGATCACCCACCCACGCGACACGTCTCGGGACCTCTATCGTGCGACCAAAAATCGAAAAGGTCTCGGCGTGCCATTCCAGCGTGTCGCGGCAACGGTTGAACAACGTCGCAGAGCTCGCCGCATCAAGAAAATGTGGCCAAAGCACGACCGGGTTTTCGAGGTCAATTCGAGTCTCAACGGCTGTCACTTCCGTCGGCCTGCGTATAATGCCGCGCGCATCCTGAGGCACAGCGCCAAAAATTCTGCCGTCAACAACCGAGGAATCCTCCCTTGAACATCAAAAACAAAGTCGCAGTGATCACTGGTGGCGCCTCCGGCCTCGGCCGGGCAACGGCGGAAATGATCATTGAAAACGGTGGCAAAGTCGCGATCTTCGATCTCAACGAAGCGCTCGCCGCAAAGACCGCAAGTGAACTGGGCAATGGCACCCGCGCTTATACGGTCAACGTGACCGACAACGCCTCGGTTCAAGCCGCCGTCGACGCGGTGGCGAGTGATTTCGGCGCAGTGCACATCAATGTCAATTGCGCCGGTATCGGCACGGCGGCGCGAACCCTTTCCAAAGAAGGGGCGCTCGACATCAATCGCTTCAACTTCGTGATTCAGGTCAACCTGATCGGCACGTTCTCAACGTTATCCAAGTGTGCTGCCGTCATGCAGAGCAACGAACCTGACAATTCTGACGGTGAGCGCGGCGTGATCATCAACACCGCATCCGTTGCGGCCTTTGACGGACAGATTGGCCAAGCCGCTTATTCGGCCAGCAAAGCGGGTGTGGCGGGAATGACGCTGCCCATCGCTCGCGACTTGTCGCGCAGCAGCATTCGAGTCTGCACCATCGCCCCGGGAATTTTCGAAACACCCATGATGCAAGGTGCCCCTGATCGCGTGCGCGACCCGCTCATCGAGATGGTCCAGTTCCCAAAACGATTGGGTAACGCACCTGAGTTCGCGTTGTTGTCCCGCCAGATCATCGAAAACCCCTATCTGAACGGCGAGACGATTCGCCTGGACGGCGCCATTCGCATGTCCCCGAAGTAAAGTATCGGGAAGGTAGCAGCTGCGGTCGCTACCCTGCGTCGTTGAAATCCATAGGAGCGCTTGGAGGGTTAATGTGAAGGAAGACTACGATTAACCCGCTCCAGATCATCCGCAGTGTCTACGCCTCCAGGCACTGACATCACCGCATCCAGCACTTGAATGCGTACTCCTGCTTCGAGCAGACGCAACTGTTCGAGGGATTCGGTGGACTCAAGCCCACTCGCCGGCAACTTGACGAAGTAGCGCAACATGTCGAGCCGCCAGCCGTAGATACCGATATGGCGGAACCACCCTGGCGCACCTTCCAGCTTCGGCGAACCTGCACCATCGAACTCACCTCGACGCCAGGGAATCGGCGCACGCGAAAAATAGAGCGCATTCCCGTCTCGGTCCCGAACCACCTTGACGATGTTGGGATTAAAGACGTCCTCTTGACGTTCGATCCGTTCGCACAACGTGGCGATGGAGACCTTCCCCGCCTGAAGGGGCTCTGCAAGCTGCCGAATGATTGCCGATGGCATCAGCGGCTCATCGCCTTGAACGTTGATGACAATGGCTTCATCTGCCCACCCCATCACCTCGGCAACTTCGAGGACCCGGTCCGACCCCGACTGATGATCAACACGTGTCATCACCGCCTTAAAACCAGCGCTCTCGACCACGCTTCGAATGCGGTCATCATCTGTAGCCACAATCAACGACTCAGGCTGCGCTCGCGCCACACTTTGAGCGGTCCGCACCACCATTGGGACACCACCGATCAGTGCCAAGGGTTTTGCGGGCAATCGGCTCGAGCCGTAACGCGCAGGGATAACGATATGAAACCCGCTCAACCTTGCTCTCCACGCTGATTGGGCCAGCGTGGTCGCACTCCACGCTCTGCAAGACGGCCAATCAAGGCCAAGAAAAATTTCGAATCTACGGTGGCTTCCGCCTCAAGGACCCAGACATCCGGAAGACTGAGGTTGAGATGGCGCAGCTTCACGGCGTCTTTTTCCGTGACGATGACAGGCCGCCCGTCATGAAATCGCACTTCGCTACCGTCGAACGGATGATGGTCCGGATAGGCGGAGAGCTCCGGGATGAGGCTCATTGCCATCAGCGTTTGTTCAAACCTCGCTGGATTACCAATACCCGTCACTGCGTGCACTTCCGTTCCCGCAGCGAACAGATCCTGGGATCGGTCTATGCCGCCATGCAGCGGAAAAATACCAACCGGGCGCATGGTCATCAGAAATGAGTCTTCGCCAAAAACCCGCCCATTGCTGATCACAAAGTCCACCTCTTGCAGCCGGGATGCAGGTTCACGCAACGGTCCCGCCGGTAACAAGCGGCCATTGCCAAGCCCGCGCGACCCATCCACCAAAACAATTTCAATGTCACGGTCAAGCGCGTAGTGCTGCAGACCATCATCGGCAACGATCACATCGCAGCGGTGATTGGCCAGCAGCCACTTCGCAGCGGCGACACGATCAACACCGGCTACGACCGGCACACGCGTTTTGCGCGCGATGAGTGGTGCTTCGTCGCCAAAACGCACCGGGTATCCTTCCGGCGGAACTTCGGTCACTTCACTCCCGAGGTTGCCGCCATAGCCGCGCGTCACTACGCCCGGTGTAAAACCTTGGGCTTTGAGCCAGGCCACCAGCGAGATGACGAGCGATGTTTTTCCAGTTCCACCTACTGTGATGTTGCCTACCACGATGACAGGACCGTCGATGTGTTCACGCGCCGCGCCGGGACGCGTCAAGCGTATTCGCCGCCGCTTGGAGATGACTTCAAACACCCAGGCCAATGGACGAAGCAGCACCAGCCAAGAGCGGTCGTTGTACCAGGCTTGTTCCAGCCACGAACCCGAACGATGCACCACCGGGTTGTTGAGATCCGGCACCAGAAGCGGCATTTCTCGGCTCGTGGCACTTCGTCCGGGTAACGGCGTCTTGTCCTCAAACTGCGCTGAATGCAGTGCGGCATAGGCACCGTCTTTCGCCAGCAACGTACGGTGATCACCGACCTCAACAATGCGCCCTTCATGCATCACGACGATGACGTCAGCCGATTCAATCGTCGACAGACGATGGGCGATGACGAGCGTCGTTCTGTCCCTCATCACTTCCGTTAGCGCTGCCTGGATATGACGCTCGGACTCCGAGTCGAGCGCTGATGTCGCTTCATCAAGAATCAGGATCGGCGCGTCCTTTAGCAAAGCCCGAGCAATTGCCACACGTTGCCGTTGTCCTCCCGAAAGCAGCACACCATCGTCACCTACCAGCGTCTCGATACCAGCCGGCAAGTTCTGGATGAACTCGTCCGCGTGGGCACGCGCCAGCGCATCCCAAACGAGTTCACGAGAAGCGCCAGCTAACCCGCCGTACGCCACGTTTCGTTCCAGCGTGTCGTTGAACAGCGTGATTTGTTGTGTAACCAAGGCGATCTGGTCGCGGAGTGATCGCAGTGAATAGGCATTAAGGGGGCGATCATCGAGAAGAATTTCGCCCGACTCCACGTCGTAAAATCGCGGAATCAAACTCGCGATAGTCGACTTACCGCTACCTGATTTACCGACGAGGGCAACGGTCTGACCCGGCTCGATCACAAGATTGATTCGATCAAGGACATTGTTGCGGCTGCGATCATAGGCAAACGAGACATCTCGAAATTCGATACGACCTTTCACTCGATCGCCGAAGGGTTCGCCGGTATCGACTTCACGCGGGGTGTCCAGATGACCAAAGATGTCTTCGGCGGCGGCTAAGCCACGCTGCAATTTCGCGTTCACCTCAGACAATTTGCGGATCGGTCGCGCCATCAGACTCGCAAGACCGAGGAACGTAATCACGTTACCGGCTGTCATTTCGCCACCAACACCGGTGACAAAGAGCACCATGATCAGCGCCGATATGGCTGCGGCCACCAATACTTCGTTAACCTCGGTGCTGAGCACCTTGGTCACCAGCATTTTCACGTTCTGGTTGCGATTGTTATCACTGGCTTGATGAAAACGGCGCTGTTCGTAGGTCTCACCGCCATAAATCTTCACCACTCGGTAACCACCTACAGCTTCGCCGCTGATGTGGGTGACATCGCCCATGGACGTTTGAATACGGCGGCTAAGTCGACGAAATCGCCGGCTCGAAAACATCACCACGACGCCTAACAACGGCGCGGCGGCAACGAAGATGAGCGTCAGCTTCCAACTGAGGTACAACATGAAGCCGAAGTAAACGATGACCTTACCACCGTCCTGCACGATGGTTTTCAGAGCATCGGTACCCGTATCCCGAAGTTGGGTGACCGTATAAGTGAGCCGTGAAACGAGATGGCCTTGGGAGCTCGCATCGAAGTAGCGACTCGGCATCTCAAGTAGATGATCGAATAGTTGGACTCGCAGGTTGTGCACGACGTGCATGCTGACGGACGACAGCAAAAGTTCACCGAGGATGTTTCCAAGCGCTCGCAGCAGCGCCATGGCAAACATCAGGACCGCAATGCGTGACGCCGTGTCGAAGCTCGCCTTGCCCCAGTTATCCACGAGATCGCCTAACAATCTCGAGAGGTAGGCCTCGGCACCACTGGCGACAAAAAAGCCCAGGACGGAAATGATGAAGAGCAGCGCATAGGGCCGAACGTATGTCAGCAATCGCTTGTAGTTCTGCCAGTCACTCACACGGCGTACCGGTGATGGCAAAGGGTCGGTTGGTTCAGCCATCCTGGCCTGGCTGTTGCGTCGTGATACGAAGGTCGACCAGCCCTGCCCGGCCAGCCGCATCCATTGCTCGCACCACCGCTTGATGGGTGGAGTTGGCGTCAGCAGTGATGATCAATGTGGCGTCGTCAGCGGCTTTCTTCTTAGCCTCGCTTAACGCGAGTACCAGAGTCTCGAGTTCACCGTTGACCATCACCCGACCGTCGATGGCGTAGTCGCCCCCCTTGTCGACCATGAGTTCAATGCTGTCCGGCTTGTTCTCACTGACCTCACCCTTAGCTTCGGGCAACGTGATTCGCAACTGCGACTCGCGCACGAAGTTCGTGGAAACCATAAAGAAAATCAGCAGTAGAAAGACGACGTCGATGAGTGGTGTCAGATCGATGGTGGCTTCATGCCGGCCACGGCGTTTTCTCGACATGGCTGCGTTCAGAACCTCGGATCGTCGTCGTCACCGAACATAATATCGGCGAGTTTGCCGGCCTCCTGTTCGATGCTGACCACCATTTCGTCCACCCGACGTAAGAAGAAACGGTGGAACATCAAGGCAGGAATGGCCACGGTGAGTCCCGCGGCGGTGGTAATGAGTGCGGTTGAGATACCTCCAGCCAAAAGACTGGCATTACCGGCACCAGCCCCCATCAGTTCTGTAAACACCTCAATCATGCCGAACACCGTGCCGAGCAGGCCGAGGAGCGGAGAAATCTGAGCAATGATGCCGAGGGAGGTCAGATAACGTTCGAGTTCATGGCTCACCTGATCTGCGGCTTCTTCCATGGCCTGTTTGACGACTTCACGACCTCGCCGATGATTGGCGATGCCTGCCGCAAAAACGCTCCCTAAGCTGCTGCTGATCCTAAGCTCAAGCAGCTTCTGTGCGTCGAGGGCACCACCCTTCAGCGACGTCCACGTTTTCGCCAGAAGATTCTCCGGGAGTACTCGACGGCGCTGCAAAGTCCACATGCGTTCACCGGCGATGGCAGCAGCAATAATGCTGCACAGCAGAATGGGCACCATCAGCCACCCACCGGCCTGCAAGATCTCAAGCATCCAGAATCCTCCCCGTACTGAGCGTCATCTTGTCGCCCATACCGCCATCAAATTGCCAGCCAACGCACAAATTTCGCTGCAAACCCTTGGTCGTTTTGAGTGGCTCACAGGCTCTCCGACGGCTGGGTCACCTCTATAAACAACTACCAAGTCACAACTACCAAGTCATGCCTCGCGCCGTAATTGGCCAAACGCTGCGTATCAGCCCATCCGGCTCGAGCACCCAGTACCAGTCATGCAGGTTGACCGTCGGGTCACAATGCGGGACCACAAAACGAAGGACGCTACCGAGCGCCGGACAAGCAGCGCCCTCCCCAACCCGAAACACACCGTGTTCATCACCGGCAAATCGGAATTTACCGGGCGCTCCATCATACGGCACAGGAACGCCACTGTCGGATGCGAAGGCTTTGAATCCTCCGTTAACACTAACCGCACCGAGAGATGCGAGTGGCGCGCTGATCGCGGTGCAAGCAACCGTCAGCGAAACTTCGAACTCGTTAAAGACTTTCGCGTGCGCACTTTCGATATCTCGATACTCGCGATCCATGAAGAGATAGCTGCCCACTTGAAGGTCCGTGATCGCAGTAACGTCCACATCGATCGCATAAGTGCCGGAGCCGCCGCCCGAAACAATCGGTGGCAATGCGTCACACGCTGCGCGCGCAAAGTGAAGTGCTTTTTCCCACGACTCCAGGGAACGTTTCTTGCGCTCATCGAATCCGGCGATGTGTTGCAGATGACCCGCGTAGTGTTGAACGCCGGCGAACCAGAACCGTGGATCACGTCGGGCCGTCTCGACGATCCGCTTGGCAACGTCGGCATCACGCGCACCGGTTCGACCCATCTCGACATCAACATCGAGCACCAGACCAAGGCGTACGTCGCCAGGCAAATACGTACAAAGGAGTTCAAGACCTGCCGAGCTATCGACCACCAGCAACAATTCCGAAGCGCGTTTCGCGAGCTCCGCGAGTACCTGGACTTTACCGGGGCTGGTCACAGGAGACGTGATCAGCACACGGTCTACGCCACCGAGGATCAATGCGGCTGCTTCGCCTACTTTGGCCGCACAGATACCCACCGCGCCGTGTCGCAGCTGCGCCTGCGCTATCAACACGCACTTATGCGTTTTGGCGTGCGGGCGAGCGCCTTTGTGATGAGCGCTGACATGGCGCGACATCGCCTCAAGATTTCGCTCCATCGCCGCCTGATCGAGGATCAGTGCCGGTGTGGGTAGTTCATCGATGGCAATAGGTTTTGGCAGCTCACGGGCCTGCCAGGAAACCGTTTTCAATCGTTCAAAAAGAAAAGTCTCGCTCATGGGCAGAGAGTGTTGCTGAAACTCAGCGCGCGGGCCAGTCATCACGGGCGCTAACGATCAAACCCGCTAGCGCAACGATGCACCGCGGCGTATCTAAGTTGCCTTTCGATGGCTTTCATCGGCAGCTGCGTCGGCGGGCGTTGCTCTAGACGGCTCGCTGCGGATCATCACTGCTTCTTGTAGAAGGTCTCGAAACAGTAGTTCGTTGCTTCGACAAAACCTTCAACGCTACCGCAGTCGAACCGTTGGCCTCGGAACTTGTATCCGAGCACGCGCCCTTCTTTGGCTTGGCGAAGCAACGCATCGGTAATCTGAACTTCGCCATTCCGACCTGGTGGCGTGTTCTCGATGATCTCGAAAATGTCTGGCGTCAGGATGTATCGGCCGATGATCGCCAGATTGCTCGGCGCATCTTCCGGTTTGGGCTTCTCAACCATGTCGGTCACGCGGATCAGCCGGTCATCAATGGGTACACCTGCAATGACGCCATAGCTGGAGGTCTGGTCCCTCGGTACTTCTTCAATGGCGACGATGCTGCACTGGTGTTTGGCATAAAGCTCAACCATCTGCCGCAGGACGCCGTGGCCGGCTGTGTCGCCGAAACAAAGATCATCTGCCAGAACAACCGCAAAGGGCTCATAACCGATGAGTGGTCGACCCGTGAGAATCGCGTGCCCAAGCCCCTTCATCTGAATTTGACGGGTGTAGGAAAACGTACATTTTTCAATCAGTTCGCGCACGCCCGAGAGCATCGCCTCTTTGGCGGTACCACGAATCTGATCTTCTAGTTCGTAATTGATGTCGAAGTGATCTTCGATAGCCCGCTTCGTTCGACCCGTCACAAAGGCGATGTCTGTGAGACCGGCCTCAAGGGCTTCTTCAACGCCATACTGAACAAGGGGCTTGTCAAGAATCGGGAGAATTTCTTTGGCCATCGCTTTGGTAGCAGGCAAGAAACGAGTGCCGTAACCGGCAACGGGAAACAGACATTTCCTGATCAAGATGTAATCCCTGTGAGCTTCGTGTCGGGTAATCCATGGTACCGCTGTGCGCGTCCCTCCTCCGAATCCGACTTCACAGAATCGAACTGGCTGGGATACGAGGGTATCTCGGCTCCGGGGTTCGGCGAGCCGCAAGGGCGCAAAGCGGGCGACTCGAGAAGTCGCGTCGCTTATCCAGATTGGCTCAGCGATGCGACCAGATCAGCACAGAGTGCTCGAACGGTCGCGACGCGGGTCGTCGGATCGATGCGATTATCGCGAATCGTTCTGGCCAGATATTGCGCATGTCGAAGCGGATCAGTTGGCTCTCTCATTTCGCGTAGCGTTCGAGCGGGTTTTGCTACGGCTACCCGCTCATTCAGGACGGATTGCGAACGCTCGTATTCAGGCGAGTACCTCGCACTTTGATCCACACCGAAGTGCACATCAGGCGCTGTACCGTCCGTCGAAGCCGAACCACATAACGCAAGCTCGCCTTGAGTGAATAACGCCGGCCATCGGCTCGCGGCACGACGCGAAGCCGGTCTCTTCGGAACGCGAGGGTTCGTTTCAATGCCACCGCTCAAAACGGCCTCATAACCTGACTGGTGCCTAGCCAAACTGGTGCCTAGCCGAGTTGATGTCCGCCAGGCCAGCACCTGAATGGCAAAGAGCACAGACCTGACGAACATCTTGGGAGCAGTCTAATGAGTACTGTATATTCATACAATACCGAGGAGTCTGCGCCGATCAAACAAACTGAAACTCACCCCCCTTCCCGGTGATCCGAATGGTGCTGCCGGGTTTGTAATCCCCTCTGAGCAGCCGGCTCGCCAGCGGATTTTCCAGGCGTTTTTGCAGCACACGCTTCAGCGGTCTCGCGCCATAGACAGGGTCGTAACCTTCATCGACGATTAACTCATAGGCTGCTTCATCGATCTCCATGCCGAGGTCCTGTTCAGCTAGTCGTTTACGCAAAATAGCGATCTGGATATCGGCGACATCCCGCATGTGCTCCTTGGACAACGGATGGAAAACGACCACGTCATCGATCCGGTTGATGAACTCTGGCCGGAAATGCTGACTCACCACACCCATGACCGTGCTGGTGATCCGATCCATTTGGCCCTGCTCTGTGAGCGTTTGGATCGCTGACGAACCTAAATTCGAGGTCATCACCACCACCGTGTTGCGAAAGTCGACGGTCCGACCATGACCGTCGGTCAGCCGTCCGTCGTCCAG
>SXGR01230225.1_pt1 | contig 12742 bp, 8 predicted proteins | sample 3174711 | NCBI WGS metagenome assembly SXGR01 (sample SAMN11356860, study PRJNA531348) | freshwater metagenome | isolation source: freshwater sample F1-60 | place: China: Fuxian Lake, Yuxi | collected 2017-12-25
AGGGTTAGCGGGCTCGAGGTCCAAAATTCCACCCAAGTGTAAGGAGTTAATATGACAAGTGATCGCTTCTTAGTGACGGGAGCTCTGGGCTGCATTGGCGCCTGGACTGTAAAGCTTTTGGCAGCTGAAGGAATACCCATTTGGACCTATGATCTGCCCGCGAGTATGCACCGCGTGAAACTAATAATGAATCAAGCAAGCATTTCCAAAGTCAATTGGGTGCAGGGTGACATTCTAGATGAAGAAACTTTTGAAAGCACTGTCCGGCAAAATAAGATCACTCATATCATTCATCTAGCAGCTCTTCAGCTACCATTCGTACGCTCGGATCCAATTCAAGGAGCCAAAGTCAATGTGGTGGGAACGGGAATCGTGCTGGAGACCTACAATCGAAACAAAACACAGGTCACCAGCCTTGTATACGCCAGCAGTGCAGGCGTATATGGTCCCGCGGAAAAATACCCACCTGGGCCACTCGCACACGATGCGCCTCACTTTCCCGGCAGTCTTTACGGTGCCTTTAAGCACTGCAACGAAGCGCAGGCTCGAATTTATTGGCAGGATTATCAGCTTCGCAGCATCGGCTTACGACCGTACGTAATTTATGGACCGGGGCGTGACCAAGGCATTACCAGCACACCATCAAAAGCCATGGTGGCCGCCGCTGCAGGCCGCAGTTACCAAATTTCATATGGTGGTAAAGCTGTGTTTCAATATGCTAAAGACGCAGCTCGCGCTTTCATCCAGGCTGCACGTGCAACCTACTCCGGCGCCAGCACATACAACATCGGGGGAAGTAATGCGGACATGCAAGAAATCGTGGACGCAATAACAAAAGTAATACCAAGCTCCCGCGGGCATATCACCTTTACACCCACCTCGCTCAACATCGCAGAGTCAGTAGATGACTCTGCTCTCGAAGCAGCTGTTGGCGCCCTTTCCTGGGTTGCGCTTGAGGATGGAGTGCTCGAAAGCATCCAGATTTTCCAGAGCGCTCTAGAACAGAATCTACTCGACGCCGATAGGATACTTTTGTGATTTTTACAAATTCCAACTAAACGTTAACCCAATAAGCAAGCATAAGCACTTTGCCGCCGCAAATAAGAATGGCACACGGAATCTAGTGATATTAGTAGCCTCAATCCACCAGCCCTATTAGTGACCGCCACAATGGCATTCAGAGCTCAATATCCTCAGCATTTTTAGGGGGGTTCTTTAAGATTGCAGGTCAATTCATTTTCTGCCTATAACGCTTATGTTCCGTGGCACACCCCTGTCTGTCTGTTTTTGAAAACGTTATCACACCTTGACGGCAGCCGATTTCAAGTTTGCCATGTTGAACTATTTTAGATGCGGACTAATCCTCATGACACAACTTTGGTCTCATCTGGGTACAGCTCGAGGTAAACACTAGTAATGTACACACTTAATAACACGGCCCTTCAGGTTACTATTCTTGATCCAGTAACAGATCAACGGCGCCTTGGTCCCCGCTACTGCCACGGTGGCTACATATTCCAAATCACGGATCACAACCTAGGTCCACTTTTGAGCGGCCCGACTTACCCAGATAGCTTCAATATTTACGACGGCCAAGGACTGCCAGAAGCTTTCAACCTAAGCCCACTGCATAACCCTACCGGCGTAGAAACCCTAGCGTTAGTGCTTGGCGTTGGTATCTGTAATCTCTCCACAAACCTTGTCACGGACTGGAGTGAATGGAGGGTAACAACTGAACATTGCCGGATAGTCTTTCACACATCACATGTATTTGGGAAGTTTGCGGCTAATATCGAACGCGTGATCACGCTGACCCACCGGACGGTGCGTTCCGAGACGCGCCTAATTAATTATGGGGAAAACTGGATACCAGTGCGTTGGTTTCCCCACCCATTTTTTCCTCAGCCTACTTCTAGTGAGCTCTGCAAATTCAACATCCCAGTCAGAATAGGTGACAATCCAGGCTATACGCTTGAGTCCAACGGATTCATCTATCGCAAGGGCGATCCTTGGACGCAAGGATATTTTCTTCCACTTGACCATGACGCAAACACAAATCTGATAGTGCACCAACGCCACCCACTTTTAGGACTGGTAACAGCCACCTGTAGCTTTGCCCCCGCATATTTCCCCATATGGGGCAACCCCTGTACTTTTTCTTGGGAACCGTTTCTTGAGCGGACGCTTGGACCTCAACAGCAATTACGATGGTGGATAGACTACGATTTTTAACTAAAGTTCGCACGCGGTGTGGTTGTCGACATCATGGTGCATCGCAACTTGATACTTAATGCACTCTTCTCCAAACAACCTAGTGGAACATACCAGTACATCGCTAGCCCAGTCAGCTTCACACTTTTACCTAGTCAGTTGCGGTTAATATTTTCACCGAGGAGTCCCCAACTAAAGCGTAGGTAAAACAAATAGGTAACAATAACTGAGTTTTTAGGTAATTTATTAAACTGCCCCTTCTATTAGGTAACACAAGATTGCCTTGATTCTAATCGGACAAACACCAAACAACAACTAAGCTACTTCTATAGGAAACCTTTCGGATTGTTCGGCGACTCTCCAGTACAATCCGGCACGGCGCTCTTCCCCGACACCAACTAATCAGGTATCATTCGTTGTGTGGAAATATCTGCGTGGACGTGCGGTGGTCGAATGAACCAGCGTCTTTAATTCTTTGCGGTCCCTCTCCAGAAAACAATATTTCGCTTGTAGGAACGCATAACAATAGTTTCCATGATACAGGTCCACTCAAAACACCCGGTGCTTATGAGTGCTTTTTTGGTCAAGAGCAAGGTCCTGTCAAGCACAACTCTCTATCGGCACCCATTCCGCGCCTTTCGAACCCAGACTACCAGAACATAGGGCTACTATAAGTGTATTGCTGTCAAGGTACTTTGCAACAAATAATCGGGTCTCCATGCCTTTCAATTACATAAACTATCAGCTTGTAAGCGGTTATGTGCACAACTGGTTAGTGGCAGGGCCTGTAGCCTACTCACCATTGGGCGCTGATCCCACCGTACTGGTCGATGTACAGCCAGTAGATTTAGGCCCGCTAACAAATAGCACTGGAAATCCACATCACTGCACGTGGCGCTACTATGCTACCCGGGATGATCACTTCCTCGATCTCACTCCTCCAAATGTAGTACCGACAAGCTTATGCGCATGGGCCTACGTGCAACTCCATGTCCCGGCTGTAACGCGAGTGAAATTCACGCTGACGACAACCGGGCACGCAGAGCTAAAGCTGAATGGCGACCAACAGTGTCAACTGCACGAGCGCGAAGTATTATTCCCGCAACCAAGAGACCTATCGGGAGTTCTCCAGGCTGGTGCTAACGAACTTCTTATCCGGTTTGATTATTCCACAGATGCGCCGATTCCTTACGTACTTGCTCTCGAGATTACCAGTTATGCAGAAAAGTCACCAACAATTTCTTTGCCTACAAAAATTGAAAACAAGTTATTGGAGCGGCGCCGGATTTTAGAACAGGTAGTAAATCATGCTTATTTAGACAGCTACGTCTATGGCTATCACGAGGGAGACCAATACAACCGCAATCAGCCCATCCCTGTCCACTTCCCGGAGAACATGCCGGACCCGGAAGAAATAACTCTGCGTTTAGAAAGTCTTAATGGAAGCATTTTTCAGGAACTTTCGAGGTCTATTGTGCCGGGTGATGTGCTGAAGTTAGCCAATACATTTCCGCTTCGTAATGGGGCGCATTTTGTGTCAATGACGCCACTAGCACACCTGTATTACAACAACTTAGTCCGTTTTGACCGGCGCGAATTAATTTTTTTTGTACGCTCACCGTCAGTTGTTGATCAACACTCGGACCATGTGCAACGGACCAAAGAAGCTTTAAGAGACGCAAGTGAGCAACGCAACCAGGGCATCTTTTGCGAAATAGCCAAAATTTCACTGGGGCAGTGGGAACGGGTAAATTACGATGTTTTGGGCAATGCTATCACCAACGCGCGTTTTTGCACGCCGAAATCAGCGGTGGACCTAATGGGGTTACTAGGTCTTTGGCTGCGTTGCAAGTCCCAACACCAAACTCAGCTTGAAGTGCACACAGAGGCGCTGGCAGACACAGTGACAGGATTTGAATACTGGCCAAGTCAAAGGTTGGAGTCAATCCGAGAAGATGTCCTGGGCAACATGTCTGAAAGCCTTCAGCTAGTTTTACACACTTGCGAAATAATGGCCGGACAATTGCTGCCCCACCACAATTTTATAGCCTCTGGGCATACTGGAGAATGGCATCGCACCGAGGGTGAAAAACATGTCTTAGGTTGGATCAAGCAGTGCGCCTGCTATGGGACACAGGATTGGGGCTCTCCAGCAGGTATTGAAACACTTCTCGCAGCACTTGCTCACCTCGCCGAGCTAGCCAGATCAAATACTGTCTCCAAGATGGCATCCGCACTTATGGATAAGATTCTGTTTGGTTTGGCCGTCAACTCATTCCGTGGCGCAGATGCCGGCCCCAGAGGAGCTGCCGACACCGCCAGCCTACTTAGCACCAGGCTTGCCCCTACTGCAGGAATACATCGAATGCTATGGGGACATGGCAATCACAACGAACATATAATTGGCACTGTTAGCATTGCCACGAACACCCATTACCAAATGCCTGAAATCTTGCGCAGAATAGCCGCGGACCCGGTTGGTGCAATTTGGAGCCAAGAGCGGCATAGCCGTCCCAAAACAGCAGCGATAGTGGAGCCGGACCGGAACTGGGAAGTAAATACGACCACTTACAAAACAAAGGACTTTATACTGGCATGTGCTCAAGACTACCGTGCAGGCGAACCCGGACGCGGTGAACATATCTGGCAAGCTACGCTAGGACCAGACGCGGTGGTGTTTGTCAATCACCCGGTGAATTTTCGGGACAATGACGTGTTATTACCAAACTTGTGGGCCGGCAATGGATCTCTGCCCCGCGCAACTCAATGGGGAGATGTGCTTGTTGCTACATACAAACTACCACTCACAGATTGGCTCGGGTTTACTCATGCATATTTTCCCGCATCGGCCTTTGACCAATACGTGGTTGAGGGCAACTGGGCATTCGCGCGTAAAGGAGAAGGATATCTCGCACTCACAGCATCCCAGGGTTTGACATTTATTAAGAACGGTCAAACAGCTTTCAGGGAATTACGCTCGCATGGGCTCAGTAATACCTGGCTATGCCACATGGGGCAAAAATTACTGGATGGCTCCTTTGCGGATTTTCAGCATAATTGCCGAGCTCTGGATGTGCAATGGCATCCTGGCGGTGCCCAAATTAACACCCTGCGCGGTGAGCACCTCAGGGTCCAGTGGCAAGGGCCACTGCTGGTGAATGGCGTACCACAATCCGTCGTGTTACCTGAAAATTGCAATATCCAAAATCCATACACCACCATGTATTTCCCAGAAATGCGGATGGATATTGCATTTCAAGCCGAACGACTGAGCCTACAGTTTTTGTAAGTGCCACCAAACCTTTTGCTCACCGCGAAACTTTTGTGGAATACAACTACCACGCCCCTGCGCATTCGGTATTGTGTGGGACTGAACGGGTACCTAACTTGACCCGGCAAGCACCATCTCACACTTCTCGTTACGCCGAACCCCAATATGCATGAGTTGTATATCTACCAGAGACAGCTAGTCTTGAGTATTCAGCCAGATGTCGATACCCTGTCGCCAATCGAGATTAGTTTTACCACCTACTAGTTTCCCAGGTGCGCCCCACCAAAATCTATAAGCATGCTTTGCTGAGAGCGCTGCGCCGAGAAGTGTCAGTAATGATCATCGAGTGGCGAAGCCAATGCCCGTTTGGCACGCACATTTTGTAGCAGGCCAGCGTATCACCAACCTCCGTGAGTCAGGCCTCAACGACGCCTGCTTGCCAGAACTTGCGCACTACAAAACCACAAAGCTGATGCGGCACTTCATCTGCACGCACCGGACGATTTGATCCATGTGGGCATAAAGATTATGGTGCGTCTGACTAGTGTCAGCCACCACACTAACAGAGACAGAACGCACCACTCTAGTAGCAAAGTATCAGTAAAGAACTTGTTCCTATCGCTAACTATGACGCTTCCCTCCTCAACCTCGCCGCCCTGACCCCTACCCAAAAGAAAAGAGCCCGCGCCACCCTCGAATCGTATATTTTTAATAAAACAGCCTAGGTATTACAGTCGACCAAGTAATTTCCGAACATAGATCGCCAAAAAAACTACTAAGCTTTCCGCAAAGCATACATGCCTTTCGGCCCGCGCCATATTCGTGCGCAACCATATGTCCCCAGGAAAAACGGTCAGGATAAATACCAGCCAAATAACCGCAGTCACCTAATTCCAAGACACCAATACCCACAGCCCGTTTGACCAGCGCAACACAGCGCTCAAAACAAAGTACTACATTTGCAATTGAATACCACCTGCGCAGCAACGTGGGTAGAAACCCACCAAGCAGTGTCGTCTACCAATCCAAGGACGACAGGTTGCAATAACATCCATTCAACGGAACAACACCTTCATTACATTACACCAAAAGACAAATCAAAAGCGCGCGCCGTTTTAATTTGAACGCGATATATAACTCGCTAATTTTTCTTTGGGATCAAATACCCATTCACGAGCGCATATTGGGGTCAATTGCATCACGAATTCCATCACCCAATATCACCCAAGCAAGCATTGTAATTGCAAGAACCAAAGACGGATAAAGTATCAAATGAGGGGAAGTACGCACGTAACTTTGGTATATGCCAATCATTTGTCCCCACGATGGAACAGGCGGAGGCACACCTAAACCCAAAAAACTAAGTCCGGCCTCGGAAAACATTGCACCCGGGACTCCCACGGTCATCGATACGATGACGACCCCAAGGCAATTCCGAAGAATGTGTTTGCGGATGATCCACGCAGTACTACCACCCATCGACCGCGAAGCTCGAACATAATCAGATTCCTTGAGCGAGAGCACTTGTGCGCGTACCAACCGTGCAACGCCGATCCAACCCGTAATAGTCATAGCTAATATGATATTGCCAAAACCAGCCCCTAACACAATCATCAAAAGAATGTAGAACAGTAGGGTAGGTATAGACGAGAGCACATCAACGAAACGCATTAGCAAATAGTCAAACCAGCCCCCAAAAAGACCTGAAATGGCACCCAGAGGCAGCCCAATCATCACAATAAAAACATTACTGAGTACACCAACTGCGTAGGACACCCGGGTACCGTAGATAATGCGGCTAAGCATGTCGCGGCCCAAGTCGTCAGTGCCCAAAAGAAACTTTTCGTTGGGTGCTTGGTAGGTGGCTGTGAAGTCACTAACGTAAGGACCGTAGGGTGCAATAAAATCCGCAAACACTGCTACCGCAAGTTGCAGGGCAATGAAGAGCAAAGCTACAACCGCGGCACGGCGGCGAGTAAAGCGCTTCCAGACAAGAGAAACGCTGCTCGAGCGGCCTTTAGAAATCGGTCGCACTGCACTTGTAATTTGAGGCATGCTAGGTGTCACTTTTCTCTTACATAAGTAACCCGGGGATCAACCAGCGCATATACTAAATCGGTAACCAAGTAGGTAACGCTAATAATTGTCGTCCAAGCTATGGTGGTCGCCATGATAAGAGGGTAATCTCGATTCTGCACAGCAGTAACCCAAAACTGCCCAATACCAGGAATGCGAAAAATACTTTCGATAAAAAATGAACCAGTGACAAGACTTGCTAAAATAGGCCCGCCGACAGTGATAATGGGAGTGAGAGCATTCTTGAAAATATGAATAAAAGTCACCTGCCTATCTGGCACTCCCTTTGCGCGAGCGGTTCGGACATAGTTAGCCCGAATGACTTCAACTACACTCGTGCGCGTAAAGCGCTGGAGCACAAGCACCGGCCCAAGTGAGTTGCAAAGTACTGGCAGCACCCATTGCCGTGGTGAGTCCCATCCACCTGTCGGCACCCAATGGAGTTTTACAGAAAACACGATCTGCATCAGTAGCGCCAACACAAAACTTGGCGTAGCAAGACAAAAGAGTGAAACACCAGTTCCAATAAAATCGATCCAACTTCCCTGCTTCATTCCGGCGGCGATTCCAAGCCCCACACCAACTACAAGGGAAAAGACCATCGTAAGAACGCCCAGCTGGATAGAATATGGCCACTGCTCTTGAAAAATTTCGAGGACAGTTTGGCCCTGATAATAAAAAGAGTAACCAAAATCCAACCTAACCGCATTCTGCATAAACCGTAGATATTGAAAAATTACGGGCTGATCCAGGCCATACTTTGCCTCTAACCGGGCCTTTACCCCACTCGGTATGGCAACATTGGCTTTAATTGCCATGATATCGAAGGGACCAGCCGGAATTAACTTCATCAAGATAAAGGTTATGAGCGAAACAGCCACCAGCACTCCCACCACTCCAGCTAGTCGACTAATTAAATAACGGCCCATATAAAACGATCCAAAATCATTCTTCGGAATGCGCGCTCTTATGCAGCTAACGGAACGGACGATGTTTCTGCGAAATGGCAGGCAGCAAAATGCCCCTGAGCAAACTCCCGAAGCATCGGGGTCTCCGACCTACATTTGTCTTGAACAATCGAACAGCGCGGATGAAAAGGGCATCCGGTTGGCCGATTAATTGGACTCGGCACCTCACCTACCAGAATGCTCCGCCGGACCCGCTGACCAGTCTCAGGGTCAGGCACAGCACTTATCAGAGCAGTAGTGTAGGGATGCAGCGGAGCATTTACGATGTTAAAGCTAGGCCCAATCTCCACAAGCCGCCCAAGGTACATAACACCGATACGTTGACTCATCAGTGCCGTAACCGCAATGTTATGGGAAATAAATAAATATGTGAGTTCGAACTGCTGCTGAAGATCTCGAAGAAGGTTGAGAATTTGAGCCTGCACCGAAACATCCAGAGAGGAAACGGGCTCGTCACAAACCAGAAGTTTTGGTCGCAAGGCTAGAGCACGGGCAATACCGATGCGCTGCTGCTGGCCGCCAGAAAACTCACTTGGGAAACGCTGGCCAGAATCAGCCGGCAGGCCAGTTATGTCCAGCAACCGGCCAACGATCTCCATGCGGTCTTTGACTGAGCCCTGAGCCTGAATATCCAATGGTTCACGAATAATTTCGTCAACAATCATCCGTGGGTCAAGGGACGCAAGTGGATCCTGAAAAATCATTTGCATCTCGCGTCGCTGATCTCGCATTTGACCCTCAGAAATACCAGCTAGGTCTTGCCCTTCAAATAAGATTGCACCACTGGTGGGTTGGTAGAGATTAAGAATTGTCAACGCCAAGGTGCTTTTACCACATCCCGACTCACCGACAAGACCAACCGTTTCTCCTTTATTAATGGCGAGATTAACCGCATCGACGGCCACCAACCGCAGATTACGCTGACCGAACACGCCCGAACGCACAGGAAAACACTTAACTAGGTCCACTGTTTCGAGAAGCACTTCAGCCACGGGATCCACCATAACTCACCGTTGCGCTCTCGCTCGGGACTGCTAACCAACAGGCACAAGTGTGACCGCCAGCGATATCAGCAAAAGGTGGAGTCTCAAACGCACACCGGGGTTGATGCACATTACAGCGTGGATTAAATGAGCACCCCACAATCCGCTCGGTAAGACTTGGCGGTGCACCATGTATAACCGTCAGTCGCTCACTAAGACTGCGCAGACGAGGAACCGCACCCATCAACGCCTGGGTATATGGGTGCTGCGATCTCCCAAAGACCTGTTGCAGAGAGCCGTACTCTACAATGCGGCCTGCATACATTACTGCAACTTTGTCCGCCATGGACGCTATCACACCCATATCATGCGTAATGATAATTACGGCCGTATTAGCCTCTTGGACAAGCTCGTTGATCAGATCAATTATTTGCGCTTGAATAGTTACATCAAGAGCCGTAGTCGGCTCGTCCGCAATCAGTAATCGCGGCCGGCATGCGAGGGCCATGGCAATCATCACCCGCTGCCGCATTCCACCCGAAAATTCATGCGGGTAGTGTTTGAGACGGAGCCGGGCTTGCGGAATTCCAACACGATCTAGAAGTTTAACAGCAGCCTCTTTCGCTTGGTGGGGGTCCATCGCACGGTGAATTTTAAGTGGCTCGATAAGTTGATAGCCCACCGTCAGAACCGGATTAAGCGAAGTTGTGGGGTCTTGGAAGATCATAGAAATCTTATTGCCGCGTAGGCGCTGAACAGCTTTAGGAGCCATAGTCAAAAGATCTGCCTTCCCATTGTCATCATGGAGAAACACTTGGCCGCCCACAATACGCCCAGGTGGACTGATAAGGCGCATAAGAGACAAAGCTGTGACACTTTTGCCGCAACCTGATTCGCCAACAATGCCTAATACTTGGCCTTCAGCCAAAGAAAAATTAACACCATTGAGGGCGTGTACGGTACCTTGCTGAAGCTGAAATTGTGTCTTGAGATCAATTACCTCAAGCAGTGTTTTTCTTTGGAATGTATTATTCAAATGTAAACAGTTAAAAAAGTAATTGGTATTATCAAGCATATCGGGGCAAATAAACGCCCATATGCACCACAGTGGGACACTACAAATGGACTATGAATTCCAAAATCCACTCAGGTCGGTGGTCGTAAAACGCCAGAACCCGGCACTCGCCTTTGGGTGGCGTGCCGAGTTCTAGCGCAACGAAGTTAAGCTGCCGCTTTCATTTCATCTACATCTTTGTGAATATACATTTGGAAGCGTGCAATATCCAGCCAACGAAACACCGTATTGCCGGTCTTGTCGGGCTCCATACCTACAAGCCATGGCCACCAGATCTGAAACACAACTTGGTGCGCAAGAAAAATAACGCCGACGTCTTCCACGAGCAAACGCTCGGCGTCTTGGAACTGTTGAATTCTCTTTTTCACATCGCTTTCCGAGCCAGCAGCCGTGACTAACGTGTCGAATTCATCACTTTTCCATGGGTGCCGTGGAGAACCCCAAGGCTCAACTTTCCCCTCCGGCGCGGCTCCAGAACGAAACAAACCTGTCAACATATTCGAAGGATCTGGGTAGTCATACTCGTATGGTCCACGGTAAGCCTGCATTTTGTGTTCAGCACGGTTCTGGCCCCAAACACCACCCTCCAGCTGGTTCAGTGTTACTTTGATGCCTAGATTAGTCTCCCATTGCTGCTTCACAAATTCCATAAAAACGTCCCTGCCATTGGAGTAGAGTTGAATGTCGACTGAAGCCGGGTCGACCCCAGACGCAGTTAAGGACGCCTTAGCCTGTTCTAGATCAAAGATCTGAGCTGCTTTCAACTCTGGGTTGTATGCAGGAAATCCAGGTGGGAGCATTGAATAGCCCGACACGTAAGTTCCATTAAGCACCTGTTGGCACATGGTATCGCGGTCGATCGAATGCGCCAGAGATTTTCTAAAGTCCAAATTGTCAAGTGGAGCTTTGAATGTATCCAAAGCAACATAAGTACTCTGGAAGTTATTGAAGAAATGCATAAGCGGATTAAGCGCTGGATCTGCCCTTACAGCCGCAACATCTTGCGGTGTAAGCAGGTGTACTAAATCAGTTTCCCGATTTAACCAAGGCGTAAATACCGTGCCACCGACCGCAATTGGGTTGACAACTTTTTGAATACCAGGCTTGTGGGGGCCGTTATACAACGGGTTAATTTCCCACTCAATTAACTTGTTATGTTCCCATTTTGTCGGGATATAAGGTCCGCCCGAGACAAAACCGTCAACGGAGTCAGCCCAGTGCTCTGGGTTACCCTCCGCAACATGCTTTGGAACTACAACAACAGCTTGGTATGAGAGGAGTGCAGGCAGGTAGGGAATGGATCCGAACTCACCGTAGATCTGGACAGTACGGTCATCTACCTTGACAACGCCGATGTCGGCGGCACTGCCGGTACCCGCATTGAATTTTGAAATACCTTTGATATCGCCATAGAACCAGATCCAAGGATTAGCTAATGCTGGGTCTGCGAGATGCTTATAGGTGTACACAATATCGTCAGCTGTGATTGGTTTTCCATCACTCCACTGCGCACCTTCCCGGATCACAAACTCCCAATACTCAGCATTCGGCCCAGCCTTCCACGATTCAGCCAAAGCCGGCACGGTCTCAATGTTTTCGTTGTTACGCAGCAATGGCTCGTTTCCCAAGTTGGTGGCGCCAGAGGCGTAAATATCGCGGGCGGTGTCAAAGTGTTTGGGTTCAGCCCCCATTTCACGGTACACCTGCTTTTCAAGTGGTGCCGCATCAGCCGGAAGTACACGTCCTTGAGGAGTCACAATATTTGGGGGCGGTGTAGGGGTTACCGGGACCTCCACCTCAACAACCTGGGTCTGGTTCACAATCTGAGTTTGTGCAACCACCTGTGTAACCACTTGTGGGGTGCATGCGCCCACAACTGCGCCACCAACTGCAATTCCACCAGACCTAACAAACTCGCGCCTCGAAATTTTTGGTGAATTCATACGTTCTCCTTTAACACAATCTTGTTATACCCAAACTGATTATCTCGATAGCCTACCTTTTTAAGAGCAGGATATTGCCGCACTTTGCTAACCAGCACCTCCCTTAATAATGGTACACCAAAGCAACCACACCGTCAAGGTTATTCCCGGCGAAGTGCTCACTTGGAACAATGCAAGTATCGTATGGGTCTAATTACTGTTCCAGCGTCGGAGAA
>SXGR01596751.1_pt1 | contig 12741 bp, 12 predicted proteins | sample 3174711 | NCBI WGS metagenome assembly SXGR01 (sample SAMN11356860, study PRJNA531348) | freshwater metagenome | isolation source: freshwater sample F1-60 | place: China: Fuxian Lake, Yuxi | collected 2017-12-25
GACTTGCCCAAGGAATCGGGACGATTCGATTTGCCAATCGCGCTGGGAATACTGGCTGCATCAGGTCAGGTACCTGCCACGGAATTGGATGATTACGAATTTGCGGGTGAGCTGTCCCTCTCGGGAGAACTGCGGCCCATACGCGCGGCGCTGGCAATGACCTTTGCGATGCACCGGCAGGAAGACGGCCGCCGGCGCGCTTTCATTCTGCCGCGCGCGAATGCCGCCGAAGCGGCGCTGGTCCCCGGTGCGCGGGTGTATCCGGCAGATAGTGTGCTGCGGGTCTGTGCGCTTTTTGCTGCGTCTGATGCCAGCGCGCGCCTGATATCCGAGCGCTCCGCCCCCCAAGGCTACTGATCCGCAGAGCATTCCGGACTTCGCCGAGGTACGCGGCCAGCTGCATGCGCGGCGCGCGATGGAAATTGCGGCGGCGGGTGGTCACAGTGTATTAATGGTGGGACCACCGGGCAGTGGGAAATCCATGCTCGCTGCTCGATTGCCAGGGATTCTGCCGCCGATGAGCGATGCCGAATCACTGGAAACGGCAGCTGTGCAATCGCTGGCCGGCAGTTTCACGATGCGTCGCTGGCGTCAACGGCCGTATCGCTCGCCGCATCACACCGCCTCGGGGGTTGCGCTGGTGGGCGGGAGCAGCGTGCCTCGCCCCGGTGAAATCTCGCTCGCCAATCACGGCGTGCGGTTTCTGGATGAGTTGCCGGAATGTGATCGCAAGGTGAGAGAGGTCTTACGCGAGCCACTGGAATCTGGCCACATCACTATTTCATGCGCCGCTCGACAAGGCGAATTTCCCTGTCGTTTTCAATTAATCGCTGCGATGAATCCCTGCCCTTGCGGTTATTTGGGAGATACGACACGTGCCTGTCGCTGCACGCCCGATGCGATTGCACGCTATCAGGGGAAAATTTCCGGACCGCTGATGGACCGCATCGACATGCAAATCCAGGTCGCCGCGCTGACCACTGAGGAACTTATGAGCACTGCACCGGGAGAAGCATCGGCCTTGATCGCGCAGCGCGTCGCCAGTGCACGCGAGCGGCAGCAAGTGCGACAGCAAAAGGCCAATGCGCGACTGAGCGTGCAGGAAATCGATGAATGGTGTCGGCCGGAAGCATCAGCAGAATCATTATTGCGGACTGCGATTGATCGACTGAATTGGTCAGCGCTGGCCTATCATCGTGTTTTGCGGCTTGCACGCACGATTGCCGATTTGAGCGGCACGCCCACGGTTGATGCGGCACATGTATCAGAAGCTATCCAATACCGGCGGGCACTGAGCACCAACCGGTCTTGATATCTCAGGCTGCTGTTACCATCGCGTCCATGATCAAACTTCCTCTACTGTTGCGATCTTCGCGACTATTGGCGCTTTTAACACTCTGCGTGCTCGCAACATCGTTGGCCGGCTGCGATCCGGCACTGAACTGGCGTGAGGCCCGCAACAACGACGCCGGATTTACCGTGCTGTTCCCGGCAAAACCTTCCTCGTTTGATCGCACTGTCAATCTGGATGGATTGCAGGTCCCGATGACGATGACCGCAGCCGAAGCCGACGGCGTGAGCTTTGCCGTCGCCACAGCGGTGATTGACGATAAAGCGCAGCGTGCCAAGGCGCTGCTCGCCATGCAGACGGGGATGACGCGCAATATACAGGGCGAAATCGTTGAGCAAAAATCAGTCAACGTCAAGGGTGGAGCCACAGCAGTTGAGGTTCACGCGACGGGCAAGTCTGGTCAGACGGGAACACCGCTGGCGCTCTTCGCGCGGTTCTTTCAGCGCGAGACTCGGGTGTTTCAGGTGATTGCACTGGGCCCGAAAGAAAAGCTCAGTGCGGACACTGCTGATACCTTTCTGAGTTCTTTTGCGCTCAACTGAAATGGGCGATACGCCGCACTATCTGCACGGCAGACTGGGTACGCGTGTGGTGATGGTGTTCGCCGCTGCCTACTTCCTGTCCTATGCATTCCGTGCGATCAATGCCGTGATCGCACCGGCGCTGATGGCGGACGTGCAGCTCTCGAATGCTGATCTGGGCCTATTGTCGTCGGCGTATTTTGTAGGCTTCGCCTGCCTGCAATTACCGCTGGGTGTGTGGCTGGACAAGTACGGCCCGCGACGCACAGAGTCGGCGCTACTCGCGTTTGCTGCGTTAGGTGCGGCCATATTTGCCTCGAGCGACTCGCTTGCTGGCTTGTGGCTGGGTCGCGCGTTGATTGGCATCGGTGTCTCTGCCTGTCTGATGGCCCCGCTCAAAGCCTACCGGGTCTGGTATCCCCCTGAGCGACAGATTCGGCTGGCTAGCTGGATGCTGGTATTCGGCACCTGCGGCGCGCTGGCGACGACCGTGCCCGTTGCCATGCTCTTGCCCGTGATTGGCTGGCGCGGTGTGTTCTGGGCAATGTCAGCCATGATTATCCTAGCGGCCGCCTTGCTCTTCTTGCGTCTCAAACCCGTGGAGCGCGAAATGCTGCAACAGCAATCAAGGATACCCATGCCACCGGCGGGGACAGGAGGATACCGGGCAATTTTTTCCGATCCCTATTTCCGTCGCATGGCCTGGCTGAGTGGTGTGTATCAAGGCGGTTTCATGGCGATACAGAGCCTGTGGGCAGGACCGTGGATGGTCAATGTGCTGGGGCTGTCGGTCGATGAAGCATCTCGAGTGCTGTTTCTATTCAATCTGTTCTTGATGCTTTCCTATCTTGGACTGTCGTGGTGGGCACCGCGTTACGTGTCCTACGGCGGCCGACCAGGCATACCCGCCCTAAGGGTCGTGACCTACGGGCTGGCCCTATCGATGCTGATCCAATTGGCCATGCTGCTTTTCCCATATTCATGGACGTGGGTGTTCTGGTTGATTTTCGCGCTGGTCGTGACGGTCACAACGCTAGCGCAAACGCACGTCAGTTTGTCTTTTCCCTCCTCCCAGGCAGGGCGCGCCAACAGCGCATTCAATCTGATGCTCTTCATTGGTGCCTTTGGTTTGCAATGGGGCATGGGATTAATGATTGATGTATTCATGTCGCATGGAGGGTCTCAGTCATCGGCCATCCGAATGGCATGGGCGGTCTACTTGCTGCTCCAGCTGGGCGCACTGATTTCCTTCGTGAGTACTCGATCTCGTGTTGCGCCGTTTGCGGAAAAGCCCACAAGCGCGTGATGGACCACCATGACCTGATCAAGCGCATGTGCGTACAACGCTGAGCAAGCAAAACCGGAAACTTTTATAGCATTAAAACGGTCTTCAAACCCCTGGTTTACCGAGCCCTCGCGGGAATATGCTGTGATGGCCTCTGATGAAACCTATGTTTTCCAGCGTCTATCTGCCCTTGACGCACTACACGACGAAAGATATCGCCACCATGTTGATTACATTTACCTCCAAATCTGCTGCCGATGTACTGATGTATGAAATACATGCCAAACCACTGCTCGACCTTTTAGGCAAAGACGTGCATCGCGGCGTGATTACTGCAGAAGAAGTCACTGAGGCCATCGCACGTATCGAGTCGGCAATTACCGAGAGCAAACGATCGCCTGATGCCAATAAGCAAAGCGTCGCATCCGATAACGCCGATGACGAATTCGGCGATCAGATGGCTGGTTCGGGTGTGAGCTTCGGCGCACGTGCTTTTCCGTTACTGGAAATGTTACGAGCAGCGCAGCGTGAAAAGCAATTCGTGATGTGGGGTGTCTGATGTTCACAGACCGTCTAATATCAGGCGTTATCAACACCACCTTGTTAACCTCGTTCATGCGAAATATGCGTGAACGGCTAAGAGTATTGTTTTGAAATTACGACCGGAATCACTGGCTTTTGCACTGACGGGCGCTGCGCACGCACTTGCGCAGGTCGAGGCCGGAAATGCGCTGCCGCGCGCGCTGTCTTCGAGCTTTGAGGCGATGCGTGCCACTGGCCCAGCACGTGGCGCGATACAGGATCTCAGTTATCGCAGCATGCGTCACTGGGGCCGAAGTCTGGCATTACTTGCACTGTTGACCGATAAGCCTCTTCAGCAAGCGCGACTGCACAGTCTGCTGTGCTGTGCGCTGGCACTGCTGTCCGACACCGAGCCCGCCTTTAGCGAACACACTCTGGTAGACCAGACGGTGACGGCCTGCGGCGCAGACCGCGAACTGGCTAAGGCCAAAGGTCTGGTGAATGCAGTATTGCGCCGCTACACACGCGATCGAGAGCAGTTGCTGCAGCAACTGCAAAATGACGAAACTGCGCAATGGAATTATCCGCGCTGGTGGATAGACAAGGCGCGCAATGCATGGCCAGCGCAATGGCAATCGCTGCTGACAGCGGGCAACCTGCAAGGGCCCATGAGCTTGCGCGTGAATGCACGCAAGAGCAGCGTGGCGGACTATCTGACGCTGCTCGCACAGCATGGTTTGGCAGCTGAGGCAATTGGCCCTTCAGCCGTACGAATCAAGCGGCCAATGCCGGTGACAGAGATACCGGGATTCATGCAAGGCCTGGTGTCAGTCCAGGACGCTGGGGCGCAATTGGCGGCGCCCTTGCTGGATGTGAAGGCGGGCATGCGTGTGCTGGATGCCTGCGCGGCCCCGGGCGGGAAGACCGGACATCTGCTCGAATTGGCCGATATTGATCTGACCGCCATCGATCAGGATCCGGAACGACTAGCACGCGTGGCGCAGAATCTTGAGCGGCTCGGCTTGTCCGCGCGCCTGCTGTGCGCCGATGCAAGCAGACGGGCATGGTGGGACGGTTGTCTTTTTGACCGTGTTCTTGCCGATGTGCCCTGTACGGCATCAGGCATTGTGCGGCGCCATCCTGATATTCGCTGGTTACGCCGACCCGAAGATGCGACCAAGCTGGCTACGCATTCGGCCGCGATTCTTGACAACCTTTGGGACATGCTCAAGCCTGGCGGCAAACTGCTACTCGTGACATGCTCAGTATGGCCCGAAGAATCCGCGGATCAGGCAAAACGTCTGGTTGAGCGCCACGGGGCCCTGGCGCTTGCTGCGCCAGGGCAGCTGCTTCCAATTGCTGACCCTGATCAGGACCACGACGGGCTGTTCTACGCGCTACTCCAAAAGCCCTCAGTTTGATACCATCTCACCAAATTTTCCGTGGGGCATCGCTCCGCCCGCCTGTGTGATTCATCGACTCTTCATAAGCTTTTCGCTGGCCCTGCTGGTTTTGTTGTCTCCACCGACAGCGCTGGCGGGCGAGGGTATTGAGCTCGTGGATGCGAACATCGAAGCCAGCGATGAGGGCTATCGCCTTGCGTCGAGCTTTTCGGTTGAACTTTCACGCACGCTCGAGGAAGCGCTGATGCGCGGCGTGCCGCTCTATTTCACTTTGCAGGTTCAGGTATCACGACCGCGCTGGTACTGGTTTGATGAAGTGGCAATCAAGTCAACCCGCACCTTTAGACTCTCCTACAATTTGCTGACGGAGCGCTACCGCGTCTCCATTGATGGCAATCTGCACCGCAATTTCTCTCGCTTGGACGACATGCTGGCCTTGCTGCGTCGACCCGGTCGCTGGGTGATCGGCGATAGCAGCGCGCTCACCCGCGATGCTGTCTACACTGTGGCGGTTCAGCTCGGTCTCGACGTTTCACAGCTGCCCAAGCCCATTCAGGTCAGTGCAATGAGCAATGACGAGTGGCGACTGTCCTCAGGTTGGTCGAACTTCAACTACAAGGTTGAAGGCAAGTGAAGCGTGCACTTCGCTACCTGCTGTTCGCCGCGGCGCTGACAGTAGGCGTACTGCTTTTCCTGCTGGCAGCCTCGAGCGAGAATGCGCGGCTCTTTGAAGACTATTACTCGTGGATTTTTGGTGCGAATCTCGCGGTAGGCGCATCCCTGTTTGTGCTGGTGTCTTTCCTTCTGGCGCGGCTCTACAGCCGATATCGTCGTGGCCGCTTCGGGTCAAAGCTGATGACCCGGCTGGTGCTGCTGTTTACAGTCATGGGGATCGTGCCCGGCATCATCATCTACATGGTGTCGGTGCAGTTCGTTTCTCGCTCCATCGAATCCTGGTTCAACGTGGAAGTGGAATCGGCGCTGGAGTCCGGCCTGAAACTTGGTCGTGGTGCGCTGGAGGCTTCGCTCGCCGACCTGCGGTCTCGCTCGCGTCGAGTGGCTTCGGAACTCACTGACGTATCTGATGCTGCAATGGTCTCGCAACTGGCAAAAATTGCCGAGCGCGAGCAGTTGCAGGATGTGCTGGTGGTCTCGGAAAATGGGCGTCTGATCGCAACAGTTGGCGGAAGGCTTACCCGTCTGGCGCCAGAGTTGCCAACGCGAGCTATGATCACTCGCGCAAAAACCTTCGATGGTTTCAGCATCATTGAGGGGGAATATGGCGCAGGGGCAAGCGCAGTAGGTGATTTCAGATTGCGCGTTGTCGTGGCCATCCTGGGAAACGGCTCGCTCGATTCACTGGGCAGCAGGATGCGTTACCTGCAAGTCCTGCAACCGGTGCCGGAACAATTGGCAGCAAATGCAGGGGCGCTTCGCGATGCGTATAGCGGTTACCAGGAAAGTGCACTCGCCAGAGAAGGACTTCGCCGCTTTTACCTGATCACGCTCACGCTCGTTTTATTGCTCGCTGTGTTTGCGGCCATGGTCAGTGCCTTTCTGCTGGCCACCGATCTTGCGGAGCCACTGCTGCTCCTGGCCGAAGGCACGAAGGCTGTCGCAGAGGGCAATCTGTCTCCACGTCCGATTGTGGCCACCTCTGACGAGCTGGGCACGCTCACACAATCTTTCAACACGATGACGATGCAGCTGGCCGACGCCCGCGCTGCCGTTGAACGTAACCGCCAGGCACTGGAAGATGCCAAGGCCTATCTTGAATCGGTGTTGGCGAACATGTCAGCCGGTGTGTTAGTCCTCGATGAGCAACTCAGACTCGTGACCTTCAATGCCTCGGCGAGTCGCATTTTGCATCAGGATCTGGCTATATTTCAGGGCCACGTTTTCGCTTCCGTCGACACCGTTGCCGCCTTCAGCCAGCCGATCGTCGATGCGTTTTCCAATCAAAATGCTCAGGCGGCAGGCGAGAACGTCGAGCCTGCCGCTCAGTACTGGCAACAGCAGATTGAGATACCTCGACGCATGATGGGCGAAGAGGGCGACGGTGATATTACGCTGCTCGCTCGGGGTGGCCGTCTGCCGGTTGGATCGGGTTCGGGGTATGTGGTGGTGTTCGACGATATCTCAGACCTGATTTCAGGACAACGCTCAATCGCGTGGGCTGAGGTAGCACGTCGCTTGGCGCATGAAATCAAGAATCCGCTGACTCCCATACAGTTATCCGCTGAACGCTTGATGATGAAGTTGCAACCCAAACTGGATCCGAGCGACAGCGCATTGCTTGAACGAGGTACTAATACCATCGTCAATCAAGTGTTGGCCATGCAACAAATGGTGGATAATTTCCGGGATTATGCGAAGACACCGCCACCCCAGTTACAGCCACTGGACCTCAATGCGCTGATTGAAGAAATCCTTGACCTTTATCCCGACAGCAGAGACCTTCGTTCGATACGAGCGCAGCTGTCTGACGATCTGCCGCGCATCCTCGGCGATGCAACTCAATTGCGACAAGTGGTACACAACCTACTCCAAAACGCACAAGACGCAACAACTGAGAGCAATCTTAGCCTGCGCAATGCCCGCATCGACGTAAGCACGGAGACCGTGCACTATGCTGAGGCGGAAGGCAGTACCCGAACCGCGGTCCGCCTGACTGTGGCCGACAATGGCTCGGGTTTCGATCCGCGCATGCTGGCCCGAGCGTTCGAGCCCTACGCCACCTCGAAGCGCCGTGGTACAGGGCTCGGTTTGCCGGTGGTGAAAAAAATTATCGAGGAGCACGGTGGAACGATTGAGCTGCAAAACCGAAAAGACGGGCCGGGCGCCAAAATTCTGATCTTGCTGCGCAAGCTTGCAGGGCCGAATGTTTAACTGTTTGACATTATTAATTGCAAAAAATACAATTTCTGTGCGATGGCTCCCCTGCATCGATATGAAAAGGCAAGCTGATGGCAAATATTCTGGTAGTTGACGATGAAATGGGCATCCGGGAGCTCCTCTCGGAGATTCTGGGCGACGAGGGACATTTGGTCACGACCGCCGAAGATGCCAATCATGCACGCGAAGTCCGCCTCTCGGGGGCTCCTGATCTGGTACTGCTGGATATCTGGATGCCGGATACCGATGGCGTAACCCTGCTAAAAGAATGGCAACGCGATGGCCTGTTGACCATGCCCGTGATCATGATGTCCGGTCACGCCACGATCGATACCGCGGTCGAAGCTACGCGCATAGGCGCAATGAATTTCCTGGAAAAACCGATCTCGCTGCAAAAACTTCTCAAAACCGTGCAACAAGGTCTATCCCGCGGCTCGGACCATGCGCGTGGTAGCCTCATTTCACAAAGCATGCGCGGTATGGGATTGCAAGAAAAAACGGAACTTGTGCCGGTCACGCATACGCTGAATGGCAATGGAAAAAATTTCAATGGCGCCATGCAAGCTGCCGCGTTTAGCGCGTCCGAAAACGAGTTCCGGGTATCTTTTGAATTACCGCTGCGGGAGGCCCGCGATGCTTTCGAGCGCGCGTATTTCGAGCACCATCTGGTGCGCGAGGGCGGCAGCATGACCCGTGTCGCCGAACGCACGGGCCTGGAACGCACGCACTTGTACCGCAAGCTCAAGCAGCTCGGTGTCGAGTCAGGCAAGGACCCGAAAAAAGCCAGCGAATGACGCTGATGACACTGGTGTACGGCGGAAGTCCTGGCGACAGGGAAAAAGCCATCGCCTCCATCGCCCCGGCAACCGGGGCCAGCGTGATTATCGAAGGCCTGCCGGATGACGCTGGCTTGCTCGATGATCTGGCCGCAGCGAGCAAACTGCAATTACAGCGAATCGCGCCAGGTTGTCCCTGCTGCCATGGCAATCTGACCGTGCGAGTCATGCTTAATCGAATGCTACGAAAGGCACCGCAGCAGATTTATCTGGGTATCGCCGATGCGTCGCATCTCCAGAAGATTCGTGAATTTTTGCAAGAAGATCAGTACCGAGAAAGGCTTTCACTGGACACCGAAATTGACTGCGGTCACTGATGCTGCCCGCAAATGCCGGCAGCAGGCATGAGATTTGCGCATACCGCTATTGAAAAATTATTTGGAAGCACCATCTGGAAGGACAGGAAAATTGATCTTCGGTGTATCAAATCAAGGAGCACACATGAACCTGATCTACAACAGCGAGCATTACAGCGTCGTTGAATTCGGCGCGCAAGCCGGCATGGAAACGATGCGTTTTGGTGGTTACGAAATACTGGACAAGCCTGCGCGCCGCGAAACTTTCATCGCCGGGCAGCTGGCCGGGGTCTATCGCCAGCATGTGCGCGAGCTGATCACAAGCGGGCTTAGCATTGAGGATATTGACGAATTCCTCGGCGGCTACGGCTCGCTGATGGGACAACCCGTCGTACTTCACTAAACGGATCATTTGCGTCAGCCCGACGGCCGGCGGATCGGGCGGTGTTCTTGTATCGCATGAATGCAAATTCCCGGCCGGTTCACAGTAATCAATCCAGTGTGCATGACCAGCTGCATGCGCTGGTCGCTAAACACGCGGCGATGGCTTTCCGCAAGCCTTTTTCGAAAGTCAATCTTGAGGCTTTCACGACCAGCATCGCTGCATGGAAAGCGTACGGCGACGCGCCACTGATACTGGATGCCGGCTGCGGCGTTGGTCTATCGACCCGCAAGCTAGCGCAAGCTTTTGCTGAGAGTTTCGTGATTGGTGTCGACCAATCGGCGGACCGACTGAGTCGCGACGTCCGATGGACTGCAGATCTGCCAGAAAATTTCATCACGGTGCGCGCCGATCTGGTCGATTATTGGCGGCTTATGCTCTCGGAGCGTATCTATCCGCAACAGCACTATCTGTTGTATCCGAATCCTTGGCCCAAGAAATCACATCTGGGAAGACGGTGGCACGGACATGCGATATTCCCCGTGCTGGTAGCGCTGGGGGGGCGCATCGAATGCCGCAGTAACTGGAAAACTTACATTGATGAATTCGCGTCATCGCTTCATCAATTCAGCGGTATCGCCGTGCACTCCGAAACGTTTGACAGCGCAGCTGAAGAAGCGCTCACACCCTTTGAGGCGAAATATGCGAGCTCGGGTCATACGCTCTGGCGGTGCTCTACCGAACTGCTACCCAGACCCAGTATTACAAAGACCTTTGTGAATTCGTGATACCGTTACAACCACCATTTACTTTTTCTTGTCACTCCCATGTGTCAGCTGCTGGGCATGAATTGCAATGTACCGACCGACATTGTATTCAGCTTTACCGGTTTTGCAACGCGCGACGGCCACCCTGATGAACACAAAGATGGCTGGGGTATTGCCTTCTTCGAAGGCGCTGGCGTGCGGCTGTTTGTCAATCATGAATCTGCGATTGCCTCGTCGGTGGCAGAGTTAATCAAGCGCTACCCGATCAAATCAAAAAACGTCATCTTGCATATCCGCAAAGCGACTCAGGGACATGTGGCCCTTGAAAATTGTCACCCCTTCATCCGCGAACTGTGGGGCCGTTATTGGGTATTTGCACATAACGGTGACCTGAAAAATTTCTCACCGAATTTGACGGGTACTTTCCGCCCGGTAGGGACTACTGATAGCGAGCATGCGTTTTGTTATCTGCTGCAATCGCTACATGAGCGCTTCGGTGATAGCCTGCCGACGATATCGGTGCTAAGGACAGCCCTAAGCGAGCTCACGAGGGACATCGCAAGTCACGGAGTATTCAATATGATGCTCTCGGATGGGTCTGCGCTGTTTGCCCACTGCTCAACGCGCTTGCAGTACCTTGTACGGCAATACCCTTTTACGCAGGCCAGATTGTCGGATCAGGATTTGTCGGTGGGTTTTTCCGAAGTAACGACACCAAACGATCGCGTCGCTCTGATCGTGACCGAGCCACTGACTACCAATGAAACCTGGCAGGCATTTGAAGCCAATGAGCTCAAGGTTTTTGTGGATGGCGCGCCCCTGCGCCCGGCATGAAACGCTCAGTCGCCTGAAGACCGTCACAGCAAGCCTGAGCTAGGCCTGAAAAGCACCTCAGACCTCACGCAGCAAATCAGAGATTCGGTGCTAACCAGCTCTGCAGCTGCTCGGCCGACACCTTGCGTCTTTGGGCCATATCACGCAGCTGATCTTTGCCGATTTTGCCGACCGTGAAGTACTTGGACTCGGGATGCGCGAAATAAAAACCTGCAACCGACGCACCGGGGAACATGGCAAAAGATTCTGTGAGGCTCATGCCAATGTCTTCGGCTTCGAGAATGCGGAACATATCTGCCTTGACCGTGTGCTCAGGACAGGCAGGGTAGCCAGGCGCCGGACGTATACCCTGATAAGCCTCGGCAATCAGCGCGTCTGTATCAAGATGCTCATCGCTCGCATAGGCCCACAACTCCTTGCGAACCCGCTCATGCAGATACTCGGCAAAGGCCTCGGCAAAGCGATCACCCAATGCCTTGAGCATGATGGATGAATAATCATCATTGGCATCTTCGAAACGCTTCTCGTGCTTTTCGATGCCGATGCCTGAAGTAACAGCGAACATACCAATGTAATCGGTGATGCCCGAGGCCTTGGGCGCGATAAAGTCAGCCAGGCATTGATTGGGTCGGGGTACGCCGTCAATCACCGGCTTTTCCGTCTGCTGCCGCAATCCGTAGTACGTGAAAGCGACTTCGCTAAAAGTCTCGTCAGTATAAATTTCAATGTCGTCATCATTGATACTGTTGGCTGGCAAGATCGCCATCACGCCATTCGCGGTCAGCCACCGGCCATCGATGATTTTCTTCAGCATGCCTTGAGCTTCGCGATAAACATTCGTCGCAGATTCTCCCACGACCGGGTCGGTCAAAATCGCCGGGAAGGGACCAGCCAAGTCCCAGGTCTGGAAAAACGGACCCCAATCAATGTAATTGGCCAGCGTGGCCAGATCGACATTGCGGAAATGACGTCTGCCCAAGAGGCGCGGCTTACGCGGCGTATGTTTACCGTCGAATGACAATTGCATCTTGTTGTTACGCGCCGCTTCGAGTGTCAGCATAGGCAAGGCTTTTTTGCCGGCGTGCTGAACGCGAATACGCTCGTAATCAGCGGCGAGGTCGTCGACGTATTGCTCGCGTGATTCCGGTGTCAAGAGAGACTGCGCGACGGACACCGAGCGCGACGCATCGCTTACGTACACCACCGGGCCTTCGTAGTTCGGCGCAATTTTGACCGCCGTGTGTGCTCGGCTGGTCGTGGCACCACCGATTAGAAGCGGGATCTTTAACATGCGGAAATGCGGATCGCGCTGCATTTCTTTCGCCACGTGCGCCATCTCCTCGAGCGAGGGCGTAATCAAGCCAGACAAGCCGATGATGTCGGCATTCTCTGCCTTGGCTTTGGCCAGAATCTCGGAACAGGGTACCATCACCCCCATATTCACGACTTCGAAGTTGTTGCATTGCAGGACGACAGAAACAATGTTCTTGCCAATGTCATGCACATCGCCCTTGACCGTTGCGATGACGATCTTTCCCTTAGGCTTGGCCGCGACACCGGTGCGCCGTTCTTCTGCGAGCTTTTCTTCCTCAATATATGGCACGAGATGTGCTACGGCCTGCTTCATCACGCGCGCTGACTTGACTACC
>SXGR01159280.1_pt1 | contig 12739 bp, 7 predicted proteins | sample 3174711 | NCBI WGS metagenome assembly SXGR01 (sample SAMN11356860, study PRJNA531348) | freshwater metagenome | isolation source: freshwater sample F1-60 | place: China: Fuxian Lake, Yuxi | collected 2017-12-25
GGCGGATTTGGCTGGGCGACACATAAATATCATCTGGTCCTGCAAGATACGAAGAATCCGCTGAACGTAAAAAACCAAAACCATCCACCAAAATTTCAAGCACACCATCGCCGTAAATATCTTCGCCGCCTTTGGCGTGGCGCTTCAGAATATTAAAGATGATGTCTTGTTTGCGGGAGCGCGCTAGGCTTTCTAGCCCCATTTCACGCGCGATATCAATAAGAGCTTCGATGGGCTTGAGTTTTAAGTCGGTAAGATTCATAAGTAAGGCTTTGTAGGATGGTTGTTGCGGAAATAAGCCGGATGGCTGAATTGTTTAGGATTAAGTTTTCTAGAATAACTAGGATTTAAATCAGGTGTTAACTTTAATCGGGCTTTAATGTTGTAGGCATAAACTCTGTTGCGTAATTTTTCTATTATTGGCCGCTTGCAGTTTTAGGGTATGGCGCTCGCCAACTCGACTGAATGTATTCTGTATTAGGGTAAGAAACAGCAGGGAGTTAGATCTTATCCTGCGGGGGCTAAACCTTGTGCGGGTTCAACGCGGGATAAGCAGATGAGCCGAGTATAGCGACTAAATCTGACAAGTGCAAAACCAAAACCAAAACAAATATGAAAATGCGCTTAATTGAGTAAAAAATAGAAACTATTCAGGGGCAAATAAAGGTTTTCGCTACCGTTTAATGTAGCGAAAACCTGAGGCATTACAGAGAGCTATTGATAAACTCAATCAACTGAGCCTTAGATAAGGCGCCCACTTTGGTGGCTGCTGGTTCGCCATTTTTGAACAAAATCAAAGTAGGGATACCGCGAATACCAAATTTGCCGGGAACTTCTTTGTTGGCATCAACATCCACTTTAGCGATCTTTAATTTGCCGGCATATTGCTCAGCCAAGTCATCGAGGATAGGCGCAATCATTTTGCATGGCCCGCACCAAGCTGCCCAAAAATCCACCAATACAGGAACATCTGCACTCAACACATCTTGCGCAAAACTGGCATCACTTACGTGAACGATTGCATCACTACTCATTTTAAACTCCACCACTAGGTATTAATTGACTATGGGCATCATAAGGATTGGGGTGAGCTCTCGCAAGGAGAAAAAACCTATTGCAGCCATAGGGCCCGACAATCACCAGAGCGCGAGTATTAATTTTTATGAACAATACGCTCAAACACACCCACGAGGTTATCCAGCGTCACAGGCTTAGAAAGGTAGTAATTCATGCCGCTGGCAAAAACTGCGTCGCGGTGCTCTTGCAGGGCGTGCGCAGTGAGCGCCACAATCGGCGTTGCCGGTAAACTTCGCTGCCCCTCAAACTCGCGAATACTGCGTGTCGCCTCAAAACCATCCATCTCTGGCATTTCGCAGTCCATAAAAATCACATCGTAAGGCTTCGCCGCTTTGCGCACAAAGTCAAAAGCCAGCAAGCCATTATCAACCAAGTCAGGGGCAATATTGAGTTTACCTAACAAGCCTTTGATAACCATACGGTTTACCGCATTATCCTCTGCAACCAGCACACGCAAATGCACAAATTTATCTGGCTGAGGTTCGCTCACAGGTGGAGCCTCAGGCGCCAAGGCTTCATGCCCCAGCAATGCCACCAATTCATATTTTAGCGCCTTGCCCGATAGCGGCTTACGCAGAACACCATGCACCGAGTATTGTCGTAGGAGCTGCAGGTCTTGGAAAATATTACTTGATGAAAACATAAATATCGGCAGCGTTTTCGCCTCGCTGTTAGTGCGCAATTGCCGGATAAAATCCATACCAGCCATATCCAACAACTGTGAATCAACACCGATAAAATCAAACGGTTCGCCACTGTGTGCAGCATGCAAAATAGCCGTGCGCGCCGCTTTTGCCGAGGGTGCAGACTGCATATCTACCCCCCAAGCCTGAGCATGCTCGCCCAAAAACTCAATCGATTTAGGACTAGCCCCCACAAGCAATAACTTTTTGCGCCCGAGCAAAGCAGTAAGCTCCCGCTCATGGAGGGTTTCCTGAACAACAATATCAGCCCCTGCAAATTCAGCCGTAAACCAAAAAATAGAGCCCTTGCCCTTGGTGCTATTTACACCAATTTCACCCCCCATCAACTCCACTAAACTTTTACAAATTGCCAACCCCAAACCTGTGCCACCGTATTTGCGCGTAGTAGAGGCATCTGCCTGATTGAAGGAGTCAAACAAATTCACACCCGAATTTAAATCTATTCCTATACCGCTGTCTTCAATTGAAAAACGCAATTTTGGAGCCTCATCGGTAGCCCCTTCCTCCACCCCCACTTCAAGCGAAATAAATCCTTCCGTTGTGAACTTAAATGCATTGCCCAATAAATTAATGATGACTTGACGTAAACGAGTTGAATCTCCTTTTAATAGCAGCGGTGCTCCTACCTTTACACCGCCGACTAATTCAATATGGCGTTTGTTAGCGGTTGCACCAAATAATTGTAAGCAGTCCTCAATTAAATCATCCAAATTAAAAACGGTTCTCTCCAGCTGCATTTTGCCCGCTTCAATTTTGGAGTAATCCAGAATATCGTTAATAATTTCCAACAGTGTTTCGCCAGAGCGATGAATCACATCTATGTAATGTTTTTGATTTTCATTGAGCGGCGTATCGCGCAACATCTCCAACATACCTATAACACCGTTCATAGGTGTGCGAATTTCGTGACTCATGGTCGCGAGAAACTGGCTCTTTGCACGACTGGCATCTTCCGCTGCATTTTTTTGCCGACGGGTTTCTATTTTTTCTTCTTGCTCCACCAAGAGCGCTAACTCCATGCGACGACGTTGATCCAAATCATCTAATAAAGTTTCACGCATGTGATTAATCGCATCAACCACATTATCTAATTCATCATGGCGATAATCAGATTTAACACGTTTCAAGCGCAGCGGTTTAGTTAAACTCTCTAAATTTAAATGGCGCGCATAGCTGGCGATAGACTCCATATGGCGCGTTAAAAGTGCGTGCACCAGCCACAAAATAAAGAGTGAAATCAGCAGGGTTTTGGTGGATTGCACAATCGCGATAAACAGCGCGCGCTCCCACAATTTATCGTAAATACTGGAGAGCGATGCAGTAACTTGCAATGTGCCTAAGCGCTGTTCTGGCGTGCTCGCATCTTCATAGATCAAGCCATACTCTTTCACCAAAAACTGGCTTTTTTTCGCATCAATTTCAGCTTGTGAATATTTATTATTACTGACCACCATGGACTGTTCGATATTATTCCAGTCGCGCCATACCACTTGCACTTGTACTACATCTTGCACATCCAAAACGCTGCGAATCTGAATACCAAGCTGTTCTTGATCAAACCCCCAAAGACTTTTGGTAATGCTAGCAAGAGTACTAATACGAACTTGATCAAGACGTTTTTCGAGCGAGGATACATCGTCATGAAAATTGGAGTAGAGTTGCAATAAAATTGCAAGCAAAGTAATCAGCGAACTGCTGACCACAATCAAGCCTAGCAATCGAAATGCGATGGGATTTTCGCGTGCGTAACGCCGTAGATTTAACATGAATTAATTAAGCTCGCCCCGTTTTATCCTATTAGTTACCAGTAAATTTAACGGTGCTAAAACATGGTAGTCATGCCAAGCGCTGCTACACATTTCTAACCTCCTTGGCACCCCACATAATGGCTTGCGCAACCTATGATCTGAGCCGATCCGTCACCCCCAAAAAGTGTAGCAGTTAAATCTAATACTCGGCGGCGCTATTTATCCTGAGAATCGTCGCGCGCCTTGGCGACCGCCACCTTAGCTTTTGCCAAAATATCTACGGCTGCCGTTTTTGCTTCACGCATTTTTTTAATAGCCAAGTTGGTACTGTTTTTCATACGACTGATAGCTAATGTCAATTGGTGCAACTCATTTTTGGTATTGACGTCCATACCTTCGGTATCTATAGGCATATCTTTACCGGTGGAAATATCGTGGGCCGCCTGAGTCAAGCGCTTGATAGGCGCAATCAACTCAGATCGCACAAACCAAAGTGCAAGCACCATAGACGTCAAAATGAGTACAATCTCTTTAATTCCCACAAAACTCCAGATGCTTTCATAGAGCTTGCGCGCTGGAATAGTGACGCTGATGATGCCCGCCAAATCGCCAGTCTTAAAACCAAAACCATGCTGCGAACCATAACGGTTAATTACATCGGCAGGGGCTTTGCTCGCATCGCCGTGACAAGCAATGCAAGATTCTTTGTGGTAAACCGCTTTCGCATAGCGATAATCCCCTCCCACAAAATCAGCATATTCTCCACCCGAAAAAAAACCTACCTTACTTAGCGCTGTAATTTCAAAAGCATCAGGCGCATTAACTGGGTTCATTACATTTTGTGAGGTCATACGAAACTTTGCAGGCGAGGTCGATTTTGCAACCACTTCAGAAAACTCACGCTGCGCCAGTGCAGGATTTTTCGAGAAGAAATGCACTTGCTCTTGCGAATCATTTAATTGCGCAAAAGACTCCTGACTCAAAAAACTATCTGAACTTTTACCCTTAACCCATACCCGACCACCTTGCGCAACCCAAGTGCCAAAGGCCTCAACATTCCCCACCACCGTCTGCGCCTGGGCTTTCAATTCCTGCAAATAGATATTCTGCAAAATCAGATAATAGGCGTAGCCATTGAGCGCAATAATAACCAGCAAAAGCGCGGCAAATCTGCTGGCGATTGACATTTTGCTTTTCTTCATTGATACCCCCTACCCCAATTAAAAACTTAATCCCGATTGAAGCTGCAAGAGCAAACGCTCTGCCTTCTCCAAAAACGCTTTGCGGTCATCAGAGCTATCCAATTGCTCACCCAATGCTTGCACATAACGCCGTAACGCTGACGGGCCGGTTTTACCTTCATCCAGCCATTTTTTGAGCGCTGCACCCGCCAACTCAACACCAATAGGCCCTACAGTTTCAACAAATAGAGCATCCAGTTGCACAACCATCCGCGCAACCACTGGCATTATTTTTCTCGTCTTTTCCATAGTGTGTCTCACAAATTAAAACCAATGACAGCCAATACAAATCAGCCACACCAAGGTGCAATTTTAAGCGATGAAATCCTATGAACCAATGGCACCTAAATACGCACAGCAACTCAATACAAACCCTATTCATTACTGCAAATTAATGCACGATCAACACTCACATTCTTCAAGACTAGCTCACAAACTCAAAATGCGTACCCGAGAAACAACATTGACCCAAGGTATTACCTCAAAAATATTTACCAGCGCACTGTTTTAACGCCTATATTTGTTGGCGAATGTATTACAATGCGCCAGCTTAAAAATGGGCTCTTGTGACACACCTATTTTTCATAAGCCAAGAACAAACTTAAGGCTTTGGCCATTTCACCCAAAGCTCCTCGTTTCAAACAACTATCAATCATGCATGACCAATCCTGTACGGAGAAAAGCGGATGAGTAACCCACTCACAAATGCTATGCGCACCCTATCAAGCTGCGCCAAGCCATTGCATAAACCCATGACATTTGCCGCCACCTGCGTGTTGGCACTCTGCGTTAGCAGCCAAGCCTATAGTGCACCAGCGACCATAACACCCACCTCCGCTAGCGAAACCTCACAACCCGGCCTATTTGATGCCATCAGCTCACGCGCTAAATTACTTGCCAAGGGCAACTTCAAGCCATTCTCTGGAAAAATGCCAGAAGCACTTGCCAAGATGGATTACGATCAGTACCGCTCAGTTCGCTTCCGCCCTGATTCCTCGCTGTGGCGCAATGAGGCAAACTTTGAAGTTCAGCTGTTCCACGCCGGTTACATTTTTAAAGAACCTGTTGTGCTTCACATGGCAACCAACGGTAACGACAGCACAGTTCCTTTCAAGCAAGAATATTTCAATTACGAAGGCACAGCCGCCAAATTGGCAGGCATTGCAGGTAAAGACCTAGGCTATGCCGGTTTTCGCGTTCATTACCCACTGAACAACAGCCAGTACAAAGATGAATTCATGGTGTTTCAAGGTGCGGCGTCGTCCTACTTCCGTATTATTGGCCCTGGTCAGGCATGGGGTCTTTCGGCGCGCGGTTTAGCGATTGATACCGCTGAACCTAAAGGCGAAGAGTTCCCCATTTTCCGTGAATACTGGATGCTCAAACCAACACCCACCGAAAACCACTTAGTGATTTACGCCTTAATGGATAGCCCATCCGTAACCGGCGCATTCCGTTTTGACGCCTACCCCGGTGCCAACACCGAAGTGAAAGTGACCGCTCGCCTCTATGCCCGCAAAAATATTCAGAAGCTTGGCGTTGCGCCACTAACTTCTATGTTTATGTTTGGTGAAAACAGCGTAAACATTTCCCGCTTTGATGACTTCCGCCCAGAAGTTCACGATTCAGACGGCGTATTAATGCAAACCTCCGCTGGCGAGTGGGTATGGCGCGCGCTATCCAATCATCGTGGCCTGCACATTTCATCTCTGGGCGACACCAATCCACAAGGTTTTGGTTTGATGCAACGCGACCGCGATTTCAACAACTATCTCGATACCGAAGCCCATTACGAGAAACGCCCAAGCCTGTGGGTTAAGCCCGAAAATGCGTGGGGCAAAGGCCGTGTTGAGTTGGTGGAGATTCCATCGGACAGCGAAGCCAATGACAATATCGTTGCCTACTGGGTGCCCGACGAACCTATGAAAGCGGGCGATAGCCGTGAATTTAAGTACAGCTTAAAGCCGTTGAACGCTAACGTACCCGAGCAAACTGTAGCCAAAGTATTGCGTACTCGCACTGGCTGGGGCGCTGTTGCTGCACAAGGCAATCCACCACCTAAGAGCAAGCGTCAATTTGCGATTGATTTCCAAGGTGGCGAATTAGACAAGTTGCCAGCCAATGCCGTGGTTGAAGCGGATTTGGGCAAAAACTCTGGCACCTTTACCGATTTGCACGTAAGCAAGTTGCCCGATGGCAAGACTTACCGCGCCTCGTTCAAAGTGGAGCCGGATGGCAATAACGTGGTTGATATGCGCGTGTTTATCAAAGTGGGCAATAAGCGCTTAAGTGAGGTTTGGAGTTATGTCTGGTACCCAGATGACATCCAATAATTCGACTGACAGCGAGCCAATTGTGAGCAAGCCTATTAACCGCGACCTGCTGCCGGAGAATCAAATCCGGCTGCCGGGCGAATCCATGCGCCGCATCGTCTACGCCATTCTCACCGTGATTACGGCGATTACGGGCGTCTACATGATGTACGACATTCTCAGCGCCAACGGCATTACCATGCTGGAGGCGGTGATTTTGATTCTGTTCGCCATCTCCTTCTGCTGGATTTCTACCGCATTTTGGAGCGCAATGTTTGGCTTCATTTTATTGATGCTGCGTCTCGACCCGCTAACACTGAAGCCTATCGATAGCTTTTACGATGACGCCTTGCCGATCACCACGCGCACCGCGGTGGTCATGCCGATTTATAACGAAGATACCCATCGCGTTATTGCCGGCTTTGAAGCAACGCTCAATTCGTTGGTAGCAACCGGTGAAATCGAACACTTTGATTTCTTTATGCTGAGCGATACCACCAAGTTGGATATCGCCCAGCGCGAACGCGATCAGTGGCAGCAGTTCACTAATCGTATTGGCGACCTGAGCAAGCAGACGTTTTATCGCCGTCGCGAGAAGAACCTGCACAGAAAGGTAGGCAACATCGCTGAGTTTTTACAGCGCTGGGGCAAGAACTACGAGCACATGATTGTGTTGGATGCCGACAGCGTTATGAGTGGCACCTGCCTATTGCGCATGGTGCGCACCATGCAAGCCAACCCGCGCTCCGGCCTAATTCAAACCGTGCCTATTCCTGTGCGCCAAACCACCTTTTTTGGTCGCTTTGTGCAGTTTGCGGCCGTGCTTTATAGCCCCATGCTCGCTACCGGTATCGCCTTTTGGCAAACCGGCGCGGCTAACTATTGGGGGCACAATGCCATTATTCGCGTGCAAGCCTTTCTCGATCACTGCGGTCTGCCAACCCTGCCCGGCAAAGCGCCCTTTGGTGGCGATATTCTGAGTCATGACTTTGTGGAAGCTGCCATGTTGCGCCGCGCGGGCTGGGATGTCTTCCTGCTCGCCGACCTCGAAGGCAGCTACGAAGAAGTGCCCTGCAATATCATCGACTACGCCACCCGCGACCGCCGTTGGGTGCAAGGCAATATTCAGCATTTGGGGATTTTGGATGCCGGTGGCTTACACCCCATCAGCCGCCTGCACTTTTTGCTCGGTGCTACCGCCTATATCTCATCGCTGATTTGGTTATTGATGTTGGTATTGAGCACCGCCGACGCCATAGTTCGCGCGCTACACAGCAATGAATACTTCACCAATTCTGCACCTGCCATGGAGCACTTCATTAACTTACCGCAATGGCCTATCGCCAAAACGGGGTTAATTATTGCGCTGATTGTGATGACCACTATGCTGCTGCTGTTCCCTAAAGTCATGGGCATTATCAGCACTATGGCGCACCGCCGTGAGCAGTTCGGCGGCACCAAAGCGATTATTCGCGGCACCCTCGTTGAAACCGCCTTTGCCGTATTGATTGCACCCATCATGATGGCTTTCCACGCCTATTTTGTGGTATCCGTGCTGCTTGGCTTTAAAGTAAATTGGGATGCACAAGATCGCGAAGGCCGCTTACTCACGTGGGGCGAAAGCTTTGCTCGCACCCTTAAAACCACCATAGCAGCGGTCTTGTGGGGTTATATGACCTTCACTTACGCGCCGATTTTCTTCTGGTGGTTAATGCCGATTCTTACCGGATTAGTATTAGCAGCACCCATAGTGCGCTACTCCAGCAGTCTGACACTGGGCGAAGATTGTCGTAAGCACAGTATTTTTATTAGCCCAGATGAGACCAATGAAGACCCCGTGTTGACTGATTTGAAGCGTCTATTAGAAATGGAATACCCAGCACTCGAAGCTCCTGCAGGCATTCCAGCTTTACCGCCAGACGACTGGAGCGAAATGCCAGAACAGGATATGGAAGAGTACCCACCTAAGGATTACAGCTGGCAGTAAACCCCATATTGGCATCATAAAAAACGGCGCTCTCAGGCAACTGGAGCACCGTTTTTTATTTCTAGCTTTTGAAAGAGGGGCTAGTGAATATAGGGTGCTGCTTTCTTCCACTGACTCACAAGCTCTAGCTTGGGCGTGAATGGAGTTTCCCTAGCCCGCTTATAAAAACTCGACGATAAAAAATGTGGCCGCCAGCGACCACATTTTTATAAACAGCCTAGATGTTTTTTAACGGACGACGAGTCATTTGCATCACCGCGAAAAGTGTAAGCAAGAACAACCAACCCGCCCCCATACTTCCACCACCCGAAGAACTTGGCTGATTAACAGCCGGGGCTGGTGCGGACGAGGAGGAAGAACTGCTGGCGCTTGATGCCGGCACTGAAGAGGAGCTACTTGATACTTGGGAGGAGCTACTTGATGCCTGAGAAGAACTGCTAGAAGATTGCGCCGCTTTAGGCTGCACAGTGATTGATAAACTATCCGATGCTGGCGAACGATTAATTTCTGCCTGTGTTTTGGTTAGGTTAATCAACAAAGGGCTAGCAAGCACAGCAGGTGCCTTGAGAGATAGATCTATCGTTTCAATCGCTTTATTGGGCAAGGCGGGAAATCTACATTTAATACTGCCCACAGTTTTGTTACAAACAGCTAAGGGGCTCGACGCTTTGGTGGCAGTCACAAACTCTAGGCCATTCCCCGTAAGCTCAACATCCACCTCGTGCGCATCTGCTAGGCCATTATTGGTTAGCTCAATAGAAATAGAAAAGCTTTCATTTGCAGACACAAATGCAGGAGACTTCGCACTCAACAATGTATTTGCAGTGAGATCCATAGTGGTCACGCCTCTATCTACAGCAGCGCCCAAAAACCAACCGTCTTCGCTGAAGCTAAGATTATTGATTTGCGCAAATGCATTCCTAGGAATATTGTTATTACTAGTCTTTTCTTCCTCCTCCGCACCAATGTAACTCAAACCGCCAGTAACAGTGTCGCGCAACCATACTTGAAGGTTGTCGGCGCATCCATCTATAAAATACACCAAGCGATTATTGCGACTCACTAGCAGCTCACTTGGACAGTAAAACTCTTCACCAGCACTTGCCGGCGTTGAAATATATTCATTGGCAAAGGCTAAGGAACCATCGCTAGCAATTGAATAGTGGCGCAGCACTGTATTAGTCGATGAGTCTGGCTCTAAGAAAATATAGAGGGATTTACCATCGTGACTCAACCCCATAGAATCAATTGCATTACCACCACTGCTCACACCCGATGGCTGCAACTCACCCGCATAGCTCAATGCACCAGAAACTGGGTCTCGTGCATACCAAATAATTGTATTGCTTGATACAGAGCCGACATACACAAATTTCTCATCGGCACTTAGCAGCATCGATCGCACAGAAGAGTTACTATAAAGTTTTGAAAGCTTTGGTAAGCTTTGAGAGACCGTGAGCAAACCATTACCCGAAACAGACAGCACGTCTATACCATACTGACTACCTACATAGAGATAATGACCATCAGATGATATACGCATATTCCATGCGTCACCCATCAATGAACCAACCAGTTCTGATTTAAAGCTGAGCAGCCCCGTTGTGGAATCACGATCATAAACATAAATGGTGCGGTGATAGGGAAACTGCGTGCTCGATGGCTTACCCGTTATGCCGTAAGCAAACACATACTTACCACTTGGGTGCATAACCAAAGATTCGACGTTACTCAAACCCTCCCCTGTCACCTTATTTCCGATTAGCGATGATACAAACGTTAATTTACCGGTTGAGACATTGCGGCTAAAGGTATTGATTGCATCATCACAAAAAGAAGATGAGTATGAAAATTTGTTATCTGGTGAATATATAACCTGCTCTGTGCACGCAAGACTTTCTATACCAGATATGTCATCCGCCAAAAAATCCACATAGCCTAGCGGTGCTGCGGACGCTAAATGCGCTGCATTCACGACTAAAAAAGACGCGATAAATTTTAGACAGATGGGGCTAAAGCAAGGGAAACGCATTGCAAACTCCTGTTAAAAAGCTCCAAAAAATCATGCAATTGAGTGGAGGCGTAGATAGGGATAATAAGAACGATCTCCCCCGCAAGGATGGGGGCGAGAAAAGGCGCGCGATTATAAAAAAACACATCTGCGCAAAGTGTGAGACAAGTCTCAACTGTACGTGCAACTATAAGAATTATCGCCACATCAACACATGGCAAATTTACTTGCTAACACCGTTCATCCTGAGCCTGCCGAGGGATTTAATCAGATCCCTTCTGACCGCTTCACGCTCTGGGCGAGCGTGACATAATGTAAATACGGCCAATAAAAAACGGCGCTCTCAGGTAACTGGAGCGCCGTTTTTTATGACTTATATCTATGCTCATCGTCATCCTCGCGCAGGCGAGGATCCAGCTCTTAAAACATGGATCCCAGCCTTCACGGGGATGACGATATACATTTAAAGAACATTACTCCGCAAACGGATGACGCAACACCACCGTTTGAACACGGTCTGGGCCGGTAGAAATAATGTCAATTGGCGTAGCCATTAACTCTTCCAAGCGCTTAATGTAGTTGCGTGCATTCACTGGCAATTCTTCCAAGCTTTGTGCGCCAACGGTAGATTCATTCCAACCGGGCATTTCTTCGTAGATTGGCTGAATGGCTTCCCAACCTTCGGCATCGTAAGGAATACCTACGGCTTTGCCATTGGCATCTTGATAGCCGATACAGATTTTTACGGTTTTCAGGCCATCCAATACATCCAACTTGGTCAAGCAAACACCGGTCACTGAGTTGATGCGGTTAGCATGGCGCACCGCAACAATATCAAACCAGCCACAGCGACGCTTACGGCCAGTGGTAGCACCAAATTCATGGCCTTTTTCGCCGAGGTAAGCGCCTATTTCGCACTCTAATTCTGTGGGGAATGGGCCAGAACCTACGCGCGTGGTGTAAGCCTTGGTGATGCCGAGCACATAATCCAAATACAAAGGACCAAAACCAGAACCGGTCGCCGTACCGCCTGCAGTGGTGTTAGACGAAGTAACGAAGGGATAAGTACCGTGGTCGATATCCAACAACGAACCTTGTGCGCCTTCAAACAAAATGCTTTCGCCTTGCTCGCGAGCGGTGTGTAGCAAATCGGTGACATCGGCCATCATCGGCAGCAATAGCTTCGCCCAAGCGGTGCAATCCGCTAAGGTTTTTTCGTAACTAATGGCCTCTACTTTGTAGTAAGTTGTCAGTACGAAGTTATGGAAATCGAGAATTTCTTTAAGCTTGACGGCAAAGCGGTTCAAATCAATCAAATCACCCAAACGCAAACCGCGTCGCGCAACCTTATCTTCATACGCAGGGCCAATACCGCGACCGGTGGTGCCGATTTTGGCATCGCCACGGGCAAGCTCACGGGCTTGATCGAGCGCGACATGGTAGGGAAGAATCAGTGGGCAGGCATGCGATAAACGCAGACGCTCGCGCACCGGCACGCCAGTCGCTTCTAACTCGCCAATTTCTTTGAACAGCGCCTCTGGCGATAAAACCACGCCGTTGCCGATCAAACAAGTTACGCCTTCGCGCAAAATGCCAGAGGGGATCAAGTGCAGGACGGTTTTTTTGCCGTCGATCACCAAGGTATGGCCAGCGTTGTGA
>SXGR01285831.1_pt1 | contig 12738 bp, 8 predicted proteins | sample 3174711 | NCBI WGS metagenome assembly SXGR01 (sample SAMN11356860, study PRJNA531348) | freshwater metagenome | isolation source: freshwater sample F1-60 | place: China: Fuxian Lake, Yuxi | collected 2017-12-25
CCCGAATACGGCGCGACCATGGGCTTCTTCCCCATCGACGAGGAGTGCACCAACTACCTCCGCGCCACCGGCCGCACCGAGGAGCACATCGCCCTCTATAAGAACTACTACCAAGCTCAGGGCCTATGGGGCATGCCGCAGAAGGGTGAGATCGAATACTCGCAAGTGGTCGAACTCGACCTCTCCACTGTGGTGCCCAGCGTGGCCGGCCCGAAGCGCCCGCAAGACCGCATCGAGCTGCAGAACCTCAAGTCCAGCTTCGTGGGTTCCTTCAGCAAGCCAGTGACCGAAAACGGCTTCGGCAAGAAGGCCGAAGACTTCGCGTCGGTCAGCGCTGAGGTGAGCGGCTCGAAGATCGGACACGGCTCGGTGCTCATTGCCGCCATCACCAGCTGCACCAACACTTCTAACCCCACGGTCATGCTGGCCGCGGGCTTGCTGGCCAAGAAGGCCATCGAGAAGGGCCTGAAGCTCAACCCGTCGGTGAAGTCATCGCTAGCCCCGGGCAGCCGGGTGGTCACCGATTACCTCAACAAGACCGGTCTCCAAACCTACCTCGATCAGCTGGGCTTCCAGACGGTGGGCTACGGCTGTACCACCTGCATTGGCAACTCTGGCCCGCTCGACGCCAAGATCGAAGAAGCGGTGCTGAAGAACGACCTGGTGGCTGCCTCCGTCTTGTCGGGCAACCGCAACTTCGAAGCCCGCGTCCATCAGAACATCAAGGCCAACTTCCTGATGTCGCCGCCGCTGGTCGTGGCCTTCGCGCTGGCTGGCCGGGTCGACAAGGACCTGACCACCGAGCCCATCGGCGAGGGCACGAACGGACCGGTGTTCCTGAAGGACATCTGGCCCAGCCTCACCGAGGTGCGCGACACCTTGCAGGCAGCCCTCAAGCCCGAGATCTTCCGGGCACTCTACACCGACTTCGCGGCCCAGAATCCGAAGTGGAACGAAATCTCTTCGAGCGTGGGCAACGTGTACGAGTGGGACAGCAACTCCACCTACATCCAAGAGCCTCCGTTCTTCACCCAGTTCGGGATGCAGCCGGGTACCATCTCTGAGATCCGCGGGGCCCGTGCACTGGGCCTCTTCGGGGATTCGGTGACCACCGACAACATCTCGCCAGCCGGCGCCCTCCAGAAGAGTTCACCGGCCGGTCAATTCCTGGTGAACAACCACGTGGAGTTCGCCGACTTCAACAGCTACGGCAGCCGCCGTGGCAACGACCGCATCATGACCCGCGGCACCTTCGCCAACGTCCGCATCAAGAACCTGATGCTCGGCGGCGAAGAAGGCGGCAACACCTTCGGCCCGGATGGCCAGAAGACTTCCATCTATGACGCGGCCGTGGCCTATCAAGCCGCCGGCACCCCGCTCATTGTGATCGCCGGCCAAGAATACGGCACCGGTTCCAGCCGTGACTGGGCCGCCAAGGGCACCAGCCTGCTCGGCGTGAAGGTGGTCGTCGCCGAGAGCTTCGAGCGTATTCACCGCTCGAATTTATTGGGCATGGGCGTTATGCCCCTTCAGTTCAAGGACGGCGCCAGCGCCCGAAGTCTGCACCTCGACGGCACCGAGACCTTCGACATCATCGGTCTAAGCCCCTCGGTCAAACCCCAACAAGACCTCACCCTGCGCATCACTCGCAAGTGCGGCACGGTAGAGAATATCCAGGTCATCTGCCGCATCGATACCCCGATCGAGATCGACTATTACCAGCACGGCGGCATCCTGCCCTTCGTCCTGCGCCAACTGGTGGCCAAGGCCTAATCGCCACTGCACCGAAGAACCCGCGGCCTCGGTCGAAAGACACCGAAGCCGTGGGTTTTTTGTTCCTCTCACAGAGCCGAGGCCATCCTTGTCGAGCGTGAGCGGGTCGGCCATGGTCTGCCCATGCGTTTCATTGGCGGCGTCATCGAGAAGCTCCAACGTCACCCCAAGCGGATCGTCTTTCCTGAAGGCACCGAACCCCGGGTCATCCAGGCGGCTCGCCAGTTCTTTTCTCTCCGTCTCGGGGCTCCGATTTTACTAGGAGACCGACTGGCCATCAAAGAGGCCGCGGCGGCTCTCAATGTATCTCTCGAGGGCATTCGCCTCATCAACCCGTCAGAAAGCCCCGATCTCGACAGCTTCGTGCGGCGCTTCATGCTCCTGCGCCGGGGCAAAGGCATCGAAGAACAAGAGGCTCGCGAAGCCATGATCAAGCCCAACTACTTTGGCGCGATGATGGTGGCCATGAAGCAGGCCGACGGTCTGGTCTCCGGTGCCAATGAAATCTCGGGCGGCGTTCTCCGACCCCTCTTCCAAATCATCAAGGTCGCCCCGAAGACCACCACCGCCTCCTCCTGCATGGTAATGGAGGTCGAGGACACCCGCTTTGGCGATCGCGGTGTGCTGTTCATGGGTGATTGCGGCGTCATCCCGGAACCCACCGTCGACCAATTGGCTGACATCGCCATCTCCACAGCCCGTCTGGCGCGGCAAATCTCTGGGGTCCGCCCCCGCGTGGCCCTCCTGAGCTACTCCACCAAAGGCAGCGCCACTCAACCCAGTTTGATGAAGGTCAAGGCCGCCACGGGATTGGCCCAGCAAAAAGCCCACGAGATGGGCTTCGAAGCCGATTTCGATGGTGAACTGCAAGTCGATGCCGCGCTCATCCCAGAGATTGCCTTGCGCAAGCTTCCGGACAGCAAGGTGGCCGGAAAAGCCAACGTGCTTATCTTCCCCGACCTCAATTCAGGCAACATCGCCAGCAAGCTCATCCAGCACGTGGCACGGGCCAACGCCTACGGCCAGATCCTGCTGGGTCTAGATCGTCCCGCCGCCGACCTGTCGCGCGGCAGCAGTTCCCACGACATCCTGGGCGTGGCCGCCATCGTCGGGCTGCAAAGCATCGACTACCAGCATCTCTACCCCGGCGCCGGCGAGAACTTGCCGGGCGACCTCTGAAACGTTCATCCCCCTGACTCACCACCCCGAGCCACCTCCGGTCCATGCTCCAGAACCTGCTGACTCCCCGGGTCTTCATCGCGGCCACTCGCCAGAATGATGGCAAAACCACCACCTCGCTCGGACTCCTAGCCGCATTGCAGCAACGCTACGGACGGGTGGGCTACATCAAGCCGGTGGGTCAGCGCTTCGTAGAGATTGACGAGCAAAAGATCGACGAGGACGCCGTGATCATGGACCGCGTCTTCCGGCTGAACTGCCCGCTGGTGGACATGTCTCCCATCGCGGTCGAGCCGGACTTCACCCGCAAGTACTTGCAGTCGTCCAACCTCGAGGCCCTAGTCAAGCGCATCCACAAGGCCTTTGATCGCGTGGCTTGGGAGAAAGACTTCGTGCTTTGCGAAGGCACCGGCCACGCCGGCGTCGGCAGCGTCTTCGACCTTTCCAACGCGAACGTCGCCAAACTGCTCAATGCCAAGGTCGTCATCGTGACCCGTGGCGGCATCGGCCAACCCATCGACGAAACGGTCATGAACCATGCCCTCTTCAAACAAGAGGGGGTTCAAGTCATCGGAGTCATCATCAACAAAGTGCTGCCCGAGAAACTCGACTATATTACCGAGTTCGCGCAGCGCGGGCTCAAGCGCAAAGGACTCGAACTGCTGGGGGTGGTGCCTTACCAGCCCATCCTCTCGCGCCCGACGCTCGGGGCGATCGCCGATGAGCTCGAAGCGGAGGTTTTGGTGGGGAAGACCCCGCTCACCCAGATCGTCAACCAGGTGGTCATCGGAGCCATGGGCGCGGAACGGGCGAAAACCCTTTTAAAGCCCAACGTGGTCATGATCGTCCCTGCCGACCGGGAAGACATCTTGAATGCGGCCACCGAACAAATGAAGGCCTCCCGGCAACCCATCGCCGGCCTCATCCTCTCCGACGACATCAAGCCCTCCACCTCGATGCTCAAACAGCTCCGGGAACTGCCCTGCCCAGTGATCATCACCGGCAAGGACAGCTACCATGCTGCCTCGGTCGTCCACGACCTAATCGTGAAGACCCGGCCCGACGACATTCAAAAGATCCAACTCATTCAGGAGATCATCTCCAAGAATGTGAACCTGAACCGGATCCTCAACGCGTTGTAAACCGGCAGATCGAGGCAGGGATCTTCGCCGAAAACGACGGAGTGGGAGCGGTCGGGTTTGCCAGAACTACCCAAGCCCGCAGTGGGGCCGGCCCGGAGATTCGGCCTCACCTCTGAGCCCCACCTCTGAGCCCTACCTCTGAGCCCTACCTCTAACTTCTACCTCCGGGGCCTATCTCCAGCCGGACCTCCAGCCGGACCTCCAGCCGGACTTGGATCGCGGTGGGCCCGCTTGAAACTGAGGGACACGACCGTCTTCTGGGGCAAACGCCTTCAGTACCACCTTCAGTACCGGTAGCCGACGGCCAACTGACCGTAGGCGGCACCGTCTCCATTGAACTGGAGGCGTACATCATTGAGCACGAACCGCCGATCAATCATCCAACCGCCCTCGAGTGAGGCGTAAAAACCCTTCGGCCCACCCCAGCGCGCGCCGACACCCGTGCGAATCTCGCGATAGGTGACCATCTGGTCATCCATGGCGGCCAGACCGCGGTCCCGACCAAAGTTCGGATTCAGGTGGTAGGCTCCACCCAACATCTCGGCTCCGACATGGAAGGTCCAGTTTTCCGAAGGACGGTACTGGATCTGCGGCCGGGGCAGGAGCAGTGACAGCGTCCAGTGCTCGGCAAAGCGCCAACGAACTCCAGGCCCGCCCACCACCGGAATATCCCGTCTCGGATCCACACTCACCGAAAAGAACACCTGAAGATCCGGATTCACCGCATAGCCCACCCCCCCGATGAACGGCGCATTAAAATCCTCCCCACTGATCTTTTCGAAGTCGGAATACAAGCCCGGCGAAACTTCTCCGAAGGCCTGCCAACGCTCGCTAAAGCGCCAAGACACCGTGAGCGGGAGAGCCACCGACTGCAAATTAGCCGGCAGCGGATTGCCCGAATCACGACCAAAATCCCACCGAGTGTAGGCCACACCGACACCCCAATTCAATGCAGCAGCCGGGTCGAAGATCCCCTTGTACTCCAGCCGAGTCCGAGTCGCGTCCAGATTGCCCAACTCGCGGGATCCCAGGCGGATGTCCGCACCGGCTGAATAGCCCGCAGTCACTTCGAGGGCTCCGGTGTAGGAAGGAGCTACCAATCGATCTTGGGCCCACGCGCTGCCCACAGTCATTAGGGTAGCCGCCATCCGGAAAAGATTCTTCATGATAAGAAGAGATCATCCATGCATCCCAAAAAAGCGCAACCCCGACAACCCCCTGCAAATCGATATCAAACTCCAGGCCAACGCAGCACCCGAACTGGCGTCCCAGCAGGCCACTCCGTGGATGGGGGCACATCCACCAACCCATTGGACCGTGCCATCGACAGAAGTATGTGCGAAGCTTGGACTCCAGCCGATCGCACCTGTCCCGATTCCTCCAGGATCACTCGCATGAAATGCCGTCGGAGACCGGGGTTCGAGAGGGGGACCGACAACGTACCGACGGTGGCCGGCAACCCGACCTCGGCCGATCCCTGCAAACGGCGCAGAGCAGGCAAAGCCATGAGGATAGCCGTGACAAACGCCGAAACGGGATTCCCAGGTAACCCGATGAGGTGCCCACCCCGGAGTGTCCCGAAAAAGACAGGCTTTCCAGGCTTGATGGCCACTTTAAAGAAGTCGAGCTGCCCTCCCAATCTCTCCCAGGCCGGACGCAGAAAATCCCGGTCTCCCACTGAAGCTCCGCCCGCGGTGATCACCAGATCTCCCATCGACAGCGCCGATTCCAGACCCGCCATGGTCGCTTCCAGTTGATCCGGTAACGTCGGCACCTGAATCACCTCCGCACCCGCGGAACGAAACAACGTGGTCAGCAGCACCGAGTTGCTGTCGTGGATTTGCCCCGGGGCCAGCGTCGCACCGGGAGAGCGCAACTCATCACCGGAACTCGCCACCACCACGCGCACCTTTCGATGCACCCGCAACTCTGCACGACCCGCCGCCGCCGCAAGAGCCAACTGCGGCGGACCCAATCGTTGCCCGACCGCCAGCACCCGAGTGCCCATTCGGAAGTCCTCCCCCCGGAAACGAACATTCTCCCAAGGCTTCACCCCATCATTGAAACGGATCCGCCCATCGGGTTCCCGCTCCGTGTCCTCCTGCATCACCACCGCATCGGACCCTGCTGGCATGGGGGCCCCCGTCAAAATGCGAGCACACTCCCCGGACTCCAGAGATCGATCTGCCACCCGACCCGCAGCCACCTCCAATCGGCACGGCAGCACCACCCCAGAACGAGACACCTCCCCCGCTCTCACCGCATAGCCATCCATAGAAGCCGTATCAAAGCCGGGCAAATCGACCAAAGCGGAGACATCCTCTGCCAAACAGCATCCCAACGCTTCCGTTAACGACAACGAAACGACTGGAACAGCAAGCAGAGGCTTCAAAACCCGCTCCAAAGCATCTTCGTAAGTGATCATGATCCGGTGAAAGGCTCAGTAGACAGACCTCCAGCCCCACCTTTCCCGCCGGAAGCGCTTCCCGCAAGCCTCGGAGCCTGTCCCTCCTTGAATTCCCCTCACCGACGACACAATCCACCCATCTCCCTCCTTAAAATCCCCCAAAAATCGACTCAACCACCCCCAGACAACACCCCCGGGCGGCAGCGGGATAGGTCCGGAGCGAGCATAGGAACGTCGACACCCTGATCCCCCCCGCGCGAAAGCGCGAAAGCTCCCCCCTATCCCAACGTTCCCTGCGAGCGCAGGACCTATCCCGCAGAGCCCCACCGACAACACAACCCGCTAATCCCCAAAAAAAACGACCAGCCTATAGTGAGAAAACTCCGGGCTTGCCCCATTTACCGCAGCCCCTTAGCTTTGCAATTCAGGATAAACGGAACCGCTTACTGGGAGGCACCAAGCTTCCCGACACCGAATCATGCTTGAAAAAAATAAAACCATCGCCGAACACCGCATCCACGCAAAAGACACCGGCTCTGCCGATGTCCAGATTGCCCTTCTCACTGAGAAGATTAACTCCCTGACGGAGCATCTTCAGAAGAACAAGAAGGATCATAGCAGCCGTCGTGGTATGTTGCTCATGGTGGGCAAACGCCGCAGCTTGCTCGATTATCTGAACCGCACGGATTCGGCCCGTTACCAGGCGCTGACCAAGAAGCTGAAGCTCCGGAAGTAATTTTTTGCGACGCCGGGCATCCAGCCCGGTTTTCGCTTTAGGACACCCTGCAGGCCACGATTGCCGCGACCACAGGATTGTCCAGATTGTCCAAAGCGGACAATTGCGGGTGCAGCGCCCATTCGACGCGCGCGCAAAATCACCCGCACCAAAAACCCAAAGACGCGTCAAAGAAGTTAAAAAGAAACGCCCGGTCCGCCCGGGAAATTTCACTCGCTCTCCAAACACGAACCTTCAACAGGAAGAAGTATTCGGTGGAGGCTGAGTGAAGTTCCTCAGGGCGGTCGGGCAACTGCTAGTATGTCCCATACCGTTCAAATCCCCGTCGGTGGTCAACACATCACCATCGAAACCGGCCGCTTTGCAAAGCAGGCCGACGGAGCCGTGACCGTTCAACTCGGCGAAACCATCATCCTCACTGCAGCGGTTGCGGCCTCCAAGGCCAAGCCCGGTCAGGATTTCTTCCCCCTCACCGTGGATTACCGCGAGAAGGCAGCGGCCGCTGGCCGTTTCCCCGGCGGATACTTCAAGCGTGAAGGCCGGCCCTCCGAGAAGGAGATCCTCACCTGCCGCCTCACCGATCGCCCCATCCGCCCGCTCTTCCCCAAGGGCTGGTACAATGAAGTTCAGGTCCAGTCGTTGCTGCTCTCGGCCGACGGCCAGAACGACGCCGACATCCTCTCCATCCTCGGAGCCTCGGCCGCATTGACCGTTTCCGACATCCCTTGGGATGGCCCGCTCGGCGCCGTCCGCATCGCCCGCGTCGCCGGTGAGTTCGTGGTGAACCCCACCCACGAACAGCAGGCCCAGTCCGACCTCGACCTCATCTATGTCGGCAACAAGACCGACGTGGTCATGTACGAAGGTGCCGCCAACGAAATCTCGGAGGCCGATTTCATCTCCGCCCTGAAATTCGCCCAGGCCGCCTGCCAACCCTTGATCGCCGCTCAGGAAGAACTGGCTGCCAAGGCCGGCAAGACCAAGCGCGCCATCACGGTGACCATCGTTCCGGAAGAGATCCTCACCGCCGCCAAGACGCTGGCGGGTGATCGCATCATCCCGGCCCTCCTCACCCAGCAGAAGCTGGCCCGCGAGGCCGCCGTCAACGCGATCTTCGCCGAAGTCGGTCAGAAGCTCGTCGCCCAATTCGGCGCCGACAAGGTGACCGAGTTCGTCCTCAAGGACGCCCAGTATTACATCCAGAAGGAAACGATCCGCAGCCTCGTCCTCGACCACTCCAAGCGCCTGGACGGCCGCGACTTCGACGCAATCCGCACCCTGACCAGCGAAGTGGGCTTCCTGCCCCGCGCCCACGGTTCGGCTGTGTTCGCCCGCGGCGAGACCCAGGCCGTCTGCTTGGCCACCTTGGGCACCAGCGACGACATCCAGCAGTTCGACTCCTACACCGGTGGCGCAACCAAGAAGCAATTCCTGCTGCACTACAGCTTCCCGAACTACTCCGTCGGTGAGACCGGCCGCATCACTGGCCCCGGCCGCCGCGAAATTGGCCACGGCGCTCTGGCTGAGCGCAGCGTTCGCCCGGTGATCCCCCTCACCGAGTATCCCTACGCCGTCCGCATCACCGCCGAGATCATGGAATCCAATGGTTCCACCTCGATGGCTTCGGTCTGTGGCGCGACGCTGGCCCTCATGGATGCCGGTGTGCCCATCACCCGCCCGGTGGCGGGTATCTCCATCGGTATTTGCACCGAGTACGGCGCCGATCACCAAATCTCCCGCTACAAGCTCCTGACCGACATCATCGGCTGGGAAGACGCGTTCTGCGACATGGATTGCAAGATCGCCGGAACCGAGAAGGGCATCACTGGCTTCCAGCTGGATCTGAAGCTCAAGGGCATCCCGCTGCCGATCATGGAGCAGACCATCGAGAAGGCTCGTATCGCCCGTGGCGAGATCCTGGCCCACATGCTCACCACGCTGCCGGCTCCGCGCTCGAATATTTCCAAGTACGCCCCGCGCATCGTCACCCTGAAGATCAACCCCGAGAAGATCGGCGCGTTGATTGGACCTGGCGGCAAAAACATCAAGCGCCTGGTCGAAGAGTCCGGTTGCGAAATCAACCTCGAGGACGACGGAACCGTGAAGGTGTTCTCCGTTTCCCCGGAAGGCATGGAAATCGCCCGCCGCGAAATCGAAGCGCTGAGCGCCGAGATCGAAATCGGCAAGGTCTACAAGGGCCGTGTCGTGACCATCAAGGAGTTCGGTGCCTTCGTCGAAGTGTTCCCCGGTCAGGACGGCCTGGTGCACGTCAGCGAGCTGTCCAACAAGCGTGTCGCCCGCGTTGAAGACGTCATCAAGATGGGTGACGACATCTGGGTGAAGTGCATTGGGGTCGACGAAAAGGGTCGCGTGAAACTCAGCCGCAAGGCCGCCATGGAAGAGCGTGGAGAAATCCCGCCCTCCACCGGTGCCCCAGAAGAGGGAGCCCCTGCAGCCAGCGAAGAAGCCCGTCCGGAGCGTGCTGAACGCCCCGAGCGTAGTGCTGAGCGCGGATCCGATCGCGGTGGAGACCGTGGCGGAGACCGTGGCGGAGACCGTGGTGCTCGTGGCGGAGATCGCGGTGGCCGTGTCGCAGACCGTGGTGCTCGCGGCGGAGATCGCGGTGGCCGTCGTAGCGACGCCCCGGCCGGTGGCGAAGGCGAAGGCTCCGGCGAACCCCTGGAGATCGGAAAGATCTACCGGGCCAAGGTTGTGACCATCAAAGACTTCGGAGCCTTTGTGGAGTTCCTCCCGGGCCGCGAAGGTCTGGTGCACGTCAGCGAGCTAGCCAACTTCCGCGTCAAGCAGGTCGAAGACATCGTCCAGCTCGGCGACGAGATTTGGGTGAAACTCCTCGGTCAGGATGAAAAGGGCCGTGTCCGCCTCAGCCGCAAGGCTGCCATGGAAGAGCGCGAAAAAGCCTCTTCGGGTGATGCACCTGCTGCCAGCGAGTCCGCCAGCGGCGGCTCTGATGCTCAGGAATAATCCACTCAACGTATCTCAAGGGCGCCTGCGGCAACGCAGGCGCCTTTTTTGTTGGGGACGCTGTGCCACCGAAAAAAAGGTGCTATCGGAGAACGGCTACCGAAGAGGAGTTCACTGCAACGACGAACTCTGAAAACCCAACTGGGCCACGATCAACAAGCGTCGCCCGGAGACCCGCAAACCCAACGAATCCCTCCAAAAGACCGGCCGGCGGCGGGCCCGGTCATGCAAGTCGGTGATGGCCAGCTTCACCTGCTCAGGCCGCGTGGCATTCAGAGCATCCTCTACCACGCTAACATCCTGAATAAAGGCCTTGGGCTGAATCCATCGAGCCAGCTGGTACTGGGGCCGTTTCCAGGGAGAAACGCACTCCATCAACGCCCAGAGGCCCACGTCGGCGGGCTCACAAGCACGCACGGTGGCCAGACGCTGGCGCAAGGTCATGGACAAAGCCTCGCTCATGCTCGGTGTAACAGGGGTAACAGAGAAAAGAAGGCCTCGGAGACTGTGTTCGGGTCAATCTGTTTCTGATCCCAGTAAACAAACTTTCTGCGTCAGTCCCGCAAACCTAGCAGGCACTCGTCAGCGATTACTGCAAGTAGGGTGCTGTGGACTCCGGTCCCGAAAGCTTGAGGGGAGCCCCAGGGAAAATCTTCTTCCCACCCTCCACCACCACCTTCTCGCCCGGCTCGATACCACTGAGAACTTCAACCTTGCCGGCCAACCGCATTCCCAGGCGGACCGGACGCATCACGGCCTGGTTTTGAGAACTCACCACAAAGACCAAATTGGTTTCTCCACTGGCGATGACCGACGGCTCCGGAATGACCAATGCCGATTCCCGAAGTCGCACCGACAAGCCCAACTGGGCCAGCATCCCGCCCCGAAGGCGCGCCTCCGGATTGGCCACGCGAGCCTTAACCAAGGCGGTCCGGGTGCCTGGGTCTAATTGCGGGGAAATGAAATAGACCTCACCCGAAAAACGCTCCTTCGGATAAGCATCCACATAAAAGTCTACCTTCTGACCAATGCGCACCTGGCCGAGGAACCGTTCCGGCAGACTCAGCTCCACCTTCATGACTGAAAGGTCCACCAAGGTGGTGAGCGGCGTATTGCGGGAGATGACTTGGCCGGGACTAATTTGACGGGCCCCGGTGGTGCCCGAGAAGGGAGCCACGATGCGGGCGTCTTTGAGCAACCGTCGGCGCAGCTCGACGGCACTCTGGTTGACCTGAAAGGTCGCCGATGCCTGATCGAACTCTTGCTGAGCGATGAGCTTGCCCCGGAACATTTGCTGGGCTCGCTCGAAATTGGCCCGACTCAACTCCAGCGAAGCCTCCGATTCCTGGAGGGCTGCCTGGAACTTCGTATGATCGAGAGACAGCAGGAGCGCACCCGCCTCGACCGACTGACCCTCAGAGAAGCCAATGGTCTGCACCACACCATCGGTTTCGGATTTGATTTCCACCGACTCATTGGGGGTCACGGTTCCCACCAACGAGACCACTTCGGCCACGGGCTGCAGGCGAGCCTCCACCGCCACCACCTGAAACACCATGCCTCCAGCCCCTTTGGCCGCAACCGCACCGGGCGTGGTAGCCGGCTTGCAGCCGCTGGCGATCCAACCGCTCACCAAGGCCAAGACGGTGCTAGAGATCAGGGGGTGAACGAAGCGCTTCATGCAGAGTCCGAGGAGGCTGCCCGGGGGGGGGAATCCGGCGCCAGATCAAAGTCGATCCTACTCTGGAGAGGCAAGGCTTCTGCCTTTGTCCCGCGAAGCCTTATCACTCCCTCGTAGGACCCAAATAACCTCGGACCTTGCTCTGAAACAGGCCGCCGAGTTCCGGTCAAAGCCTTTGACGATAGGAGTGGGGTTACTTAGCTTGCCGGTTCTTTAAATTGAGACACCCATGATCGGTCTGATTTTCCGTAAGATATTCGGGTCCCGCAATGACCGTGAGGTCAAGCGCCTCCGTCCGCTCGTTGCCCGGATCAACCAGATCGAGCAGGAACTGCAGTCGCAGCCGGAGTCGGTGCTTCGCGAGAAGACCGCCGCTTGGAAGGCCCGGCTGTCGACCATCCAGGACAACGATGAGCTAAAGCGTGAGCTCGAAGCCCTGATCCCCGAAGCCTTCGCCGTCGTCAAAAACGCCTGCCGCCGTCTCTGCGGCACCGAGGTTGAGGTCCGCGGACATCCCATTCGCTGGGAAATGGTCCCCTTCGACGTGCAGCTCATTGGCGGCATGGGGCTGCATCTCGGCCGGATCGCAGAAATGGCCACTGGCGAGGGCAAGACGCTCGTCGGAACCATGCCCGTTTACCTGAACGCCCTAACCGGACGTGGTGTGCATGTGGTCACCGTCAACGACTACCTGGCGGCGCGCGACTCCGACTGGATGGGCCATGTCTACACGTTCCTCGGCCTCAGCGTCGGCTGCATTTTGCATGACCAACCGCCGTCGGTGCGTCGGGAGATGTACCAGTGTGACATCACCTACGGCACCAACGCCGAGTTC
>SXGR01054973.1_pt1 | contig 12734 bp, 7 predicted proteins | sample 3174711 | NCBI WGS metagenome assembly SXGR01 (sample SAMN11356860, study PRJNA531348) | freshwater metagenome | isolation source: freshwater sample F1-60 | place: China: Fuxian Lake, Yuxi | collected 2017-12-25
GAGCTCGGTGCGCTTCTGCTCCAGCTCGCCACGCACTTGATCCAGTGCGCCGTGCGAACTGGCCAATGCCTTATTCAATTGGTCGACATCTGCCTGGGTTTGAGCCACCGCTTCGGCGTGCCGCGCGATGCTGACTTCCGCCTCAGCACGAACGCGACCAAGAATCTCGCTGTGTCTTTGCCTCAAAGTAGTCGTTCGATAACTGATCTCGGGAAGCTGATACTCATCCCATATGGTTGGGCCATGGCGGAAATGCTTCTTCAGATCTCCATGGGCAGCGGATACGTAGTACCGATTGAGCCCGTCGAAATGAACGAAGGAATAGCCCTTCTTGAATAGCAGGGGCTCCCACTCCTTGTAAGTCGCCACCTGCGTCAAGGGGCTTGTGGCCTCCATCACAACTACCCAAGGCCGGTGGGTCGACCTGCGCCACCCCTTCAAGACTGCGTGTTCGGATCCTTCAACATCGATCTTCAGCCAATGAATCTCCTTGCTATCGAGTTCAGCGAAGACTTGATCGAGGGTGACTGCCGCCACCATCGTCTCGATTGATTTGTACCCATTACGGGCCGCATTTTCCGCAATCTCCTTGGAGGCAGTAGACTGTCCAGTGTCGGGGATTACGTAAAACTTTAGGAGGCCGGATCGATCGGAAACGGCAGCTTGAAGCACTGTTTCGTCGGGTCGGTCCTGGCGGAGGAGTTCTGCGTATTGGCTGGTCGGTTCGACGTGAATGCCCCGCCAACCCTTCTCATAGAAGCATTTGCTCACGGAATCGACGAGCGGATCCTGGGCACCGACATCGACATAGACGCCACGGCCAACATGCTGCAGTGCCCGCCACAGCAGGACATCCTCGAGGTTCTGGGCGTAGGAGACGACGGACATTCACGTTCCTATGGCGCTGACGCAGCGGGCGCACTCGACCGACCGGCACGGCCGGCAAGAGGCGCCGACGCATGACCGGGCGAAGCCGATGCGATCGCGGTCATGTCGTACCGTCATTCGCAATGGGCGGCGATCCCGGCAAATCCTTGAACGCGCTGAACAGCTCTTCGGGAGGCATAGTGGCTGCCGGGTGGCCGACTTGGTGGGCACGTTCATAGACCGACATGAGCTTGGGCACATACGTGTCAAGTTCCTTCAGGTGCTTGAGACGCATCAAGACCCGCGACGCGGAGAAATACGCGCTGTTGCCGGCCCTGTCGTTCTCGAAGATTTCCCGCCACATCATCTCCACCAACCACAAACGGTTGGCTCGTCGGCAATCCACCTCTACGGGATCGGTGCCCATGCGCTCGGCCAGATCCCACGTGCGCGGGAGTTGCTCGAGATCAAGCAGGACTCCGTAGTCCTGCCACGAAACGTTCGAATTGACCACGAGCGCGGGCTCGCCAATCCAGTAGGCGGGCTCGTCTGCCATGAAGTTGAGAACGTAGTAGGCCGTGGGTACACAGGAGAGCATGGTCGAGAAGATCCTGCCGCTGGTGTCCTGGCAGTATGACTTCAGGGCATGATCGCGCCGATACACATGAGAGTATATCGCCGTGAAGAAATTCTCGCACTTGGCCGCCAACTGCTTGACCGCCGCGAACTGGTCCGGGCCAGGCGGTTCCAACAGGTTGTAGTTGGCAAGAAAGGCGGCAAGATCCGTCACGCTACCCGGGTTGGCCTCCGTCGTGTAGCCATAGTTCATGTAGATCAACGCTATGCCTGGATGCCGGTCGATGATCTGCAGAACCTTCTCGATCACGCCCGGCCGGGTGAGATCGTCATCCCCCAGGATCCAGACATACTCTCCCCTCGCCCGCTGCGCCGTGACTGCAAGATTGCCCAGCATGCCGACGTTCGCCGGATTTCGGACATAGCGAAAGTCGGGGCGGCCGAGATGGGGCTTGACCACTTCCGAAGTATGATCCGCAGAGGCGTTGTCGACGACAAGCACTTCCAGGTCGCCGCGCGGTTGAGCGATCTGCGAAAAAATGTTGTTGAGGCTGATCTCCAACCAGCCGGCCCGGTTGTAGGTGCTGATGCAAAGCGACAATTTGGGTCGCTTCTGCAGATTGACGAGCGTCGCGTAGACGTCTCTTCCCTGCTGCACCTCAAGCGGAAGCAGTCCATCGGTCAGACGGTCCGTTGCCAACTCGAGCGTGATATCCCTTGCATAGTCGTCCCAGGATCGAACGGGCCGGTCGAGTGCCTCCTGGGCCAAGCAGCGCCGCCAATCGTGATCGGCTAGCCTCAAGATGGCCTCCGTCAAGCCGGGTCGGCTCTCCATGTCGGCGAAGACGAGCCCCGCGGGCCCTGCCGTGGGCGAGCGCCCGACGTCGGCATGCACCACGCAAGGAAGTCCGAGCCAGAGGCTCTCCGCGACAAGCTGCGCCATCTCTCCGTCGAGATCCGACAAAACGAGAAAATCGGCCACTTCAAGGAGTTTGTCGAAACTGCCACCATCAGTGTCTTTCACCCAGCGCGCTTGGGGAATTGACTGAATTCTTGCTTCCAGAGCCGCCGCGTCCGAAGCGGACATGCGCGAAGAGCCACCCAAGAAGGTAAAGAGCAATCGACTGGCAGACCGCGTCGCGGCCCTTTCGGCGGCGTCAAGCAGGATATCAGGATCGGCCGCCCGCTGCGCTGAAATCATCGCGAGAACGCAGACGCCCTCCGCCCTCGGCCGCTTCGGGATCGCTCGTCGTTGTTGCCCCGGGCTCTCGTGGGGAGCCGCGATGACCTTGAAGCGATGCTCGGCGCTATGGACCTTTCCGCGCCACGCCATCAGAAAGCGATGAAAATGCCGGAATCGGCGCTCCGAGGCCACCAGCACCTTGTCCGTTCCGGCAAGCGCTTCAAAAGCCAGCATTTCTCGCTTGGCAGAAGCCGACGGCAGTTCCTCATCCGATTGACCAACCACTTCTTGCAGAAGTGCTGCGGTGCGCAGGCGCCTGGCTTTTGCGAACGTCACGACCTCGGCGAGCACTTCGCTGCCAGTACCATCAGGAAAAACCAGCCATCGCGGCGCTTCAGGCTGCCCCGGCTCAATCCAGTCAGCCCACGATGAGCCGCCCGGCAACACCTTGTCAGTCGCGATCAGGCTCCGCTTCGTGACATCCCAGTCGACGGGGACAAGGGCAACGCCACGACGGGTCAGCGCGCGCGCCAACCGCCCCGCGAAAGCCATCTTTGCGTCGAGGGCTGACACACCGGGGCCAATCCAGAAATACAAACTCGTCACGTGGCGCGTGGAGTCGGCGGCATCGGCGAGCAGCCCCCGGATTCGCTTGATATAGTCCAGCCACTTTTCAGTTGAGACCTCCTGAGCCGAAGCAGGCGGCGAGATCACTCTTATCGGCGCGCCGCGTTCGGCGTTTTGATGCTGCGCGAAGAACCCTTTCAAGTCGTTGGCGGCAAGAGTTGAGACAGGCGCCACAGCGTCGGCCAGCAGAAGCGCCTGCATATACTGTTCGTAAGCAACGGCATGGGGACCCTTCTGCTTTGGCAGGCGCAAAGGCCCAGCGCCATGAAAGACAAATGCCGAGCGCAAACCAAGTCGCCTGCCGGCCAATATCAGATCCATCTCGGCCAGGGTGGAAATGGCCGGGTTCGCAGACACAGTCTCAGGAATGAGGAGCCAGTCATGATCGCCGCAAGACTGCGGCGCGACGACGACCCGCGGGTCGCCTTGAGCGGGATGGCCGGTCGTTCGCTCCCCTCCCCCAGCCGTCAGTCCAAAGACCTCCAACTGCCCCCTGGTCAGGAGCTGGAGGGTATTGTCCTCCGCGCTCCATTGTACGAACCGGACTGCCTCCCCGAGCTGCACAAATGCCCGGGCGAGATCGCAAAGGAAACGCGACGGCTGTGCCATCGGGCTTCCCGTCGAACCGACGACAAGAAAGACCGAAGGATCACCTTCTCGGGCCGCTGCGATTGGCGGAAGCGGCGGGCCTGCGGTCGGCTGAGCCAGAGGTGTCGGGGGTGACACGGGAGGCGAGGAAGGTACCGGCGGATTGGCCACTTCCCCTAAAACACGCGCTTCGATGAGACGATGCAGCTGGTTCCCGATGGTCCTCAGCGCCTGGTCGACATCGACCGGCTGTGCCCGGCCGCCAAGCGGAGGGGCCGGCTCGACGGGAGCGATGACGCCAAGAGCCGTCAGCTCGCCCAACGCAGGATTGCCGTCACGCCGGCGGGCCAGTGACGTGCGATACGCCTCGATGGCGTCGTCGCGCCTTCCCATGATCTTCTGCAGATGTCCAAGCTGCAGAAAAACGTCGGCATCGCTGCCATCGAGTTCGATCGCATGCCGATAGGCCGCGAGCGCCTCGTCAAACGACGCCCCTTCCTTGAGGCAGTTCCCGGCCTGGACCCATATCGCGAAGTCCCTCGGATACTGCTTGAGGTGTATCCGGTACGACACCGCCGCCTCGATCCAGCGCCCCTCGTCCCGGCACCGATCCCCCTCGTGACGGGCATCCGAAGCCGCCGCCGGAGCATCGGCACACCCCAGCCTTGGCGATCGACGGACACGAAGCCACCCGAGCAACGGCATGTTCTGTCCCGAATGCGATAGCGCTGGCATCGTTACCGCCGCTTAACCCCTGCGTCAGGCCGAGCGGTTCTTCTCTGGAAACATGGCGGCTGCACCAGCGGATCAGGCCGCTTCACCAAAGCGAGACGGACCATGCTCCATTTGGCCGACACCGCACGAGCACGAGGCTTGAGATGCCATGCGAGGCCGGCATTTGTACCCAGATCACAGAGGCTGCCGTCTTTGGTCCTGGGCGTCAGGCCAGCATTCGTCATTGGGGGCGGGTCCAACGTCGCGCGATGACGTCGTCGTCGACCGCATCGGGATGGCCGTATTCATCGTACGCGAGATCGTAGCGCACCATGATGCGCGCCAGTTCCGGCGCCAGGGTTCTGGCCTTCCAACCAAGTTCGTCAGCCGACTTCGCCGGGTTTGCGCGCAGCCGCTCGACTTCAAGGGGCCGATAATAGACAGGATCAACCGCCACCCGCGTCTTGCCACTCTTGGTATCGCGGCCGACTTCCTCGGCCCCCGTGCCCGACCACTCCAACTCGACGCCGATTTCGCCAAAGCAAAATTCCACAAACTGGCGAACACTGTAAGAGACACCTGTGCCGAGCACGTAGTCGCCAGGTTTGTCGCGCTGCAGGATGCGCCACATCGCTTCGACGTATTCCGGCGCGTATCCCCAGTCGCGCGCGGCCGAGAGATTGCCGAGCTTCAGGACAGCCTGTTGGCCACGAGCAATGCGGGCCACCGCCTGCGTAATCTTCTTGGTGACGAAGGTCCGTCCACGGCGCGGCGATTCATGATTGAAGAGGACGCCGTTGGAGGCATGCATGCCATAGCCGTCGCGATAGTTGGCCGTCGTCCAGTAGGAAAACAGCTTGGCGGTTGCATAGGGCGAGCGCGGCGTGAACGGCGTGTTCTCGTCTTGTGGTTCGCTTCCAGGCAGCCCGCCGTAGAGCTCCGACGACGAGGCCTGGTAGAAGCGCGCATCAAGGCCGACTTCCCGGATCGTGTTCAGAAGCCGCAATGTCCCGAGGGCATCCACCTGGGCTGAATAGTCCGGAACGCTGAACGAAACTGCGACGTGAGACTGCGCGGCGAGGTTGTACACTTCCTGCGGTTGCGTCTTGGCAAGCAATGCGTGCAGGGAGGAGGTGTCGATGACATCGCCGAAATGTGACGTAAACCCTTCCTTGAAGAGAATTGGATCGATGCGCCGCGATGTGAAGTCCGAATTTCGCCTGACCAGACCGTGTACCTCGTATCCCTTCGCGAGGAGCAATTCTGCAAGATAAGAACCGTCCTGACCTGTCACGCCCGTGATGAATGCAGTCTTCTGAGATGCCATTTTCTATACCGCCAACGTCTGATCACGATTGAAGCAAGGTAAAACCGCTCTTGCTGCGAAGCACACTATTGCCACGAAGCACACTATCCTTGGAATAGACTACCACCGCGCAAATCACGGCCTCACGCCTCGGCGCCACACACGCAGGGGAAACCGGTCGCAGGCCCAATCTTAAGCCATCCGAACCCGTCTGGCGCAAGATCATCGGCTCGGCTCAAACGATCTCGATCTCGGGAAACGGAAAGATCATTCGACCGCCACCTGCAAGATACGCAGCTTCCCGCCGCACAATACTCTCGCGAAAATGCCAAGGCAGGACGAGGAAATAGTCCGGTCGCATTGCCCGCGCATCGGCCTCGGAAACGATGGGGATATGGGTGCCCGGAGTCAGTTTTCCGAATTTGTCGGGATTGACTTCGGCAATAGCAGGCATGAGATCAGCCGTGATTCCACAGAATTGAAGGACGACATTTCCCTTGGTGGATGCCCCGTATCCCAGCACCGTCTTCCCATCCGACTTGAGCCTCTCGAGGAGGCGCCGGAGGTCGGCCCTGTGCCGGAAGACGCGCTCTTCAAAATCGCGATAGGGTCGCGGCGTCGAGAAACCCATTCTCTCCTCCTGCTCAAGCAGCCAGGCGACGAGTGCCTCTCCCCTTCCACGGCGCTGGTCGTCATTGCGAACGGCGGTGACGGCAAAGCTGCCGCCGTTGACGCCGTTCATCTTGACATCGATAAGCCGAAGCCCTGCTGCTTCGAGGATTCGCCTGACGACACTCAACGAGTAGTACTCGATGTGCTCGTGGCAGACCGTATCGTAGGATGTCATTCGCAGCATGGACGGCATGTAGCTCTGCTCAAAATGCCACATGCCGCCCGGAGCCAGTATGCTCTCGACCTCGCGTGCGAAGGCGATCGGGCTCTCGAGGTCGTAGAACATGGCTATGGACGTCACGATCTTCGGCGCGGGCGCTCCGGTCGCGCGGTAGGCTGCTGCCGAGAAGAAGTCGGGAACGAGGTGGACATCCGAAGGATAGTACTCGCGGAACTTTTGACCGGACGGATCCATCCCGGTGCGCACGATGCCTAGTGTATTGTAGGACTTCAGTGAGGTCGCGTCATTGCTTCCAATGTCCAGAACGGCATCGCCCGACTTCAATTCGGCAAAGTGTTCAAGTTCGTTAATCTTGGCCGACAGATGCGCGATCATGCTCTGGTTGAGGCCAGAGCGATAGCCATAGTTGTCGCCATACATCTCACCGAGATCGTATGTGTGCGCGAGCTGCAACAATCCCGACTCCGGGCACCAAACCAATCGAAGCGGTCCGACCGTCACGGGTTCGTCGACGCTTGCGGGAAAAACTCCGGTCATGGCTTGTTCGCCCAAATCAAGCACCGGCAACAATGACGTCGACCCGCTTACGCGACACTTTTCGAGAGTTGTATATCCTCCGCTCACATCAACCTCCTATGCCCTCGCCACGTGCCGCCAGGGGAAGGCCCAGGCTCCGAGTGCTGGCCTAGCCCATCACCAGACTTACTATCCGAAAACCAAGGCGACCGATATTTCTTTCGTGCCGCGCTTCTACTATGTCTTGCTCAGAGATGCACCTCGGTCCGCAGGAATTCCCAGCAAATTCTGCACTTCGTATCAAGATTCGGGGCGGGCCCCTTTCCCGAGCGCAAGCGACCCGGCATGGCGGGGACAGCGCCGGCACATCTTGAAACGTGAGGGCCACCCGGTAGGGCAGGCGATGCCAATCCTGCCTGTCAGAACGTCGGCGGCTACCTCTCCTGAGGCGAGCCCGTGCCCTTGCGGACAAGTTGGTCGGCATGGTCAAGAATGTCACGCATGGTCGTGGCAAGGGAATAGTTGGGCGTCCAGCCGAGAACTCGACGCGCTCGGGAAGCATCGCCGACAAATCTGGGAATATCGCCCGGTCGCACGCGTCCCGTGTCAGCCTCGATGACAACAGAAGCGCCACTCATACGTATCATCTCGTCCAGAAGGTCCCGGATGCGTCGGGGAACACCGGAGGCGATGTTGAACACCGTGCCAGGCTCTATGCATTCCGACTTTTCGACGGCGAGTACGTACGCCATCGCCACATCTCGGACGTCCAGAAAGTCGCGCTCTGCGTTAAGATTGCCCACCCGCATAAGGGGCGACTGTCTTCCAGCCTTGATGCGTGCAATTTGCATTGCAAAGTCCGGCAGCACGAATTTCTCGGACTGATTAGGGCCCGTGTGATTGAACGGCCGGAACCTGACACATCTCAACCCCTCCTCCGCCATCGCCCCCAGCGCCAGGTCCGCGGCAGCCTTCGATGCCATCTGAACATTTGTCGGCGCCACGAGTGCCATCTCATCGAGCGCCTCTCCAGAGCGACCGGTGGTGCCGTAAATCTGGCCGCTTCCGATAGAAAGAAGTACGCATTGCGGTGCGTGGCGCTTTATGGCGCGAGCTATGTTCAGCGTTCCGAAAAGGTGCACCTGCCACGCCAGGTCCTCGTTGGCGGTCGCCGCGGCAATGACGGACAGCCCGGCCAGATGGACGATGTGCGTTGGTCGGATCCTCGCAATGACGGTGTCGACGGACGCTCCATCGACGACATCCATGCGCTCTACCAAGCCCAACATCGGGTCGACGGCCGCATTCCGGGACGTTGGGAAGACTTCGCTCCGGGTGCCGGACGACCGGAGCGCAGCGACCAGATATCTTCCAACAAACCCCTGCGCTCCGGAAACCAAGATTCTCATCGACAGGCCAACCTGATTCTCGCAGCATGTGAAGCAGATGCAGCCCATCTGCAGTATGGCGTTGGCGTGATTCGCATGTGGCAGGAGGGCGTGCTCTTCATCCGGCCGGCCGCTCCTCAATGCCGACTGCAGTGCCTCGAAACTCCAGGGGAGTTGTCTTGGTTTCCGGCTCCATTACATCCACGGCCCCCAGGCATGCCCGCTCGAGAACCCTGCGAGCGAACCCATTCACTGCCGCAACCAGGGCAACGTGCAGCCGGCCGTGCTGGGAAGGCAGGTCTGCATGGCAGTCCCGATAGGCCGTATGGCAGAGCGGGCATGTCTTCCCGGCCTCCGGCCAGATCATCTCGACGGCTATACTCGAACCTTCAGGCATGGACTGATTTTGACTCGGGCGACCCTTGAGTCAACGGCCAACTCAGTCGATACAGGACACCGCCGACCGGCAGTGTGATCGATCGATCCAGTGTTCGGGTATCGATTATCCATGCTATGAACCCGGCGCCGGCCGGGTCTTGATGCAACCGCGATTGGAGGTACGACCATGAAGTCACCCCTAACCAGTTCAACGCTTGCAGAGGCAGCCCCGAAGCTGACTGCGTCGCAGAACCTTGCGGTGCATTACGTCGATCGTCCGGACTGCCTTGAGACCTTCTCGGACTCGATCTCCAGCCTGTTCTTCGATGGTCAGTCCCTGCATATTGAGTTTGCCGTCACGCGCCCCGATGTGTCTGCTGCCGGAGCACCAACAACGGCCCGGCGCTACCCGGTATGCCGCATGGTGTTGCCGCCCGCCGCCGCCATCGACCTCATCAACAAGATGCAGCAGATCGGTACGGCTTTGGTGCAGTCGGGTTTGGTCAGCGTAACATCGCCCACCAGCTAGGCCGTCCGCCAGCAAACGCTTGCCGACGAATGCCGTAGGCGCATGCGGCATCCTGCGCGGAACAGCCGAAGACGAGGCTTGGTGCTCGGGTATCGAATTTCCAGTTCCGGCAGCCGTCACACAAAGTGATAGTCGCTCCAGTGGATCGAGGCCGAGTTGCCGAACGTCAGGATGTCGTGGACCGTGCCGTCGGCCGAGTTGATGCTCCAGTGGGTAGCATCGACCCGGGTGAAGGTCGCGCCCTGTGCCGCCGTGCCGTAGTCGCTGAAAATCATGCTGTCGCCGACAGCCGCGTCGTTGCCGGCAAAATCAAGCACAGTGTCGCCGTTGGCGCTGCCGCGGCCAAACACGAATATGTCGTTGCCCATGCCGCCATCCAGCAGGTCGGCGCCACCGCTGCCATAAAGTACGTCCGTGCCATTGCCGCCATGCAGGTCATCGTCGCCGGCGCTGCCAAACAAAGTGTCGTCGCCATCGATCGCCCAGATCGAGCCACCGGCACTGCCGAGATGCAGCGTGTCGTCGTGCGTCGAGCCGATCAGCCCGGCGATCGCGCTGTACGTGTCGCCGGCGGCATCGCCGGTGTTGCCCGTGGTATCTCCGAGGTTTGCCGACACCCCCGCCGACGCCGTCGAATAGTCCGCAAACGAGAGGCCGCCGCCGCCGTCGAGCAGGTCGGCGCCGCCGCCGCCGATCAGGTGGTTGACGCCGGCCTCGCCGTGCAGATCATCGTTGCCCGTGCCACCCATGAGTGTGTCGTCGCCCGCCTGCGCCCAGATCGACCCACCGCGGTTGTCCAACTGCAGCACGTCGGCAAACGCCGAGCCGACCAGACCCTTCATTCCAACGTAAGTGTCGGCCGCTGCTTCTCCCGTATTGCCATCCGCATGCAGCAGGCTCGCATGAACGCCCGTCGTCGCGGCGGCGTAGCTTGCAAAGGCAACGCCGGCGCTGCCGTCGAAGGCGTCGGCGGCCGTGGTGCCGGCGAGATGATGGATGCCGGAGCCGCCCGCCAGCTCATTCATCGTCATGGCGTCGGAACCGAAGACCCCGCCCAGGCCGGACGCCGTCGGGCTGACCGTGAAAGCGGTCTTGAAGCTGGTCTGTCCGACCGGGGTATGGCTGGGTCCCATCGTCTCGATGAAATAGGCCTCGTAGTTGTGGCCCGCCGTCAGTTGCAGCGCGGCGGTGTTCCAGTGGCCATCGACGTCGGCGATCGCCGTCGCGGTCTTGGTGCCGCCTGCGGTCAGGTCATTGACGATCACGAAAGCGGTGAAACCGGCATGGATCTGGTTTGTTGCCGCGCCGATCCACTGGGTTTTCGTGCCGTTGTGGGAAGCCGGATTGAGTCCCGTCCAGCCGAACGCCAGGCTGGTGCTGGTCGCGGTGAAGGTCGGCGTCGGATTGACCGTCGACGGCAAGTAGGTGGCGTTCTGGCCCTGCGTCCCGTTGGCCGTGAAGACGTTGCCGCTGAGGGTGCCGGCGACCGGCCCCCACGGATTGACATACTTGCTGATGAAGTTGGCCTGGTCCGTGATCGTCGTCACCAGCGACGGATCCAGCGAACTGCTGCCGCTGGCCATGAAGTTGACCTGGGCAAGTTGGGCACTCGCCACGGCGCCTTTTTCCGTCTGGGTTATGCCGCCAAATGGGTTGACGGGCGGAAGACTGACATAGGACGTACCGCCCTGGATCGAGGCCCCTCCATCGACGCCGTAGGTGACGATCTTGTTGGTGGCCCACGCGTAGAGCGGGTCCAGCAGCGCGTTGGAGCGCGCCGTGAGGTAGACATTGTAGGTTTCGGCGATCCCGGTCGTCGATCCGACATGGACGCGATACCAGCCCACGCCGTTGTCGGGGACCGGCAGATTATTGAGGAGAAGCGTGCCCTGCGGCTGCAGGACATTGGCCGTCGATCCGAGACCGAGAGTCGTCGACGTCGGATTGTTGAATGTCCAGACCTGCCACAGCGAGTTCGTCGACCCGGCGCTCGGGGCAAAGTCGAACGTTTGCCACACGAAAGGTCCATTCGCGGACGATCCCGCCACGGGAATGTCGATCGAAATGCTGATGCCCTCCGAAATGTCCCTCATCACGGAGGTGGCATTGCTGAAGACGAGCTTGAGTTGGTTGACCTGGGGTTCGTTGATGACCCCCGAAACCACCACGGGGTTGTGGCTCGCGTTGATCGTCTGCACGTCGACCGGCTGATACTGATATCCCACCGGCTGGTAGCCGCCCCCTGGCGCCACATAGTTGGTGGCGATCGGGGTCACGTACCCGCCGGGCGCCTCCCAATCGTCGTAGATGGTGACGTTGAGATTGTTGACGTCGTTCTTGGTCCCGAAGTCGTAGAGCGACATCTGGGGACCCCCGAGGGCATAGGCGTTCATCAGGGCATCGGAATAGTTGCCGCCGTAGGAGTTCGAATTGTTGAAGAAGATCTTGGCATAGGGATCAGAGAAGGTCGGCTGCGGCGTCCCCGACGCCAGGTTCTGCCCGAAGGCATACAGCGGATCCCAGTTCCAGTTCTTGTTGAGGTCTACCGCCGTGCCGGTCGCCAGGGGATTGATCGGGCCGCCCGTCGTGCCGTAGTACCCGCCCGTGAAACCCATCAGAAGCTGCGTGAAGACGGCGCCCCACTGGTTGTTGGCCGCTACCCCCATGGGGTTGAGATTTTCAAGCGGCGTCCCGGAGTAGGATGGCTGCCATGAATAGGGATTGCCGCCGAACTTGTCGAACACGACCGAATGGCCGTTGGTCGCATAGATGCTGTTCTGGAGATCGCCGGCGCCGATCTGGACGGCGCCCTGGATCTGGCTGTTGCCCTTGGAAATGAGCCAGAACGAGCTGGTGCTGTTCTGGTACTTCAGGTCGTAGGAATAGAAGCCGGGATTGTGATAAAGGAAATTCGCGTCCTGGGAGCCGGCAAAAAAACCAGAGAGATGAATGCCGGTCTGTATGAGATTGGCCGGCGATTGCCCGGACGGCGTGGGCTTCTGGAATTTCTGGACATAGGGATCCCAGTCCGCCGCGTTGAACGGCGGATTTGGGAATGACTGCCCCGAGGGCGGAACGGACGTGGCAGGGCCGACGGCGGCGCGGTTGATGCTGTTGCTGCCTGAAAACAGAGGGTCGGCGGCATTGAACGGATAGACCGTCTGCGTACCCGCGGGGTGGCTGATCGCATTGAACTGGGCGAACAGCTC
>SXGR01018186.1_pt1 | contig 12733 bp, 12 predicted proteins | sample 3174711 | NCBI WGS metagenome assembly SXGR01 (sample SAMN11356860, study PRJNA531348) | freshwater metagenome | isolation source: freshwater sample F1-60 | place: China: Fuxian Lake, Yuxi | collected 2017-12-25
AGTTCCGATGCAACATTCGTCTGGGTTTCTAGCGCTATGTAAGGACGCACAATCGCGCGTTCGCGAGATTTCCGCCGAAGACGTCCGCGAGCTGCAAGTTTCCGGAGCCACGTTTCACCTGATCGACGTTCGCGAAGATCACGAATGGAACCAGCAACATGCGGCGGGCGCCCAGCATCTCGGCCGGGGCATTCTGGAGCGCGACATCGAAGGCCGGATCCCCGATCACGATGCGGCGATCGTCCTTTACTGCGGCGGCGGCTATCGTTCCGCCTTGGCGGCCGACAACCTTCAGAAAATGGGCTACACCAACGTGCGATCGATGGCGGGCGGTTTCAAAGCCTGGCAAGTGGCCAATTTCCCGGTGTCGACGCTTACGACGGCGCGCTGATCTCCCTCCAGGCCGCCGGAACCAAGACCCCCAGGTCCTTCAGGCTCTGGCCTTCTCCCTCATCGAGCCGCCATTCTGCCCCCTCGCCGAGAGACTGCAGCGCAGCAGCGGTCGCGGGCGACAGATCGAGCACCACCACATCACCGCTGACTCGCCCCATCACAAAGCAGCTTTCTTTCTCTGGAATGACGTCCCCCTGCAGGCCATTCTCCCACCAGCAAAGGCCTTGATCCACCGCCTCTGCCGCGGCCACCACATCGTAACGGTACTTGCCGATCAGCAACCCGTCCGCCAAACGCCACTTAGAGTCTCGAGACTCGCCGCCGAGCGCCGCCGCGTTTTCATCGCCCGAGCCCAGGTGCGCCAATGCACCTTCGTATTTCGCCAAGTCCTCTACCAGAGGGTGATCCTTCAGGAAGGCGGAGAATCGAAGCCCCAGCGGATCCCGAGAGGGCGAGTCGGCCTGGGCAAAGGCGGCAACCGCCGAAAGCAGTCGATCATTCAACAGGTCGGACGACAGCGGAAGCGCACTGCGAACGCCATCGATTAACGAAGCGACCCCATGCCCGTATCCCTTCGGAAGATCGTAGCCCGCGGCAAACACCTCCTCTGGAGTGGGCAACACCCATTCCTCGTGCAGTTGTTCGTAGGTTTGCATAGCTTGAAGCAGGGCTTCCGCGACCTCCCGTTCCACCTCTCGGGACGCCTCTCGGGTGGCCGGCATCACCTCAGAAAGCGCATCGATCGCGGTCAACAAGGTATCGGCGGCGTCCCCGCTGGTGTCATGCCAAACGGTATAGAGCCGCCACGCCACATCCTGCAAGATCCAGCGCCATTTTCCGTGCGTGGGGGTCGGCGCCAGCGGCACTAGAGCTTCACCCTCCGCGATCGCTTTCGCCACCGCCTGAACCCGATCGGTCAGCGTTTCGATCGAAGCGCTCCAACCTTCGCCTTCGCGTAGAAATCCTTCCGCATACCGCTGAAACGCAGCCGACTGCAACCGTGGACCGTGCGCGCCTGCATAAGCAACCCCATCGGAAGACAGATCGATCGATGCCCACGGATTCGGGATCGGTCGCCCTAAACGCCTCGATTTCGCAACTGCTGCCAATTCTCGATCCATAAATCGCGCGCCGTCCTCCAAGCGACGAAGCGCGTCCGGATCTTCGCTACGACAGACCGCCACCCGATCGCACGCAGGACAGAACGCGCGAAACAAGGCACCATCTTGTTCGTGGATGGGGCAGCGCTGCAGCGCGACTTCGTCCAGAAAATACCACAGGGTCACCGGCAACAACTCCGCCAAACGCCCCGCCAATGCATGAAAAAACGGCGAAGCAGAGCGATTCCAAGCAAATCCGACCAGACCGTGGCACAACTCGTGCGTAGACCACTTGGCGCGATGCCCCGGATGAAAGCCACCGATCGGTTGGTCGTGACGAAATCCCTGGTACTTGCGCTCCGGAAGGACCCCCGCTTCCCACTTCGGTGGATCCGCCAAATCGGTGCGCCCGATCGGAAGCCAATCCTCCGGCAGTTCACGAAACACATTGTGCTCGTAGTGAAACAAAAAGAGACCGTCCCGGGCCGCCAACTCCGAGGTCCGCACCGCCGCCGGACTGCGCACCGCTTCCGACAACGGCATGCCCGAAGGTACGGTCAAGTTCGCGAGGAAGGAAGGATTTCGCGCTCTTTCCATCAGGTAGTCGTGCGCGCGTTTCGGATCGTAGGCCATCATCCCCTCGGTGGGTTGCTCTTGTGACGCGGAAAGCTACCCTACTGTACGGTGCGGCGGGGGATGGCGTGGCGATCGGAAAGGCAGAACAGATTGCCCAACAATTGCAGATTCTGTACCCCGAAACTCCGGTACCTCTAAATCACTCGGATCCGTTCACGCTGCTGATTGCCGTGCTTCTGTCCGCACAATGCACCGATAAAAAGGTCAATGAGGTGACTCCCGCCCTTTTTGAAGTGGCTCCGGATCCGCGCGCGATGGCCGCCCTGCCCGTGGAAACGATTCAACACCACATCCGCGCGCTGGGACTTGCCCCGACCAAAGCCCGAAACATTCATGCGCTCTCCCTACGACTGCTGCACGAATTCGACGGAAAGGTCCCGCAAACCTTCGAAGACCTAGAATCTCTACCGGGGGTGGGACACAAGACCGCTTCGGTGGTGATGTCCCAAGCCTTTGGGATCCCTGCTTTCCCCGTCGATACGCACATTTTTCGCCTGGGGCGTCGGTGGGGTCTTTCGGTCGGACACACCGTCGAGGCGGTGGAGGCCGATCTCAAGCGCATTTATCCTGCGGAACTCTGGAATCGCCTGCATTTGCAGATCATCTTCTTCGGTCGCGAACATTGTCCGGCGCAGCGACATCTTCCCTCGGAATGCCCCATTTGCTCTTGGGCTGGCGTGGAGGTGCCTCCCCTGCCCGAGAAGAAGCCCCGAAAACCGAAATGAGCGAGCTTCATCCTCACTTAGCAGAGTTGGCACGTGCCTTGGTCGACGAGCAACGTTGGCAGCAGCAAGAACACGATGCCGTTCGGCGACTTCCCCCCGAACAGCAGGTCGAACGCGGATTCGCGTGGATGCCGCTGCGGGTAGAAACCGTGGAAAGCGTGTCCGGGCGTCGCAGTCTGATCCGGTTCCGTGCCAACAAGGAAAGCGTGCTCCACGATGGCATTTCCGCAGGCGATCCCGTTTCCGTCGGCGCGGTCGGCACCGTACCCGCCGTCGATGGGATCGCCCTGGGCGCCGAAGGCAAAGTGGCGGAAGTGCTGGTGGAAGGTCTCTTTGATGACGAACGCCCCCAATGGGTCGTCAAACGCTTCGATCCCACAACCTTTTCACGGTACCGGGCCGCGCTCCAAACCGCACAGCAGCGTGTTTCGCCTCTTCGCGACGTACTTCTCGGGCTCAGAGCTCCTAGCGAACCCGACGCGCACGGCATTCCCCCGATTCGCGGCGCCCTCAACGATGCCCAACGCCACGCCGCGGAAATTGCGATTCGCGCGCCAGAGTTAGCGCTCATCCACGGTCCTCCCGGGACCGGCAAGACGGCCGTCATCACCGAATTGTTCCGCGCCTTGGTCAACAAAGGCGAGCGGCCCCTGGGTCTCGCCGACAGCAACGCCGCCACCGATCACCTCGCGCTTCGCGCTGCACAGGCCGGCCTTGATGTGGTTCGAATAGGGCATATCGCTCGAATGAGTGCGCACGTCTACCCTCTCTCCCTGGAAAGGCGAATCGCTGACGGCCCGCACTCCAGGGTGTTGCGCGATCTTCAGCGGGAGCTCACCCGACTCGCCAACGACGATTCGCCCGGAGCCCATCGCGAACGCCGAGTTTTGTTCGAGGAAAAAGACACCGTCGAGAATCAAGCGAGAACGGCTGCTTTGGAGAGCGCCGATGTCATTTGCAGCACGCTCGGCACCTTGGCGAAGCTGGGAAGTGAACTTCCTCCAACACAAACAGCGATCGTGGACGAGGCCACCCAGGCGATCGAACCCGCGATCTGGGCCGTCGTTCCGTTGGTGGAACGCCTCATCCTTGTGGGAGATCCCCACCAATTGGGTCCGGTGGTGCTGGAACCGCACAACCGCTTGGAGCGCTCACTTCTGGATCGACTAGTGAAAAATGTCGACCGAACCTCTCTTCCCATCCCGATGCTTCGGGTACAACACCGCATGCACCAACGGATCGCCGATCTCGTAAACCCAATTTACCAATTGCAGCTGGAGGCGCACTCCTCGGTCAAAAATCACTTACTCTGTGATCTTCCGGGTGTACATTCGTCATCGTTGACCGAGCGACCGGTGGTGTTCGTAGACACCGCCGGCGCGGGATTCGAGGAACAACGCGACCCGGTGACCTTGTCATGGTTCAACCCCGGGGAAATCGAGGTGATCGCTAAGGCGGCGGCGGCACTTCAAGAGGCGGGGGTCGCGCGTTCAGACATCGGAGTTATTGCTCCTTATTCCGCTCAGGTCGCCCGCCTTCAAGCACGGCCCGAACTGGCAGGGATCGAGGTCGCGACCGTCAATCGGTTCCAAGGTCGAGAAAAGGAAGCGATCCTGTGTTCGTTTGTGCGAAGCAACGACGATGGAGACCTCGGCTTTGTCGCGGATGTCCGCCGTCTCACCGTCGCTTTGAGCCGTGCGCGAAGGTTCTTGTTGTGCACCGGCGATTCGATCACGCTGTCGCGCGATCGGATCTTCGAGCATTTTCAATCGTGCCTGGAAGGCACCGACGCCTGGGAAACGGTCTGGCAGCCCCCTTGGACACTGTGAGTCCGGAACTAAGCATCGTGATCCCGGTGCTGGACGAGTCCGCGGTGATCGACGCGTTGATGGAGCGGCTCTTACCGTGTTTGAATGCCACTTCCTCGTGGGAAATCTGCCTCGTCGACGACGGTAGCACGGACGACAGCTGGGCCAAAATCCTCGCCTGGAGCCAACGAGAACCCCGAATTTTCGGCGTTTCGCTCTCGCGAAACTTTGGACATCAAGTGGCCATTTCGGCGGGCCTGGACCACGTCCGCGGCGACGCAGTCGTGATCATGGACGCGGATTTGCAAGATCCACCCGAGGTGATCCCCGAATTGATCGCACGCTGGCGAGAGGGTTTTGACGTGGTGTACGCGGTCCGCCGCACCCGGGAGGCCGAATCTCTCTGGAAACGAGCCTCCGCTGCTTTGTTTTACCGAGGCCTCCGAACGCTCACCAAGGTCGACATTCCCATCGACACGGGCGATTTTCGACTGATGAGTCGCCGTGTGGTCGACTCGCTTCGTCAGTTTCCCGAGCGCAACCGCTTCGTTCGTGGTTTGGTGGCATGGGCGGGTTTTCGCCAAACCCGGGTCGAATACGACCGCGCACCTCGTCACGCCGGACGCACCAAATACCCCCTCCATCGTATGGTACGGCTCGCCGGCGATGCGGTGGCCTCCTTCTCCACCCTTCCCCTCCGCCTGGCCACCGGCATGGGATTCACCATTTCTATCCTCTGTGTTGGGTACGCATTCTGGGCGGCCTACGCGACCTGGATTCACGGTCGGCCCGTCCCAGGCTGGGCTTCGCTGATGGTCGTGATTCTGCTGGTCGGAGGGGTACAGTTGATCTGCCTTGGGGTGATCGGCGAGTACATCGGCCGGATCTACGACGAGGTCAAACGACGCCCGCTCTATTTGGTCGGTGACACCTGCGGATCGCACATTCGACGCGAAATTGCGGCATCCTCGGGAAAACCCTCCCCCGTTTCGGTGTCTTTGCAGTAGACTCTGCGCGGAGGCCCGTTCATGTTTGCTTGGATCGCCCTGTTCAGCTCCGCTTTCGCAATCGCTCCGTTGGAGGTTCGGGTGGACCCCGACGTGACCTCGGTGAAACTCGTCTGTGGAAGCGACTCCTGGGAGTCCAAGCCCCATGATGGCGTTGCAACCTTCGATCGCGCACCGGACAACTGCCAGGTGTTGGTCACCCGCCCGGCAGGACAGATCAACGGTCCCGGAATCTATACTTGCACTGGAGGCACCTGCGTTTACCAGGACACGCCTCACCGGCCGGTGTCCAACGCTCCCGGTCGTCTGAATGTGGTGTTCACCGGCGCCTACGACACCCAGTGGCTTGAACTCAAGTGCGATGGCGGCTTTCGCGAACGAGTCGACATCACGGAAAATGCCGGCACCTTTGACGGCGTACCGAGCGGAGAATGCACCCTACTGTTCAAGGGCGCCACTCCCGCTCAATACCGTCCGGTGACCACCGGCACATACAAATGCCGTTTGACCGGGATCACTGCCGTTTGCGATCCGTTCAAGCCGTAACCACACGCGCGACACTCAGTTCAGGGTGTCCGGATCCACCAGAGCAAAAGGGGCGATCACCGCATCAAAGGTCTCCCCTTGCGCAGTCCGCATCTGGTAGGTGCCCTCCATCGCGCCAAGGGAAGTCGGCAGCGGGCAAGACGAGGTATATCGGTAGCTTTCGCCAGGTTCGAGCACCGGCTGCTCGCCGACCACCCCCGGCCCTCGAACCTGCTCAACGTGGCCGTTGGCGTCCGTGATCACCCAGTGCCTGCTCATCAGTTGCACCTGTCGATCGCCCACATTGGTGATTTGAATGGAGTACGAAAAAAACCATTGGCCCCGGCGCACATCGGTATGCTCCGGGTGGAACTTGCTTTCTACCTGAACTCGTACCCCTTGCGTCGTGCAATCCGACATAATCCCCCCGATGTCCCGCTGGAACCGCCCTATTCCTCGGATGACGCCACGGCAGGCGTCTCCAGGCCAAACGTCAATACCGCACCCGCGCCGGAGAGCTCGCGCGGAAAACGCAAAGCGCCTAGGCGTTCTTCCAAGCATGCCGTGGGTTCATCTCCGAGCGCATCGGGTCCGACCTCCAGCGCCACCGGCCGACCGTCGCCGTCTACGCTCAAGGAAAGCGTGGCCATGGGCTCCGTTTTGCCCTCGATCACGTTCGGCAAACACTCCGCCAACCAAAACCGACGCGCCCGCACCAGCGATCCGATAGCGTCGCTCTGACGGTCGCGAACGGGCCTCAGTAGTGCATCCGCTAGCGCTCCGCTCGCTTCTTCGACGGTGATCTCCGACGGGCGCACCAAGGTGAAGGAACCCAACGAAGGGAGCTCCTCCCCCGGAGACCACCGCTCCAAGCGCAACCATACCGAGGTGCCGCGTCGGCCCATATGGCCCGCCACTACCACATCCGCGCCTTGCTCAAACAGTACTTCGGGACTTTCGCCCGGTACGCCCGCGACAACCTCGATCCCCGGAATACCCCCGAGTGCGCGTGCCAACGCCAGATCCACCGCGTGGCGTTCGGATTCCGCCCCAAATCCATCGACTTCCGTTGACGTGAGCCCAATCCGCCACGAGGTCTTGCGGGATTGGGCTGTCGCCATCAAGACGTCTGAGGCGGTAGACACCGCCGGGGCCAAGCCCGCCTCATGCAACGATCGGCACAACTCACTGCGCGACCAGTCCGACAGCTCTGGATCCGATGGATCCGCGGCGTTGCACGCCACAATCGCCGCCGACGCGACGACCCGCGGCACATACCAACCCGATTCGTGGGGAAGAACCAAGCAGTCGCCGTTGGCACAAGAAGGCACCACCGAAAAGGCATCTTCCCCTAGCCGATTTACGAGTTTTTCGACACCACCAATGCCAGTATTAAAGCCTAGAATCGCCAACGGAACCCGATCAGGGTGATCCTCCAGCGCCGGGCTCTCCAACAGGCCTTCCAGATGTCGCAGTGCTGCCGTAGTGGAACGCCGAAAATCGCGTCTTTCGTCCACTTCGCAGTGCTCGATCCGACAACCGCCTGCATCGAGGTATACACGCGACTCCCGAGGGGGAAGCTTGCGTCCCGGGGTAAACAATTCGTCGGATCCACTGAGCGTGCACGACGAAATGCGCAATCCCTCGTCGACCGCGACTTCCGGCAAAAACTGCCAGGGCCCACCCGCGCATTGCGGCGACACCAAGCCCGGATACATGCGGCTTTCCATATAGGGAATACCCAAAAGCACCTCGGGCAAACCTCGGCGCGCAATCAAGCTGCGGACCACCTTCAACGACGATCGCGTCTCTACGGCGCGGCGATCCAGGCGTTTTTTCTTGGCCTCTTGGAGCGCGTCGCCGACCAAACGCTCGAATTCCACATTGCCCGACAATTCGGGAAGGAACCACGCGACCGCCGCCACTTCGGGGGGCCGATTTGCCGAAGGCGCCTCGGCAACTATCGGCTGTGGAAGCAGAACTTCGAGTCCCGGAGCTGCACTCGCCCAATCGCAGGACCCTGAGACCGACAAACCCAAGGCGCCAAGCAGGCAACCCAGGAGCATCGCACTTTTTTGATTAAAACGTGCCGGGAACTGCATCCCCACGAATGTATTCAGTTCGGTGGATCTTCGCCAACCACAGAACCATCCGGAATGAGCACGCCGATGTAGTGCGTCCAAACCGGGTCTTCGTGCGTGCCTACCGAGAAAGTGTATTCATCAAACTCATGGGCCACCGGCTCGATCACCTCCTCCAATTTCAGCACTTCCTCCGCATAAAAATAGAACTCGCACCTCCCTCGGGTGAGGATCGCACCAGCAAAGGTTGCCCGATGTTCCTCGAAGGTGGCGGTGAGCATCTCCTGAAGGTCGGTGAGATCTTCCGCCTCATCTTCGTCGGGCATTCCATGTGGATCCGGGCGTAGCAGCTCCACTGCGGTGTATGCAAGCCACGGGAGCTCCGGATCCGGCGCGCGCAACCGCAACGCCAAATTCACCAGCACTTGTGCCGCATGTCCATCGATCCGACAAGGATAAGCGTCGACCACGGTTCCTCCCGCGCGCCCCTTATTCAACGTTCGGCGGATCCGCCGCAAACGGTTGAAACGGCTCCCCTTTTTCGTTACCTGCGGTTCATGCTGTTCGCCATAATGTGCCTTGCGCTCCAAATTCCGTTGATCGCGACCGAGTATGTGGAGCGGCCGTTGCTGCGTGGGGTGGTCAAGTTTCTGGCATCCGCCATGTTCTTGGGGCAAGCTGCGGTATGGGGTCCTTCCGCCTGGACCTGGGCTGCCCTGGTACTATCGGCGGCGGGCGACATGTTTCTCCTTTCCTCAGAGAAATCCTGGTTTCGCGCGGGGCTGATCGCTTTCTTGCTCGCACACGTCGCCTATGTGGTCGCCTTCTTTGACCGAGGGATTTCCTGGCCGATCTTCGGCATGTGCGTTCCCGCGATGGCGATCTCCGCGTGGGCCATTTCGCGTTGGCTCGGGGATCGACCGGGAAAGCTCCTTTTCGCCGTTCGCGCCTACATGACCGTCATTTCCTTCATGGTCGCCTGTGCGTTCGCAAGCGCCAATGGAAACTGGATTCTTCCGCTCGCGGCGGTGCTATTTTACGCCTCCGATCTGGCGGTCGCGCGCCAGCGTTTTATTCAACCCGAGCCTTTGAACCGCCTAATCGGGTTGCCACCGTACTATTTGGCGCAAATCCTATTCGCGACCTATCTCTAAGATCGGTCGCTGCAACCTATAAGATCGTCTTTCCAAGTGCGGATTGAATCAACCACACGGCCAAACGTCCGGTCTTGTTGGCGATATCGAGGGTGGGGTTGAGCTCCACCATCTCCATCCCCAACAATTTTCCGCTCGCAGCCGCGGTTTCGCAGACCAAATGCGACTCGCGAAGGTTCAACCCACCCGGAACCGGAGTTCCAACGCCAGGTGCATCGGCCGGGTCGACTCCGTCCAAGTCAAAAGAGAGGTGGACTCCCGCAGATGCGTAAGTGGCCCGCGCGAACGCTTCCCGCACGCATTCGGCCGTGCCGCGCGCGTCCATTTCGCTCATGGTGTACACGCGAACGCCCGTTTCCTTCACCAGCGGGATTTCCATTGTATCCACATCGCGGGCCCCGACGATCACCACATCGCGCGGGTCCAATGCAGGTTCATCCCCGGCCAACATCAACAGTTCTTTGGGACCGTACCCCAGCAAGGCGGCGAGTGGCATGCCGTGAATGTTGCCCGAAGGGGAGGTATCCGGCGTATTCATGTCGGTGTGAGCGTCGACCCAAACCACACCCACGCGCTTGCCGCGTTTGCGCCAGTACCGGCTCAAACCTGAAATGGTGCCAACGGCCTGGGCATGGTCTCCGCCAAGCACCAGCGGGAATCGGCCTTTTTCGAGGCCAAACTCCACTCGGTCCGCGATCTGCGCGCACGCGCTGGTGATCGCTTCTAGGAATCGTGCCCGTGGATCGCCGGGTTCCATCGCCTCTGGTTGGCGCACCCCCACCCGCGAGACGTCCACTACCCGGTGGCCCAGGCGCTCCAAATTAGGGATGAGACCTGCGACATGGATAGCCGAGGGCCCCATGTCTGTGCCACGTCGACCTGCACCGAGATCGAGATGAACATCCGTGATCGAGATATCCAAGCTTCCTCCCACTCGTCACCCGTATCTTGTCCGGGGAATCGGCGCCCGCGGACCGTCGTGACGAAATAGGACAGAACCTCCCCTCGCCATCGGGTGTCCTGTGATCAGGGATATAGAAATCCCTGCGAGGTTCTCATGCCCACCACATCCCGGCAAGAGGTTGCTTCGACGGAAACTCTGTTTCCACGCGTTGTCGCGCCCGAAGAAGAGGGAGTCGAGTGGATCCCCGGCTGGCTTAAACTTGGCTTGGTTTGGGAGGGACCTCGAGGAGTTCGCTCCGCGACGGAGCCGCCTGAAGCCGGATTGATGGCCACAGCGCTCACCAATCTCCGCCAACAAAGCTCTTCCGACCGTTTTTACTCCTCCAAGTCCCTCCCTGGACTTCGGATGTACTTAGGCGGGGACGGCCACGCGGCTGCCCGGGCGCTCCTTCTCAAAGAGCTCCTTCAACCTTGGCCTGTGGGGGGCGTGCTCGCCATGATGCCCTCCGCCGACCAATTGTTGGTGATGCCCATGGATACCCTATCCGCCGTGTCACAGATGCCTTTTTTGGCGCATTCTGGACGAACAGCTTGGTCGGTGGCCCACCAGCCGGTATCCGACCAATTGTTCTGGTTTGACGGAGAAGGTTGGGCTCACGTCCCGGTGGAAGCCCGAGAAGACTCCATGGAAGTCAATCCGCCACCGGAATTCCTCCTGGCGCTCCGAAGGCTCGCCGCCTTGTCACTTTATACCGTGCTTCCCGAGGGATAGTGGCGGTTGGGGGTTTCCAGAGCGCGCTCCGTGTGTACACTGAAGGAGTGTGGGGCTCCCATGGGCGGCGTTATCCAGTTGTTGAAGACCATTGGCACGGTGGTCCCTCATCAATACTTGTTTCCGATCCTGATCGTTTTGTGCATTGCAGGCTTTCCGACGTTCCTGCATTCGGTCAAGACGAAACAATTGAAGTCGCAAGTTCGTGAAGTGGCGAAAGCCGCCACCCTCGACGTGCGGAAACTGGAAGAAGATCGCGCGATTGCCATGACCGAGCGCTCGCCACGCCGCCTGATCGCACTCGCCGACGCCGCCATCGCCCTCAACCAAAGGGGTCTTGCAGAGCGTGCCATCTCGGAATTGGCTTCGGTCGAGCATGATCCACGTGACATCGCTCGCCTGCAACGCGAACTTGCGCCCCCCAAGACGCATTTTGTGGCGCACCCCATCGAGGCCATTGTGACCATCAAACGCCTGATGGACCAGGGTCTCACCGACTTGGCACGCCAACGCCTTGCGGAAGCCCAGGAGCGATTCCCAGGCGACGAGGAATTGGCGGCGTTGAAGCAGAAGCTGGCCGAGCAAAGCGAAGTAGGCTAGACACGCGGGTCGCCACGAGGCCCCACGATGTCCAGCGCTACCGTCAATCACGCAGAGCAACCTTCGGTCCTTGGTCATCCACCAGGCCTCTTCCTGCTGTTTTTCGCTGAAATGTGGGAGCGGTTCTCGTATTACGGTATGCGAGCGTTGCTCACCTTCTACATGATCAAGGGATTCCTCGGTTATGGCGATAGTCAGGCGTATGGCGTGTACGGCGCCTACACCGCGCTGGTGTACGCAACCCCCTTCATTGGCGGTATGCTGGCCGACCGACTGCTGGGCGAGCGAAAAGCGGTAGTTCTCGGTGGGCTATTGATGGCCGCAGGTCACCTTCTGATGACGGTCGAATCGGAACCGATGTTCTTTACGGCCTTGGCGCTTCTGATCGTTGGAAATGGTTTTTTTAAGCCGAACATTTCTACGGTGGTTGGCTCCCTCTATCCAGAAGGAAGCCCCAAGCGAGATTCAGGCTTCACCCTCTTCTACATGGGCATCAACCTCGGCGCCGCTTTGGCACCGTTGCTCTGTGGAATGATCGGTGAAACCTTTGGTTGGCACTACGGATTTGGCCTTGCGACCGGCGGCATGTTGGTCGGACTCGCGGTGTTCGTCGCTCCTCCCGCGATCACCCGCGCACTCATCGTCGGCGGTGCGGCAGTAGGCACCCTGACCATGCTCATCACCGGAATCATCGATCTCCCTGGTCTTAGCGGAGTGATGGATAAGGCCTTTTCCGATGAGAACATGGGCATGTTCGGACGGCGGTCCTACATCGGATATCGCCTGATCAACGGCGTAAAAGGCGACTCTGGCGAAACGGTTCAGTTGCTGTTCCCGGACGGATGGTGGATCATGGCCACGGTCAACGCGCCCATCGCCGTCGCCCTGATTGTGGCGGCGGGCATCGCGGTGGTCGCCGTTTCTCGAGGGTCTTTGCCCGCGCACGTGGGCCTTCCTCCAGTCCCCGAGCGGCTGACCCAACCAGCCCTCGCCCCGCTTGGAGACAAGCTTCAGCCGTATTATTTGGCC
>SXGR01255793.1_pt1 | contig 12733 bp, 15 predicted proteins | sample 3174711 | NCBI WGS metagenome assembly SXGR01 (sample SAMN11356860, study PRJNA531348) | freshwater metagenome | isolation source: freshwater sample F1-60 | place: China: Fuxian Lake, Yuxi | collected 2017-12-25
ATACAAGCGGCCGTCCACAACACGCTGAAAAAAGTGCATTCCTTCAACTAGCCCTCGCTCCGCGGACACACAAGCAAATTCCCTCTCAAAACATATAAAACCGCTCGCTCAAAGCCCGTCGAACTGCGAAGGTCGGGCTAGGGATAGGGCGCAGGGGGTGAGTGGAGGGGGCGGGTTTCCCTGCGGGCGCTGGGGAAAGCGCCCCTCCGTTCGGAGGCGGAGGCGATTCTTTTTCGTGGTTGCGTGGGGGAATGCGCGCCGCATTCACTCGTGGGACTTTACCTGCATGGCGTTCAATCTGAAAAAAGTGCTGAAGGCATTGCTGCTTTCAACCAACCAACCGCTGTCGATCAAGGACGTGCAGGCGGCTTTTACGCGCTTTCACGACCAAGCGGCGGCATTGCCGGTGGCACCAGCGGCGGGCGAGGCCCCGGCGGCAGCGGCGTACGCCAGCGCGACGTCGGGTGATCGTCCGGAAGCCGGTGCGGATGGGGTGGCGGGAATTTCAGGCGCTCCCCTGGCGGAGGTCCTCGAGGTGGCGGTCGAGGCATCAGTTGAAAAAGAGCCGGAGCTTTACTCGGAGGTGCCGTCGTTGGTGACGGCGACGCAAATTCGCGAAGCGATGGACCAGATTTCGGCGGAATTGCGAGCGGCGGACGAAGGTCTGGTGTTGGTTGAAGGCAGCTCCGGTTATCGGTTGATGACGCATCCGCGTTTTGGGCGTTGGCTGAGGATTTTGCGCCAAGAGCCGCCGCCGGTGAAATTGAGCCAGTCGGCCATCGAGACCTTGGCGGTGGTGGCGTATCGGCAACCGGTGACGCGGAGTGAAATCGAGAATATTCGCGGCGTGTCGGCAGAAGCGGGTATTAACAAGCTCCTCGAACGTGAGCTTGTCTATATCACGGGGCGGGCGGATACGCCGGGCCGGCCGCTTCAATACGGGACGACGGATCAGTTTCTCGAGTTCATCGGCATCAAGGCGCTGGATGAAATACCGGCCTCGGACGTGCTGTCGTCGCGGCAGATTGATGAGTGGCTCAAAAATTCTTCCTCGGCCCACAAGCCGACGGATACGGATATGGGCCTATCGGACGAGGAGTTGCCGTTGGAGGGGCCGGGTGCGGGGGTGGTGGTCGAGACTGCGCCAGAAGTCGTCGCGGAGGTCGCCGTAGAAACCGTCCCAGTGGAGATTGACGAAGCCCCGGTGTCCGCGGCGATCGCAGATGCTGGGTCGGGTCCTACGATTGCACCGAAAACGCCGGAGCAAAACTGACATGAGCCTCGAACCCATTCGCACGAAGATCGACACGATCGACCTTCAGTTGGTTGAGCTGATCAACGAACGCCTCGGACTCGCGGCTGAGATCGGCAAGGTAAAGCGCAGCCAAGGCGGGCAGATCTACGTCGCGGAGCGGGAAGACGCGGTGATGCGGAAGGTGACCGGGCGCAACCAAGGTCCGATCAAGAATGAGGCCTTGCGGGCGATTTACCGGGAAATTATGTCGGCGGCCATTGCGTTGGAGAAGCCGCTGATGATCGCGTATCTCGGGCCCGAGGCGAGCAACACGCACGCGGCGGCGATGAAAAAATTTGGGGCGAGTGTGGATTACCACGCGATGGCGACGGTGAGCGATATTTTCACGGCAGTCGAAAAAGGAGAGACGGATTATGCGGTGATCCCGATCGAGAATTCCACCGAAGGCTCGGTGCGGGAGGCGCTGGACAGTTTTGTTGAGAGCGATCTGAAGATCGTCGCCCAGCTGTATCTAGAGATTAACCACGCGCTGATTTCGAATTCGCCGCTCGGGGCGATCACGCGGGTTTTCTCGAAGGATCAGGCGCTGGCGCAGTGCCGGCATTGGCTGCAGCGCCATCTGCCCCACGCGCAGTTGATCGATGCGCCGAGCACGTCGCGGGCGGTGCAGATCGCCAAGGGCGAGCCGGGCACGGCGGCGGTGGCGAGCGAACTGTCGGGGGACTTCCACGGGGTGCCGATCGTGGAGCGCAACATTCAGGACAAGGCGGACAACACGACCCGTTTTTTTGTGATCGGACGGAAACCCTCCGGGGCGGTCGGTGGCGGCAAGGATCTCACGAGCCTGCTGGTTTCACTCGGGGATGAGGCCGCGTCTCATTCCGGAGCGCTGCTGAAGATGCTCAATCCGCTGGCGAGCCGGGGGATCAACCTGTCCAAGATTGAGTCGCGCCCGAGCAAGAAGCGCCCGTGGGATTATTATTTCTTCCTAGATGTGACCGGTCACTACGAGGACGTGGCGATGCAGGAAGCGTTGGCCGAGCTGAAGAAATTTTGCCCGTTGGTGAAATGGTTGGGTAGTTATCCGGCGGTGAGCTGAGGTCGGCGCGTGGAAGGCGCCGCGCGCTCCGCTCTCACAATCCGGAAAGAGTCGCGAGCAGGCTCGCGTCGACAAAATCGCTCGTATCTGCCGTGAATGCCCTCGGGATAGTTTACTTTCGCAGCGCTTAGTAGAGCCCGGTGACCACGACGGCGACGCCCGCCAGCGCGCAGAAAAAGTAGAGCAGGCACCCTCGGCTCACGTTCGTTTTCAGGGGGTCCGGTTGGACGCGGTATTGGTCGAGGATGGCGTCGGCGGAAGCGATGACTTGCGGGCTCTCGTCACTGTGAGGAGTGCAGGCAGCGGCGGCATGGCGCGTGATGGCGGCGGCTTGGCTCGCGACAAAATTGGATGGAGGCGGGGTGGGCCGGGACAAATCGGGTGCTTGCATCGGAGCAGGCGGCGACGCGGGCGCGTCGCCGGAGACCGTGACGATCTCGCAGTCGAGCCACGCGAGTTGCCCTTGGACGAGCTGGCGCTGACGGAGGAGTTCCTGCAGACGGTCGGACGTGGGGGTGCGGAACGGTCACGTGCGCCGCGGGCGGTTAGCAACCCACAAAAAAGCGCCGAAATTGCGTCCGGCGCGGAAATGTTCGGGTGAACGGCACGTCGGCAAGCGACGGCCCTGCACTCAGCTGAAGCGGCGGCCTCAGGCGGTGACGACGGCGACCCGGCGGTGGGGTTTATCGTATTTCACGGTGCCATCCTTGAGCGCAAAAAGCGTCCAATCGCGGCCGATGCCAACGTTCTTGCCCGCGTGGAGCTTGCTGCCCCGCTGGCGCATGATAATGGTACCCGCGAGGACGGACTCGCCGCCGAAGCGCTTAATGCCGAGCCGCTTGGAATGGCTCGAACGACCGTTGCTGGAAGAACTCTGACCTGTTTTGTGCGCCATGTTGGGTGGTCCTGGTTAGGCTTTGATGGATTCGATCTTGATGACGGAAAGTTCTTGGCGATGGCCGCGTTTGCGCTCCATGCCCTTGCGCTTCTTTTTCTTAAACACGATGACTTTATCGCCGCGTTTGTTTTCGAGAATCTTGGCGGAGACGGAGGCACCAGCGATGCGCGGGGTGCCGACCTTGTAACCTTCGCCTTCGCCAGCGGCTAGCACGTCAGTAATTTCTACAGTCGAGCCTTTTTCTGTGCCGGGATAGCGGTTGACGATAAGGATGTCGCCCTCAGTAACAGTGAACTGCTGTCCTTGGGTTTTGATAGTGGCTTTCATAAATAAAACTGCACAAAAAGCGTTTTTAGAGAGGCGAACGCAAGGATTATTTACGGCAACGGGAAAATTCGCGGGCGTTAGCCGATTGGTTCGGGAAATTCGGCGACACCGGCGTGGGCGGCATTGGCGGCGGCGGCGGGCAGAGCAGCGACGACGGACTCGCGCCAACTCAATCCGCGATGGAACCGGGCGTGCAGGACACCCGCGAGCATGACGTCACCGCAACCGGTAGGGGAGACCTGGCGAACTTTGGGTGTCGGGATTGTCTCGGGGGCGTGGTGATCGGCGCTAAACCAAATCGGCGCGGCACCGTCCGAAACCACCCAGCGCAGGGCCTGAAAGCGGTCGCGGGCAAGTTGGAGTAGTTCGCCGCCAGAGAGTTTCTGCTCGGCCGGAGGAAATAGGGAGACGAATTCGGTACGGTTGAGGCGGATGAAGGAGACGCTTTGGTTTGCGAACCAGGCGAGAGCGGAACCATAGGTGTCCACGATCAGCGGGCCGCGCTCTGGCCAACGGTGCAGGACGTCGCGCAACGGTTTGAAAGCAGCGGAATCCCACCCGGGCAGGCTGCCGCAGACGGCGAGGACGGAACCGGCAGGTTGGGATTGGAGGAACTCCGCGCAGGCGGCGACGGCGGCGGCATCGGGTACGCGGTCCGGCCCGAGAAAAGTCGTCTCGGCGAAGCCGCCGCTGCGCACGATGGTGCCCGTGCGGGTGGGCGTGGAGGTCGCGAAGGCGTGAGGGACGATGCCGCGAGCGGTGAGCCAGGACTCGCACTCGGCGCCGGTGGCGCCGCCACTAAAACACAGGGCGGTGCAGGGAGCGCCGAGGCGTCGCAGCATTTTGGCTACGTTGATGCCCTTGCCGCCTACTTGGAAGCTTTCGGAGGTGGCGCGCTGGGTCTGGCCGGGGGTCCACGTATCGAAGTTGAGCGTACGCTCGGCCAGCAGATTGCCGGTGAGAGTAAATATGTGGGGCGCGGCGGGGTTCGGTGGGATCATGGAAGGGTGGCGGGGAGCCTTTTCTCGGCTTTGAAGAAAATATAGTTGGTGAGGAAACTTAGCCCGAGGACGCCACTGAGCGTGCGGATATTGCGCATCGCGCCGAAGACCATGGTGAGCGAACTCGCCTGCGGTTCATGGACGCGGCGCAGTAGGAGGCAGCCGGCGAGCGCGAGGACCGGTTGCAGCAGGAAGCAAACGTGGTAGACGGCGAGCGGATCGCTCCAGCGGACCAGCGCGTGGGTGAGAATCCAGCCCCCGGTGATCGGGGCGATGGCGGCGACGAGGGACGTGATGGCAAGGTGAATACCAATCGCGAGGTTTTTGGCTTCGACGGGTATGAGGCGCAGCAAAATGATAAATTGGCCGAGGATGAAACCGGCGCTCGTGACGCCGCCCCAGACCCACATGGCGTAGAGGAGCCCGCGGTTGTCCGGCGTGAGGAAACACCACGTGAGATTTTGCGCCTGCCAGAGGATCAAGGAGAGGATCATCACCGGTTTGTTACCGTAACGGTCGAGGAGTTTGCCCCACGCGGGCAACGAGAGTGCGCCGCCGAGCTGCGCGAGGGTGGCGAGGAGGCCGACATCGAAGGCGGAAAAATCAAGCTCCTCGAACATGAACACATGGTAGAACGGACCGAAGCAGTTGGCCGCAAAAGACCAGGCGGCGCCGAACGCAATGAAGAGCAAAAAAGCGCGGGATCCGACGACGACCCGGAGTTGGTCAGGCAAGGGCAGTGCAATCGTGACGGCCTGTTGGCGGGCGAGGGTGGGGCTTTGCCACTGCCAGCGAAGCGAAAAAGCGCGCATGAGGACGGCGGCGGCGATGATGACCTGGAAAACGGGAATCGCGTAGTTCCATTGGGCGAGGGCCCAGCCGGCAAGGAGGAGAAACGTGAGTGTCGAGATCTGGAGCGTGCCGTTGCGGCGTCCGAAATATTTGCCGCGCAGGCGGGCTGGCACCCACTCCTGAATCCACGCGTTCCACGAGACTCCGGCGATGGCGGCAAAGCAGCTGGAAATGAGGAACCAGACGATGAAACACTGGCCGGCGACGGCGGGATTATCGCGGGGGACGAAGGGGAGGAAGATGCCGGCGGCGGCCCAGGTGATGAGGTGTAGAGTGGCGGCGAGGACGGTGATGGTCTTGGGGGGCTTCCAGCGGGCGAGAAACGGTGCGGCAAAAATCTGCAGGAAGTTGCCGAAAAACGGGAGCGAGCAGATCAGGCCGATGGTGGTTTTCGGGAGCGGGTAGGCCTTGGCCACGAGGGCCGTCATGAAAACATTGACCGGCAGCGACATCGTCACAAGGGGCATGGCCATAATGCCCTCGGCCGTGCACAGGCGGAGGGAACGAAGGAGGTCGGCCTTGTGTTGGACGGCGGCGGCGCGCGCGGTGGTTGCTTTCACGATACGTTTGGGCCGAAGCAAATAGGCATGGGGCGGATAATTAAAGCGAACGAATTGCGGGCGAAGAGTCTGACCGTGGGACCGCGCGTCGGGAGCGACGATGCGGGGCCGGTGTGGGCGGCGAAGCCGTGGCGCTTTATTTTCGAACCGTGAGCAGGGGACGAAGCGCGGCTTGAACGTCGGCGAGCGAAATCTCGGCGAGACTCGGCCCGCGACGAATCACGGTAACGTGCGGCGCCGGAGGTGCCCACAGGGCGGGATCGGTGGGACCGAAGAGGAGGACACTGGGGACACCGCACGCCGCCGCGAGGTGGCTGATGCCGGAGTCGTGGCCGAGGAAGCGGCGGCACTGGGTGAGGCGCGCGACGAGTTGGGCGAGCGGGAGTTGGTGTGCGGACGTGCCGAAGGGGGCGAGGGCCGTGGCGGCGGAGCCGTCGGCTTCGCCGGTGATGATGAGGAGTTCGGCGTGGTGGTCAGCGTGGAGCCAGCGGCAGAGTTCGATCCAGCGCGAGAGCGGCCAGTTTTTTTGCGTAGAGCCGCTACCGGGGTGCACGGCGACGAGGTGCGGGTTGGGCGAGGGTGGGGTGAGGAGATAAAAAGACGTTTCCGTGGTGAGGCCGAGGGTGCGGAGCGGCTCGCAATAGTGGGCGGCGGCGGGGGCGCGGATGGGGAGCGCGGAGGAGGACAGAAAAATAGGAATAGAAAGATGGGCGAAATGGGTGGCGAGGGTTTCGTCGGGGTCGGGCCAAAAATTGAGGACGAGATCGGACGTGGCGAGGTGGGTCGCGAGATCGGCGGGCAGCGGGGCCCTCGCGTAGAGGGCGCTCCAGCGGGCCTCGTGCTGGGAGTGCACGGAGTCGATCAGGCCGGCATGAACGCCAAGGGCGGCGGCGGTGGCGTTGCCGGCGAGTTCGATGTGCGCGGCGGGCCAACGTTGGCGCAGCAGGGCGAGCGCGGGCAGCGTGACGATAAAATCGCCGAGGGCGCCGCCTTTAAGGACGAGGATTTTTCGCATCCGTAGTCGGGGCGGCGGGCGGTGCGTCGTAGTGCGCGAGGGTGGCGACGCCCGTGCCGATTTTAAATTCGACTTCAAATTTTACGGGCAACCGGCGTTCGTCCTGCGAAATCCAGACGCGGACCGTGGAGCCTTTTTTGAACATGCCCTTGGGCGGCGTCTTTTCCATCCGCGGTTCCAGCACCAGGGTTTGGAACGTGCCGAGCGAGGTTCGGACTTCTTCGTAGCGAGTGGCGTGAATCGTGAGTTCGTAAAAATCGCTGTCGAAAAGCACGAGGGCATCTTGTTTCTGGCCGGGTTGGAGATTCCACAGACGCGTTTGCACGAGGCACGTAATCAGATCCAACGGATCACCTGCGGGCAGCGCGAGCGGTCGGGGTTGCTCTGTGGGCTGAGTGCGGGTGTAGAGCGCTTGGGCTGCAGGGTAGTCGAACGTGACAGAGTGGGCGGCCTTTTTGTTTCGCTGCTCACTGAACTCGGTGAGTGCGATGAGACGGCCGGTGCCTTGGTCAAAAAATGAATTGGCCTGGGCGTCGAACGGGAGCAGTGCGCGGGCGAGGCCGCGGGTGCGGGTCGTGGTTGAGACTACGAGGCGGGGGACCGGACCGGACGTGTCGGTGGCGGCGGACACTTTGATTTCGCCGGCACCGGGGAGAATGGCCCACGAGATCTTAAAGGTGAAAGCCTCGCCGTCGCGCAGCGGGAGCTGGGCCATGGCCATGGCGGGCAAGGCGGCTAGCAGGAGCAGGACGAAAATCTGGCGCATGGCGTGGGCGGACAGAAAATGATCGAGCGGGAGAGGGCGATGCAGAATTGGGGAATCGCGCGGCAGGTGGTCTTGCGGAAGGGCGGCTTTCCCGCGGACCAAGCGCGGCGACAGGAATGTCGCCGGTCCGTTGAACGCGGAACCTCAGCGGAGGCCAACGACCGGGAGGTGCGCCCGTGCGGGCGATGCGAAGAGGTCGCGAGGCGAAGGCGCAGGGGAAGTTCGTCGGTCTGGGGAAGTTCAGCCATGCGCCTCAACGGATTTCACTAACACCTCGCACTCTTCTCCGCCGCTGGGCGCGAGCCCGTGGCGGTGATGGTTTCGACGAGGCCGACCGAGGTCGCCAAGGTGGTCACAGGAAATTCCGACTGCAGCGAGAAACGGGACCGGGCGCTCTGCGCGTTGAGTCAGCGGTTCGCCGGTCGAGTGGCGGATGGGCTCGAAGCGACGCCGGACGTTTGACGAAGTGGGGCCTGCGCCGTGCGAACATGCCGCGGTCAACGTGAGGGTGGCGCGAAAAGATCGAGTTGGTTGGCGTGACCGAGAGCGAGAGCGTCGACGCCGCGTTGCCGAAGCGTGGCGGCGAATTCACGGGCGAAACCGTGCAAGGTGAGCACTCGCTTGGGTTGCACGAGCTCGACGAGCTTGAGCAGGCTCGGGTAATCGGCGTGGTCGGAAAGCGGGAATGCTGCGGTGCAGCGGCTGCGGTGAATCGTGGACGGATCGAGCGCCCAGCCGGTGATGACGGCGGTGCGGACGGAGGGAATACGACTGAGGAGGCCGGACGAATGCGCGGGACAGATGACGATGTGGCCAGTGACCTCGCGGCCGTCGAACTCGCGGAAGGGAGGAAAGGTCATTCCGAGTTTTTCGTAGATGCGCGTGAGGCGGAGGGTCTCGGCGTGGAGCATGATTGGGAGACCGGCGGTCGCGAGGGCACGGAGGACTTCCTGACTCTTGCCGAGGCTGTAGCAGAGGAGCGCGGGCGTCGCGCCATCGGCGACGGTCTGCTGACAAAACGCGATGATCTGCGCGATGACTGCGGACTCCGGCGGCATGACGTAACGCGGGAGGCCAAACGTCGTTTCCATGATCAGGGTGTCCGCGCGTGGGGTGGCGCAAGGCTCCGCCGCGAGGCCGGCGCGAAGCTTGAAATCGCCCGTGTAGAGCAGCGAGCCGTGGTCGGCGGATGAGAGATGGATTTGCGCGGAACCGAGAATGTGACCGGCGGGGTAGAGGGTGGCGGTCACGCCGAACTCGAGTTCGTGGGGACGGCCGAACGGGAGTTCGTGGATCAGGCGCTGGCCGGGGATGCGCGCGTGGAGGAAATGGGCGGTGCCGGGCGTGCAGAGGACCTCGGGATGGCGCGCCACATGGTCGGAGTGAGCGTGCGAGATGAAGGAGCGGGCGACGCGGGATTGGGCATCGAGGGACCAGCCGATTTGCGGGAGGTGGACGCCTTTGCGGAAATTAATTTGCCAAGGACTTGCCATCAACGGAAACGCACGATGCCGAGCACGAGACTGGCGACGAGGAGTGCGGCGACGACATACCAATACCACGCGATACCCGCGCGCAGCGTGGGGCGGCGTGACTGATCGGAGGCGTTGTCGTCGGCGTAGGCCGAGTCGGGCAGGTCGAGGCCGTCGTAAACGGTGTCGGACGATTCGCGCCAGCCCGTGCGCTCATCGGCACCGCACTCGGGGCAGGCGCGGGCGTTGCGGCGGAGGCTCGTGCCGCAGTGGGCACATTCGTCGGGGGGCGGGGGCTCAGACACGAGGCGCGGCGAAATATTTCTGTTTGGCGAGGCGCCACGCCGTCACGAAGAACGCAGTGAGCGGAATAGCGAGGAGCATGCCGAGCACGCCGCCGAAAGCGGTGCCCCAAAAGAAAATCGCGACGATAATGGTGACGGGGTGAAGACCGGTGCGTTCGCCCATCACCTTCGGGGTGATGACCCAACTCTCAACGAGTTGGACGATGGTCTTCACGAGCAAGACGAGTCCCAGCAGTTGCCAGCCGCCGCCGGGTTGGAAAAATGCCAGCGGTATGACCGTCGCGAGGCCGATGATCGTGCCGAGGTAGGGGACGATGTTGAGGGCACCGAGGACGAGTCCGATGAGGAGACCAAATTTCAGGCCGACGAGCGTGAAACCGATCGAGAGGAGCACGCCGAGGATGAAGCCGATGAGCATCTGACCGCGAAAAAAGGATTCGATGATAATGACGAATTCACGGATGAGAAACACGACATCGGCGCGCAAGTCCGGGTTCAGGAAGGGCAGGTGATCGCCGAGCTTCCGGGTGGGCTCGCCACGGGCGAGGAGAAAGAAAAACAAATAAACCGGCACGATGGCCAAGTGAGTGAAGAAGGCGAAGACGCCGAGGGCACCGCCGCCGGCGGCCTTGAGCGAGGGGACTGCGAGGGCAGCCACGCCTGTGACCTCGGCGCTGAGCGAATCGGCAATTTTCTGGATGGTGGGGTTGGCAAGCTGGCGTTTCGAAAATTCCATCCACTGCGGATAATGATCCTGCACGTAGACGGACGCTCGGGCCCAATAGTCCGACAGGTTGGTAATGAAGGCGAGCGCCTGCTCGATCACTGGCGGAAAAATGAACACCAGTGCGCCGCCAACGCAGAGCGCAAAGATACCGTAGAGCAGCACGACCGCGGACGTGCGACGCAGGCGGAGGCGTTGCTCGGCGAGTTCGACGACGGGGCGGAGAATCAGTGCGAGCACGCCGGCCACGGCCAAGGGCCAGATCACGCCGGAGAAGACGCCGACGAGTTGACCGAGCATCATAACGGCGCCGATCAGCAAGGCGATGATGCCGAGCAGGGAGAGAAACGTGAGCGCGAAGGCGGCGAGGCGACGCTGGGTGGGAGACAGAAAAGGGGAGGCGGGCTCAGCAGGCACGCTAACAAAGGAGCGGGGAGCGGCAGCGGTGGCCAGTTTTTTTGCGCAGGATGGAGGAGGCCCGGCCGGTCCGGGATGAGGGGCCGGCCATTCGCGGGACGCGCCCCGATCGCCCGTCGGCGGCTATGGTTCTTTGAAACAGTGCGGGCAGCTGATGTCTGCCACGTAGCGGGGATCGCGTTGTTCGGCCTCGGTGAGGGGCATCTGGCAGTTGAAACAGAGTTTGGAATTTGTCTCGCGCAGCGAGGGGTCCACGCAGACGCGACGATCAAACACGAAGCACTCGCCGTCATAGTGAGCACCGCCGCACTCTTCAAAATATTTTAGGATGCCGCCGTCGAGTTGGTGGACGTGTTTGAAGCCGGCCCGTTCCATAAAAGGTCCGGCCTTTTCACAGCGGATGCCACCGGTGCAAAACATCACGAGGGGGCGCTCTTTCATTTCCTCCGGGAGACGGGCGACCGCGTCGGGAAACTCACGGAAGTGGTCAATGTGGGCCGGGATCGCGCCACGAAATGTGCCCATGCGGATTTCGTAGTCGTTGCGCGCGTCAAGCAGCGTGATCGGGCGGGCTTCGTCGAGCCACTGCTTGAGCGTGTGTGCGGTCAGTTTGGCCGTGGGGCGGCGAGCTGGATCAATCCCCTCGACCCCGAAGGCGATGATTTCCTTTTTGATCTTCACCAGCATCCGATTGAAGGGCTGTTCAGCGCTGAGGCTCTCCTTCGGCGTGAGATCCTCGAGGCCGGGGATGGAGCGCAGTTCGACGAGGAGAGCGTCGATGTCTTCGCGCGTTCCGGCTACGAAGAGGTTAATGCCCTCGGAACTCAGGAGAATGGTGCCGCGCAGTCGGCGGGCGCAACTGACCTGTTGCAGCCGCTCACGCCACGAGGGGAGATCGCCGAGGGGAGCGAACTTATAGGTCGAGATATTGATACAGGCGGACATGGGCGGCGGCGGAGCAACCGGAGACGAGACAAGAGCGGCGGAAAAACTCAAGGGATTGTCGGTGCGACGCCCGAGAGGGAGATAAATTGTTTTAGCAGCGTGAGGTCGGTCGCCGAAGTCTTGGCGACGAAGCCGCGGGCGTGGGCGAAATGGATACCGGGTTGGTCAGCGATGCGGGTGAAATCGAGACGCGCGCTATCCCGATAACGTGAAAGGCCGTAACCGGTGCTGCGGCGATCGGGGCTCACGGCGCCGACGACTTCGTCGGCAAGGCCGCGATTTTCGATGTAGCGATCGATGCCCATCGACGGATCGTCAGGCAGCGGATCGGTGCGCGGGAGAAAGAGGATTTTGGCGGGTGTGCCGGCGAGATCGATGGTCCAAATCTCCGCGTGTTCGCCGATGAAATCGAGGCGGGCGCGGAGGGACTTCACGTAGTCGAGCAGGTCCTCGCCGATCATGCGCATGATTTCCCACAGTGGCTGGCCGGGCTCGAGACGGGTCGCGAGCGCGAAGCGACGCAGGAGGGTAATGTCGATCGGTGAGATGAGTTTCGCGAGGGCGCCCGGCGACACGCCGAGCCGTTTCGCGGTGGTGAGGGGGCCACGGCAATCGAACCACTCGGCGGTTTCAAGCCAGTCACAAAATTGGCGAGCGTCGTCGTAGAGACCGAGATGCTGGAGGACGAGCGAGAGGGAGCAGGTGGGCGGGTGATCCTTGGGAAGCTGATGATGGTCGAAATTATTGAGCTCGGGGGCGTGCTGGTGCCCGACGTCGAGCACGGCGGTGGCGGGATCGGCAAGGTCGGCGGGAGCGGGCTCGCGGCGGACGATCGGCGCGGGGTGGAGCGCGAGGAGGACCGCGCACGCGAGGAATTCGTCTTTGTGGGCACTGCCAGGGTGCGTGAGGATCGTGGCGATGGGTGTGGACATGGAAAGAGCGAAGAGTTGGGCAGAGGGAGGTGTGCCGCAATGGCGGATGTCCAAGGGAAAATGGGGACCGAAAAATTCGAAGAGCGAGTTGCCCACCGAAGTCGCGGACGCGGGTTATGGGGCGGGCGCTCAGATTTCAGCTGGAGACACAAACTCGACCAAGGA
>SXGR01363614.1_pt1 | contig 12729 bp, 11 predicted proteins | sample 3174711 | NCBI WGS metagenome assembly SXGR01 (sample SAMN11356860, study PRJNA531348) | freshwater metagenome | isolation source: freshwater sample F1-60 | place: China: Fuxian Lake, Yuxi | collected 2017-12-25
GTTCGAATCCTCTCACCCCGACCGTCAAGGTCACAAGACAAGCCCGCTGATTTCACCGCAGACGGCGGGCATGGTTGCTTGTGGATTCGTCCGCTTTGAGCGGGAAGGGTGACTCCTTTCGTGCAGCCCAACCCTGGGTCGAAAACTCATCGAGCGGTGGTCAACTACCGAATTTAGGTGGAAATAAGCGATCCACCGCGAGTGCTCGCCACGCAACCAGTCTCCGAGAAGTGCTTGAACCCTACTGCAGACTTCCTGCAGGCTCACCGACTGATGAGCTGTGTCGTACGCTTTGATGAAGCCCCGCATGAGGTGCATGATCTCCAGCGTTGTGTGAGCGTTGCTCAAGATGGCGGTGAAGTACTGAGACAGAATCGGCTGCAGGTTCGATCAGTTCCCTGCTGGGTTGTCGACTAAGTGTTAACCAGCGGGTATGGCGTAGGCTTAATCTGGGGTAAAGACATTTAAGGCTTGTCACATGTTTAGATGCTTGTTCTTTATGCTCCTGTTGCAGATTGCGGGGCCTGCTTGGTCACAGCATGGAAAAGAATTTATTGAGCTTCTGCAAAAAGGTGGTCACACCATTTTTTTTCGTCATAGCATCACCGACGGTGCTGATCCGCATAAGGTCAACCCGCCCAACGAAAATCTGCGCGACTGCACGACGCAAAGACCTCTGAACGAACTGGGCCGTGAGCAGGCAAAGCTGATTGGCGAGAAGTTTCGTGAGCACCAGATTCCGGTTGGCGACGTGTATGCCAGTGTGGTCTGTCGTTGCGAAGAAACCGCGCGATTGGCCTTCGGTACGGTGATCGTCGTCGACTGGATGGTGCTTAGACCTGGATCTGATCGACTGACCGAACTTGAGCGGCAGCTTCAAATCGTACCGTCCACTGGATTTTTCTCGCGCACACCGTCTGAAAAGAACAATGTCTACGTCGGTCACGCACAAACGTTGACCCGGAGCCTGGTTGGGTCAACCCTGCCACGACTGTTTTTGGCGGAGGGCGAGGGCGTTGTGTATGAGCCGCAAACTAGGCGATACCTTGGTCGCATCGATCCCAGCCGATGGTGAGTCGTTACCAGAGCGGGCGCTGGCGCTCGGGCGGATCAGCCCCATGCTGGGCTGACGATCGGGTAGGGTGCTCTGCCGATCAAGGCGGGCGCTTTCCTCGCGACGGATTCGCTCCTGGATCAGTGATGTAGCTGGTATGCGGTCGTACGGATGATTGCAGAGCGATCCTCGATATCGAAAGGAACCTCGAGCAAGACTTCTTTGGTCACAAAGGCAAGGTTGAAGGGCGGTGCGTCAAGGGTGACACCGCTATCGAGCGACAAACGAATCCTGGGGCCAGAGCGCTTATCCAGATTGGGAATATGGTCGCGGTCAGCCGGTAGGTGCTCGGTCACGACGAGATAACGGTAGGGCCTAGCCTGATGTAACCTGTTCACGAAAGCCTGGATTTCGCGATTGCTGAGGTGCTGAAGCACCTGCCGGACGAGCGCGACATCTCCTGGAGGTAGGTCATCCGTAGCGAGGTTTAATCTTTGAAACTCAAGACTGGACGCTGAGAATTTTGACCTGTTCTGTTGAAGGATGACCTCAGATACGTCGCAGGCGATGTAGCGCATTGCAAGGGGCAGAAAGCGACACCCGACTTCAAAGTCTCCGCAGCCAATGTCGACGACCGTATTATGCGCATGCTGTGTAAGGAGCGCTGATACCGCATTGACGTAGGTTTGGACGATCTCTTCATTGTGCGAACCAGCGCCGGATGTTGGCCTCCCATGGTCATCGTGTCCCCATGCCCCCTCGGTGTAAATGCGATCGAAAATCTCGGGCGTTGAGAGAGCCTTGTATCGATTCTCCATACCGAAAACTGACTGACGAAAACGTTGGACGGCGCGCTTCATTCGCCGGACCAGCTTGGTTTGCATTCGACCTAAACCTCCAATGTCGAATCATGATCTGGTTTACCGGATCGCCGACCGTCACGGGTGCCCTATCTCGCGGGCGTTAGCTCTATACGACGTGCCGCGGGTATCGACGATCCCAGCGACCGGTCGGGTTGACGATCGGTACCCGCTCAATTCGATTTCAATCCCGCGTGCTCTACGACTTGTGCGATCGATTTCCGTTGCGTTGCCAGAAACGCGCTGAATTCGACGGGTGACGATCCAATGGGAACGGTGCCAAGTGATGCGAACCGCTCGCGTATCGCAGGTAGATTCGTCGTTTCGCGCACCGCAACGCTGAGCCGTCCGATGGCAGGCTCGGGCGTCCCTGTGGGGACGAACAGCCCGCTCCACTCGTCAAAAACGAAGCCCGGCGCAGCGGTTTCCCAAGCGGTCGGAACCGTGGGTAACGAGTGTAGCCGCTCGCGGCTCAGAACGCCTAGGCCGATTAGTTTGCCCTCGCGGACCAGCGGTACTGCCGAGCTTGCCGTTGCGATGGCAAACGAGATGCTGCCAGCCATAACGTCCTGCAAGGCCGGGCCCGCCCCGCGATAGGGCACGTGGGTGGCGCGCACACCGACCCGGCGCAACAGACTTTCGGCGGCCAGGTGTGGGCCCGATCCAGATCCGGGCGAACCATAGGCTATGCGGCCCGATTCGTGCCGGAGCGCCTCGAGCAAATCGGTCAATGATCGCGCACGATACGATGGATTTCCCACCACGATGATCGTGTGGGTGGCAAGCAGGCTGAGTGGCGTGAAAGCGCGCTCATAGTTAAAGGGTAAGTCGCGCATGAGCAGTGGGTTAATGACATGCCCCAGCGCGTCAAAGAGGATCGTGTAGCCGTCTGGCTCTGCTTGCGCCGCGACGCCTGCACCGATCGAGCCCGCTGCGCCACCGCGGTTGTCAACGATGAGTGGCTGGCTCAGTCGTTCCCCAATTGGCCCCGCGATGATCCGCGATACGGTATCGCCTCCGCCACCTGCCGCGTACGGAACGATCAGTCGCAAAGGCTTGTTTGGAAAAGACTGGCGCTTGTCAGAGGTTTGAGCTGGAGCGCTTTGGCCATACGCGAGTACGGAGAGGGCCACGGCGGTGCTGAATCGGCGACGGTCTTGCATGGTGATCCTCTTTGCGACAGCGGAGGTTAAAGGTGATGTCCATCATGGGTCGACGCCCTCGGCCCCCCATGACGGCGCGCCTGGCCTTGATTGCCAGGTGTATGCAGGGTGCTACGTCGAGCTCGCCGGACGGGAAAGGGGATGCCCACGCTGGAAGACACCACCAGTTTACGGGAGGTTCTTGAGGGCTGAGCTAGTCGGTGCGATATGAGAGCGACCGGAAAAAGGGCGCAAGTGAGATCCAAAGCCCTGCCGCTACCGGGTGTTCCATCATCGGGAGATCAACCCGGCAGCTCACTGCGGCACTGATATCCCGGCGCGTGCGCCTGGGCCGGCCGCGCGATACGAGACCCTCAAGCGTCAGCCGTAAAGCCAATCGATTTCACCAGCGGACCCCACCGGTCGGTATCGGCCTTGAGCCGAGCTGCAAGCTCCTCCGGGGTTGACGATTTGGCCTCCAGACCCATGGTGGCAAGCCCGCTCACCGTCTCGGGGGCAGCAAGCGCTACGCGCATCCCAGCGTTGAGCCGCGCGACGACAGCGCCTGGCGTCTTGGCCGGTACGTAAAAGCCAAACCACTCTTCGAAGGCGAAATCCTTCAAGCCCTGCTCGATCATGGTGGGCGTGTTGGGTGCAAAGGGGCTGCGCGCAGCGCCACTTGCCGCAAGGAGGCGCGCTTTGCCTGCAGCAACATGCTGAGTGAATTCACCAATGGGTCCACTCACCGCGGCGATCTGCCCGCCGATCATATCGAGGATCGCCGGCTGCGTTCCGCGGAAGGCGACGTGCTTGAGGTCGACACCGCCCTGTCTGCCGAGCAGAACTCCGATGAAGTGCGGCACCGAACCGGCAGCGGGCGAGCCGAAATTTGCAAGGGTTGGGTTGGCTTTGCTCCACGCAAAGAAGTCCGCAAGGTTGCGTACGCTTGCCGGTACCTGGGGGCCGACCGCGAAGCCAAAATCGAAGGTACAGCCGAGCGTCACCGGTATGAAGTCGCCGACCGGGTCATAGGGAAGCTTGCGATAGATGTGCGGGTACACGCCCAGGATCGACATGGGTGTCTGCAGCACGGTGCTGCCGTCGGGGGCGGCGGTCTTCAAAGCCTGTGCAGCGATCTGACCGCCCGCTCCGGTGCGGTTTTCCACCACCGCGATGCGCGCATAGCCGGGCGCCATCTTGTCAGCGACTTTGCGGCAGAGCGTATCGGACGTGCCGCCGGGGGGAAATCCCGTTATGATCCTCAGAGAGTCCACCTGAGCCTGCGCCCAGACCGAGCGGGAAACAGCAGTCAGGAGCGTTGCGGCTGAGGCAGATTGCAATGCCTGACGACGAGAGATTGTCATGGGGTTGTCTCCGAAATTATGGCGTTGACCCTTGAGCGCTGATTTTAAAGCACGGCTTTGGGTCGTCATATTGTAAGCACAGACCGTGGCCGGCGTTTGCGCTTGTGGGTCGGTCCCGCCGGGGACTGCTCATGGTCTGCTTCGCGGCATTAGTCTCGCGGAAGAACAACAGTCGTCACAAATCACAGGGGAGACACCGTAATGAACCGAGCCCTTTTTGCGGCGGCAATTTCCACGCTTGCCGTCATGGCGAACAGCCCCGTAAGTGCGCAACCTTTTCCTTCGCGCAGTATCCGCGTGATTGTTCCGTTTGCCGCTGGGGGTGCGGCTGACAACATGGCGCGTATTACGAGCGAACGGGTTGGCCAGGCGCTTGGTCAGTCCATCACGATTGAAAACTTAACCGGCGCGGGCGGCAACGTTGGTGCCCTGCAGGTTGCACGCGCAGAGCCTAATGGCTACACGCTGATGGCTACCATCGACTCGGTACTCACGATCAACCCGCATGTCACGCCCAAGATGCCCTTCGATGCGATCGAAGACTTTGAGCCTCTGATCAAGCTTGTGGATGTACCGCTCTACCTTGCAGCGCATCGCAGCTTTCCCGGCAAAACGCTGCCTGAAGCGATTGCGGCTGCAAAGGCCAAGCCTGGGCAGTACTCAATTGGATCGTCAGGCCAAGGCTCGCCGCATCACATCGCGATCGAACTGCTCAACCGCAGCGCTGGTGTGCAGTTTGCACATGTCCCGTATCGGGGTGCTGCGCAGTCGCTCGCAGATCTTGGCGGCGGACATATCCCGCTTGCAATGGGCGCTTACACGGCGCTGAGGCAGTTTGTTGAATCCGGCACTGTCGTGATTCTGGCAACTACCGGGCCTGTAAGAACGCCTGCGTTGCCCAACGTGCCAAGCATCGCCGAGACGGTACCCGGGTATTCGGTGACATCCTGGCTCGGATTTCTGGCGCCGGCCAAAACACCTAAGGCAGCGCTTGAACGATTGGCCGCCGAATACGCAGCCGCATTGCGGCTTCCGGAAGTGACTGAGCGACTGCGGAAGGGAGGCATGGATCCCGCCCCGGTAGCACTCGATGAGTTCGGGAAATTGCTTCGTGCCGATCATGCTCGAATGGGAAAGATCGTTCGGGATGCGGCAATCACCTTGAACTAGCGCCTGCCGCGAAGGAGCACTAAAGTGATTGCAGACCACGATTTGATGCGCGCCGCGGTGGTCATCGTAGAGGCAGGCGCCAAACGTATCGAGTGCAGAACCGTTCCGCGGCCGAGCTTGGCGGAGGGTGAACTTCTCGTTCGGGTTCATGCAGCGGGACTTAACCGGGCCGACCTCGCCATGAATGTCGGCCACTTTCGCACGGCTGGCGCAGCGCTCGGCCATGCGATTCCTGGCGTCGAATTTGCCGGTGAAGTGGTTGATATCGGTGAGGGTGTGACCGGGTTTTCTGAAGGCGATCGCGTAATGGCAATGGGACAGGGCGCCTTCGCGGAATTCGCCAAGATTCATCACCGGCTGGTCATGCGTGTACCCCGGACGATGGCGTGGACACAGGCCGCCACAGCGCCAGTGGCGCTGATGACTGCCTACGATGCGCTGATCAACCGTGCAGGCCTTAAGTCGGGTGAGTCGGTCTTGGTTCAGGCGGCAAGTTCAGGGGTTGGGATTATTGCTACGCAGATTGCGCGGCTAAAAGGCGCGCACCCCGTGATGGGAACATCCTCGTCGGAAAGTAAACTTGCCGCCTTGGCCGCAGCATCCCTGGCGCCCGATATCAGCATCGATACCAGCAGACAAGATACGGTTGAGGCGGTCATGGCTGCCACCGAAGGCCGTGGGTCAGATGTGATCGTCGATATGGTTGGAGGCCCCACGCTGGATATTCATCTTCGTGCAGCGGCTTTGCGAGGGCGCATCGTTTGCGTCGGCCGGATGGGGGGCGCGCGGGCTCAGCTTGATTTTGACTTGCTCGCCCTGCGTAGACTGATCCTCATCGGGGTGACCTTCAGGACACGAACGCTCGACGAAATCGCAGCAATTGCCTCAGCCGCGAGCACAGAGGTGCTGCCGGATGCGGCAGCAGGCCGGCTGCGCTGGCCCGTTGATAAAGCGTTTTCGCTTGAACAGGCTGCGCAGGCCTATCAGTGGATGCGATCCAACTCGCATCTAGGCAAGCTCGCAATCAATCCCTGAGGCAGGCACGCCAGCGGCTGCAGCGACGAGAATGCCGTCGGTCCCTAAAGAGTTCAGTGATCAGTTCGCAGCCGGGCCGATGCGCGCTGAGGCGGCGCTGGACAGCGGTGAGTTAGTCCTGCACCAGCACTGTTGCCTGTCGTGAAACGCGCCGTGTACGCTTACTGGTACGCGAAAAGCGCGTTGCACAAAGCTCCCCGAACGTAGCCATGAACGCTTGAACCTGTCAGTGTGCTGGCTGAGGTCATGTAGAGCCCCCACCCACTCGACTTCGATGAGGTTGTCGTGATGCCGCATGAGATTCCTTCGGTGGTTCGTCGCCAGGCAATTGCTGATGTATTACGCCGTACGGCGCTTCGTTTGCCGAAAAAAACAGCGATCGTCTGCGGTTCAATCCAATGGACTTATGCCGACTTTGACTCGCTGGTCTCACGCCTGGCTGCCGGCTTGTTTTCAATGGGTGTGCAAGAAGGCGACAAGGTTGCGGTCCTTGCTCGTAATTCGCATGGCTTTGCAGCGCTTCGCTTTGCGCTTGCACGGTGCGGCGCAGTGATAGTGCCTATCAACTTCATGCTGAAGCCTGAAGAGGTTGCCTATATTCTCCGGCATGCGGGCGCACAGACTCTGGCCACCGATAGCGGACTTGCCGATCTGGCCCGGGCTTCGGCAAAGCTTGATACGAAGGTCAAGCAATTCATCTGGCTACCCTCCGAAGATCCGAGTGAGCCCTCGGCAGGGATGCAGAACTTTTATGAGCTTGCTGCTTGTCCTCAGACAGTCCCTGAGTTGAAACTCGCAAGCACCAGCCTGGCCCAGATTGTTTACACCAGCGGGACAGAGTCCAGTCCCAAGGGGGCAATGCTGACTCACGACGCAGTGCTCTGGCAGTACGTGAGTTGCGTCATCGACGCAGAGATTGCCGAAGACGATGTCGCCTTGCATGCCTTGCCCCTCTACCACTGCGCGCAACTCGATGTTTTTTTCGGCCCCGCTGTTTATATGGGCAGCACCAGCGTAATCACGGCAAAACCAGTGCCAGACAATTTGTTACCGATGATCGAGCGTTTGGGCATAACAAGTTTTTTTGCGCCGCCTACCGTATGGATTGCGCTGCTGCGCTCGCCTTTGTTTGACCCTGCCAAGCTCTCCCAGTTGGCTAAGGCTTACTACGGCGCTTCGATCATGCCAGTTGAAGTAATGAAGGAAATTGCCTCCCGGTTGCCGACGCTTCGCTTGTGGAATCTTTACGGGCAAACCGAGATTGCGCCGCTCGCAACCATGCTGGGGCCAGATGACCAGTTGCGTAAGCCTGGGTCCTGCGGCAAGGCTGTACGTAATGTTGAGACCCGCGTGGTGAACGATCAGATGCAAGACGTCGCGCCCGGTGAGGTCGGTGAAATCGTACATCGCTCTCCGCACCTCATGCAGGGCTATTTCCATGACGATGAGCGCACGCTTGCCGCTTTTGAAGGCGGGTGGTTTCATAGCGGCGATCTGGCTACGGTCGACGAGGACGGCTACATAAGCGTGGTTGATCGCAAGAAGGACATGATTAAGACTGGGGGTGAAAACGTCGCTAGCCGTGAGGTAGAGGAAATGATTTACCGTCTGCCCCAGGTCAGCGAAGTAGCGGTGATCGGGTTGCCCGACCCCAAATGGGTCGAAGCCGTTACCGCGGTGATCGTGGTCAAAGCAGGGTATGAACTGGACGAACCAACCGTTATCTCGCATTGCACGCAACACATGGCAGGCTTCAAAACCCCGAAGCGCGTGGTGTTCGCCGCCAGTCTTCCGAAGAACCCGAGTGGCAAGTTGTTGAAGCGCGAATTACGGCAGGCGCTCGCGGGCTGATCGAGCCAGTGCGATATGAAAACCATCGCGGTCAAGGCGGTGGCGAGGTCCAAAGGAGTGTCGCTACCGGGCACTTCAGCCTCGGGAGACCTGCGGTGCAGCGAATCCTCGCGCCTATCCCCCCGCTCACCTGGCGCGGCGCTGCCGAAGCAAGGGCCTCGGTTCGGCGCTTGGTGTGACCGGCAACGCGGGGCTAGGTGGCTCTGACAGTAAGGCCGCCTCGCACCCACCCAGGTTTCAGGCGAGATGCTTGCGAAAGTGGGCGAGGGTGCGGTCCCACGAAAGCTTGGCTGCGGCCTCATCGTAGCGAGGGGTGGAGTTGTTGTGAAAGCCATGCTGCGTCCCAGGGTAGACGTGCGACTCGAAGCGCACGCTTGCCTGGGTCTTGGCCTGCTCGAAGGCCTCGCGCATCGAGTTGATCCGTGGGTCATTAGCTGCATAGTGAACCATCAGGGCTGCGCGGATTCGCGGCACTCCAGCAGTCGGTGCGGCCGGCCCGTAGTAGGGCGCGCCGGCTTGCAGATCCGCACCCAGTTCCACCGCAAGATGGTTGGTTGCGCCGCCACCCCAGCAGAAGCCGGTGACGCCGAGCTTGCCATTGCAGGAGGTATGCGCCTTGAGCCAGCGCGCGCCGTTCAGCATGTCGGTGCGAAGCTTGATCGGGTCGAGCTTCGCCTGGAGGTCCCGCCCGTCATCATCATTGCCCGGGTAGCCCCCCGCCGGGAACAGGCCATCCGGCGCGAGCGCGAGGAATCCTTCGACCGCCAGGCGGCGGGCCACGTCCTCGATATAGGGATTGAGGCCGCGATTTTCGTGAATGACCAGAACCGCCGGAAAAGGTCCGTTGCCAGAAGGCTGGACCAGATAGCCCCGCATCTGGCCGGAATTGCCGCCGGGCGAAGGGTGGTTGACGTAGTTCGCCTTGATCCGGGTGTCCGTGAACGAGATCGTCTGTGCCTGGGCATAACGCGGCAGCAACGCCTGCGCCATCGCGAGACCGCCGACTGTGACCGCGGCTGCGAGCGATAAAAAGGCACGGCGGTCGATCCAGCCGTGACAGTACTCGTCATAGAGATCGTAGACGCGCTGATCGATCTCGGTCTGGGTCAGTGCGCCGCCCGAGGGGTCGCTATCACTGGCGGTTTCGCCGTCGGCAAGCATCGGAGTGGGGACTTCGTTCATCGGGCGCCTCTGCATGCCTGGGGGGAATCGAAGAGACTATATTCTGGATAGTCTCGACCGCACAGGCAGGTGGGGTAACGGAGTCCGACGATGGTGAGGGGGCGGCTGGGGGACGACAGATCCACCGGAACCGAGACCGTACCGATGACCCCTAACGTTGGCAGCGACCAGTCATAATCCGGGATGACCTCAACCAAGCCATCTGGCGCGCCTGAACCCCCGCAACGGAGTGCGGCTCAGCGCCGCTACAGCATGCGGGCCGACCCGTCGTTAATCGACTCGCGCTTTGCCGCCTGGCGATTGGCTGCTGCGCTGCTCGCTGCCACGTTGGGCAATGCCCCAATGTATGTCCTCCCAGTGGTCTTGCCCGAGGTCCAGCGTGATTTCGGCATCGGCCGGGGCGACGCTGCGCTCGCCTATACGGTCATGATGATTGGGCTCGGTGCCGGCGGTTACGTTTGCGGTCGCTGGGCGGATCGGTGGGGGGTGGCCTGGGTACTTGCGCTGGGCGGGGTGGGTACGCTGGCTGGGTTTTTTCTCGCGGCGGCTGCGCCTGGGCTGGTGGTTTTTGCGCTCGCGCACTGTGTGCTGCTGGGGTTTCTCGGAATGGGCAGTTCCTTCGCTCCGCTGATTGCCGATACCGGGCTGTGGTGGCAACGTCGCCGGGGGGTCGCAGTTGCCGTGGTCGCGAGCGGGAATTTTCTGGCGGGCACGATCTGGCCGCCTGTGGTTCAGGCAGGAATTGACGCGTTCGGCTGGCGAGCGACCTTCTCGTCGATGGGAGTGATCTGCGGTCTTGGCATGGTGGGGTTGAGCCTTTGCGTGCGACAGCGGCCGCCGGCAATCAGCCACCCTGGCGGACCCGATGGTTCAGCCAATCTGTCGCTCGCGCTCAGCTCCGGCCGTCCGTTCGGCTTGTCTGCTCTCGGGGCGCAGTGGTTGCTGTTTTTCGCAGCGGTCTGCTGCTGTGTGGCTATGGCGATGCCGCAGGTACATATCGTTGCCTAGTGCGCGGACCTGGGATTCGGTGCCGCGCGTGGCGCGGAAATGCTATCGCTGATGTTGGGGTTTGGAGTCGTCAGTCGGCTCGCTTCGGGCTGGATCTCGGATCAAATCGGCGGAATGCGCACCTTGCTGCTGGGGTCTGCGCTACAGGCTGTTGCCCTTGTGCTGTTTCTGCCTTTTGACGGCCTGGGCTCGCTCTATGTGATCTCGGCGATGTTTGGACTCTTTCAGGGGGGAATCTTCCCGGCGTACGCGATCATCGTCCGGGAGTATTTCCCACCCGAACAGGTGGGAGCAAGAACTGGCGGAGTGATGGTGGGCGGGCAGGTAGGGATGGCGCTGGGCGCCTGGCTGTCGGGGCAGGTATTCGACCTGACCGGTTCATACGACGCGGCGTTTTGGAATGGTATCGGATGGAACCTGGTGAACCTTGCCATCGTGTTGTGGCTGATGTGGCGGATTCGACCCGGGCGGCTAGCGGTCTCCTCCGTGCAGTCGGGTCGTGGCGGAGCGGTTGCGTGATGCCGGCTGTTACACCGCCTGAACTAGTCCGCCTGCTCAACATGGGGCCTGGGCTTGCTGATGCGGTGGAGGCATACGGACAGTTGCGAAGCCGCTGGCCCGATGACTGGCCTGGCCTCGCCGAGGTCATGCGGGGTGTGGTCACCTGGTTGGATGCGCCGTCAGCGATTGCTGGTCGCGCCGAGGTCCCGCGCATGCTGATCGATTGCGCCGAAGTGGTGGAGTCTTCTGGCCGCGCCCTTGCGCGTCGGGTCGGAGAGCCCGCCTATCACAACCGTCTTCATGTCGCCGACACCCTGGTGAGTATGGCCAGCCTCATCAAGGCAAGGCGGCATCTTCTGGGCACACTGCGTGCAGGCCTCACGCGCTTCGAGACGATCTGCCTCCTGACGATGACGGTTCATGATTTCCGTCACCCCGGGCGTTGCAACCGGGCGCCTCAGGAAATCGAGCGGATGAGTCTCGCCCGCTTTACGCCTCACGCTCGCCGAATCGGCCTGTCGGAGTCGGACTGGGCACTGATCTGTTACCTCGTTCTGCTGACCGATCCGACGGGGGTGGCGCAGGTTCACGACCGGTGGCCTCAGGACAGGATTCCGGCCAAGGCCTCAGGCACGCGCGCGGAGATGGCCATTTTGGTAACCGAAGCCGACGTACTTGCCAGCGCGCTCGAGTTTCCTGGTGTCGAGTTGACGCGGTCGCTCGCGAGGGAGTGGCGCGCACCCCATCCGGAGCTTGCGAGCAGCCTGCTTTCAGAGGAGGGCCGGTTGAGATTCCTGTCGGCCGGTGTTCGGTTTTCCTCACATGCGGCAGACGCCCTCGGCGTCAAGCGAGCGCTTCGCAAGCAGATCGCTTCAATCCGAACAGTTCGCAAGGCCAGGAGCGCGTGACCCGCTCGCCGTAAGCCCGTCTCGTGTGGGCGGGCCTGACCTGGAGCGAACCGATCTATGCGTCGGGCGACGACTGGGCGAGCTGTTCACATTTACGGATCATGACCCGGGCAACTGGATCCTCGGTGAGTTCGAGAACTTGCGAATACACCGTGATCGATTCGCTGAACCGGCGGTTTGCGAACAGGGTGAACGCCTTCTCCGAGAGCGCACAAACGCGCTGCTGTAATGGGCTCGCCTGTGTCTCGATACTGTTGTCGCGAGTGCCCAGCACTTCATAGATGATGAGCTCACCTTTGCGCCCCTTCACGGTGATCTGATCGATCGGGCGCAGCCACAGCCGCTCGCCAGCTTCCTTGAACACGGAATGACTTACGCAAATCTGGGTGCCATATTCCTTGTTCACGCCTTCAAGGCGCGAGGCGATGTTGACCCCGTCGCCCATGACGGTATAGCTGAGCCGCTCTGCGGATCCGATATTACCCACCAGCACTGCATCGGAGTGAATACCGATCCGCACGTAGAGTGGTGGCTTACCTTCTGCAGCGAGTTTTGCGTTGAGGTGCTCCATTCGTCGCTGTGACTTGATGGCCGCCACGCAGGCGTGGTACGCATGACGCTCGTCAAGCAGTGGCGCGCCCCAGAAAGCCATCA
>SXGR01632931.1_pt1 | contig 12728 bp, 10 predicted proteins | sample 3174711 | NCBI WGS metagenome assembly SXGR01 (sample SAMN11356860, study PRJNA531348) | freshwater metagenome | isolation source: freshwater sample F1-60 | place: China: Fuxian Lake, Yuxi | collected 2017-12-25
AGTTTAATAACTTAGGTATAGAAAAAATAGATTTAGATGAACTGCGGGGGCAAATTGGGCTGGTGACCCAAGACACCCAAGTCTTTAGTGGCAGTATTCGGGATAATTTAAAGTTTGTTTTACCCACGGCAACCGATGAGCAGTTAATGGATGTGCTTCAAAAATCAGCTACAGAAAGTCTGATGCAAAGAGCGACTTTGGGTCTTTCTACGATAATTGGCGAGGGGGGAGTGAAGCTTTCGGGCGGGGAAAAGCAACGCTTGTCTATTGCGCGGGCTTTACTTAGAAAGCCTACTCTGTTAGTTTTTGACGAAGCCACTTCTTCTTTGGACTCTATAACTGAAGAGCAAATTAGTTTAACTATCAGAGAGCTATCTAAAAACAACAATCAAATTACCGTCTTAATTGCCCATAGGTTGTCCACGGTTATGCATGCAGATAGAATTTATGTTTTGGAAAAAGGGAAAATTACGGAACAAGGTAAACATTCAGATTTGCTAGAACAAAAGGGTTTGTATTATGCTATGTGGCGACAGCAGATTGGGGAAGCTGTCTAAGTCAGCTTAAATTTACGCTTAGTTTAGTAAGGCAAAATAAATTTATGAGAGAAAATCATGTAGAAAGATTTGGAGCTTTAAGCGGGTTAAATTTACCTGAAATTACACCAGAAAAAGTGGGTGATGATGAGAGTTTAATAAGAAAGTTATTTGATGAAAATAAAATCGCGCTAATTAATTTAGCTGTGGAGGCTCAAAAAGATGCTAAGCACCACAGCAATACCTTGGTAGGGTGCTCAATTTTAACTTATCCAAATATAAATAAGTTGGAGCAAAGTAAATTTTTTAGCGCAGGGAATAGAAAGTTAAAAAGAGGACAACTGGCTTGGCCAAAAAGACAGTGTGCAGAAATGCGAGCTATTCGCCAAGCTTTAGAACAAGGTCAGGGATTTATTCCTGCAATTGTGACCGCGTCAGAAAAGCATAATACCGGTGAAGCTGATAAAACCGGTCACGATATAATTGACCCTTGCAGACAGTGTCAAGGGATGTTTCGGGTGCTCTTAGAAAGAGGGGTGCTAAGTCCAAATACTCAGCTTTATAATGCTCGGGTTAATTCTATTGGGAGTGTTTTAAGTCATCAGCGATTAAGTTTAGGATTGGCTTTGGAGCATTGGGGAGAAAATGATGAACAAGCAAAAGACTTGGCTTTACAGGATTTAACAGAAGAATGGGAAAAATTATCCCAAGAGTATTTAATGGCAAAAATTGTATTAAAAGTTTCTAGAAGCGGGGCAACTTCTAAAATCTTAGCCAGGCAAGAAAAATTAGTTAAAACAAATTTTGAAACTAAGGTATTAAGAGCAGTCAAAACCGCTCTTGAAGAAGGTGTTTCTTTAAATAAAATTAGTCAATTATTTGAAATTCAATTAGTTGTTAGCGACACGGCTACTTTAATAAATTCAATTAAAGAGGTAGTTAGTAAAAAGCAAGGAGTTATAGATGAGATAGTTGCACAAAGAGATATGTAAAGTTGTTGTTTTACTTACAAATAAAACAACAAAAATTGCTAGATAATTACTGTGGTTTTGGAATTATTAAAATATTTTTTTTGCTTAAAGCCACTGCGTGGGTTAAGTGGTTGTAATTACCGTTGGCTTCGTAAAGAGTATGAAAAGTATAAGGATAATTAAAACCCCGTTTAGTGCCTGGGTCATTAGTGATAAAATTGCCTTTGCTGTCATACCCTTTAATTACTAACATGTGATATAAGGGACCTGGTCTTTTGTAATACGGGTTATTAAGGAGTCTGCCATTGGCAGGGAAGAGGATGAGTTTACGGTCTACTAAGGCTTGTTTGAGGTCGGTTTCGGTGTAGTCGGTTTTTATTTCTGTGCTTAACCCATATACCTCTTTAATCATTTGGGCAGTTTCTTCAGTGGAAATGCTTAAATGGTAGCCAAAAGTTTTTTGTTGCCAGTCGGTGAGTTTCGTAATTTCTTGTTCTACAAACTTGGGGTCTAGCAGTGTATTATCGGTATTGTTTTGATACGACCTCTCTTGTATCCTCCTCCTGTCTGCCGACAAGGCAGGCTCGCCAGGGGAGGAGAGGAAAGAGGAAAAATATTCAGAAGCCATAATCGCGCTGGCTTCTTCGCAGGCTTCGTTATGTAGTTCGTCCCAGTTGGCAGTGGGCGCTTGGGAGGTGAAGGGAATAGGCAGAAAGTGAGTAGGGGGTAGGGGGTAGTTGGTAGCTAAAGAAGAGGTGGGTTTGGTTATAGTTTGTGGTATGCGAAAATTAGGTTTTGGGGCATTGTCAATCACTCTTTGATATTTATGTTTAATTAAAAATAAAGCGATGAGAGTTAACATCACCGCCAGTAAAATTATTGTTAAAGAAATTTTTTTTGATTTTTTATTCATTAGACTTGTTGTTTAATAATTCTCCGCCCAAAATACGCTCTTTGGCCAAAACCTTGTTAAAAATTTTTCCGCTTATCTGTGGGATAAACATCAAAATTTTTTACTACGGTTTTGTCTCAAATATCAAATTTTGCATCAAAAAATTATTAAACAACAAGTCTATTATTTTTAATTCTTGATTCATAAGACCATCAGATTATTGCTTCCCTAGTAATTAATTTAAACTGACCAACGGGTAAATTGGCAGGCAGTAGCAGTTTGCCGATTCTTATTCGTTTTAAATTAACTACTGTTAAGCCCACCGCAGAAAACATTCTTCGGACTTGTCGTTTTTTTCCTTCGTGAATGGTAATAAGAACTTTTCCGCTTTTGGTTTTTATTTTAGCTGGGTGAGTAAGGCCAGTGGCTATTTCCACGCCTTGTCTTAATTCTTCCAATTGACTGTCATTGGGGATTTCTTGAGTTTGCACCTCGTATTCTTTTTCGTGCTCAAATTTAGGGTGGGCTAATTCCTGAGTTAGTTCGCCGTCGTTGGTTAAAATCAGCAGGCCCTCGGTGTCATAGTCTAGCCTACCAATATTCCAGACTTTAGTATTTATTTCATCGGGCAGTAAACTAAAAACTGTTTTTTTGCCCTTTGGGTCGGTTTTGCTCACCACGCAACCTTTAGGCTTATTTAAAATAATATATAGCTTGGTTTCAGGAGGCTTCACAATCTTTCCGTAAACTTTGACAACATCTTTTTTGGCATCAACTTTGTCGCCGAGTTTGGCTTTTTTTCCATTAATTAAAACTTGGCCGGACTTAATAAATTCCTCGGCTTTTCTTCGGCTGGCTGTGCCTGATTGGCTAATGAATTTTTGGACTCTTTCCATTAAATTCTTATTATTAGATAGATTCCTCGCTTTGCTCGGGATGACAGCTATAAAAGAATTTGTTTGTCATTTTTGGACACATTCTGTCATACTTAGTGAAAGTATAACATTAATAATTTGATATTTAAAGGGAAAAATGGTAAGATTTTGTAGGATTTTGGTCTCGTAGCTCAATGGATAGAGCAGTGCTCTTCTAAGGCATTGATGTTGGTTCGATTCCAACCGAGACCACCATAAGGTCCCGTAGCTCAGCTGGATAGAGCGCAAGCTTGCGGAGCTTGAGGTCGCAGGTTCAACTCCTGCCGGGATCACCAAAAATTGAAAGCTGACAGCATAGAAAATTCATCCGTCTATGATAATTAAGGCAGTAAATTTTAGAAATGAACTTATGAGTCAAATCGTTTATATTTTAAAAAATGAATCAATGCCAGAGTATGTAAAAATTGGTTTTACTCATGGTGATATTAAAGAAAGACTTAGGCAACTTGACCGGACAGGTGTGCCACTCCCTTTTGAAATTTATTATGCCGCAGCTGTAGAAAATGCGGAGAAAGAAGAAAAATGGTTACATTCTATATTTGCCGACCGTCGGGCAAGAGATAACAGAGAATTTTTCAAGTTGAATCCTGAATATGCTACACTCGCGTTAAAACGCGTTGAAATTAGAGAAGTAAAAATTGACAGTGGTTTAACTATAGAGCAGGAAAAAGAGATTGATGATGTAAAGGAAAGACGTTCAAGATTTCATTTTGTGCAATATGGAATTCCAGTTGGGGCAAAGCTCACTTTTACAAGAGATTCGAGCATTATTGCTGAAGTGGTTGAAAACGATAAAATAAAAATTGCAGATAAGGTTGATTATCTATCTAATATGGCCCGTGATTTATTAGGATATAAGCGAAGACCGCAAGGTACTTTGTATTTTGAATTTGAAGGGGAAATATTAGATGATATGCGCAGAAGGATTGATGATGATGAGCGAATTGGTTAATAAACTGGTATGCAAAAAATTTATTGTTATGTTGATGAAACTGGACAGGACACGAAAGGGGAGCTATTTTTGGTTTCAGTAGTTATAACGGAAAATGAGAGGGATCAACTAAGAGGACGTTTGGAAAATATTGAACGGTTGACTCGTAAAGGTAGACGTAAGTGGATGAAGGCCAGAACTAAACAAAAAGTATCGTATATACGGGAGGTGCTAAATATTCCGAGTTTAGCAAATAAACTTTGTTATGCAATATACCGGCATGCAACCAATGACTATTTGTCTTCCACTGTTTTGGCTACGGCTCAGGCAATCAAGACTTACATTAGCGGAGATTACAGGGCTACTATTTTTATCGATGGCTTGCCACAATCGCTTGTTCCGTGGTTTGGTACCGAACTTCGCCATTTGCGTGTCAAAGCGGAAAAAGTTCGGGGTATGCGTCGGGAAGAATCTGATGCAATTATGAGATTGGCTGATGCTTTGTGTGGTTTTGCACGTGAAGTAGATAAGGGCAATAATAAAGAACTTATTGAATTATTTAAGCAAGGAACGCAAAAAGGGTATTTAAAATCTGTTTGAAGAAATAAAAACCCCCATGGTTAGGGGGAGCAGTCTATTTCCCGATTGTTTAGGGAACACCCGCCAATAACGTGGCAGTATTCAACTGTATTTGAATTTAGTATAGCAGACGCACGATTTTTGTCAAGCAAAATCGTGTCGCATAAACCTCAGTAGAATTATCTTGACACCATCAATATTTAGGTATTTACTTAAGTTGAAGGGAGGTGAGGTGTATGCGCAATTTCTATATGTTTGTGTGTGATTCATGCGGGTTTTCTAGACAAAATCCCGGGGTATGTTTGTATTGCGAAACTCCGCTGACTATTTACAGTAAAGAAGACAAGCATGAATATCAGGTGGATATGGAAGAAGCCATGCGCGCTATGAGTGAATATAAATGGTATGTGTAGGTAGTTAAAAGTATAATGTTTTTAAAGTTATAAAGTATAACAATGCAAAAGAAAACAGAATAAAATCCTGCTGATGTTCATTGGCAGGATTTTATTATTGGTTATTAGTTTTCCCGTGGTATTTTCTGTGAATATCTCTCAGTCCTTGGTTCGTGATATGAGTATAAATTTGAGTGGTCGTAATGCTGGCGTGTCCGAGCAAAGTTTGCACGCTTCTTATGTCTGCTCCGTTTTGGAGTAGGTCTGTGGCAAAGGAGTGTCTTAAAGTGTGAGGGGAAACTTTTTTGACTATGCCAGCAATTAAACAATATTTTTTTATTATGCGTTGAACCGAGCGAGGGGTGAGACCGGAAGTAGAATTTTTAATTTCTAATTTCGAATTTCTAATTTTAGCACCCATGCTGTCTATTTCTTTTTCAATACCCCCCCGAACCCCCCCTACCATAGGGGGGGAAGCAGAGTGGATACCCCCTACTTTTGGGGAAGAAGAACGGACACCTCCGATTTTAGGCGGGGAAGATGAGGGGGGGTTGCCAATTTTACTATGGGCAATAAAGAGAGCTTTGTTATTGTCTGTTCTTTTGTTTAAGTATTTTTTAATAGCCTCGGAAGCAGAATCACTCAAAAACACTAAACGCAGTTTGCTCCCTTTCCCTCGCACTGTAAATTCTCTTCTTTCTAAATTGACCATTTCTTTTTTTAAAGAGGCGAGTTCACTTACGCGGAGGCCAGTAGAAAAAAGGGTTTGGAGGATAGCATAATCTCTTAAGCGGATTACCTCGTCTTTCTCTTGGCTCACTGCTGTAAATAATCTTTTGAGTTCGTCTTTTTCCAAAAATTCCACTTGTCTTTGGGGGTTTTTTGGGAGTTCAATTTTTTCAGGCGCTAAAGTCTTTATGTCTTGCTTGGTTAAATATTTTAGAAATGCTCTTAAAGCAATTAAATGGTAGTTTTGAGTTATTAGCTTCAAAGTTTTGCCGTTTTCATCTGTAAGGCGATTTAAGTAAAGTCGATATTTATTTACAGTTTCTAGGGTAATATTTTCTGGATGTTTAATCTTAATACTTTGAGCAAAGTGCTCAAATTTCTTTAGATACCTTAAATAGGCGGAAAGGGTATTTTGGCTTTGGTTTTTTCCAATTTCGCAGTATTCCAAAAAGTCATTGATGTATTTTTTCAACTGGGATGGGGGAGTGGAAATGTTGGTACTTGGCATAGGTGAGTTTTTCTTAATATTGAGCGATATGTAATGTTGCTCAATATTAAGCATATTATGAGACAACTTTATTGTATCATAATATTGCATTATGCGACGCATGGAGTTATCCACAAATCCACATAGGAATATTACGACACGAGGATTTTTATAAAAATAAAAATGCATTATGCGACAGTATAAAAAAATGACAAAACATCTTCACAATGTCATAATTTCTCTATGATTTATGTTATTTCTCCAAAAAACTTATATGCAGTAGAAAGGCTTCTAAAAGAAGCTAAGTTTTTAAATTATAAATTGAGAATTCTGGATCTAAAGAGCCTTGTTTCTAAAGGTTTTAGAATTCCTATAACTAGCCGAGATGTATTATATGTTCGAAATCCGTATTTAAGCCCCGTTAGAAGTCTGATGCGCTCGCGCGCCAGCAGTCCCGACGAGTCGGGACTGACTTCTAACGGGGTAAATGGTGATCCTAAGTACATACCAAACATCATTAAATTGGCAAAAAATTTTAAAGCCAAGGGTGGGCGGGTTGTAGATGCCAATATTGCAAAGGGTGAAATTGGGAAAGGTAAGTGGGAGGATTATAAGAAGCTTAAAAAAGCAGGATTGCTAATACCAAAAACAACCAAGATAGTTGACAGTGAACAGTGGTCAGTGATCAGTAAGCAGAAAGAGACCAACTATTCACTACCTACTACTCACTTCCCGCTAGTCCTAAAGTGGATTTATGGGATGAAAGCTAAAGGCACTTTTTTAATTCAGAATCAGAAGCAACTAAAAAAAATCCTCCCACTACATCCAAAACAAGAGTGGTTGGTTCAGGAGTTTATAAAGGCAAAGTATGAATATAAAGTTATTTGCATAGGGTATAAAGCACTCCCCGTAGTCTTGAGGTTTGAATTTAATAAAAGTTTAGGAAGAGCTGATTTTAATTCTTTTGATGTTTTAGCTTGTCATCCCGGATCGGGGTTCGGGATCCAGAAAATTAAAGAGTATCATTCTGGTTCTTTTCTCCCCCTTGAGGGGGGAGGTGGGGAGGGGGTGAAAACAGTAATTAGAAAAGCCGAACAGGCATCTAAGACCCTTGGACGCGAATTGTCTAAAGTGGATATTTTAGAAGACCAGAGAGGCAGGCTTTATATTTTAGAAGTAAATCGTTTCCCAGGTTTAAAAAGCTTTGAGCAATTAACTAAGTTCAATGTTTTTGGAAAATTTATAGAATACTTGCAAAAAGTGGTATAATATAGGCAGTTTAGTAATTTTTAATTAGTTATAATATATGAAACAAAATTAAAATAAATAAAGCTTTTGAGATTTTTAAATCATGACTGACGAATATGTCTGACAACATACAAGCACAAGAAAATAGTCAGAATTTGGCAGATGCTTCTGTTTTGCCCAATGTAAACCCTTTACCTAGTGAGGGTTTAAAGATGCCAGATGCAATTGTGCCAGTGGAGACTGCTGATATAGAATTACCAAAAATTCCAAATCTTGAACCAGGTATTTTACCTACTACTTCAGACTTGGTTGTTAATCCTGCTCCTATTCCTGTTGAGCCACCAGCTACTTCTGTAAATTTGCCTCAAATGCCAGAAGTGCCAGCTCAGATTATTCCGCCAGTTATACAAGTTGACCAGTTGGGTGCAGGTTCTATGATTAAAGCTTTATTAGTAAAGGCAAAAGAAAAAATTCAGTTTCGTAAAAGAAAAAAATTGGAAAAAATATTGGAATTAGTGAAAGTTCAAGGTAAGGTTACGAACCAAATGGTGGAGAAGTGTGTAAAATGCAGTCATGCCACAGCTACACGTTATTTAGTTCAGCTTGTTAATGAAAATAAGCTAAAACGTTCGGGTAAGCAAAAAAGGCCTTTTTATGAGCTGGTTTGAATTACTCAACTAATTCAGGTGAGTTAGTTGACTGACTCAATTCCACCATTTGAGTTAGTCTGTAATTGTTTTCATTCTAGTGTATCTCTTTTTGTTTAAACCCGTGTCTTTTAAGGATAATCTAGGCACACGAAAGAACCAGTTAGATTTATTATTTCAATAGGTTTTAACCTCATCCACTGTCCCGCTCCACAAAAAGCGTTTTTACAACAAAGATGTTTTTGTTATACTCTTAGTAGGAATAAAACCAATTAAATATCTGTCTATGAGTGAGAGCGGACCAAGAGGATCAGAAATATCATCGGACACAAGAGAATTACTCGACATTCCCGAGCAAGTTTTGATAGTGATATTAAGCGAGCAGACCAGCAAAGTAGGGAGGTTATGGACAGGTTAATCAGGGTGGGCAAAATTAGGAGGTCTCGGGAAGCCGCTTCGTTAGAAACAATTTTGGCCATAACACAATAAAAGTAGTGTTTTTAATTAATTGAATATTAATTATGCCAGGTGAAAAACGATCATTTCAGCCTAAAATCCACGAAGAGTTAGTTTCTCAATTATCTGCAGCAGAGCGGACTTTAGGTTCTGAATTTTTTCCCAATGATGAAAAAAAGGCAGAAGTTTTGGATATGGATGTGAAAACTATAAAACATAATTACCCGTATAGGTATGAGCAGTATTTAAAACTAATAAAGGAAGCAAAAGGCAATGGAACTCCTGAACAAGAGCTAATTTCAATTAGAAAATACATAACCTTAATAAACAACCTCGAAGACCATATTGCTTCTTACGAGAAAGATAAACCTGAAGGCTTTTTGCGAGACCACCAGCGGGATGTATTTCACAAGATAGCAGAATTTTTAAACAAGGGGCATAAGGCTGGTTACTTAGATTTGCCTACAGGGTTCGGTAAAACAGTATTATTTGTGGAGCTAGTTAAAGCTTTGTCTAAAGGTAAGGAAAAACAAAAAAGTACTTTAAAAACATTGGTATTAGTGCCAACTCAAGATTTAGTTATTCAGACTATTGGGAAGAATAAAGATTCAAAAAAAATAGAGGGTTTTGCAAAATTTGCCCCAGATATTAATGTCACTGCATATTACGAAGGTGTGAAAGACTTAAGCGGCGATGTGGTAGTTTCCACCTATCAATCTTTTTTAAATTTACAAAAAGAAAATCCTAAATTCACTGAACAGTTTGACTTGGTCATTTTGGATGAAGCTCATAAAGGTTTAGGGGAAGCAACCAAAGAACAGATCCAAGCAATAACGCCTAATGCTTTAAAAATAGGATGCACAGCTACTTCTGAATACAATGAAGGGAAAAAAGTGTCAGATATACTCCCTGAGCTGATTCATAAAATGGAAGTTAAAGAGGCTGTAGAATTAGGAATATTAGCAAATCCTAGAGGCTTTTTGTATAGAACTCATATTAAGATTCAAGGTAAGACTGGCACGAGCCTAGATTACCCAGCCGCAGTTTTAATACAATTGAACACGGAGGCTAGAAATAAGGCTACGGTTGATTTTGTAAAGACTTTTGTAGCAAGAGGTATAAGAGGTCTGGTGCCGTGTTTGCCGGGAGATGAGGGTCAATATGCAAGAGATATGGCAGATAGGATTTCTGTCGAGGATATTATTGATAAAAAAACGCATCTAAAAAGAAAAATCAAAGTAAGAAGCATCACGGAGAGGACATCAAAAGAAGAGCGTAATGAAATTTATGATGCTTTTAAGAGTGAAGAAATTGATTGCATTACATATATTGATATTCTTACTACGGGCAAGGATTTACCTAATGCAAAATTTTTAGTAAGAAATAGGCCTAGGAAATCCAAGATAGCAAGCATTCAAGAAATAGGCCGCTTGTTGCGACCGTTTGAGGGCGAAGATCCATATGTTGTGGAGATAGAAGATGAATTTCCGACAGGAGAAAATCCGTATACGATTTTTGACTTGTTTGAGGTCGAAGAAATTAATCAAGGACAGCAAATGGTCGCACCTGCAGAAATTGTTGGGCCGGAAGATGAGAGCATTCCTGCTATTCCAGCTATAGAGCTGGTAGTAGATGATAAAGAGTCACAAGCTGAAATACCACCACCTCAGATTGAACCACCGGTATTACCTATCCAAACAATCCAAGCTGAGGATTTTACTCCTCCTCTTATACCAACAGAAGAGCAAAGCAGAAGAGAGCAAGAAAGACTCGAAAGAGAAGAAAGGAATAGAGAACTAACTAGGGAGTTGCTCGGCAAGATGAGTGTAGAAGTACGATTAGTTAGAGAATTGAGTAGGAAAGAACTAAAAAAGGTTGATTATGGCGATAAAAATCAATTAAAAATTTTACTGTCCTTTAGTGATCCATTGGTAGAAAATCTTTTTACTATTTCACTATTTGATTTTACTCGCACAAAATTTGGAGGACGGGGATCGGGGTTTACTAGAGTAACAGGACAGACAATATTATTAAAATTTGGCAGTGGCAAACCAAGTGCTGAAAATTTAAGGGCGTTATTGAAATTTATTGGTAATGAAGTAAGAGATTATTCTGATCCAGAATACTTGAAAAAATTGCTGTCTTTTAGTAATCCTAAATTAAATGATTGGACAAAAGCTAACTTAGAAACGTTTAGGTCAACTCAGTTTGGAGGAGGCTTGTCAGGAATGTTAGCAGTCCGTGGACGCAGTATATTACTTAATACTGGAAATAGACAAAATAATACCGTCAATTTAAATAATCTTATAAGATTATTGGGTTTTGAGGTGAATGAAAAATTTGATTATACTAATCCTGAACAAATTAGGCTTTTGCTATCTTATAGCAATCCTAAAATAATCATCCTGGCTCATTGCGACCTAAAAAAATTTTTAACAACAAAATTTGGAGATAAAAAACAAGGGCTGCCTGAAATAGTGGGGCATACAATTTTAAAAAATTTTGGTTCTGGTGTGCCTGATCTTGAAAATTTAGGCAAGTTGTTGGCGTTTGTTAACTTAGAATCTAAGGATTTTTCTAATCCGGAATACTTAAGGGAATTAGTCGCTTCTGCCCAACCTAAAATAGACAATTTGGCAACTTGTGGTGTAACAACTTTTCTGGAAGCAAAGTTTGGTGGCCATAAACCAGAGTTTCCAGCAATGACCGGAAGAGCTGTTTTAAGCCGTTTTGGAAATGGTGGTTTGAGCACAGAGGACTTCAGTGGTTTTTTAAAATTTATAGGAATTGAAGTGTTAAAGTCAATTGATTATAATGACAGAACTCAACTAAAAAAATTACTTTCTTATAGCACCGTCCCACTATCTAGTTTTAGAGAGTATGGATTTACCAAATTTATAGAACTATCATTTGGAGGTACGGACTCCGGTTTTACTAGTGTTTCTGGTAGAGTAATATTAAGAAATTTTGGTGACCGCAAATCAAACACAGCAAATTTTCAAAACTTACTAGAATTTCTAAGTGTATGAAGTAACAGCAGTTGGGGTTAAATAAAAATAAACTTCCCTCACCAAAGCCAGAAAAGTTTTCCACCTGTTTCGACTCGGTCTACCAAAAAAATTAAGTTATATTTTATGCTTAAAGAAGAAATACAACTAAATACAGAAACAAGAGTTAGACACCACCAGCAAAGCTGGTAGCTTAATGAGGGTTAGCTACCCCAAGGGTAGCTAACCCTTTCATCCGAGCTTAATTGTTAATGATTATCCTGGTTTTTATCCGCATCTTCCTGTTGTCTGATGTATTTGAGAATAGCTTCTAAATCATAACCCACCCTAGAAACCGCATAACCCCTAGCCCAAAAGTTTTAGGTTATAGGCAATATTGCTGGAGCAAGTTGCCATAACGACGATTCATTACCATCCCAGCCGATGGCTTATCTATGGACTGGATTCCGGTTTCCGGAATGCATATCAGCTACCGTTTTACTCCACCAATATTCTGCATAATCCCACTCAACTAGACTCAGTCAACTAACTCAGGTGAGTTAGTTGACTGAGTCAATTCCACCATTTGAGTTAGTCTGTAAAAATAGTCAAAAATGTTCAAAACTTGCCAAAGTGCTGGGTTTTTTGGTATAATCAACCAAACTAATTAAACTACGGATAAATTAGCAATGCGGTAAGGTTTAGAGACTTTGAATTACAAAACTCAATATTGTTCGACCTTGTAGAGAATCATATTGAGTTTTAAAGCAAAATTTTTAGGTTCTCCATAAAGTCGAACACTAAAATTTTATCGTTTCGTAATTCACAGTTAGACAGCCCCGCAATTTATCTCGTGAAAGGAATAGCAAATGTTAAGTCCCAAAGAGAAGAATGAGATAATTAAGAAATTTCGCACGCATAAAGACGACACTGGTAGC